>Ga0154020_10008745_pt1 | contig 11729 bp, 11 predicted proteins | sample Klosneuvirus_201_FD_109709 | JGI IMG/M metagenome (GOLD analysis project Ga0154020, IMG submission 109709) | Active sludge microbial communities from wastewater, Klosterneuburg, Austria - Klosneuvirus_20160825_MG | ecosystem: Engineered > WWTP > Aerobic digester > Activated sludge | place... | reverse complement strand
CGACCTCGGTCTCGCCGCTCGTTTCTTCTCGATTCTTCGACATAGGAATCACGCCTTCATCTTCTCGCCCTGCTCAGTAATCTATTTTTCCACCCGTGTCTCATCTATGTTGGCAGGGAGGGCAACTCGGTCGGCCCAGTCAGTATGGGAACATCGAATGCCTCGAAGGCGAGTCGAAGCGAGTCCGGAAGATCATCGCCAGCATAAAGCGGAACACTCGTCGCTTCGGGCCGATGGAGTCGGCCATGCCGATCTGGCAGGAAGCATACCGCGCGCAACTTGCTCCGCCAGGGCTTGAGATTATGCCCGCTGAGATAGCGGAGCACGGCCAGCAGCCAGGCCAGCGACGGCGGTGATGGTGAGTCGGGATGAAGTTCTATCCACGTTTGGCTGTTCGGGGGCCGTAAGATGGCGCAGACTTTGTCGACCACAACCTCGAGGTTCGCCTCGACGAGTTTCACCTGAGGATCCGGACGCAGCTTCGCCTCCGTCGCGAATGTCGCCTCGATCATGGTGTCTCGCGCCCCGGGAAGCAGCAGTTGTATTTCGGGATCCGCGAGCATGAGTTTCGGCCCGCGCGCAAACGCCCGTAGGCTACCGTCGGCCATCAGCGCCAGGGGCAAACCTGCTCGATTCACTTTTTCGCTGCTGCCGTAAAGACGAATGAGCTCGAGGAGTAGATGTCTCTCGCGCAGGACCCTTTTAGGCGCCTCTGCCAGCGGACAGCGCGGATCGCTCGCGACTTGTAACCATGCTCGAATCTTATCGGCCTGCCAGACCTGGGGCCGCGCGGAAGCACACTCAAGTCCGCGCAACACCGTCTCTGGCGGCTGCGGCTCCAGCAGCAGGAGGCCATCTTCCAGAAATGCGCTGCGCAGCGCCTCACTCCACGACGGTGCACAGCGCGCCGTCTGCGCGTTCACCCAGCGCACGGTTCCCTGTTCACAAATCCGCAGCAGATCCTCTTTGGCCAGATGACGATAGAGTGCCTGTTCCAGATCGTGCATCGGGCCCGAAGCGTTATGGCCTGGCCACAGCTCGTAGAAGGCAACAGGATCGCGCTCGCCTAGCCGGGCGCGCATGTCATGCAGCAACGAGATGATCACCCGCGGCGCGGCCTCCGTGAGCAACGCACGGTTCCATCGCGAGCGAACTTCCTTGTTTCCATTCCTTGCTCCGTAGGTGAGCTGAGTGCGGGAGGAGTCGAGGTCGAAGGCACCGTTTACGAAGAAAGGAAGCGCCACGCGCTGCGGCAGCGGCAGCGTGCAGAACAGACGCTCCTCGACAGTCGGCTTTGGCGGCGCGCCCGTACCGATTCCGATCGGTAGCGCTGCGCCGACCCATGGCAGCGCTCGCTCATGGCACTCCAGCATGGCCTCCGCAGCATCTAGGAGCGCCGCCCCTTCTGGGAGCAGCGCACCTACGACCAGAAAGTGTTCGTCGCGTTCCCCCGCGTCCGTCTGCACCCGAAAGCTGTGCGGATAGAGCGCCTCGTGCGTCTTGGCCTGCTTCGTGCGCCACTTATGAATCCAGGTCTTCAGGTCGCTCTTCACTGCGCCAACCAGCGGGGACCGCTTCTCGTGGACCTCGTCTGGGTTCAATGTGGTCACGCGCAGCCTCGATTCCCTTCTTCCATCCGGATGCAGAACGTCGATGTACAGGTGAAGAATGTTCCGCAGGAACAACAGCAGCGTGCCTCCCCATCGCTCGATCTCGCTGAACAGCTCTTCCACCTGCTGCGTGGTAAAAGGACGCTCGCTAAGGCGCTCCGGTGTCGCTTGCGCTGCCGTGCGCAGTGGTAGTCGAAATATCGTCGTGTTTAGCCATTCGGTCCCCTCTGGAATGTCGAAGGCGCGAAGCCAGTCCGACTGGTCGGCCAACAGCTTCTTCAGCGACCAGAAATGTCCTGGCTTCCCGCTGCCCTTCGAGGCGACCACGTCGCGGTGTGGATCGAAACAGACAATCCGATCACGTGTAGCGAAGCAGGGATAATCGGTGACGTGGTAGCAGCTGTTGAACCCGAGCCCGAAGCGTCCGGTCTTTCCCGCCTCATCGCGCTTGGCACCCTCGCTGATGGTCTCGATATTTTTCAGGTCTTTGGAAGAGAACGTCTGATCACTGGAGACAAGCAGAGCCGGTTGCAAGAGCGCGGCCATCTGCGAGTTCGGCAGCTTCTCCGTCGGGTGCTGCCGCAGGTCGAGCGCAAAGCGAATCCAGGTTGCGCCGGGCTCGGCATCGTCGGCATTCTGCAAAAACTCCTTGGCGATGCCTACGCCCGGATCGTAATCATGGAGCAGGTTCCGCAGGATTGGGATGAGAGAAGCCCATTGCCCGGCCTCTCCCTCTGCCTCGTCTTTGGGTTCGACGGGCTGATCGATATGCATGACGATTATTTTCCGCTTTTTGTGGAAACAGCATCAAGAATCAAAGGACCTCTGGCGTGACGACGAGGTCAGCATTCGCCTACCCTACGGCGACATAGAGGCGCACTCGGTAATCGCCATGCAGGGGAGCGTGCTCGTTCCCTGCCTCCTCACGACCGAGCTATGCGACGGACGGTACCCGCCGTGTCATCGGTGCGGTTCAGGGCACTTTCCTGCGCATTGGCCGCATCTCCTCCGCTAAGCTCGAATCGTTGGTTGGTGGCGGGTTCGGCTCGTCAGGCTCTACGTGGACCGGCAATGATGGATCGCAAACATCGAGCTACCCATGGAGGGGTATCGCCGCCAGTTTCACGTTCATCGAGCCGTCGCGATTGGGAAACGCTACCAAGACAGAATTCAGCTCTAGGTGGCGAGCAGCTTGCGTAACCAATTCGCCCACGAGACAGTTAGAAGAAAGGACGAGAGCGACGACGAACAGAAGGCGGGAGAAGCTCGACACGCGGGAACGCCTTCTGGGCAATGCACCAAGGTTAGTACTTAGTCGGGCCAGTAAGCGCCTTGCGCAGCTCAGCTCGAAGGTGGAGCGGGAGACGATGCAGAGCGCGGAGGATCTCGGCAGGGTCGGCATCTGAAAGGTTGGCGTCGAGGGACTCGGCAGCGGCGCTGCCGAGAGTCTGCTCCACAGCCTTGCTGCGCACCCGCTCGACAGTTCCCGGGGCCGCATAGTGCTTAGCCGTGATCTGGAAGCTGCCATGCCCTAGCGCCGCAGCGACCGCGCTTGATGTCGCGCCGGCTTCGAGGGCCAGCGTCGAATGCAATCCTCGCAGGCTGTGCGTCGAAACGCGCGGAACCCCAGCTTCGTTGCAGAGCTTCTGGACATGGCCCCACAGCCAGGCATCAGTCAGCGGCTTGCCGTCACCGATGGGGCTCGGACCGAACAGTAGCTCTTCTGGCCCTTTGCCGCTGGCCAGGCGGATAAGCAGCGGGCGAAGGACCTCGGGGACTTCGAGGCGGCGGCGGGCGTTGTCGGTCTTGCCGCGGGTGATCCATAGGACGCGGCCCGCGTCATCGAGATCGCGGACGATGCGGCAGAGCACTTCGCTGGCGCGCATGCCGAGCATCAGCGCCATCAGAGCGCACGTCGCGGCGCGGTCTCCTTGCTGGGCCTTCTCGATGGCCAGGGACACGAAGCGGCGTGCTTCGTCGATGCGGAGCTGGGACTTGCCGACCTTGGGCTTGCCAACGGGTTTCACCGCGGCGAAGGGATTCTGGGGCGTATACCCCTGCTCGACAGCCCAGGCGTAGAAGCGCTTGCATTGACCGAGGACCGTCCGGTGTGAGGCAGCGGCGACCGGCCTGCTCTTGCCATCGATGACACGGCGGGTTTCAGCCTCGTACATCGCGGCGGCGCGGGCGGGGGTGATGGAACCGAGCGGGGTCTTTTCTCCAAGGAAGCGCTCGATGGCGCGGGTGATGTGGCGAGCCGTGGCCGCACCGCGGACGCGCAAGAGGAAGTCTTGGTACTCGGCAAGAGCGTCGGACACCGCGCGGTCGCCGCGCTCCAGCAGGACTTGTTCGAGGTCCGCCCGCATCTTTTCGCCGGCTGCGATGCTGGGCACGACGATCGACTTGCGGGCGTTCTCTTCGACCACCACCATGCGGTAGCCGTTCCGGGCCTTGTAGGGACCGTAGACACGCGGAGAGGCCATCGTGTCATCATCGCTCAGCTTTTTGGCTTTGAGAACCTCTATTGCAGCGATCGCTTTCCGCGACCGCTTCGGTTGAGCCCGCCCTCTGCGCTGGGCCAGAGATGCCAGCGCGTCTTGTCCAGCAGTGCGATTCATCGATAACCTCCACTGGGATTGGTTCGGGATGCGTTGATTAGCCGCTCCAGCAGCGACAGGCGTGTGAACAGCACCACCGCCGCCACCAGCGACACCACCGCCAGCAGCGCGAAGTAGCGGTGATTCGGCCATCGTCCCCACAGCAGCCCGATGGCACCCGCCGAGGCATTACCTACCGCAGCCGCCGCGAACCACAGCCCGACCGCCTGCGATGTGCGCTTCGGCGGCGCGATGCGAGTGATCAGCGCCATGCCCAGCGGTGAAAGCAACAGCTCTGCCACCGACAGCAGCACGTATGCACCGCTCAACCAGATTGGACTGACACGCTGCGTGTCACCACGATGAAGTCCAGCGAACACCAGCACGACGAACGCGGCTGCGGTGGCCACATAGCCCCAAGTCATCTTCGCCAGCGTCGAAGGTTCGGCCTTGTGACGACGAAGCCACGACATGCCGCCCATCAGCAACGGCAGCAGCAGCAATACTTGCAACCCATGCAGCGCGCCGAAATGGCCCGGCCCGATCTGCACAGTGCGTCCGAACGCAACGATGCTGCGCTCCGTGTGCGACTCCGCGAAGGCAACCAGCGAGCTACCCGACTGCTGCGCGGTCAGCCAGAACACGACGGACAGGCCGCACAGCCACCAGACGACACTCCAGCGCGCCGGATCGGTCTGGGGCGAACCGGTGACGATCGCAGCATCAACGGGCCGCTGCGACTGGAGCGGCAACAGTCGTGCTCCCACGGTCAACGTTGCGGTGCCGACGCACGTCGCCACCGCAGACCAGAAGAACAGCCGGTTCCAGCGATCACCGGCCCGCGACCATTCTCCGCAAAGTGGCCCCGCCATCGCCGCGATGTTCACGGCGAGATGCTGCAAGAAGAAGCCTCGTTCTCGACGAATATCAGCAGATTGGAACAGCGCGCCGAACAGCGTGCCCATGCTCGGTTTGAAGAAGCTGTGGCCGATGACCATCAGAGCGAGCGCGGGCCAGAACAGCGGCGAGGCATCCAGGGCCAGCGCGCCATAACCCAGCGCCAACAGCGCGCAGCCAATCAGCAGCGCGACCAGCGGCCCGAGCTTGCGATCGGTCAGGATGCCAGCGGGCAACCCGCCGACGTACGACAGCGCGTAAAACACGCCAAACAGCAGCATGGCCGTCGGTTCGCTGAAGCCGTGGCGGTGATGAAGGTACAGGACGAACAGCGGCAGCATCGCGAAAAACGCGAAGCGCTCGCTGCTCTGCACGACGCAGAGCAAGAACAGGGCACACCTCGGGCGTGTGGACATGGATGTCCCTCCGAAAATGCGCAGCGCTCGACGAAGAACGCTGCCGATCTGGCGCACACAGCTTCGCGTTAGCGACGAACGGTGCGCGGTCTTGAGCTAGCCGACTGTCCTGTCGCCGGGCTGGGACTCTCGGCGCCAGCGCCGCCGACCACCTATCCGACCGACGTGGGCCATATGATCGCGGTATTTGCTGACAGCCGCGCCGCCCTTTCGGCCAGCCTCGCGGCCCTCAGCGGCAGTTAACTCGTGCGCGTTGCCTCGTTCATGAGCTGCGCGCCCGCCAAGTTTGGCAATCTCGCGACGATGCTCAGGAGAAAGGCTGGCGAAGCCACGGCCCGAGCCATTGGTGGGGGTCATGGCCTGCCTCCAGTTAGGAACTGTGAATTGCCAGTAAGGTAGTGAGCATCGGGAAGGGGGTTGCTCATCACCTGGCGAAAACTGCGGACACACAAGGGGCGTTCGGGCATGGCGGGGCCTCCAGAGCGCGCAGCACTTGAGATCAATAGGCCCCGTGATACGCTGCGCTCCGTTCTGCGGGGCTTACCGGCTACCGAGGAACACGGCCCGCATCGTCTGAACCACGGTGCGGGCTTTCTTGCATTTTGGGACCGAGAAACGACTTGTCAGGAGGAGGATTGGGTAAGAGATGTCCGATGTCAAGGACAAAAAGCTGAGACTACTCGCGTGTCACTGCCGAGCAGCCCGCGGCATGCTCAACATGACCCAACGCCAGCTCTCCGAAGCTGCCGGCATTGATGAGCAGACGATCCGCCGCTTTGAAAAGGGCGAACAGCACCCGCATCCCCCGACCTTGGATAAAATCAAAGAGGCGTTCGAGCGGCGCGGAATCGAGTTCACCAACGGCGGCTCCCCTGGAGTCCGCCTGCGCCCGGAGAACCAGATCATTCACTGAGGAGACGGTGCGCCGCTTCACATCGATCGATGCACTCGCCGTCCTTTCTACCGGCGCTTTCGCCCGCGTGGAAGTCGAGCTGAGCGCTACCAACCAGGCCGCGCAGCGACACTTCGAGAGTGGCGTCAGCTTCTACCGCAACGGCGACTATGAGTCGGCCCGCATCGAGTTCGGCAACCGCTTGTCGAAGCTCCCCGACTTCCTGGTCAACCTGTGCCAGGTCGCCGACAAGCAAAACCGCATCCAAGAGGCGATCAATTACTGCGAGCAGTACCTCCGCATCGAGTCCAACGCCAAGGACAACCCAGAAGTCCTCGCCCGGCTGGAGCGGCTGCACCAGCAACTCGGCGGTGTAGTCGTCCCGCAGCCGACGCCGGTAGCTCAAACCTCCTCAGCCCCTACCCCGATCGCTATCGCCTCATCCCAACCCACCGACGCAAACCCAGCCCGTTCTCGTCCCCCTGCAGACGCACTCGCGTTGCTCAGCGGCAGCGATGTCTTGCCATTTGGCGGTGGTGGCAGAGGCGCAGGAGCACTTCTCACGGCCAAGGAGATCGAGGCTGGGCCAGCATTCGATGACCTGGCCGGACTGCAACAAAGAGGCGCTGTGCTGAACGCCGGCTAGATCACCTTCTACGTCGCAGGTGGCATGGCCGCAGCAGCGGGGGAAGGTTGGCTTGGCTATTGCGGAAGCGCAGATTGGCGAACCGGCCACCGCAGGCGTCGTCATTCATCAAGCCACCTCCGATCGCCTACGGTCTCGATTACGATCCCCATCAGATCCGCTCAGCGACGAGTAGAATCGTGCATTATCAGGTTTTCATCACAAACATATCAGTACCGTCCCGAGGCTGCTGAACGTAGCGTGATCTCAGACGCGATGAACACGGCAGCGGTTGTCGTCACCGTCGCGCCAGCGCGCACTTTGCGGAGGACACCTGAGATGAGCAAGCAGCCGAACCACCAAGCAGACATCAGCAATGGCAACTGGGGAACACCGGGTACGAACAAAACCTGGGATCAGGCCCAAGGGAATCGAGGCAAGCAGATGAACCCGAATCAGCGGCCTGATGGACAGGGGCAGCGGCCCGCGACCGACCCGGCAGCAGCGGGTGGTTCTCACCCCACCAAGAGGTAGCACAGCGACCCGCACCGGGGGCAGCCATCAGCCCTCGGTGCGGGTCTCGACCGCGTGCAAGCGAGGAAGATCCAATGACTGACGAAAAGCCGAGCCGCCAGAAGTTCAAGTGGACCAAAGAACTGGTCCACATCGCCCTGAACGACGGAATGACCCAGGAAGAGATTGCGCGGGTCTGCCGCACGCAGCAGAGCGTGGTGAGTAGCTGGAAGAGTGGCAAGAACAAGGCCACCGAGCAGCAGCTCGCCGAGCTGCTCCGGCGCTACGGCGCGCGGCTGAACCGGACGACCGCACGAATCTACCTCGTGCATGAGGAAGAAGAACCTGTTGGGACTTGGCAGGAGTCCGAAATTGGCCGCCGCCTGCTGGAACTTCAGGAGCGTCGGAAAGTGCTCGCCGCCGAGCTAGTGGCGTACCGCAAGGCGATTGCCCAAGCGGCAGAAGAACAAAAGAAATCAGCCCAACAGAAGGCAGATCGAGATTCAGCGGCAGACCAGACAAAGGAGTCGTCAGACCGTCTGCGTGCGGCTCGACATGAAGCGGCTCGGCTACACCTCCAGAAGATTGGGGCTAAGATCCTTGGCCTTTCGGTTCCTATCGATGAGCAGGTGGCAGAAGCCAATTGGGGCATTGAATCCCTGGCGGAGAAGATGTTTGAAGCTGAAATTGCAGTTGTCCGAAAGCAGCTCGACCCCCACACGGACAGGCGCTGGTCGCTAAATGACTTGGTTCGCCAGTATGAAGACGACTTTGTTCAAGGAGGACGACAGCGGCTGGTCCAGGTCGATGGTCCGGTTCTGTTCCGCTACACCTTTGTCAGGCCCATCAAACGCGAGCGCAACAAGCGCTGGGAACTGGGTCGTGAGCCGACGGCGCGCTGGTTGGTGCATGATCTCCAGCGAGGGAAACTGCTGCTGGTTGTCCAAGAGCGTCGCGAGTTGACTGGCTTCCAGAAGAAGCGCTGGGATGAAGAAGTTCGCAACTTGGACAAATCCTTCGGTAATCCTGAAGAGCTATCCTGGATCGACTGCGCCGATGACGCAGGGCGCTGGCTGTCTTTCCTTACGGGACCGCTGACCGTCGAAGAACTTCTGCAATGTGTCGAACAATATCTTCACGATCCAGAGAGGCTGCATCGTCCCCACGATGAGCTGGTGCTACCGTACCTGATCAGAAAAGCCCTGGCAGAACACGGACATCCGGTGCCAGGGATAGACCGCATCACAGCTTTCGAGTAACAATTGTCGAAAACCCCAACCAAGAGAGAAACCAAGGCAAACAGCCGACTTCTCCATCACACCGACGAAAAGTCAGGTGATTCGCCTGCTCTCCTAAAGAGAGCTGCCCCCGTGGCCCACTTCGGCAACGAAGGAAGCCAGGGCGCAGAGGGCGACTGCCTCGCGGGGCAGCCATTTCAAAGGGAGCGAAGCCGCCGGCTGGGCAACCACCGGAGGCCCGCTCGCAACAGGGACAGGGGTGGGTAGAGCCCGGTGCCACGCCAATGTGCGACGCACCGGGCTCATTTTTTTCATCCGCTCAACCTGGCTCGGGAGCGCTAGCTGGGGTCCGAAAACCGAAGTCAATAAACAGGTTTCCCTGTCGGGGGATTGAGATTAGGTCATCATCGACAACCGCTGTAGCTGTTCCTCTCCGCCCTTGATGGGCGCTGCACTTGGCCAGCATGCCAAGTCCAAGCAATCCCCGTCGAGCTACCTATTGGGAAGTCGGGAGTTGGTCCTTATTTGGTCCAATAGAGTCTAAGGCTAGACGTAGAGAGTGCTGAAGAGTCGCTGCCACATTTCAATCACATTCCGAATTATCGACGAGAAGACTCTGGGCGTTCCCTGATCTAGCTGAACCCTGACATTGTTGTGTCCCCATGTACCCTCGCCCCAACGAAACTCACCGTACCGTGATGGCCCAGCAGACACAGCCGGGGCACTAGAAACAAGGCCCTTTCCATGGGTCAAGTGTAGATGCTTGTATCCATCTACAATATCCGCGAGTATGTGGAAATCACTCTCTGATTTTCTTGATAAAAAATCAACACACTCGTTCGCGTTTAGAAATGCGCGAAAATCTTTTAGCGATTTCTGCTGAAAAACCATTTTTGAATCGACGGTGCTGTATGTTTTCCATATCCACTCAGACAGGCTATATGCAGAAGTTGCTACGTTCATTGCTAGGCGCAAATCGTCTGGTTTTGCTAGGTAATCGGAATAGCTTGGGAGTACATAGGTTTCAAAATACTCTCGTGGGGACTGAATGATTTGTGACATAGCCTTGAACCGGTAAGTCTGGGTTTGTGCCTATCAGTTTGGCTGTACTGGCCGCCCTGTTTTGACTCGACCGACGTACTTTGGGAAGGGCTTGCCGTTGTTGTGCTGCTTTTGTAGCTCGTCGAGCTTGTCGCGCAGGGCGTCTTCGGCGAGCTGGGCGAGGGTGAGGTAGAGGGGCGGACCGCCGAGGAACGCGACGGCGTCGCGGGCCTCTTGGTAAAGCTCCTCGGGGATTAGAAAAGATGCCTTGCGCTTGGGCATGCAGCGACCTGTCGCACATGGCGCGAGTTTCTGCAACGACACGACTTGACAGAAAGTCGCGACTTTCGCGATAGTCGCGCGCATGGCTGCTGACTATCCAAACGGCAAGACACTGCTCGTCGGTGGCCTTGGTGTGAGGCCGACGGGATTGCGGCCCGTCGGCCTCGTGTGCGTCGCAGTGACGCGAATCAACCTCAACGCACGAGGCAGAACATGGCCCGAACCACAACGACCGAGGCAAGCAGAAAGTTACTTCGTCAGCGGCAATCTCGACGGACACAACCAGTAAGGCTAGGTAAGTCACTCCTTCGCCGACTCGAAAAGGATCAGAACTTCGTCGACCGCTGGGTGCGGATGCACCGGGGGAGGCGGCCTATGGTGGCGGTGCGGCTGCGGTTTGTGACGTGGTCGCAGACGGGGCAGCCGTCGCGGCGGTTTGTGTGGGAGCTTTGCAAGTGGCCCAAGGGGGATTCGTTCGAGTGGATGTTTGTTTGTTGGCTGCTCGACGAGGTGGGGATGTGGTGGAAGGTGTTTCCATCGAAGCGGGCGGCGCTGGCGTATTTCGGGCAGGCTCCCGAGGTGGTGATGGCTCGCAAATCGTCGAGTCATGCCGACGGGGTGGAGATGCGGGCTTCCTGAAAGCTGAGCGATCTTGCTACGATGCACAGTGTTGGACTCTGTCCGCTCGATGTGGGTGGGGTCCGGCTTACGCGAGGTGTTCATGGGAGACGTTCACAATCGAGGCACCAAAGACCGCCCGCAGTGGTATTGCCGGTTCGTTGACCTCGACGGCAAGCGCAAGCATCGTCCGACGCATCAGCCGTCGAAGGCGCTGGCGATGCGGTTTGTCGCCGAGGTCGAGGCGCGGGTCGCGCGTGGCCTGGTCGGGATTCCCGAACAGCAGTCGCCGGAGCGGCAGGGCAAGGCGCTGACGCTGCAAGGGCTCGCGGAGCGCTTTCTACAGGAAGCGAACCCACCGACGAAGAACCCGGAGCGCTATCGGTCTTGGCTGCGCTACACGCTCGGCAAGCATGTGCTGCCGGACCTCGCGCCGCTGCCGATTGCGAGCCTGAAGCCGGGACAGATCGAGGCGCTACGCGATAGAAAGCTAGCGCAGGGCTACAAGCCAGCGACGGTCAACAGCATGCTTAAGGCGATTTCGGTGCTGTATGTCTGGGCGCGCAAGCAGGGGCTCTTCGACGGGGCGAATCCGACCGGAGGACTGCGCAAGACGCCACCTGCGGGACTGGTCGATTACCTGAGCGCCGACGAGGTGGCCAAGCTGCTCAGTCACACGCGAGAGCAAACTCCCGACGTATATCCGATGCTAGCGACGGCGATTTACACGGGAATGCGCAAGGGAGAGCTGTTCGGGCTGCGCTGGATCGATGTGCAGTTTGACCGAGGGGCGATTCACGTCGCGCACAGCTACGGCAAGACGCCGAAGTCGGGGAAGTGGCGTCCGGTGCCGATGCATCCCGCGCTCGGGCCGATTCTGCGCGAGTGGCAGCGCCGCTGTTCGCCGGGGCCGCTTGTGTTTCCCGTCGTGCTGGAGCGGGGCCACAAGCCGCGCATGGGAACCGCCGACGACATGCTGGGAATCGACGAGCTGCTGCTG
>Ga0154020_10008744_pt1 | contig 11729 bp, 10 predicted proteins | sample Klosneuvirus_201_FD_109709 | JGI IMG/M metagenome (GOLD analysis project Ga0154020, IMG submission 109709) | Active sludge microbial communities from wastewater, Klosterneuburg, Austria - Klosneuvirus_20160825_MG | ecosystem: Engineered > WWTP > Aerobic digester > Activated sludge | place... | reverse complement strand
GCGCCCGATCAGCTTTGCCCTCAACTCGGCCTTCTCGGCGGCATTGGCCAAAGGGCAGCGCCTCAAGGCCCCCGACGCCCTGGTAATAGCGATGGACCATGAGAGGTATGCTCTACTCGAGACATCCTTCTCCTCCTCCTCCTCCTCGTCGTCGTCGTCGTCTTTCCTTCTTCTCCTTATCCATAGGCTGCTTGTATCGTGGATCAACAAGCACCTCAAGCCGCTCAACAAGTTTGTATCGAATCTCCACCGCGACCTTCGCTCTGGCGTGGCCCTCCTCAAGCTCCTGGAGCAATTGAGCGGGAAATCCATCAAAGACTATCACCACCATCCTAAGGACCCCCAAAGCTGCCTCCAGAACCTCGACCTCTTCCTCCGCTTTCTTGACGTCCTCAAAGTGCCTCGAGTCGTCGGGTCGAAGCCAACGAGTTTCTATCGAGGCGATATGGCGACCGTATTTGGACAGATCTATCTTTTGTTGAGGAGAGTCGTCGATAAGGCGGCGTTGAAGAAGCACTTGGCGAGGAAGAGTCAGAGAGGTCACATGGACCTCCAAGGCGCCGTCAACCTCGCCCCTTCGAGATCGCAAAGGTATTGGACTTTCACGCGCCCTTCCTTCTCTTCTTGTCCTTCTCTTTCTCCTTCCCCCATTTTCTTATCGTCTGTGCTTGATACCATGGAGTTTGTACTTCTTCTCCTGGTTCGTTCTCACTTTCTCCATCTTTTTACTCCATTTATCATGACCACCTTCTATCTCTTTTTATAGGTTTTCGATGATGCCCTCTGCTTCGCAACTCTCAGCCTTAGCAAAGGATGTCCTCTCTTTTACTTCGACCACTCCCTCTTCCTCCTCTTCCTCTCCCTCTTACCCGACTGCTTATGGATTCTCCGCCTCTCCTCCACCTTTCCTTTCTTCCTCCACCTCCACCTCTGCAACTTCTCCTTCTAACCCTCCTCCTACTCGAACACAAAGAGTTCCTTCGATAAAATCACAAGAAGCCAATCCAAAGAGACCTTCGAGTAAAGAGATGATCATGAAGATTGAGGAATGGCAACAAGCCGTAGACGAAGAGCTAGATGACATGGAAGGATGGGAGGAGGTGGAAGGAGGTGGAGGTGATATCATGTTGACTCTTTCTCCTTCATCTCCTTCTCCATCTCCTTCCTCCCCTCGACCCAATGCCACCTCTTCTCTTTCTCCTTCATCTCCTCGGGGAGTCAATCCTCCCAACGCCCAATTCAATCTCCGGATCAACACCACTCTTCCTTCCGCCACCTCCTTACCTTCATCCACTTCCTCCCCTACTCCCTTCTCTCCTCGTGCTCTCGACATCGACAACGATATCGACGCCTTAGTTGATACTTATGCTTTCGGGGAAGAAGACAGCGAAGTGGAGAAGCTTCTCCTCGGAATCGAACCCGACGGTTTCGTTCCGAGGGCCTCCGAGGTCCTCGAGTCTCTGAAGCTCGAGCTCATTGATACCCCTTCTCCTTCTTCTCCCCCACCTCCCCCCACATCGGGGAGGAATTTTCGAAGCCACACGGTGGAGCCGTACCAGACTGGATATGACGACATCGACGAGATCTTGAACGGAGGAGGAGAAGCGAGAAGTGGAAGAGTTGGAGGTGGAGCCATTGAGCCCAACATTAGCGCTGGTGACGCTGAGGTTCGCCTTCTCCTTCTCTGTTTTCCTCCCCTCGTTTCTGTCTTCCTCATTTTTCGATGTCCTTGTGTTGCCCGTATTACGGGCCCAACTTCTTCCGTCTTCTGATTCCACTTTCATTCTCTTAGGTGATGGACGACGATGGACTCCTCGCGGAGCTCTTGGCCGAAGTGGAGGAATTCGAGAACCGCCACACTATCTGATCTGACCGCCTCTTAAGTCTTGGAATTGACATGGACAATCGCCAATCCTTCAGATTGTTGCCAATGCATGATTTTGACAACAGGTAAAAGGAGGAGGAGAAAGAGACAGAGGAGGAGGTACCCTCGGACAGTAAGTGTGCAGCATGGTTAGTTCAGCATGTGGCGACTGGCGAGCGCTTGTTAGTTGGAGATCGGTTTGGGCGAGGGCACATGGGCGAGGGCACATGGGCGTTGCATGGGCACACTCGATATTTTGACTTTGAACTTGTGTATAGTAATAGTTATTTTAGTAATATTGAATCGGCGCTTTTTTGGGAGTGCGGTCAAGTGCTGATTGCTAATCATGATCGCCCGGAAACGATGCGTTTCCCTCACGTTCTCTCGGCGACGTCCTGTAGCGGTACTATTTCCTCCAGGGCGATCTCAGATTTGGATATAACAATAATAGCATTCTCGATGTCATTGTTTTTTCGCGGTGCAAATGGGCCAAGAGGGCGGGAACATCCGTCGCGCACAATCTCCGTCAATCTCCGTCCTTCTCGCAATCCCTCGTCCCTCGCTTCGCCCTTTGCACAGGGCTCTGGACGGCAGCCTGGTTAGCTTAATATATTGGGAATTGAAGTTACAATGACATCGAATTTAAGATTAAACATTCCGTTCATTTTATTCGTTGTGAGAGCTTTTTGGCGCACAGTGCGTCGAGGCACACTCATCGACGACTTTGGTCGTTGACATCGAAATAGTTTACTGTCAGATGGTTGACTGATGGAAATATTTTTATTTACCCATTGTTTATATGATGGCACTGATCTCAATGGGGCTTGTCTGTTGAAGGTCTCTCTCGTCTTGATGGTGCTGATGTCGCTATGGTATGCGCCCTCCATGGCGCAACTCAATCCATTGGACGCGGCAGCGCTGTTCGACCTCTGTGATCGCCCCGGGACGTCAGACCTATGGGCGAATTGCAGCGACTCGGCCAATGCATGCATTAACACCGCTAATTGGGCAGGGATCACTTGCGACAGCAACAAGACCTCTATCGTGATGATGTACGCCTCATTGGTTCGCCTTCGTGCGTGCTGACCGCCACAACTCTTTGACAGTTAATATTCGTAATTAGAGAACGATCTGGTCAAGCTTTGTCTGGAGGGTCACTTCCGGCGTCGATTGGGAACCTGGCTCAGCTCCAGCGGTTGTGCGACGTGCTATCAATTATATGCTATTAAATATCACATCGTGCCTATTAGCGGATCTTCCCCGCTTCATACTCCACCATCTTCACCACTTATTTCACGCTCTTCCCCGCTTGATACTCCACGAGTCTCTTCATATTCCACCACCTTCTCTGGGTTTGCCTCCTGCGTAATGGCTGTGCCTCTCATCAAGTTTTTTGCTCTCTCAGGAACCTCAACTCGAATCAGCTCAGTGGCCCCATCCCGCCTCAGCTCGGCAACCTCACCCAGCTCAGCTCTTTGTACGTTCACCATAATTTACGATCTCTAAAGATGCATTTTCAAGCTGATGTTCACTCTCCATCTCTGACTCCTTCTTAGGGAACTGTCTATTAATCAGCTCTCGGGCACCATCCCGCCTCAGTTAGGTGACCTCGCTACGCTCGTCACTTTGTACGTTCAGTATCGAATCTCCTCGGCACTATTCCTTCCTGTGACGGTTCATCATCAATTGATTGTGTCGATCGCTGTCTGTTCTCTTTCTTTCATCGTTGCTCTGCAGGGGCCTCTCCTCGAATAAGCTCACTGGCACCCTCCCCCCTCAACTCGGCAACTTGACTCAGCTGAGCCAGTTGTACGCTCTTAACCCTAACGGTTCCTTTATTTTTTTCTGGTGATGCAAATTCTATTGATATAACTCTCAATCGCTGTATGTTATCATCCATTCATTGTCGATCTGTCAGGTACCTGACCTCGAATCAACTCAATGGCAGCATCCCGCCTCAATTTGGCAACCTCACTCAGCTGACGGTGATGTACTCTCATGATCGCATCCTTCTCCTTGACAATATTTATGATCGCTGATGATCCCTCTTCAATTGATTTCACTTTCAATCGCTAACGTTTTATTCATTGTTGCTGTCTCAGAACCCTCAACTGGAATCAGCTCAGTGGCTTCATCCCACCGGAGCTCGGCAACCTTGTGAAGCTCACCTCAATGTACTCCTACAACCGCTTCGGTTACTTGACAAGATCGATCACATTTGATTATTTATCATATCCAAATGATGCCACTTGCTTTCATAATGTCACTATCGATCCTAGGGCCTTCTATGGGAATCAGCTCACTGGTTCCATCCCTCCTGAGATCGGTAAGGTCACTCAGCTGCAAGGCCTGTACGCTTTGACCTTCATTTCTCCTTGCTTGACTTTTTTGATTGGCGCTTTGGGGTAAATCATTCCTCTTCGGAGGGTCGAAAACAATCCATCATCCATACTTCCAGAGGTAGGGATGTGTTAAGATCTTTGCTCTCTCTCTTCAAATCATACGAATACCTCAACAGGATTACGAGGGTATTACCAGGCGTGTTTTCCTTCGTTCGTTATGCTGTTATATCAGGTACCTCCACCAGAATCAGCTTAATGGCACCATCCCCCCTCAGCTTGGCAGCCTCTCCCAGCTCAACTATTTGTACGCTATAAATAACCGCATCCTTCGTTTTCCACCATTTTAGTTTTCGTCTACAATCTTAATAGATCTCTTCTGATCATCTTCAATCTTGAGTTTGGGAGCATTCATTCCTTCACAATGGAGACACTCATTTCTTCACAGTCGCTCTCGTTAATAGGCAACTTAACAACAATCAGCTCACTGACACCATCCCACTTCAACTCGCCAACCTCTCTCTGCTGTCCTATTTGTACACACAGCAAATCGCATCAGTCTCGTTGTCAATATTTGTTACTTTAATATTATCTTTGGTTGATCTTTCTATCATAGTAATGTGTCAAACCGGAAATGATGTTTATTGTTACTCCGTCAGGGACGTCGCAACCAATCAGCTCACTGGCACCATTCCTCCTCAGCTTGGCAACCTTGGTCAGCTGCAAACCCTGTCCGCTCCCACTCGAATCGATCTCTTTGATTATCTACGATGATCCATCTTTTCATTGATCTCACTCGTCGTCGGTGTGCACCGGTATTCTCATTATGTTATGCTTTGCTCTCTCAGTTCCCTCTCCGAGAATCAGCTCACTGGCACCATCCCGCCTCAGCTCGGCAACCTCGCTAAACTGGGACAGCTGTGCGCTCTGAATCGCATCGGTCTCCTTGGCAATATTCTTGTTTTTCTGGCCATCATCAATTGATGCTTCTCTCTCCCCTTCTCTCGTGTATTCTCGTTTCTTCGCTTAATATCTCTTTGTCAGGTCCATATCAAGGACACAGGTTAATGGCACCATCCCTCCTGAGCTCGGCAACTTCACTCAGCTTACCAATATGTACTATCAGACTCTCAACGTTCTCTTTTCTTAGTTATTCTTTCTAATGACTCATTGTCAATTGATTGCACTATTAACTGCAATACATGTACACTCATCATCACATCCTTCTTCTTGTTATTTCTTTTTCTAGTTCGTATTTAATCGATTCCACTTTCAATCATCATGTGTGCTCTCATCGATTACTTCCATTGTCTCCGTCGCAGGATCCTCCAGATGAATCAGCTTAGTGGGACCATCCCCCCTGAGCTTGGCAGCCTCTCAGAGCTCATGAGATTGTACGCTCTGAATAACAAAATTCTCTTTGACGACACTAGTTATGAATTGGTGACAATATTTATGATATTACTCGAGTCTTGAAGTTGTTGCATGTTCCTCCCATCCGTGTCTCGGTTCCTTCCCTTCTTGCGCAGAGTCTGTTCGAGGTCACACGACTAGAGTCTTTTCGAGGTCACGCGACTAGAGTGTATTCGTAGTCGCGCTACCTGACGTATAGTAAACACAAGAATCGCGGTGTTGAATATTTAGGACTGTTGTTCGGTCGCGATGTGATGATTCATTTTCCATTGATGTTTTTATAATAGTTGAGATGTGCTCTTCTCCCTTTTTTTAGGGCCCTCGATTCGAATGATCTCACTGGCACCATCCCACCTGAGCTAGGCAAACTCTCTAAGCTTGCCTATTTGTACGTCGATAGTCGCCTCTTTTCCATTCTTGATGACTTATCTTCGAATTTCTGTGTATACCTCCCATTTGCTAATTGTTGCTCTATTAGATACCTTAACTCGAATCTGCTCAGCGGCACCATCCCACTAGAGCTCAGCAACCTCACACATCTGGGTCAGCTGTACGCCGGCAATCAGAATCGTATCATAGAACTTTTTAAATCTCGAATACTATTGTGCCTTCGAAGTGATCTGTACCGGATGGTGTCAGTGATCTTATATTGTCTTTTGGGAGGGTTCACCTCTCCAGTTCGTTCGCGTCTAGATCGCATTTGCTTTATTTCGTCGGCCTAGTACGTTCTGTATAGCACATCAATCGTTCGTTCATAGTGGATTTCAATTTGTCGAATACGATTGTTCTTAGGCGCCTCAGCAATAACTCATTGACGGGGAGCGCCTGCATTCCATCTTCCATCATATCGCCTGCAGACTATTGGTAACTTGCCTTTCCCTCGCAGTGGGTTTCTCCTTCGATTATGAGAATTTTAATTACTTGTAATATTCAGTAACCTTCCTTCGGGTGTCGATTGCTATCGGATCGATAGCACTGCCCCTTGTGACACGACAAGTTGTAGCAGCGTCGGTAGCGTCTCCTTCCAGTTCAATGCATGAGTAGTGCTGATCTTGTCATGCTAGCTGTGTGCTCTACCATTCTTAGTGCCTCCTCTCCATCACCGTCTCCTTCTCCTTCTCCTTCTCCTTCACCTTCTCCCTCTCCCTCTCCCTTACCGTCTCCTTCTTCTTCACCTTCTCCTCTTACTTCTCCCTCACTTACATCGTGTGCTCCGATCAACAACATCAGCGCTCAGTGCACGGACTCTAACTACACAGTCTCCTCAGGTAAACAGATGTTATTTGATTTTGCGTGCTATTGATGGACACAATTCTCATTGCCGTTTCTAGGGACATCGACCTCGCTCTCCAATGATTCTCTCATTATCAACGGCAGTCTCACGTTGAGTGGAGCCTCTGTCGTACTTCACCTGGACAATGCCTCCGTCGCAGTCTCAGGCGACCTTCACATTGAGGCAGGTATTACACCTCTCCATGATCTCATTCGTTATATCATCGTCATTAAGTGTCGAATTGCCTTCAAGGTGTGCTCAATGTCTCACTGTCGCCATCGTGGTTGCTCTCCGCTTCACCTATCGTCGTGTCCGGCGCCTTTCTCCTGGACCCCAATTCGTCGATGGTCATTTCCCTTCCCACCAATCCTTACTCAGGCGTCGCTCCAATCTCAGTCGGAGGTTCATTATCGCTTCAAGGGTAATCTCTCCATTTGTCGATTCACTGTGGGTTGCTATATGGCGACGTTAAATGCAATGTTTTTTAGGGAGATCATCTTAGATATATCGTCGACAGTCGTGGATGAGTCGAAGGAGATTGTCCTCCTCGAGTCAGCTTCGTTTTCTTCGAATGCTAATCGCCGTACGACCTGGATTAGAAATTCTAATAGTCAATGAGTATAGTCCCCTCTTCGAGAAGCATCCATTCATTTATTGTTTGTAGCACAAGTGACATTGGTGGACTCTCAGGGCCGCGGCCTCTGTGCGGAGGCCAAGTATTCTATACTTGAATTCTCCGTACACCCTCTTTCTATGATAATTTTATGGAAGTATTACTGCACAATATCACCACACCATTTCCCCACCACTTATACTGACTATGAAATTGTAGGTGCTCCTTACGAGCGACCAGCGGCGATGCCTCGGTGATGTTTCAACCGCCGCTGATGTCCTCATGATCGCACCGCTCCCCATCGGAGTTCTTCTGTTCATTGCTGATTGCATGCTGTTAGCGTTGATTTTTTGAACTTTGGTTTCATTGTAATCCCCTTATTCTTGATTCTGGATTGGCATACCGAGTATTCGTTGTCTTGTCCTTCTCCTCCTCTAACAGCCTTCGCGCGTCTCCTTCACAGGTTGAATTGGCACTAAGTTTAATGGGACACAATACAGTAGGTACTAGGATGGAGATTATTCATCTTGCCTTTCGAGAAGCGACATCAGCGACGAAAAGGTGAGAGAAAGCAGACATATATGTCGTGTTCTTCTCGTCTCAAAAAAGTCTCCCTTCAACACAAGAACTTGGGAAAAGTGAAGGAGGAAGAGGAAGTAGTGTTGGTGGTGAAGGAGGAGGATGACGAGTCTGGAGGGTTTGAGGCAGAAGAGGTGAAGGTGGAAGTCGGAGTTTGGAAAGAGGAGGAAGAGGCGGGAGTAAACGGGAAAGAGAAGGGGAAGGCTTGTGCATTTGAAGGAGGGAACGAAAATGTCACGGCAGGAGAGGTGGTGGTGGAGACGGAAGGGATGGAGGTCGAAAGTGGAGAAGGAAATGAGAAGATAGGAGCAGATCCTTCGGTCGGCGAGGGAAATGAGAAATGTTGGGATGGAGTTGCGGTGGAAGAAGGGGATGATGTGAAGGAGGAAGATGGGAAGGAGAAGACGGAGGTCGAAGAAGGATCCAAGAATGAGAAGGAAGGAGAGGAAAGTGTTGAAGAGTGTTCAGTTGAAGAGAAAGGGGTGGAACTTGTCGCCGTGATCGGAGTTGGCATCGATAAATTCGGAGCAGCTGAGGAGGTAAAGGAAAAGGAAAAAGAGGGTGGAGGAGTGACCGCCTCGGAGGGGGTAGGGTTTACCACTTCGGCATTGGCGTAGGCGAAATTGATAACATTCTTCTTTTTTTCCTCCAGTCGTTTTCCAGACTTTTTGGACAACACTTTGAGATGCGGGAGCTATGAAAAGATAAGATCGATTCTTGATGAAAGGAAATCCAGGCATCAGAGAGGAGAAGGAGAATAAGAAGGAGAAAGACAAAGAAAGAGGAGATTTAAAAGAAGGAGGGGCACATACGAAAAAATCGGCAGCTTGGGCGTCAAGGGTAATGTGACCGCTGTAAGATTGTGCCTTCAGGGGATCCATTGGAGCTGTCTTACAGTCATAAAAAACCGTCAAGTCCACGTCGTGAAATTGGAAAATCTCGTCCCATGCTTTCATATCGGAATGAGAGTAGGAGAAAATCGCTCCGCCGTTCCCGGAGCATATCTTTCGAACAACACGTTCAACGTCCAACTCGAGACCACGCATAAATGCAAACACCAAGACATGAATCGATAGATTAGAATACCATGAGTCTTCCACGAATTCGCGTAGGGTTGCAAAATCAAAGGTCATCAACAAGTCGTGCAGTTCTGAGGACTTGTCGTCACGAAAGAAAATGGGGGCATTCCCTCGCATGGCCTCCATCACTAACTCTTGACGCAACTCCAGAGTTAAAAGCTGATCATGTTTATGTAACCCCAGGTTCACCAAACCCCACCGGCGGTTGCGTGCGGACTCGAGCGTATCACTTAACGAGAAATTAATTCCGAATCGGGAACTGATAGCCGCATTCCAATCGAAGCGATACACAATTTCCACTAAGGGCGGGATGATCTCAGGATGAAGAGGAAGAGGAATTGTGTCCTCATTTTGGAGAAGGAGTAGGCGAATGAGGAGAGGAATGTTTCCGCGGCTAATGATAGCGCTCTCCAATGACATAGACCACTGTACGCATCCGATTTGAACCAACTGCAGAAGATCGTCGTATTCCGACACGAATTGTGCAACATCTGCATCCGAATGCAAGAGTGTTGCCCACCCCCTTGGAAACATTTCCAGGAAATGCTTAAAGAGGTCGTCCCCACGATTACTTGAGCGGTCAAACACCGAGGCGATCGGAATAGCGATGGAGGAGACCATGGAGGGAACAATCTTGGAGACCACATCAAACAACCCACCTAAGAAAAGATCAACCGCTAACCTCGGAGTTATCGGAATTATCTTAGCCCCGAATAAGGCCCATTCCAACCGCTCTTTAGGAAAAAGAAAAAGGAGTCTTCCCGTGATGAGGGGGATGATCTGCTCCTGATACTCCCAAAATACTCTTTCGAATATCGGTGTTGGAGCATCTGAAATGAGAATTTGAAGTTTATTTCGGAGTTTAGTCGAATCCAGTATCGCCCTCACTAACTCCCAGTTAGATTCCGCAATAGGGGATTTCAGAATGCTGTTGAGATGGAGTTGGGAAATTTCGACAAAGTCGCGATCCAGGAAATACCGCAAATGCATTGCATTGATGTCCGAGGTTGAAGTTAATGCATTCGCTATGACTCCGTGCAGCGACTGAACGCGATCGCGATACCACACGTTCTGCCCTATCGTAGAACTCGCCTCGGACCATGGAGGAAGCCTCTGCACCTTGCAAATCACCTTCACGAGCTCCCAACGGTTATCCAATATCGCCGTCTCAGTTGCCTCAAAGTTAAACAGTATTGAACCCTCTTCAAGGAGGAATCGAAGTATGAAGGGGAGGTCTAACATTGGCTCGGTTAGGAGATTGGCCTCCGATAAGCTGACGATAAATCGAGCCAATCCCGGCCGCGCCCCATACAATAACGCAATTTTGTTCACCTCTGGAAGATTGTCAACATCTAATATGGTTTTCGGATCGAGGTGCGATTCGAGAGAACGAATGAGAGAAGGGGACAGACGAAGCGAGGCCGCCTTCAGCGCCAGAGGGTGGACTCGACCTCCTTTGGCGAGGAGGAGGTCAATCAGAGTGGCATCACCTCCAATGACAGCATGGGTGAGGAGATGAGGGTCATCATGAGGGAAGGTAGGACCTTCCAGGAACCAATTTACGACCGTATGACGACCATATAAGAGGGCCAAGCAGGTGCCATCACGAGACAATGAAGTGGACAGCCTTCGCTGCCCTTCATACCAATACTTCAACAACGCGAGGTCGCCGAACTTGCAAGATTCAAGCATGGCTTCGGAGAACGTCAACAAGGAGTTATTGGAGTTCACTTTGCAATAGGTCTCGAGAGCTCTGCAAGTGAAGGCGAAGGAGAAGCGGGAGAGGTCGTCGAGGCGAGGGAGGAGCTCGAGGCGGAGCACGTCGAGTGGCAGGGCGACCTCGTCCAACGCCTCCTAGGAAACGTTCACCAATCAGCCCTTTTGCTTATAATTTGAAGAATAATAAATTATAAGAATATATTTATAAAGTGGGATTCTTCTTCGACAGAAGAGCGCCTTCCTCAGGTCAGCCCGAGTCCTGCTGAAAAGCCGGGAGGGGAGGAAGGAGATTGCGCGCACGAGGTTGGTGAAGCTGTTCACAAACATCCAATAAATTCTAACTGTTAACAAGCGATGAGTATAAAAAGAGCAGGCCGTAGGTAGAAAGCAATGAAGGACAGAGGATTAATGGCTTTTCGTCGATCGTAATGGGAGTTGGGAGTTGGGGTGGCTTGAATCTCCGCCCTCTTCATTCCCTTCTTTTTGCGGACATCTTCTCATATACATCGCCATTAAGAGAGACAAAAATGGGTGCGAATCAAAGTTCTTGTGCGCGCTGCTTCAAAAAGTTTTTGTTCTCTGACTTGACCACCTCCTTTTCTCCTTCCCCGCATCTCCTCGTATACCGCTCTTCTCCAATCTCTTTGCTTAAAATTTCTCTTTTCGTTGGTAATTTTATTATGCTTTTTACATATGTAGATAAATCGGCTGCACCACGTCGCGAAAAGCCGTCAACTCCTCGCGTCCACATGCCGACGCAGCGCACGCCACACCTCTCCTCCTATACTCCACCCCCCCACCCCCCCCCTTCCCACCTACTGCACTCGCTCCCCCCCACACATCTTCTACT
>Ga0154020_10008742_pt1 | contig 11731 bp, 11 predicted proteins | sample Klosneuvirus_201_FD_109709 | JGI IMG/M metagenome (GOLD analysis project Ga0154020, IMG submission 109709) | Active sludge microbial communities from wastewater, Klosterneuburg, Austria - Klosneuvirus_20160825_MG | ecosystem: Engineered > WWTP > Aerobic digester > Activated sludge | place... | reverse complement strand
TTCTTTCACGATGATCCACACAACATGGTCTCCTATGAAAGCGAAACTCGCGTCGAGTCGTATCCTCTCGGACTTCCGCCTGCATCGCTGTGTATTGATGCCGACGTCCCTGCTATCCCGCAAAAACACCATCACGGGCCGCTAGCCGTCACTCACTTTCAGGTCCACAGATCCTTCGAAACCGAGGGCGAGCTAGGCGCCTTTCAACATGGCACGCGCGAAATTTCGGTTGACGGCGTGTACCCCGGGAGCAAGATCGGCGGTATTCCAAATTGGAAACAGGGTGAGGATGAGGCCGCGGGGCTCGGCGACTACTTCGCTTCAATCCACTCGATCAACGTGTTCGGGAACCGCTATCCCTTTCCGAACTTGCCGAAAGCGCCATGGGGAGAGCGCGAATACGGACCTGGCTTTCTCAAGATGGGCGATGTCGGCACACTCTATCTGTTCTGGGACGGCCGTCGCGTCAACTGCTTAATGCAGTGCTAGTCATAGGTGTGACCATGAAATCCTCTTATCGCGGCAAGCATCTCGCGGGAGATGACATGAACCACGGAGGCCCGCCCATCACCCCAAATGCCTCACTCCCACCCCTCCCCAAACCCCCTCCAAATACTCCGCCTCCAACCTCCTCCGATGCGGCTTCTTCTCACTGCAAAGTAAGCACCCCCCATCCACCATCTTCTTCGTCACGACCTTCTCAATCGCCCGCTTCGCCATCAACGCCTTGAACTCCTTCTCAAAAACCTCCCAACTCCCCTTGTGCTTCTAGAACGCCTCAAACATGTCCTGCGTCGGCGCCAGCTCCGGCACGTGCCCGTACTCAAGCCCCCGGCCTCTCCCGGACAGCAGGCTCTGTTAAGACTCGCTTCCCCCTCCCCCCACCCCCCACTTTCCCATTGCACCCCTCCTCCTCATCTGCCACAATGTCCACTCCGAAGGAGGAACCCCATGCGATGCCTTCCCCTGATCGCAAGCGTCATCGCGCTGGCTTTGTGCTGCTGTTGCGCCCGCGCCCAAAACCAGGCCGCGGCGTTCGCCGAAGGCATTCCTTCCGATGAATGGCCCTCCGATCCCAACAACCCCATCCGCCGCCTTGACCGCGCCATCGGAACCGACAACGGCGGGCTCCACTGGGTCCGAGGCGAGGGTCCGCCCCCGGATGGCACTCCGCCCAATGGCAAGGAGGTCTACATCACCGAAGGCCTCTATGGAGACAGTTGGATCAACGCCCAAGGCTGCCGAGTCCAGGAAATCAACTACGAGGTCTCCATTTACTTCGATGACAACTCGCGCTTCACGTATCAGATCATGATCCAGCGGATCAACTGCCCCGGCCCAAACGGCAGCTCGGAAACTTCGTTCACCCGCAGCATCCTCGTCACTGCATCAAGCGCAAACGACCTCTGGCATGTCATCCGATCCTCGTTCCTCCAGATTCTCAACGGGCAAGTCTCCTCCAACGTCAAGAATACCAAGGCCGCGATCCCGCCAGGACGCCAGGCCGACCCGTCACCGGGTCTCTCAAACATCCCGCCGCAGGCCACTGTCAAGATCGTCGCTGGTCACGGCGCAACGCTCGACCTCCGCGGCCACTCATCCACGATTTGCACCAGCAGCGCCCCCGCCATCATCCAGGCAAGCACGATCCTATTGGATCCGGGCGTAACTCTGCCGCAACTCTTCAGCCCCGCGCCGCAGGTGCAGCCCGCCCAGAACGAGGTGGAACTTCAGATCACGCCCAACTCTTTCCCACTCACACAGGCCCCTGAACCGGGCACGATGGGCTTCACCGTCATCAACCTCGGCAACACCGAGGTCCCCGTCAACTTCACCTGGACCGACACACTCGGCTGGACGATTCCGGGTGGAATGACCATCACCGCCGCGCCGGCAACCCCAATAGTTGTCGTCGCCCCGCTCTTCTATCCCGGCACGTTCCCGCCCGAAACGCGGGACTCCTTGATGGTGATCGCGAGCCCATTGTCCACGCTCGGCTCGACGGTCTTTCTCTCCCACCCCGTGTACTTCGACTCCGACCTAGACGGCGACGGCATCAAGAACTGCCTTGACCCCTGCCCGTTCATTTTCAACTCAGGCGCGGATGCCGACTTTGACTTCCTGCCCGATGAGTGCGACACCTGCCCGGGCTCATTCAACTTCTTCCCCGAGGACCTCTGCCCCTGCTTCGCCAACTGTGATGCCTCGGCCGTGTCCCCCATCCTCACCGCCAACGACTTTCAGTGCTTCCTGAACGCGTTTGCATCCGGCCACCCCTACGCCAACTGCGACGGCTCCACGGTCCCGCCCATCCTCACCGCCAACGACTTTCAGTGTTTCTTGAACTCGTTCGCTTCCGGTTGCCCCTGACGTGCCGGCGGCGATGAAGCGCGCCCCGCATCCTTCCACGCTCCTCCACACTCCGGACACACCGTGCACCCATCCCCCGCCACCTCCAACCCCCGAATGCTGTACCCACACCCCGGACAAATCTCCGCCTTCAAACACCCCTCCACCGCCCGCTTCCCCGCGGCCTGCACAGCCTTCTGACTCGCAAACAGCGCCGCGCCCATCGCCGTTCCGAACGAAAGAAAGTTGACCCCCACGTAATACCAGGACATCCGCCCCGGACGCGAACTCATCAGCATCACCATGTAGTTCACGACCACCACCAGCGCCAGCACCGATGCGCCGATGCGGACCCAATGCACCCACCGATGCCGATCTCCCATCCGCACCGTCCACTTCAAACGGCTCGAAGTCCCGTCCGGCAAGTCCGCGGCCGCGCACAGGTCATGCGGCCGCCCCCGAAAGTCGATGACCCGCGTCCGTTTCCCCGGACGAAACACTTCCGTTTTTGGGCTGGTCATCCGCCCACCTTCCACGCTCCCCCACATTCCGCGCACACCACACACCCGTCCCCCTCCCGCGGCAACCCCACCAGCGAATATCCGCACGAAGGACACACCTCACTCTTCAGACACTCCCCCACCGCCCGCTTCCCCGAAACTTTCGCCGCCTCTCGCCCGCCCAGCAGTCCCCCAAAAAAGCCCCATATCGGATACAAAATCCACTGCGCAGGATGCATCGCCCGAAGCCACCCAACCCACCGCGCCGCAAAAAACAGCACCAGCAGAATCACCAGCGCCAGCCCTGTGAACTTGAGCTGCACCCCAAGCCGGTGCTGATTCGCCTTCTTCACCGCTTTCCGCAACTCAACCGGCGCATCCGCCGGCAGGTCTCCCACCTCGCACAGGTCCAGCGTCCTCCCGCGAAAGTCGATCACCCGACTCCGCCGCCCCGCCCGAAACTCTTCTGAAGCCTCACCAAGCATTCCACCAGCGTACCAACCCGAACAAACCAGACTATTTTGCAATACGACACGACTTCTGCTGACATTTTCGTGTCCAACCCACAATCCCCCTTGCGTCACCCCGCGGCCGCGTTATGTTGCAAATATGCCCCCCGAGGCCGCCCATCTCCCCGCCCTCTCTCGCGAAGACCAGAGCCTTCTGGCCCTCTTTTTCGCTGCAAATCAAGACGTCCTCGCCCTCGTCGCAACCCTCACCCAATCTTCTCCTCTCGGCACTTGGCACTCGGCACTCAGCACTTCTCCCGACGAATTCGACCTCGCCTGCTGGGCCACCCAACCCCACATCGCCGCCTGGATCCAGCACCACCGAGATCTTCAAAACGAAACCCGCCGCCAGACCGCCCGCGCCGAGCTCGACTCGCTCGGCACTCGGCACTCAGCACTCGGCACTTCCCCCCTTTCCAAACCGGCCCTCAAACTCCGCCGATCCAACCACCCGCGCCGGGTCCACCCCCGCCTTCACGATCGCAACCACATCCCGCCCCGCCAGGTCGCAAACCAGCAAGTCCTGCCAGACCGCCGGCTTCCCGCGCCGCCGCAACTCCTCCATCGCATCCAGAATCCGCACTACATCCGCCCCACACAGCGCGCCGCTCTGAATCCGCTCGCGCGGCACCCCCAACTCCTGTCCTCGAGCCCAGGCCCCCACCACCCGCCGCGTCATCTCCATGCTCCCCAAGCGCATCCGCAGCCCGATCAACTCCATCAACTCAACCCGGCACCCCGCCTTCCCCGAATAGAACTTCAACATCAACAGCGGCCACCCCACGGCCAGCAGCACAAGTGCAACCACACCCGCAATCGCAAGTTGAAGCGTCATCGCCCCATCATCCGCAAACCCACTCCCGTATTTCAACCCCGCCCCCCACCACGGGACCTTAATTCCCCCCAACCAACTTCGCGCCGGGCTACCAAGCCCCGAACTGTATTGCCGCGCCCACCCCGCGCCTCCCGTTCCTCCGTCTTGAGGAATGCAACCGCGCGCGGTAGCCTGTCGCCCCGAGAGACGCCCGCACGTCGCGGACGACACATTCAAGGGAGACAGGACATGACGAAGTTTCGTATTGGCGCTTGCGCCGCGCTCGCGGCCGCATCACCCTCGTTGGCTCAGATCATTCTCGGCACTGCCGTCGCCGGGAACTCCGCGCCGGTTCAATACCAGCTCACCTTCCCTGGCGCACTGGCCCCCACCACGGGATCGGGCGTCTATGGCCCCGGTGCCGGCACCCCGTTCTCGTACCTCGGTCTCAAAGGCGACTTTACCGCGACCCCGGTCCAGCCCTACAACGGTGTGTACAGCGTCAACATTTTCGCGTACGTGCCGTTCAGCGTCGGGCCCCTGCCCGTGCAAGTCACCCAATCCATCGGGGGTTACTTCGTTGGCAAAATGGCCAACGGCGGCGGCAACGGCGCACTCCCCGCGACCAACTGGCTCATCAAGTCCGGTATCGAATCTGACACCAACGGTACCTGGGGCGATGGCGAACCGACCGTCATCTTTAACAACGTGTACTCCGACTCCCTGACCGGAAACGGCATCAAAGAGTTCTCCGTCAACGGCACGCCGCAGCCGCGCTCGTACGTCCTGGGTCAAGGACTCAACTACTTCCTGTACCTCCAGTTTGAGACATTCATCACCATCAACAACCCGCCCGCGGGCCTGCCCCCAATCGCCGTCACCGCCGAGTTCGGTGGCGTTTCCAGCTACACCGGACTCCGCACCGACTTCGACTGGAAAGTCGTGCCGACACCCGGGACGGCTGTGCTGTTCTCCGGATCACTGCTGATGCTCGCCCGTCGTCGCCGCAGGTAGCAGAATCCAATCGCGGACGCTCCATCGCCGACAAAAAAGGGCGCCGGCAGTGTCCTGCCGGCGCCCCTTCCACTCGCTCTTTTTGCCACGAGCTCGCGGAGCCCGGGACATCAATCTCTACCGCCGCGCCACCACGCGACCCTTGGTCTTCACCTTGACCACCGGGACCAAGTCGGCGCCGCCCGCCGCCGGAAGCACCTCGCCCATGAGTAGCCCCGACAACTTCTCCTCCGCCTCGAACTCTTCATCCAACGTCTTCTGCAACAGCTTCAAAACTCGCTGTTCCCCCAACTGCCCCGCCATCGCAACCGCGCTCCCGTATCCCGCGATCTCGTAGTGCTCAACCCGAACCGCCGCCGCGATCAGCGCGGCATCAATGACCGAATCCTCACCCTCTTCCTCCAGAACCTCCGCCGCCTCCGCAACCAGCCCCTGTGTCGCCTGACACTTTTTCCCGCCCGGCTTGGTGTCCAACAACTCCGCAACCTGCACCAGCCGCTCGACGTGACCCTTTGTCTGTTCGAGGTGAGCCAAAAGCGCCGCACGCAAAGTCTTGTTCGTCGCGGCCTTCGCCAACTTCGGAATCGCCTTCACCATCTGGCTCTCCGCGCTGTAGAGGTCCCGAACCTGATCCTGAAGCAACGACTTGAGCGAATCCAGCACGTGAGTCTCCTGTTCAAAGGACCTATGCACAAGGGCAATGGAACTCCGACACGCGAGCGCCGGAGTTCCTCTCAATATCCACCGTTCAAAGAATCACGTACGAGCGCGAAGGCGACGCACAATCAGCCCGACCACAACAACCAGCCCCGCCGCAACTCCCGCGGCCGCCACCGGATTGCGCGAAACCACACCCCTTACGGACGCCGCCGCATCAGCCACCGCATCCCGCGCCGCCTCATACCTGTCGCGGGTCGCCCCATGAGTCCCATCCAGCCTGTCCTTCGCCGCCTCAACCGCGCGCTTGGCCCCATGGCGAAGCTCCGAAACTCGCGACCGAACCGCATCCGCGGCGTCATCTGTCAACTGTTCGGCATCCGCGACCATCGTGCGTCCGCGATGCACCGGAACCTGACCGTCCTCCTTGAAACTGACTTCATCCCGCGACCTTGCATGTGCCATGACAGTCCTTTGTTGTTGCTCGAGGATTCGAACTCTACAGGGCACCCCTGCCCCGTCCACGCATCCCGAAGATCAGCGATACGACGAAAAGAACCAGAAAGACGATGAACAGAATCTTGGCGATTCCGGCCGCGCCCGCGGCGATCCCCCCAAACCCGAACACCGCGGCCAGAAGCGCGATCACAAAGAACACGACTGCGTAGTACAACATGTGTTTCCTTCCAGCAAAACGAGTATGGTCGGAGAGTCCAGACTTCCGTGCTAGCACGAAAGCCTGGACGACTTCGGCGACCAAGGCATGATCACACCCGCCGCGCCCGGGAACCACGGCGAAACATTCCTCCATCCCTAAACCGGGAATCGGCATCGCCCGGAAGAGATGAAGGCACAAAAGAAGGCGCCGACTTTCGCCAGGCGCCTTCAGTGGGGAAGTGTTTCGACAATCAGGATGCGGGCGGAAGCTCAGCCCGGGCCTTAAGAAAGCCCATTCGAACAAGCATCGCCCGGGCTTCATCAACTTCGGGTTGGGTCGGTGCGCCCAATCGCGATGCCCCGCCAGCCCCTCGGACCGCCACCGGCGATGACCGCAACTCTCCCCTGGACTCGGCGCTGAGCAGAAACTCCGCCGCCGCAAACAACCTGTTGGTACCGATGACCAATCCGCGTCCCATCGTTTGTGCTCCCGTCTTTCCGGCCCAACCAGACTTGCAAGGCCGACATAATGCCATCGGCGGCCGCGCACTTCTAGAGGAAAACCTTCTCTATTCGAAGACGACTTGCGTCACATCGGCTTCATCGCCGACACATTCAGGCTGATCGCGTTGCCCTCAATATTGAGAGTGGTCGCATCTTTGAAAAGCCCAAACGACTTGACCCGCTGCACCCCTTTGAATCCGGCGCGTGTCAGGAATTCGTGCAAGATTTCATAGGTGAACCCGGCCTTGTGGTAGTCGTACGCATCGGTCTGGCCGCCATAGATCATTCGCATCGTCGCGAAGCGGGCCGGGTACGTGAGTTTCTTATCCAGCATCAGCCGGCAAAGGACCTCCAGGTCCGGCACGCCTACCCGGATGAGCCCCCCGGCCCTGAGCACCCTGAAAGCCTCTTTGAGTGCGATTTCAAGCTCCGACACGTAGCTCAGATGCTCATAGATGTGCGACGCGTAGATCTCGGCCACCGAACCCGACTCGAAGTCCGAAAGGTCGGTCGCCGAGCCGATGTGGTCCACTCCCGAGCGCGCCTGGATATCGACGATCTTCCACCCCTCGCGCACTTCCCATCCACCAATATGGAGACGCAGAGGCGGGTTGGACTTGGACTCGGCCATGGGGACGCGAGCATACCGCGGGAGTGCGGGACCATCCAGCGGGCTGGGCACGCGCCTCGAAAAGCGAAAAGGGGCCCGCGGGGGCCCCTTGGAGTGGACTGACAATGTCGGGATCAGCTGCAGCCGGCAGCGTAGGAGTTGAGGAAGCACTGGAAGTCGTTGGCCGTCAGGGTCGGGATAGCCGTGCTGCCGTCGCAGTTCGCGTACGAGCTCCCCGCGGCGAACTCGTTGAGGAAGCACTGGAAGTCGTTGGCCGTGAGCAGCGGGTTGCTCGTGCTCAGGTCGCAGTTGGGGTAGCAGGTATTGCCCGGGGTGCAACCGGTCGGGACAAAGTCGATGCCGCGCCACCAGGTGTTGGGACCTGTGCCGGCGCCCAGCGTCGCGAAGGTCGAGGAAGCGCCGGTGTCGGTGACCAGCACGAGCTGGTTGCCCGCGGCCGCGCTGCCAACGCCCGTGGTGCCCCAGACCGTGGTTGATCCGGCGACCGTCTTGCCGGTGATGTGCCGGAGGCCGTTGGCCAGACCGGAGTTCAGGGTGTACTGGAGCGTCCAGGTGGCGCCATCAAACGTCCACTTCTGCAAGCCCCCGCCGCTGGCGACTACGCGGTCGTCGGTCAGGTAGAGGGTGCTGGCGTCAGCGAAGTAGTAGTCATAGTTCGACGGACCCGTCACCGTGGACTTGCCGGGCAGAAGCGTGAGGATCTGGCCGCCGGTGGTCGGCAGGCCGGTGCCGACCGTGCCCACACCGATGAAGGTGCCCGACGACGAGGATGTGTAGAGCTGATTGAAGAAGATGTTGGCGATGCGGCAGTTGGTGGGGGGATTGCTGCCGCCGGCGCCGTTGTCATTGAGGAACACGGAGGTGGTGCCGCCGAGAGTCGAGTAACGAATTCCGCCGCCCGTACCGCCGGCGGTGCCGGCCGTCCAGAGGTCCGTGCCGTTGGTGGACACGGCGCTACGGATGTTGTTGGCGGAGTAGGCGTCGGACAACGCGGTGGATGTGTCGACCGCGCCGTTGCAATCGGCAACCGCGACCACGCGCGGGTTATTCGCGGCGGTGGTGGAGACCACGGCCGCCAGGCCGGCGTCTGCGCGATAGCCCACGAAGACCAGCCGCTTGCCGTCAACCGAGCGGGTCAGGAAGCCTTCGGACGTGGCCGAGCCGCTCTGCGTGCATGCGGTCGCGCCCGTCGAGGAGACGGGAATGGACTGCACGACATGCCCGTCGGCGATGTCGATTTCCTTCAGGAACAAGGCCGCGGCCGCGTTGCTGAGAGCCGGGCCGCCATCCACGCCGGCCTGAAGCACGACGAGGTTGCCGGCGGTAAAGGCGACCTGGGCCGATGCGGAGGCCCCGGCCAAAGCGACCAGAGCGGCAGCGGAGAGAACAAGATTCTTCTTCATGAAATCCTCCTGGAACAGCGGTGTAATGCCGATTCCGCTCGTGCGAGCGATCTCTATTCGGCAGAGCCAGACGTTACGGCCGATCGCGGGTGCGGTAGCGCAAGGAATCACATCTTGGCGCGAGTCTGACGAGAGCTTCGTGCAGTCCACACATTAAGGAAGAGAGCTGTTCGGTAGACGATCCAAAGAAAGAGGCCCGCGCGATGCGCGGGCCTCTGAAGTCAGCTGGGATGAATCGGACAATCAGCGACAGCCGGTGGCGTAGGCGTTGAGGAAGCACTGGAAGTCGTTAGCAGTCAGCAGCGGGTTGGAGGTGCTGCCGTCGCAGTTGGCGTAGGTCAAGCCTGAGGCGTAAGCGTTGAGGAAGCACTGGAAGTCGTTGGCCGTGAGCAGCGGAATCGAGGTGCTGGCGTCGCAGTTGGGGTAGCAAGGGGCAGGGCCGCCGCCTTCGGGAACAAAGTCAATGCCACGGAAGGCCGTGTTCACGGGGCTGGTTGCCAGAACCGTAAAGGCGGAGGATGCGCCCGTGTCGGTCACGGTGGCCAACGTCACGGCGTTTGATTCACCGCCGGTGACCCACAAGGTGACCCCGGCCCGGGTGTTCTTGCCCACGACACCGCGGGGCCCGAAGGCCAGCCCGGAGTTGAGTGTGTACGCCAGCTCCCAGGTGCTTGTGCCGGTATTGAAGACCCACTTCTGGACGCCGCCGGGGGTCGGAACAGCCGCGAGTCCGCGATCATCGCAGACGTACAGGGTGTTGGCGTCGGCGAAGTAGAAGTCATAAGGAGAAGCGGCCGCGGTCCCGCCGATGGTCGGGAAACCGTTGAGATAGAAGGTCAACTCACCGCTGGTCGTCGGCAGGCCGGTACCAATCGTGGACACACCCAGAAACGTGCCCGAAGCGCTGGTGATGTACAACTGATTGTTGGCGATTCCGACGAAGCGGGTGTTGGTTGGCGGGCCGGAGCTGATTTGCGTGGAGGTGGTCGCGCCGAACGTCGAGTACCGGCAGCCGGCGGTTGAGGCGGTGGCGCTGGTGCCGGTGGTCCAGAAGGCGGAGCCGTCAACGGAAACAGCGCACCGGATGTCGTCGGCGTTGTACGCGTCGCCCAGCGCCGTTGAGGTGTCAATGACGCCGGCCGAGTTGACGCGGGCGATGATGCGGGGATTGGTTGCCGCGGGTGTGGCCGAGACGCTGGTCGCACCACCGAGCGGAGCATCGATGCCGCAGAACGTGAGGTACTGACCGTTGACGGAGCGGTTCATGTGGGCGACCGAGGTCGAGGTGCCGCGGACAACCAGGGCGTGGTTGGCGCCAGAGGTGGTCGTCGGGACCGGGATGGTCTGGACGATCGTCCCGGTCGGGGTGATCTCGAGAAGGAACAGAGGAGTGCCGCCGATGGCCAGCGGGGCCGCGCCATCGCCAACCTGGAGAACGGCCAGGTTGCCGGCGGTGAACGGAGCTTGGCCGGCGGCCATGCTGAGGGAGAGGGCGGTGAGGCCCAGACCGAGAATGCCCTGGTACTTCTTCATGAACGATCCTCCGGGGATTTGTGCTAAGAACGACTTGGGTGACGGCGCGCGGCTGACGTTGGCCGGCTTCGTCGAATCCAGATTCAAACGGGTCGAGAGTGTATCCCGAATTGTTAAGGGAAGCGCGAGATTTGCGCATGGAAAGGCGTCCGTTAGGGGTGGTCAATATTCGTCCTACGGGTGCGAACTTTATTGCGGTTGCATTCGCAATAAGATATTCGGGGTGGTCGAAGGAGCAGGCATGTACAGCGTGATGCAGACCAAAGAAAAAGGCCACGAACCTTGCGGTCCGCGGCCAATTTCAAGTGGAGCGGAGGAGGGTCGAACTCCCGACCTCGTCATTGCGAACGACGCGCTCTACCAACTGAGCTACCGCCCCGAACGGGGCAAGGTTAGGCGGGGTGAGTGCCGAGTGCCAAGGGGAGAGTGCCAAGTGCCGAGTCCCGAGTGCCGAGTGGGGAATTGGGCGCACTTGGGACTCGGGACTCGGGACTTGGCACTTCTCTGCGTGCTGGCGGTGCTTCTTGCATGCGTGCCGGGGTGCTCCAGGGGCGATGCTGGCCGGGCTCCCGGGCCGATGCGCGTGGTGGTGACGGTGGCGCCGTTGGCGGGACTCGTAAAACCGCTGCTGCCCGTGGGTACGGAACTGAAGGTGTTGATGGGCGCGGGCCACTCGGAGCACGGATACGAGTTTTCGCCCGGAGATTTGGCGGCGATCGGCTCGGCGGATTTGCTGGTTTACGTGGGCGGCGGGCTTGAAGTAGGAGTGGAAGAGTTCATCAAGAATCATCCGCCTGGCGCGCGGCGTCAGGATGTGTGCTTCATGGTCGTTGCGGGAGTTGCGGCTGACGCTCACGATGACCACGGCGATGAGCACCACCATGGTGTTGATCCGCACTTATGGTTGGATTCCAGGCTGTGCGTGAAACTGGTAGACGCGCTAGGGCCGAAGGTGAAGGCCGCGGCTCAAGCCTGCGGAGTTGCAGCGGGCGACATCGAACGCGCGGTGACATCGGAGATAGCGGACATCGCGGCCTTGGATCGAGAATACGCCACGCAGTTGGCGCCATTGAAAGGACGCGAGATCGTAACGCACCACAATGCGTGGAGCCGATTGGCGGATCGATATGGACTTACGGTCGCGGCCGTGATGCGGGACA
>Ga0154020_10008739_pt1 | contig 11733 bp, 9 predicted proteins | sample Klosneuvirus_201_FD_109709 | JGI IMG/M metagenome (GOLD analysis project Ga0154020, IMG submission 109709) | Active sludge microbial communities from wastewater, Klosterneuburg, Austria - Klosneuvirus_20160825_MG | ecosystem: Engineered > WWTP > Aerobic digester > Activated sludge | place... | reverse complement strand
CTCCCCCACGACGATCTCCCGCTCGACGGCGGTGCCGCCCGGGCCGAACCGGACGCGGTAGATCTTGTCCGCGCTCTCGGCCCCGGCGTAGACGTAGTAGGTCGCGGTCGGCGGCGCGGGGCGGGCAGGCGCGGCGGCCGGCCCCTGCGCGCCGAGGGGGAGGAGGGGGAGGGCCGCGGCCAGCGCGGCGGGAAGGGAGAGCCAACCCTTCGTCAGGTTGCGGCGTACGGGATTCCGATGCATCGTCTCATCCTTGCTGAGTCGGCCAACCATCCGCGGAGCACCTCTGCCATGAAGATGTTAACACCGCGCCGTCGTATCGTCACGCACACCCTCCTCGTCGCGTTGAGCGCCGCGGCGGTGGCCCCGCTGGGCGCCCAGCAGGCCGGCGGTGCCGCCCCCGTCGCGGCGGCGCGGCTCGTCGCCGAGCCGGCGTCGCTGACGCTCAAGGCCGGGCAGTCCGCGCCCATCAAGTTCCGCGCCTTCGACGCGGCCGGGAAGGAGATCCCGAACCCCCTCGTGCAGGTGCGCTCGGCCAGCCGGTCGGTCCGGTTCACCGATACCGAGGTGACCGCGACGGCGGCGGGCCGGTTCGAGGCGACCGCGATGACGATGGGGGCGAACAACACCCCCGTCACGCTCACCATCCCGATCAACGTCACCTGGCCGGCCCTCACGCGGATCGAGATCGCCGCCGGCGCCGGCCCGCTCTATGCCGGCCTCACGCAGTCGCAGAAGCTCAAGGGCTTCCACGCCGACAACAGCGAGCGCACCGGACTCACCGCCACCTGGCGGACGTCGGATGCCAAGATCGCCACGGTCAACCGCTTCGGCGACCTCACCGCGCTGGCGCCGGGGGCCGTGACGGTCACCGCCGAGGCCGAAGGGGTCCGCGCGACGCGGAGCTACACCGTGACCGCCAACCCGGTCGCGAAGCTCGAGATCGGCATCGCCGAGTCGCAGATGCGCACCGGCGACGTGATCCACCTCAAGGCGACCGCGCGCCGCGCGAACGGGCAGGTGGTGGCCGACGCGCCGGTGACGTGGAGCTACACCTACGTGCCCGACGATTCGATCGCCCCGGCCGGTCTCCCCGGCGGCGCGGGCATGGTGCAGTTCGACCGCTTCGCGGCGAACTATCCCGGTCGCTACACGCTGCTCGCGCAGTCGGGCGGCGCGTACGCGCAGTGGGCGATCCAGGTGAACCCGCGCGACGTGCGGCAGCGCATCGAGGTGACCAGCCGCGGCAACATCAACACCACGCACACCTCGGATCTCTGGCCGTGGACCGGCAAGAACGGGCGCGACTACGTGCTCGTCGGCACCTGGGGCGGCGATGGCTGGGCGATCGTGTTCGACATCACCGACATGGACAACATCGTCAAGACCGACTCGGTCCGCGTCGATGCCCGCACCATCAATGACGTCACCATCTCGCCCGACGGCCGCTACGGCGTGCTCTCGCGCGAGGGCGCGTCGAACCGCGTGAACGGCGTCGTGATCCTCGACCTCGCCGACCCGGCGCACCCGAAGATCGCCTCGACGTTCGACCAGGAGCTCACCGGCGGCGTGCACAACATGTTCGCCCAGAACGACTACCTGTTCGCGATCTCCGGCGGATCGAAGTACGTCATCATCGACGTGCGCGACATCTACAAGCCCAAGTACGTGAGCGAGTACCGCCACCCGAACGCCCGCATCCATGACCTCTGGGTCCGCGATGGCATCGCCTACTCGGCGCAGGGCGGCGTGGGCGTCGTGGTCGTGGACGTCGGCAACGGCCGGTACGGCGGCTCGATCGAGCAGCCGAAGCTCATCACGACCTACAAGGTCAACTCGGGCCACGAGATCTACCCGTACTTCCAGCAGAAGACGGGCCGCACCTACCTCTTCATCGGTGACGAGGAGATGAGCCGCCGCGGTCGCGTGTGGGAGGGGACGCAGTACTCGCTCGCCGGCCCCGATGGCAAGCCGCCGCGCAACGGCATCGCGCAGACGTCGGGTGGCTACACGCACATCGTGGACTTCACCGACCCGCTCAACCCGCTCCCGGTGGGCCGCTACCACCTCGAGGACTACGGGTCGCACGACATCATCGTCGAGGACGACATCCTGTACCAGGCGTACTACGACGGTGGCGTGCGCGTGGTGGACGTCTCGGGCGAGCTGATGGGGAACCTCACCGACCAGAACCGCGAGATCGCCGTCTTCAAGCCGTACGACCCGGACGCCTACACCCCGAACGCGCCGTTCGTGATGAACGCGATGCCGTGGAAGGGCCGCGTGCTCTTCACCGACTTCAACTCGGGACTCTGGGCGGCGAAGCTCATCCCGAAGCCGGTCGTACAGTAGAAGGCTGAAGGTGGAAGGATGAAGGTGGGGGTGGGTGCCGGGCTTCGAGCCTGGTACCCACTTTCAACTTTCATCCTTCAGCCTTCATCTTTGGCGGCATCTCTCTCCCCCCAACGCGCTCCCATGCAGCCCGTCGTCGATTACTTCAGCACCATCCCGAGCTCCCACCGCGCCCTGATCCTCGCGGGCGGGATCGCCTTCTTCTGGATCTGGGAGAGCGCGGCGCCGCTCTTCGCGTTCCAGTACCGGAAGTGGCCGCACGCGCTGGTGAACTTCTTCTTCACCGCGACGACCATCGTCGTGAACTTCCTGCTCGCCTTCGTGCTGCTCATGGGGTCGGAGTGGGCGGTCGCGCGCGGGATCGGGGTGCTCGGCTGGATGCCCGGGCTCCCGCTCTGGGGCCAGATGGTCGTGGGGCTGCTCCTGCTCGACCTCGTGGGCGCGTGGCTGGCGCACTTCGTGGAGCACAAGACGCCGCTCCTCTGGCGGCTCCACCTCATCCATCACAGCGACACGCACATCGATACGACCACCGCCAACCGCCATCACCCCGGCGAGAGCGTGGTGCGCTTCGTGTTCACGCTCCTGGCTGTCGTGGTCGCCGGGGCGCCGATGTGGCTCGTCTTCCTGTACCAGAGCCTGAGCGTGGTCCTGAGCCAGTTCAACCACGCCAACATCGCGCTTCCGCCGGCCCTCGACCGGGCGCTGAGCTGGGTGATCGTGAGCCCGGACATGCACAAGGTCCACCACCACTACGTGCTGCCGTACACCGACTCCAACTATGGGAACGTCTTCTCGGTGTGGGACCGGCTGTTCGGCACCTATATGGATATGGACCGCGCGCGCCTGGTGTACGGGGTGGACACGCACTTGGACCCGTCCGAACACACCACGGTCGGGGCGCTTCTGACGATGCCGCTGCGCCCCGGGACGAAGTCCAAGGGCGCCTGATCCTTGCGCCTACAGACAATCCCTTAGTCCAATCCCCGACATGATTTAGCGGAGTTCTCCCTACTGCGGATGGGTGTGGGAAGTGACAGGTAAGCCCGTCAGAAATACTGTCACGAAAACCCGACACTCACGCTTTCGGACGCTCCCCCATGCGGATCCTGCTCGTGCACCCCAACTATCACTCGGGCGGTGCGGAGATCGCGGGCAACTGGCCGCCAGCGTGGGTCGCCTACATCAGCGGCGCCCTCAAGAAGGCCGGCTTCACGAGCGTCCGGTTCATCGACGCCATGACCGATCACATCGATGACGCCGGCCTCGAGGCCATCCTCCGCGCCGAGTCGCCGGACGTCATCATGTGCACGGCGATCACGCCGGCGATCTACAAGGCGCAGGAGACCATCAAGCTCGCCAAGCGGATCCACCCGAAGGCCGTCACGGTCCTCGGCGGCATCCACGGCACCTTCAGGTACGGCCAGGTGCTCGGCGAGTGCCCCGAGATCGACTACATCGTGCGCGGCGAGGGCGAGGAGGTCGTCGTCAACCTCGTCAGGGCGCTCAGCCAGGGCCGCCTCCCCGCCGAGCGCGAATCGATCCAGGGCATCGCGTTCCTCAAGGACGGCCAGCACGTCGCGACCACGCCGCACCCGCCCATCCAGGACCTCGACTCGCTCACGCCCGACTGGGCGATCCTGAACTGGGACAAGTACATCTACATCCCGCTCAACTGCCGGGTGGCGATCCCCAACTTCGCGCGCGGCTGCCCCTTCACCTGCAGCTTCTGCTCGCAGTGGAAGTTCTGGCGCACCTACCGCACGCGCGACCCGAAGAAGTTCGTCGACGAGATCGAGTACCTCGTGAAGCAGCACAACGTCGGCTTCTTCATCCTCGCCGACGAGGAGCCGACGATCAACCGCAAGAAGTTCGTCGAGCTCTGCAACGAGCTCATCGCGCGGAACCTCGGCATCACCTGGGGCATCAACACGCGCGTGACCGACATCCTGCGCGACGAGGAGCTGCTCCCGCTGTACCGCAAGGCGGGGCTCGTGCACGTCTCCCTCGGCACCGAGGCGGCCGCGCAGCTCAAGCTCGACCGCTTCAACAAGGAGATCAAGGTCGAGCAGTCCAAGAAGGCCATCCAGCTCCTCCGCCAGAACGGCATCGTCACCGAGGCGCAGTTCATCGTCGGGCTCGAGAACGAGACCCCCGAGACGCTCGAGGAGACGTACAACATGGCGCAGGACTGGAAGCCGGACCTCGTCAACTGGAACTGCTACACGCCGTGGCCCTTCTCCGATCTCTTCCAGGATCTCGGTGACAAGGTCGAGGTGCGCGACTACGCCAAGTACGACTTCGTGACGCCGATCATCCAGCCCGACGTGATGACGCGCGACGAGGTGCTGGCCGGCGTGCTCAAGAACTACCGGCGCTTCTACTTCAAGAAGGCGACCGGCGGCTATCTGTGGGACAAGGACCCGTACCGCCGGAAGTACCTGCGCGGCTGCCTCAAGGCCTACCTCAAGAGCGCGCTCGAGCGCCGCTGCTACGACCTCGGCCGCATCAACTACTGGGGCGCCGGCAAGGCCGACTGGCAGTTCGACGAGTCGAAGATCACGTCGAAGGAAGAGCTGGTGCGCCTTCGCACGAAGAAGGAGATCCAGCACATCCACGGGCAGTCCGCGGTCACCTGCAGCACGGCCCAGATGGTCTCGGTGGCCGGACACGAGCTGCCCGCCGACGACTTCATCGCCCCCAAGCGCTCGACGATGCGCCCCAAGCCGGCCGGCGGCACCGCGGTGATGCCCGACGAGAACGACCAGACCGACGCCGTCGCGGCCGCCACGGACGGCATCCGCGCATGCTGACGCTCGACGACGCCCCGCAGGTGCCCGAAGCCCTCCTGGCCAAGTACGACACGGCGGGGCCGCGGTACACGAGCTATCCGACGGTTCCCGCCTGGTCGGCCGAGTTCGGCGACCAGGCGTACGCCGGCGCGCTCCGCACGGCCGGGGCCTCGGGGACGCCGCTCGCCGTGTACGCGCACTTCCCCTACTGCGCCGCGAAGTGCTTCTACTGCGGCTGCAACGCGCTCACCACGAGCCGGCCGGAGACGATCGACCGATACCTCGACGACCTCGAGCGCGAGCTCGACCTCGTGGTCGCGCAGCTCGGACGCTTCCACCGCACGGCGCAGATGCACTGGGGCGGGGGCACGCCCAACCTCCTCGACGACCGGCAGCTCGCGCGGGCGTTCCAGCTGTTCGTGGACCGCTTCCGGTTCACCAACGATGTCGAGCTCAGCGTGGAGGCGGATCCGCGGCTCGTGAGCCCGGAGCAGCTCCGCACCCTCCGGTCGCTCGGCTTCTCGCGCATCAGCTTCGGCGTGCAGGATCTCGATCGCGGGGTGCAGGAGGCGATCGGCCGTTTGCAGTCGCCGGCCCTCGTGCGCGACGTCTGCGATTCCGCGCGCACCGCGGGATTCGAGGGATTGAACATCGACCTCATCTACGGCTTGCCGCGCCAGACGGCGGAGACCTTCACGCGCACGATCGAGCAGGCCCTCGCGCTCGGCCCGGACCGCGTGGCCTGTTTCGGCTACGCGCACCTGCCGACGCAGCGCGCGCACCAGCGCGTGATCGACGAGGCCGACCTCCCCGACGGGGCGATGCGCGCCTCGGTCTTCCAGCTCGCGGTGAACGCGTTCACGAGTGCGGGCTACGCCTGGATCGGCCTCGACCATTTCGCCAAGGCGGACGATCCGCTCGCCGTCGCCCAGCGCGAGGGGCGGCTGCATCGCAACTTCATGGGGTACACGACCATGCCCGCTGCGCACCTCGTGGGCGTGGGGATGAGCGCCATCTCCGATGCGGGCGGGTGCTTCGCGCAGAACGAGGCCAAGCTCGGACCCTGGCGCGAGCGGATCGATGCCGGTCGGCTCGCGACGGTGCGTGGGCACACCCTCAGTGCGGACGACCGGGCACGCCAAGCGGCGATCCTGCACCTCATGTGCAACCTGGAGTTGCCCTACGCGGCGGTGCCGCCGGGCGTGGACGACCTCCGGCAGCGTTTCGCACCGTTCGTGGAGGACGGGCTCGTGGAGTTCGGCGAGGACCGGCTCTCGGTGACACCGATGGGGCGGTTCTTCATCCGGAACATGGCGATGGAGCTCGATGCGTACCTGCCCGCGCAGGCGGGGCAGGGGCGCTTCTCGAGGACGGTGTGAGCCACGCCGTCGCGGGGCGCATCGGCCCCAACGCGATCATCCAGACGGCGGCGGCGTTGCGTGCGCGCGTGGGCGACTCCCGCGCGCGCACGCTCGTGCACGGGGCGACCGGCCGCGCGCTCGAGGCGATGCCCGCGGAGATGGTGGACGAGGCCGAGGTGAACCAGCTGGTGCACGCGTTGCGGCACGACCTCGACCCGGCGCTCTTCGAGGCCGTGCTGCGCGGCGCGGGGGCCCGGACGGCGGCCTACCTGATGACGCACCGGATCCCGCGTCCCGTGCAGTGGCTCATGCGCGTGCTGCCGGCCCCCCTCGCGCTCCGCGTGCTCTTCGCGGGGATCATGCGCCACACCTGGACCTTCGCCGGGACGGCCGCGGTGACGCTCGAGCGGCGGCCGGGGGAGCCGTTGCGGCTGGTCATGCGCCACTGCCCGATGTGTCGCGACCTGCGCGCCTCGACGCCCGCCTGCCACTTCTACGCCGGCACGCTCGGCACGCTGCTCGCGCGGCTCGTCACGCCGCGGGCCGAGGTGGTCGAGGTCGCCTGCGAGGCGACGGGGGCTCCGGCCTGCGAGTTCGCGCTGCGCCTCGACTGAACGGCGCGCGGCAGGACGGACGCTAGCCGTTCCGCTCCATCCGCGAGAGCAGGTGGCGGCGGATGTCCGGATACTCGGTGCGCAGGATGCTGTACATCACCGTGTCGCGCACGGTGCCGTCCCGGCGGCGCATGTGATGGCGGATCACGCCGTCCCGGTTCGCCCCGAGGGCCTCGATGGCGCGCTGCGACCGCGTGTTGAAGCGGTCGGTGCGGAGCCCGACGACCCCGCAGTCGAGGGCCTCGAAGGCGTGGTCGAGGAGCAGCAACTTGCAGGCGGTGTTCACGTGGCTGCGCTGCCAGCGTGCGGCGTACCACGTGTAGCCGATCTCCACCCGGTCGACCTCGGTGACGATGTCGTGATAGCGGGTGGTGCCCACCATCTCGCCGGAGTCCAGGCGCACGACCCACGGGAGCATGTGGCCGGCCTGCTGTCCCGCCAGCGCCTTCTCGATGTAGCCGAGCGTCTCGTCCGCGGTCGGCACGGTGGTGAACCAGAGTTCCCAGAGGCGCCCGTCGGCGGCGACGGCGCGCAGCTCCTCCACGTGCGCGAGGGAGAGCGGCTCGAGTCGCACGCCGTGGCCGGCGAGGGTCGTCGGGGTGGGGGATCGCATGGGGGAGAATGTACGGCGCCGAGCCGTCCTCCGGGCGGCCGTGTGCGGCAGGTCACCAGGTCCGAGTGACGTCCGGGAGCGATCGCCAGTGCGCGCGCACATTGTGACAGTTCGCCCGGAACGCGGTGACTCGCGGGGCGTACCATCCGTCGATAGCGCGTGCACGAGGGCCGCTGGCTGGCCCGGTTCCAGCGACACCCCACCTGAGGTCCGTCATGCGTCTCGCGTCCTTCCGTCCCTTCCTGCTCCTGACCGCTGTCGCCGTCGCGGCCTGCGAGGGTTCCGGCCCCGCGGCGCTCGACGAGGCTGGCGTCCGCTCCGACCTCAGCGCCGCGACCGCGGCCGTGAGCAGCCCGGCCACGGCGGCGCTCGGCGCACTCGGCCCGCAGATCAGCGCCGCGATCGGCGGCCTGGGCGTGATCGCCGACGTGCCGGCCTCGCTCCTGAGCGACCCGAACGCGGTGATCGCGCGCGAGGAGCTGCGGACGCGCATGCTCAGCCGCGACCGGAGCGTCCTCGCCGACCTGCCGCAGGTCGCGCTCGGCAAGACGTTCGTGTACGACACGCTCGAGGACCGCTACATCATGAGCGAGCGCGCCGGCGCGCCCGCCAACGGCGTGCGCTTCATCCTCTATGCCGTCGATACCGCGTCGGACGACATCCAGCTACCGCTCACCGAGACCGGGTACGCCGATCTCTCGCGCTCCATCACCAACCAGGCGATCGTCGCGCGGGTCGAGGCCTACCTCGGCGTCCAGACGCCCGTGAAGGTGCTCGATTACGCCGCGACCGTCTCCGGCACGATCACCGCGCCGCAGATCGTCGTCGCCGGCTTCGCCAAGAACGCCAGCGACTCGCTCACCTTCTCGCTCACCTCGGCCATCTCGCTGGCGAACTCGACCATCGCGATCGACTGGCGCGCGGCGGTCCCGTCGCGCGGGCTCGCCTCGCGCGTGCAGCAGACGATCACCGGTGGGCAGTTGCCGTCGGTCATGATCAACGGCCTGCTGGAGAGCGGGTCGGGCAACGTCGGCATCAGCGGCACGGTCATGCGCGAGACGGGTGGCACGCTCACGGTCTCGGTGAACAACAAGACCTTCGCGACGATCACGGTCGACTCGTTCGGTGACGAGACGCCGACGATCCTCAACGGCCAGGGCCAGCCGCTGACCGAGCAGCAGGTGGACATGCTCGAGGACATCCTGGACTGGTTCGAGGATGCGTTCGACTTCTATGAGGACCTGCTCGACCCGGTGGAGAACCTGCTCGACATCGCCCTCCCCTAGTCCCGGGCGATCGAGGAAGTGACGGGGGCGGGGCGCGCGATGCGCGGCCCGCCCCCGGTCCGTTCCGCGGCCGCCGGGATCAGGTCAGCGCGGCCCGCTTCGGGAAGACGAACGTCTGGTGCGAGATCCGCTTGTCGGCGACCGCCGACACCAGGTCGACGGTGGACACGATGCCGACGAGCTTCCCCCGTTCGACGATCGGCAGCCGGTGCAGCCGTTCGCGCTTCATCACCTCGGCGGCGAGGGTGACGGGGTCGTCGGGGCTCAAGGAGCGCACCGGCGCGCGGGTCATCGCTTCCTCGACCGTGTGCATCTCGAGGATCCCGTGGTCAGTGCCTCCGCGGGCCTCGCCGGGCTCCTCGGGCAGCGACGCGATGAAGTCGAGCAGGTCGCTCGCGCTCAGCATCCCGACGATCTGCCCGAGCCGAACGACCGGGGCGCCGCCGAGCCGTTCACTGGAGAAGATCTCCGCCGCCTCGCGGATGCTGACGTCCGGTGCGATGGTGAGGACGTCGCGCGTCATGATGTCGCGGAGCTTGAGCATGGGGTCTCCGGAGCGCGCCGTGTCAGCGCATGGTGGGGAGGGGGAAGCGAAGACCGGCGATGACGCCGTCGGCCTCGCTGTCGAACGCGATGCCGCTGAGCGACGGGGCGAGCGCCACGTCGGCCCCCTCGAACAGGGCGCGACGCACGAGGTCCTCGATCTCGTCCGGATGCTGCTTCCACGCGCGCGCGCTGAAGATCAGCTCGGCGAGGGCACCCAGGTCGGCGGCGGCACGGGCGGGCATGAGCCCGACGGCCGCGCGGCCGTGCGCGTGCGCCATCTCACGCAGCTCGGTGACGCGGCGGACGCGGAGTGCGGCATCGAACTCGTGGAGCGCCTGCAGGACGACCGCGGCGGCGGCCCCGTCGCTGAGCGTCATGGTGAGCGCAGGCACGAGCATCGCGCGCCCCTCGAGCTGGTCGGGGAGCTGGTCCCGCAGCTTGGTGCCGGCGTCGGCGGTCCCGCCGATGAGGATCGGCTCCTGCGGCAGCGCGAGCTGGAGGAGGCGCTGCCTCGCCTGGACGAACAGGCGCTCGGTCGCATCGATCCGGTGCCGCTGGTCGGTGTCCGTGCGGGTGCTGCCGCGGGTGCCGTCATGGAATCCGAGGCGCGGCGCGTCGCCCATGTGGGTGCCGACGTCGTGCGAGATCTCGGCCTCGAAGGCCTCGAGGGGTTCGAAGAGGCCGTCCGTCCACCGGTCGATGCGGACGTGCGTCTTGTCGATGCGGACGACGAGTGCGCGCGGCTCGGTCGCCACCCGGAGATAGGGCACGACGCGGGCCCCGGGGCCCCAGGAGACGCTGGTCTCGGTCGCGTCGCGCAGGTGGAGGCAGAAGGCATCGCCGCCGGCGGTCGCGAAGCAGGCCCATCCGAGGCTCGTGGCGGGCGCGTCCCCGTTGGGGAGTCGGGCGAGGACCTCCGCCGCGCAGCGCTCGAAGGCGTCCTGCTCGTCGGCGGGGGCGGCGGCGAGCGTGCCGCGCACGTCGTTGAGCCCCTGCCGGAGATGCACGCGCCAGTTCCGGCGGGCCGCCGGGTCCGCGGGTGCTGCCTCGATGTAGACGCTGAGGGTGAGCTCGTCGCGGTGTGCGCGAATGAAATCGAGCAGCTCGTCTGGGAAGAACATCGCGCCCTCCTGCCGGGTGGGATCCAGTGGTCGAACGGAATACTGCCCGGTGCGCGGCGCGAATCCATAAGTGGAGGCCCTAGGCGATGTGGGGGAACACCCGTAGGCCTTCCGAAGGGTCGGAACGCGAACGGGCGGCGCCGGAAGGCGCCGCCCGTTCGGGTCTGGAGGAGCGTGATCGGCGGTTATGGATACCCGCGGACCCACGCGTTGGTGAGGTTCCCCGTGTACGTGGTGATGCCGGCGGGGAAGCCGACGGGGAGTGCCGCCCCGTAGACGTACGGCACGTACCGCACCGTGGCCGGCGACCCCGCATCCTGGGTGCGCGTGATCGTGTTCTGGAAGTTGAACATCAGCCAGTAGGTCCCCGCCGGGAGCGCGATGGCCGAGGTCGGGAACTCGACATTGCCGGTGGTGGAGATGGTCCCGGCGACCTGGGTCACGAGCGCGCCGGGGAGATTGAAGGCGTTGTTGTAGTAGATGCCGATGCGCACGCCACCGGTTCCGGCCGCGACGTTCAGGCCGATGTGCGTGAGCGTGATGTTCTGCGAGACCGTGAGCTCCTGGCCGATGAGGTAGTTCGGCGACCATCCGCTCGAGCTGGCGAACGCGGTCGGATAGCCGTACCGCGTCGAGAGCGACGTCTTGAGCGTCACCCCGTCGAAGGCGTTGAAGCCGCGCACCATGACGAACCAGTCACCGGGCGTCGGGTTGGGGATGATGCAGCTCTCGACGTTGCCGCCGACGAACGGCCGGCAGTTCCAGGCGCTGAGCGTCGCCGCGAGGCCCTGGCGGACGTAGAGGTCGGCATCACCGGTGCCGCCGGTGATCGTCACGCGGAGTTCCGGCGTGCCGGCCGGGACGTTGATCACGTAGTGCCGCTGCGCGCTCGCGGTGTCGCTCACGACCGCGGTCGTGCCGCTCGACATCACGGCCGGCATCCAGACGCCGCCCGCGGGCGTGAGGGCGGATTGTGTCCCGCCGCTGACCGCGCGGACCTGCCACGAGTAGCTGAATCCACCGGCGAGACCCGAGAAGCTGAACGTCG
>Ga0154020_10008736_pt1 | contig 11734 bp, 10 predicted proteins | sample Klosneuvirus_201_FD_109709 | JGI IMG/M metagenome (GOLD analysis project Ga0154020, IMG submission 109709) | Active sludge microbial communities from wastewater, Klosterneuburg, Austria - Klosneuvirus_20160825_MG | ecosystem: Engineered > WWTP > Aerobic digester > Activated sludge | place... | reverse complement strand
CGCACAGTCAGTGTGGTTGCAGAAGCAGCAACAGGAGAAGCAAGGTCAGTGACCTCGTAATATCCACCGTCAAATGAAGTATACGGCACACCGGCATAGGCGTTAAAGATTGCCTGGAGATTGCCTGGAGTCAGATTACCAAGGTTTGCTTGGCCGGTAAACAAAGCATCGCGCAGAGTGCGAATCTTGGAGCTCTGCATGATGATACGTAAAGTCCGGGCATTAAACCAGTAACCCTGAGGTGAAGCCATAAGGTCACGGTACTTTTCATTCCATTCAAGAATATCATCCATAGGATCGGATGTGCTGGCAGTCCAAAGATCTGCGCCAGTCAGAGCAGGCTGCATGTCAGCAGGAATCTTATAATCAACATCAAATTGAATATCCTTACCTGAAGCAGTCAGTCGACCGCGAAGAGCCTGCCAGCGCGCCCACTCCAGGCGGGTGTTCAGGCGCATCATAAGATCACTTAAATGATTAGTAATAATTTCCTGAGCACCTTGAACTTCTTGCTTGGTACCTAGCTTGCGCAAATGATAGAGATCCTTTTGGCCAAGGATCGCCTTTTCACGCCATTCGGCAGGCTCAAATTCATACTGTGACGCACCGTAAAAAGAAACGGTTGGGGACTCAGCACCGGAAGCCGCTGCTTGAGTCATACCGCCCGCACCCTTACGAACGTCTACTGCAATACGGTGTTCTTGAATTTCACGAACAGGAACTTCACTCCCCAAAATAAAATCAGATTGGGGAATTTCAATCTCCTTCACAACCTTAACAATATTAGAAGTCTGAAGTAATGGATGACTTGCTAGGTTAAGCAGCATGTTTGTTGAATCCTCTCTATGTTAGGTGATCGTCATTATTTGTATTCATAAAAGATTTAATCAGGCATTGTCGCGAACAGTAATACGCTGCACATCAGCCCAAGTTACTGCGGTCGGCTCAATAATGACGCCACTCTTGAAGGTGCCCTTGAGGAACGCAACAGCGTTCGCAAAACTAGACACACTGTCCATATCGCGGAGTTCTTCTGCAAGAATAACCACGGTAGTGTCAGGATGAAGTGCGCTATTGAAGGGCTTGTAACGACCAGAAGAAGAATCCCAACCCATCGCCATATAGGGGCGAATGGTGGTGGAACCATCAGGATTACTCACATCTCTGGCAGCAGCATCAACAGAAATTGGAATCACAGTATAATCGTTTGAGGCCAAACCCTCAAAGGATAATTTAGTACTAGAGAAATTCTTATAACCTTCACGCTTTTCAGTTGTCATTTCTTGTGTCTCCTTTAGGTTTGATTAACAAAGAATTTATATTTTCAAATCACTTACGAGCAGGAATAGGATCAGCTGGAGGACTAGACACGTCCAGGGACTTGGCAGCGTTCTTATATCTAGTGGCAGCCTTCTTCTGGCCTGCCTTCAAAGCATCTTCATTGTCTGCCATAAATTGCTGCATTTCAGTTTCTTTTACAGGGTCCTGAATATTCTTGGTGCCAATATTAAATTCAAGAACCTTTGAATCCTTGCTAGGAACAGCAACCTTAAAATCAGTAGGAATAGTATTAAGCACAGAGCTAATGACATCACGCAGAGATGCGCTGGTCTTTTCGCCCTTCTCGTTGGAGAACTTAATAACTTCCTTATTATCAGTATCACTTAAAAGAATCTCATTGACCTTATCAATGGTTGGCTTAGGGAAACCCTTGGTAGCCAAATCAGTGCAGTATGACTTAATTTCAGACTGACGGGTACGTTCACGTTGCAGGGCAAGTTCAGCTTCAGTTGCCTGCATCTTGTTTTCAAAAGAAACAACCTTAGTGGACATGTCCTTAACAGTTTCGGACAGTTTCTTATTTGCTTCACTAAGTTCGTTAAAAGTCTTTGCGCTGTTATCAAGTTCAGAAGATGCCTGAGAGAATTCTGCCTTAGCATCATTCAAAGCCTTCAGGGCTTCCTTGTAATCATCAGATTCTTTATTTGGAATTGCAGATAATTGAGTCTCCATAAAACCAATCAACTTTTGGCTAGCTGAGAATTTCATTTCTTTCTCCTTTGTTGAGAATAAAGAAAAATCCTTCAAGCTAAATAAATTAATATTCTCTTTTGGATTTTTCTCAGTGATTTTCTTTACAGAAGATACCACTATCGGTTCTGGTTTGCCAGAGAATTCATGATATTCAAAAATATATCCAGTGTTATTTTTTTCATTTTCATTAAGATTTTCACTAAATTGAGTTGGAATGGAATTAAGATTAGGAATGAATGGTCTATTCGTTAAAGCACCACCTAATAATGTTGGACCATAAGTTGTTCTTGATCCAAGAGGTATATCATTACCATAAGAATCTTTAGTAGTTTCTAAGACTTCATGGTCTGCATAATTATCTCTAAATTCAACACTAAAGAATTTATAAATTTCTTCTTTAATGACTTTCTGTCCTTTTTTATTCAAACTCCAATTACCAATCATATATACTTGTTCTTTACCTTTTACTTTTCTTGTTTCTTTTCTAAGAGATTTAAGCCAACCAAAAGCATCCTCTCTATTATGATTCACATCTAAAGGCACGCCAGTTGGAACAACTTTATTATTAAAATTCTTAATAAAACTATCCATCATTTCTTCTGTTACTTTAATCATATATTCGCCAAACCAAGAAGACCGCATAAAATTTCCGGTTCTTAGCATGTCGAATTCAATACAACATTCTTCAGGCATTTCTTCTTTATTTTTTTCTTTAGATTCATCATCTGCGTATTGAGAAAATTTTAATTCTAATTTTTCAGGTAATTGAAAATCAAAACGTGTCTTATTTTGAATATCAGCTTTATCAAATTTAATTGTTGCAGTAGTCATATTATTCTCCTATGTTATTGTCTTTTTTCTTTTACTGATCTTTCTTTAGGCATTCTTATTTTTCTCTGAGTACCTCTATTTTGATTATTAGCATCTTGTGCTTCCTTTTTCTTAACAGCAGTAGGAGGCACACCTACCTTACCAAGTGGAGAAGGAATTGGTATTTTTTCAAACATTTCTTCAAATTCTTCAATCGGAACATCAAGCATTTCAGACAACTTCTTTAGAGAAGGAATAGTCTTAGGCTTATTGCCGTCCCTTATTGCTCCAGCAGACATCATAATAAGTCTTAAGAAAATTTCCTTCAAAAGAAGTTTCCTATTGAAATCAAGTTTTTCTATTTTAAGATTTGCATCACGAATTTTATTTTTTGGAAAATTATATATCTGTATTGGCTTAATAATCTGCTCATCGAACACGCATTCAATATCATTTATCAATGCTTGTTCCGTCATCATAAATACATCAAGTGTATCACCTGCGGATGCACCTGAAGCACTGTGACTCGACCCATCAGAAGCCAACCCTAGCTTATCTGGAACAAATATGGCTCTTAACTTTCTAGTGTCGAAGAAGTTAAGCAAATTGATAAAGAAGTCTCCTCTACTTTCATCAGAGACATACTTAAAATCCCAAAGATCATGGCTGCCATCTTTTGAAATTTCTTTTGGTAATACAACAATAGAATTTGAAATTGCTGCCTGACCAATCTTGAGTGCGTGTGTTATGTTATCTACTTTATTTCCATTATGGTCAGTTCTTGTTCCCGCAGGCGCACGCAACAGCATTAGAGGTTGGCCTGATCTCTCAACATACTTCAACATAAATTGAGTGATCACCATCGACCAGTACCATGGAGGATAAGCATTATTCAATCTTGCATTACCAAAATAATTTCCAAACTCCATGTTATGAGAATATATAACTAAATCTTTTGTCTTAACTTGTGGAACAGTTACATTTTCTTTATGTAAGAAATTCTGAGATACGCCAATAATATTCTGATCTTTATCTAAATGCATGCGTATCGTTTTGGGATGAACAAATTTTATTTTATCATAAACATAAAAAGATTCATTAACTTTAATACTCTTTCCTTTTTTGCTTTTGGTCTTAAGATTTAATTCTTTATAATCCCATACCTTTTGACCAATAGCACATCCGTACCGAACGCCCTTTGCTAGGGAAATAATGGTATCTCTATAAATATTTTTAATGATTTTAGTATAAACTAATCTTTGTTTCTCATCATCACATTCAATTCTCCAATTTAATCCAGCGGGAGTATATTCAATAACACTTAATCCCAAAGCAATAGTTGGATCCTTAGACATTTTTTCTAAAATATCATAAGGAATATTGTTTGGACTATATACTCCTATATTTTGAACAATGGTTTGACCAAAATCATCAAGTTGCCCTCCATAACTTAATCCAACCTCGGTATTAGGAGTATCACTTGAGTTTTCTTTTAATTTTTCATTAGAAAATTCATTTATTCCAACAAAAGAATTTTCTATTTCTTTGTACGCATTAGGCTTGACTTTATCTTTAATCATTCCCAGAATCGCCTTAGCTTCTTCTGGGAGTTTTTTTACTTTCTCCTTATCTGCATAAGGGATCCTGTTGACCATGAGTCACTCCCGCTAATATATCCTCCTGGATCAAGCAGTCCTTGAATAGGAGGAGGCATAGAAATAAGACTTCCGTTTAAATCAGATATTTTCTGATTATACACGACTCCTTCTGTAGAAACAATTAATTCTTTATTTATGGTTGTCAAAGATTTACCAGTTGAATAATTAAGTCTTTTTGCTCCAACATAATCTTCTGATAGTGGAATTTTAGAAGTAACATCAACAAGACTCATTGTACTTGCTAAAGCCAAAGACCACAGTTTATCACCATGGTGGTCTTTATTTTTATCCGAGTCGTATCTTACGCTTCCTGTATCAGAAACTTTCTTTTTAATACTACCTATCTGTCTTTTTAAATCTTCTTCGTCTGGAATAGCTATCAGCATATTCTCAAATCTTATTCTGAGAATCTGTGCAGCCCTTGCTTTCCAGTCTAATGTCATATCTACTTGATGTACTCTATCTTTAAATTCTTCATGCAGGTCTTCTGCTAAATTCATACCTAAGCCTGTTGCATCAATAGCTAATCTTCTAACAGGAAGATTTTCAAGAATTGCTCTTAAAAAAGTTTTCTGTTCATTGAACTTTACTCTATCAAACTGCTTTACGAATCTAACAATCTGAATGGTCGTGGATTCGTTTATTTCTATTTCCTCAAGTACAGTTAGCTCAGACTTATCTTTTTTACGTCCTACATCGAATCCGGCGATAAGATTAGGAGTTATCTCACCTGTTCTAATTTTATAAAAGAATTTTTCTAGTGAATCACACACAAAGAAATTTAATTTCGTATGTTTAACTTGTATTTCACTCTTGGACTGATTTTCAATGACTACACTACTCTTCTTAGCATCTTGCATTTCATCAAAACTAAAATCATCTATGTCAGTTGAAAAAACACATTTGTTAATTAAATCTATAGGGAAGTAAGAAACATTCTCATCTATAAAAGCTAATTCATACTCTTGCTGAAATTCATCAAGAGATAAAGTTTCAAAAATAACCTTTAATTTTTCATTTCCAAATCTATTTACTCTGTCTATTGTTGATAACTTAGATGCATATTTAAATGCATCAAATATATTTAGACATAAATCAGGACAATGCCACCATGGTATAAATTGTCTACTAAATTGTGGAAATTTCTTAATATCTGTAAGTACATCATGGAATTTACCTCTAGCACCAAGAGGAGTAGAAGCTATAGTTATTGATCCTGTACCGCGCGTGATAACTGGAACAGCAGCAGTGAAGATCTTATCAGGCCAAGTCCAGAATGCAAATTCATCAAAATAAACATCTGTATTGAAGCCCTTACCACGTGGTGGTCTTTGTGCTGTAGATATAACTCTTGTTATCTGACCTTTTTGATTCTTAAATACCTGAGACTGTTTATTATCTGTTATTCTTTTCTTTTGATATTCTAAAGGTAAACTCTCATACAATGCTTGAACAACAAGAATTTTTTCACTTGCTTCATCCTTGTTGTACGAAATAATAACAGATGAATTTATATCACATAATTGAGATTTACTAAAAGATTCACCTGCTATAGAAAAAGAAAAACCAATCTGTCTTGATTTATTGGCTGCTCTGAATTTAGATGTATTATTCATATGAGCAACTTGATAATCATATAATTTAGTTGGCTTATCGTATGTCTTTGTTAAGCCTTCTAAGAATCCTGGAACAGTAGCAAGCCAATTTTTGAATTTTTCTTCTCCAAGTATTTCAGGCCCATCTTTTTTTACAATAACCAATGGAGAAGGATTATATATTTTTGTTTTCTTTTTGAATTTATGGTTCTTTTTCTTTTTAGTTTTCTTAGGTGGGATATAATTATTCTTAGATATCTTCAATGTTTTTAGCAATTCTTTTGCAAAAACAGAAGTCATAAATCTCCTTATTTTCTGCCTGACCAGAAATACTTAGAAACTTCTCCCTGCTTATTATCCATAAAATGATTATATCTTTGTTGCTGCCCATCATTACCTGAAAGTCCGCCTAAATCACTACCTGATTCTTCTTTTTTAGGTTTTTCAAATATTTTCTTATTTGAATTTAAATTTTCTTCTAGTTGCTTGGTTAAAACAACAGGCACATCTTTTCCTTTATTATCTTCTACAGTATTCAAACTTTTTTCTTCATCAATGAAATCTTTTGGTTGTTCCTGATCTAATGTATTCTTAGACACAGTATCATCAACCATCGTCGACGCCTGATTCTTCTTCCCTCTGCTTATCATTTTCTGGCTCCTTTAATTCTTTAGGTGGTGCAACCACAGGTGGGATAATATCAATTATTTTTTCTTTTTGATTTTCTATAAAACCAACACTGTTCGCAACCTTATATCTTTCCGACAATTGAGTAATTATCTCTGCACTGATTTTATGATTATGATTAACATTCTTATTCGCAACTTGCGGAGGAGATTCTTCCCTCATTGTTCTATTTAAATCTAAAGCCATTCTCATCAACGACTTAACACTTAATGCCTGAAGTGATCCATCAGCTAATTTATCAATCATTGCTTCATAAACTTGACTATAAATAAACTCTATCTTGTTTTTTCTTTTCTTATTATCCATATCAACAAAACTACTAATACACTTTTCCAAATATTCTTCAACCTGAGGTTTCAAAAGCCATTTTCTACATCTAGCAACAGAAACACCAAGTTTCTCAGCAACCTCATTTATTGGTGTCCCAGCGGCAATATACTTTGCCATAATTCTTTGCTGATGCTTAATAGGTTTTCTATCTGATTCAAATTTGTTTTTAAGATTTGTTATTTCTACGCGTGTCAATTCTTTATTTCCAGAAACAGGAACAATTTTATCATTCTTTTTATTTATCATTCCTAATTCTTCTTCAGTAAAACCATCTAATTTTTTAACTCTTTTCTTCTTTAGTTTCTTTTTCAATTTCTTATCTCCTGTACCTAATGATTGTTTTTAGCTAGTGCATAAGGTAAGGTAACCCAAACCAAACACTTAAAGGAAACAATGAAGAATCTTCTTCTAATAGAAGGAAATGGATTAGCTTATAGAAACTTTTTCTCTCATAAAGATCTTTCTATAAAAGAAAATGATAAAACACATTTTACAGGCATGCAGTACGGAGTACTCAATAGTCTAGTCACGATGAATAAAGAGTTTAACCCAGACCGTATTATCATTGTGTGGGATGGTTCATCACAACGAAGAAAAAAGTTGTACGCTGGATACAAACGCAAGAGAATGGAGAAAAGAGAAAAAGAAAGAAAAGAACTAGCTAAATTATTGGAACTATCACCTGATACGCCAGTTCATAATTTCATTAAAGAATTTGAAGAAACAAAAAATCTTATTAATCTTATAGGCGTACAACAAATACAAGATATGAAAGAAGAAGCAGATGATGTAATTGGAAGTATCGTACATTCTCTTCCGGATTACAAGATAATGATTGCTTCAAACGATCATGATTTTAATCAACTGTTGAAAAAAGATAGAGTAGAACAATATATTAATATAACGAACAGAAATTATCATAAATCTAAAATTGTAACATATGAATCCTTTTACGAAGAACATAAAATAAATCCAAAATTCTATCCTAATGTTTTAGCAATCGGAGGAGACTCAACAGACGAATACCCTGGAGTAAAAGGTATAAGCGAAGAAACAGCATTCAAAATAGTTAAGGAATTTGGGCCTAAATTGAGTTCTGTAATTGAAAGCGCAAAGAAACAAAGAATAAAGCCAGATAGATATTCAAGATACATTGTAAGAGATGAAGGTATGATTTATATTTTCAAAAAATTATCCAAAATTATACCAGATTTAAAGATTCCACCTGACATAGAAGATAAAAATGACCACAAATTACTTACCTTTAAATTAAAGGAATTAAGATTTCATTCTATGCTATTCAAGGATTCATTCAGCGAACTCATAGCTTTAAAGAAAAAAAATGTAATTTTCCATAAGTAAAACAAAGAGGTAGCCATGTCTAGAAAATCAGTTCAAAATATATTCTCGGCAACATGCACTGTATGTGTGACGAGAAGTATTATTAAAACTTCACTCAATGAAGTTATTAGAGTATCTAAGATAAATAAATGGCTATCATATGAGGATAAAGTCTGTAGAGTCTTAATATTCATTTGTCCAAGCTGTAAGAAAAAGGGTTACAAGTTTGGATAGCCCTAGATCGAACTCGATTCGCGCATTAACATCTAGCAAGACACAACACTGGTGTACGCCTTTATACTTGTCTAAAGCGATCCTGGAGGTCTTAGGTGAGATTGATTTAGACCCATGCTCTAACAAGTATTCCCTTATACCTGCACTCACCTATTGGTTTGAAGAAAATGGAGAACAAACATTCTCATCTGAATGGTCATTCGCAAAAACCGTTTATTGTAATCCGCCTTTTTCTCCAGCACATCTACAGGATAAATTTGTAATGAAATGTATTAAAGAAAAAAAAGGAAAAGAAATATTAATGCTGTTGCCCGTTAGGACTGGAACAGGAAGGTGGCAACAGCAGGTTTTTAAGAAGTATGATGCGATTTGCTATTTCAAAGGCAGGATTAATTTTGATTTACAAGGAATTAAAACAAAATCTTCTACAGTTCAAACGTGTATGGTTTATCTAGGAAATAGACCGAAGAGATTTAAAAAAATATTTTCGAGATTTGGTTATACTGAACTAAAAAACAAAAACAAGCCTATTGTGTAAACAAAAGGGGGCATAAATGCCTTGTGTCGTAATTTATTCTGAATGGAGATTACAATGAGCGTCATCTATGTATTTGAAACAAAGAATAGAAATCGCGAAAATATTCTTATGGATTCACACACTAATCCAAACAGTGAGTTTTATATTATTGATCCAATTGATAACAATAGATATGGGCCACTTACCATTAATTTCCTTAAGCATTCCTTATCTTTTCTTACATACGTAACGCATGATTTTGAAAATATTGGATTTGGTATTAGGCCGAATATTCTGAATGATTGTTCTGAAATTTTGTTTTTTGATAATCTAAGCAATGTCACAAATAAAAACAGAATTATTTCATACCTTCTTCTTATCAGTGAAGAATATACAAAAAACAGGAATTACAATAAAGTCAAAAAACAACTAAAAGAACTTATTAGTAATCTTGAATAGTCTTGTTGAATGGATTAAGATAATATATTATTTGGGTTAATTTCTTTAACCCAGGAGCAAGAAATGAAAATTTCAAACATGATTAAAATTATTATGTTTTTATTCATTCCTGCAATATCTTTAGCGCAACCTTACGGATACACTGGCCCCTCCGGTGGTGGAGCAGGTGGCGCTAATACTGCATTATCAAATCTTATATCAACTGCTATAAATACAAGTCTTAATCCTGGAGCAGACAGCACTATATCTTTAGGGACATCTATTCTAAGATGGAATACTTTAAATGCAGAACAAATAGTCTTAACATCAGATTTTATGGATACTATGACTATTGATGCTGATTCAATGACTTCTGATGTGTCTTTAACAATTACAGGAGCCGGATTAAATTTAAATTCAGGAAATACAGATCTGACAATTACAACCACAGGTGGATCAAGTATTATATCTCTAAACACAACATCAGGTGGAGAGATTAATATCAATAGTGACACTTTAGGCTTCATAGATAACACAGCAACACAAGTCGATGTTTATGTCGCAAGAAAAACAGGTGGTGGTGCCGGTATTCCTCTTGTAATTACCGGAAGTGGCGCAACCAATGGAGACACAGATGCAAATGGCGGCAATATAACTATCGCATCTGGAAGATCAACTGGTACTGGTACATCAGATATTTTGTTCAACACTCCAACACCACAAGGCGGAACAAATACAACTGATAATGTTCCTAGTACAAAATTCAGGGTTAATGGAACAGGAAAAGCCATATTTGGATCCGGGGCAGTAACTGCTTTTTGGGATCCAACAAACACTGTTTTTCAAGTAGGTGGCACTGATTACAGCTTTGGTCCAGCAACAACAATTCTTCCTGGAAATATTTTATCTTATGATGTTGCAGGAAATTATGCAACACTAGGATTAACAGGAGAAATTGTTCAAATTCAAGGAAACGGATCACTCACTGGTTATGCCGAAATAACATCGCTTGATGATTTTAGAGTCAACACTACTGATGGCATGGTTGTCGGAGTTAATGGCTCAGTAAGTCTTCCTTCGATAAGAACAAATGATACAAATTCTGGTATTTGGACTCCGGCAGGAGACGAATTGGCAGTCTCGACTGGAGGAAGTGAACGTGCCCGTTTTCGTCTTTCTAATACTGGAGCTAACACAGGACGCGTCGAGTTTCAGCTTGGGACAATGAGTGCTGTAGTTGGGGAGTACGGGCTCTACACCAAGGTAACGGGCCTAAACAGTGCCACAAATCAATATATGAACTTCTTTGAGGGTACCGGCGCTGGTGCCAACACAGGTGGTCAGTATGTCCTCGCGGCGTCACTTGCTGCCGGATACACGGGTGCAGGGAGGTCGTCGGCAATGCATGCCATTAACGCGTCTGCGACCACTGCCACGGCTGTAAGTGCCTGGGGAGACATCCAAGGAACTCTTGGCGCTTACAGCGAATCCAACGGTGCGTACACAGGCCATGCATTCGCGGTGGTTGGAAACGCACTTGGTGGTGCGGTAACCAGCACGAACGTCGGGGTGTTTGGGAGGTCATCATCTACATTTGCCAACACTCATGTTGGCGTGGCTGGTGTTGCACTGTCGAGTGTTGGTGGCGGTGTCCAAGTCGGAGGTTTCTTTGGGATTGGTGCATATGGTGTGACGGCGCCAACGTGGGCCAGCGGGGCTGTCGTAGGCGACGTTGGGGCAGGAGTCGGTATACCCATCTTCCGTGGGAGGAACGCAGGTGTTGACCGTTTCCGTGTTATGGAAACCGGCGTCGTTGAAATATATAGCACTGGGGCGATTGGCGCTCCAGTACTCACTTTTGGCCCCAACGCTGGTCCGGCAGATGCTACAACCGGCATTTGGCGTCCCGGTTCTAATGTACTTTCATTTGTGAACTCTGGGGCAAATACGCTGTACCTCGCTGCTGACAATAAGGTTGGCGTCGGGACGGCCAACTCCCAGAGCCGGTTGGGGGTTGCTGGAAGTGTGGCAATCGGGGCCACGTATGCTGACACTGTGGGTTCTCCGACGAACGGGCTGGCTGTTCAGGG
>Ga0154020_10008735_pt1 | contig 11734 bp, 8 predicted proteins | sample Klosneuvirus_201_FD_109709 | JGI IMG/M metagenome (GOLD analysis project Ga0154020, IMG submission 109709) | Active sludge microbial communities from wastewater, Klosterneuburg, Austria - Klosneuvirus_20160825_MG | ecosystem: Engineered > WWTP > Aerobic digester > Activated sludge | place... | reverse complement strand
TCGGCGTGCGAGGTCACCAAGATCTGAGGACCCTTGCCGCTCCCCGCTTCGAGGTAGCCGTCCCAGCCGCCGTGACCCGGCACCTGCGCGCTGAGCATCCGCGCGAACTTCTCGGCGTTGGGGTGCGTGGGTTCGGGGATCGGCCGGCTGATCTCGTAGGACTTCGTCAGGCGTCCGACCGAGCGCACCTCGGGGCGGATGGTATCGGCGATGAAGATGCCGCCCTCGCTGTCGCCTTTCTTGCGGGCCACGATGTTCTTCTTCCCGAGGGCGCGCAGCTCGCGCAGCGTGGTCTTCAACAGGTAGCCGTGACCGCCAGTGGCCTTGAGCGCAACGAAGGGATCGAGGCTCCACTCATAAGCGTCGAGCGCGCCCCGGTGAGAGTAGGTCTTGAAGCCTTCGTAGTCACCGCTGGTGCCCGCCGGGATCAGGCGACCGGTGATCATCAAGGCATGAATCGCGGGGTCCTCCGAGCCCATCCCGCGGAAGATCGGCGTGTCCAAGATGGGGTCGTCGTCCTTGATCTTGGAGAGCTGCACCGCCCCATACTCACCGACGCGGGGGACTCGATCCGGCCCGTAGATCCCCGGCTGAACCACGTGATCGTCGAGCCGGATGCCGCGGCGGAGCAGCTCGGGCTGGAGATCGATGGCCTGGCTGACCGAGAGCTTGAAGGGCTCGCCCGTCGCCAGCGCGGCCCACATCCGATCGCTCCGGCGGATCACGTCGTCCTTGGGCTTGGCGGGCGCGCTGTGGGTGAGGCCCGCGATCGCCATCATGTGGGGGCGAATCTTGGGGTCGCCTTGGCGCGCTTGGTTCGACGAGGCGTTCGCCAGGGCGCTGCCGGCGAGCTTCTGTCCGGAGCGACCGGAGGTCTCGGACCAGTGGATCGCCAGCTCGACTTGGACCGCGCGCTCGGGGATCGACAGCGCCTGGGCGACGCTGCGCACGACCGCGGCGCGCTGCTCGACCGGAATGCTGGAGATGGAGTCGAGCTGCTGGGCGTGGGCGAAGGCCAGCGCTGAACGCTCGACAGCAGAGGCAGCCACCCCAGACATCCTACCTTGGGGCGGCCGCCCTCGGCTACAACTCGATGTTGGGCTATGCTCCGCGGGCTTGGGGCACCTAGAAACCCGCCAGATTACCGAAGGAGTGGACGGTGCCCAGCTCCAGCTGAGGGGCTTCCGGCTCGTCATCGTAGAGGGCAAAGACCGAGGCCGCGAGGTCACCGCCAAGCGCGGCGTCATCCGGGTCGGGACGGCGGCCGACAACGACGTCGTGCTCAGCGACGACGCGGTGTCACGGCAGCACATCGAGCTGCGGCTCAGCAGCGACGCGGTGCGGATCCTCGATCTGGGCTCCACCAACGGCACCACTGTCGATGGCGTACGGATCAACGACGCGATCTTGGCGCCCGGCTCCCTCATCAAGATCGGCGATACGGCGCTGCGCGCGCTGACGGTCGAAGAGCCGGTGGTCGTGCCCCTCTCGAGCGCGCACTCCTTTGGCGGCCTGCTCGGGCGCAGCGCGGCGCTGCGGCAGGTCTACGCCATCCTCGAGCGAGCGTCGGCCAGCGAAGCGACGATCTTGGTCGAGGGTGAGACCGGCACCGGCAAGGAGCTGGCGGCCGAGGCGATCCACACTCACTCTCCACGCTCCGAGGGACCCTTCATCGCGATCGACTGCGGAGCGATCGCCGCCAGCCTGGTGGAGTCGGAGCTCTTTGGACACGTGCGCGGCGCCTTCACGGGAGCTTCCGGCGATCGCACCGGGGTCTTCGAGGAGGCGGACGGGGGGACCTTGTTCCTCGACGAGATCGGCGAGCTCCCCCTCGACCTTCAGCCCAAGCTGCTCCGGGCCTTGGAAACTCGGCAAATCCGCCGAGTCGGTGAGTCACAACCTCGCCCGGTCGACGTGCGGGTGGTGGCCGCCACCAATCGGGATCTGGCGGCCGAGATAAACCGCGGGCGCTTCCGCGAGGACTTGTACTTCCGGCTGGCGGTAGTCCATGTCCGGCTTCCCCCGCTGCGCGCGCGCCGCGAGGACGTACCGCTGCTCGTGCGGCACTTTGTTGAGCGCTTCGCGCCGGGGTCCGCGCCACCTTCAGCCGAACTCCTCGAGGCGCTGGCGGCCAGGCCCTGGCCGGGCAACGTGCGGGAGCTCCGAAACGCGGTGGAGCGCGCCGTAGCGCTCACGCGGGGCGCGCCGAGCAGCAGCGCAGCACCGGCCAACGATTCCTCGAGCCTGGCGTCCGCGATGGAGCCGCTGTACGGGCTGCCGATCACCGAGGCCGTGGCCCGCTGGACCGAGGGCTTCGAGCGCGCCTACCTCGAGAACGCGCTGAGGCTGTCGGGAGGGAGCGTGAGCGGCGCCGCCCGGGCGATGGGGACGAATCGGCGCTACGTCCAGCGGCTGATGAAGCGCCTCGGCGTGACCAGCGACGGTCCGGCCGAAGCCGAGTGAGCGCCCGCTCCGAGCGATGAGCCGCTATAAGCCGAACGACCGCGTCGCGGACCGCTTCGTGATCCAGGGCTGGCTGGCCTCGGGGGGCATGGCCGAGATCTACGTGGCCGAGATGGCGCTGGCGCGCGGGATGAAGCGCCGCGTCGCGCTCAAGCGCATCCACTCCAACTTCGCCGCCGATCCCGAGTTCGTGGCTATGTTCTTGGCCGAGGCTCGGCTCTCGAGCGAGCTGGTGCACCCCGGGATCGTCCCCGTCTTGGACGTGGTGGAGGCCGAGGGCGAGCTGGTCATCGTCCTCGACTATGTGCCGGGCTGGGATCTGGGCTCGATCCTCAGCAAAGCCCGCGGAGACCGGCGCTTCCCCTGCGCCGCGGCCGTGCACCTCGGGCGCTCGCTCTGCGAAGTCCTGGCCTATGTCCATGGGGTGCGCGACGCCGCGGGGCGCCCGCGGGGCCTCGTGCACCGCGACGTCAACCCCTCCAACGTGCTGATCGCCGAGGACGGGACGCTGCGGCTGCTCGACTTTGGAGTGGCCAAGGCCGCGGAGCAGAGCGCGGCCGCGCAGACCTTAGGGATCCGCGGAAAGCTGGCTTATTTGGCGCCCGAGCAGGCCGCGCAAGGGCCGCTCGACGCGCGGACCGATCTCTACGGGGTGGGCCTCAGCTTGTACGAGGCGCTCAGCGGGCAGCGGGCGCTCATGGCCAGCAATGAGATCGCGCTCCTCGAAGCCGCGCGGGCGGCCGAGATCCCCCCCTTGCGGACGCTGAGGCCAGATCTACCCGAAGAGCTCGGGGAGCTCATCGGGGCACTGCTGGCCAAAGATCCTGCGCGCCGACCGGTCAGCGCCGAGGCAGCGGCCTCCTCCTTTGAGCGGCTCGAGCGCGCGCTGGAGTCCCCGCGCGAGCAGCTCCGCCATCATGTACAGGCAGTGATGGGGAGCGGGGCTCGGGCCGTGCAAGGCGCAGCGCTCGGCCTCGACGCGGCGCTGGCCCAGATCGCGGGCGTCGAGCTGGCCCGGCCCCCCACCCGCGTCGAGCTGAGCCCCGAGGTCGATCCCACGGCGCTCCTCCCGGAGCGGAGACGGCGCCGGCCATGGTGGATCGCGCTCGGAGCGGCGGGGCTGCTAGGCGCGCTGGCGCTCCTCCGGACCGCGCCGACGTCGACCCCTCCGGCGCCGGTCGAGCGGGGCTTTTTGCGGATCAGCAGCACCCCGCCGGGCGCGCGGGTCTTCGTCGACGGCCAAGCCGAGCGCGAGCGCACGCCGCTGATCTTGGAGGCTCCAGCCGGGGTGATGCGACGGCTGCGCCTCGAGCTCGAAGACCATGAGACCCGGACCACCACCGCCAGCGCGCTGGCCGGACAGACCACCCCGCTCGAGCTCACGCTCGGACGCACGCCCGGGCGCCTGGTGCTGCAGAGCGATCCCCCGGGGGCGTCCATCTCCGTGGACGGGATTCAGCGGGGCGTGACCCCGCTGGTCCTCGAGGGCCTGCCCCGCGCGCAGCTCGAGATCTCGGCCGATCTCTCGGGCTATGAGGCGAAGCTCGAGCGCCTCTCGCTGGTGGAGAGCTCTTCGCGCGCGCTCTCCTTCGCGCTGATGCCGATCTTCGAGCGCGGCCTGGTCGATATCTCGGCGACCCCCTGGGCCAAGGTGAAGATCGACGGCCGCTGGGTGGCCGAGTCGACGCCGGTGCTGGGGCTCGCCTTGCCGGTGGGCGCGCACACGGTCGAGCTGGTCAATCCACGCCTGGGCAAGAGCGCGCGGCGGAGCATCATGATCAAGAAGGGCGCGCGCGTCAGCGTGATCGTGCGCTTTGACTGATCAACCTCGCCCGCCGCTGTCGCGCAGCCCCGCGTCCCGCGTCAGGCCGAAATCGACCGGCAGCGCGTCGAGCTCCCTGGCGTCGAGCGTTGTCGCGTCCGGGGCCACCCGGCCTGAATCCGGCGGCTCACCGCTGTCGACGGCGCCCGCGTCCGGCGCTTCTATCCGCTCACAGCGCCCGTTGACGCAGGTGGTCCTCCCCGTGCACGGCGCCAGGCCCCCGCAGTGGCAGCCGCGCTCGCAGCGATCCGCGACCGGGTAGCTCTCGCGACCGGCGTTGCAGGAGGCTAGCGCGTCAGGATCGTCGGGATCAGCGAGGCCGTCGCAGTCTTGATCCAAGCCATCGCAGCGCTCGGCCGGAAACTCACAGACGCTGCTCTGCCGGTCGATGCAGCGCGTCTTGCCCTGGCAGGCGCGGCGCTCGATCGTACACGGTGCATCGGGGACACATTGCGCCCCGCACTCGAGCGGCTCGAGGTTGGGCGAGCAGGCCTGGCTGGTGTCGCTACAGGTCGGGGGGCGCGGACAGACGCCGTCGGTCACTACGGTCTGCCCCGTCGGCGCGCAGATCACGCTGGCCGGAGTGCAAGGTGGGTTGCGCACGCCGTCCGGGGGGCACGCTATGCCGCCCTCTTCCCAGGACAGCACCATCGCGGTGGAGGTGATCGTGCAGGTCGGCGCCCCCGAGGCGCCCAGGGGTGGGCATTCCACTTGCGCCAGAGGTAAGCAGGCCGCGAGCACCTGTCCGGCGCAGGCCTTCAGATCGCACCACGGCCGCCACAGCGGCACGACCACCACCGCGCCCGGATCGACGGTGAGGCAGCCATAGACGATCGCCATGCCGCTCTGATCGACGCCGCGTACCCGCAGATCCCAGGGTCCTTGATCGAGCGCGGGGACGCGCAGCCCAGGCCAGGCCTGACCGAGCGCGCGCGCGACGGAGGAGGTCGCGGTGGGCAGCGCGCCTCGATCGCGGGGGCTCGGCGCGGCCGGACAAGCCCCGGAGCTCTCGGCGCGCGGGCAAGTCTCGGCGCGCCAGGCCAGGAGATCGCGACAAGCGTTGGCGCTCGGCGGCCACAGCTCGAGCTCAAGGCCGAGGAGGCGAGCCCGAGCATCGTCGTCCGCCGGCGGCAAAGACAGAGAGATGTCGGTCTCCACCGTCTGGGCGCAGCCGACCAGGCCGAGCAGACAAAGCAGCGCAGCGCTACGGACCATGGACCACCAACACCTGATCGGGCGGGCGCGTCAGCGCCAAGCTCAGCGCCGCGCCGCCGAGGACCGCGCCGCCGATCGCGGTCCACACGATCCAGCTCTCGTACCAAGGGCTCGCCGCCGCTTCGATGCGCACCACGGCCCGACGATCAGCGGCCGGCGCCCGCACCAAGACCCGCGTGCCTGCTCCGATGCCGACCACCTGACACTCGATGCTCCCCTCCTCCGTCGGCGCCACCAGCTCGAGCTCATAGCGGGCGCTCCCGGTGGTCTCCCGCTCGAGCTCTACCGCGCCACAGCGCGCGGAGAGGCGCGCCACCCGCGCCGCAGGATCGTTCAACGTCAGATCCAGGCGCACCAGAGCTCCGGGCTCCACCACCGCTGGGGCGATCAGCGACATTGATGGCGCAGGCGGCGGCGTCAGCACTTGCCCGGCGAGGGCGAGGCTGGCTTGGGCCCACGGATAAGGTTCCCACGCGGCCTTGGCGCCGCGCACCGACCGGAGCACCGCGCCGCTCGCCCCGTCGTACAGCGCCAGGTCGAGCTGCTCATCACCCTGCGCGGTGGCCTCGAGGAGGCGCGTGATCGACAGGCTCCGAACCACCAATAGGCCCAGCTCGCCGCCGAGGCGCTGGGTCCCCGCCCCCCGCGAGCGCCAAGCCTCGAGCGCGTGCTGCGCCAGGAGCGGACCTTGGGCGCGCTCGAGCACGACGTCGCGGTGCACGCTCCGCCGCGAGGCCACGATCAGCTCGGATCGAGCGCGATAGCCCGCGCGATGGACGGTGAGCAGATGAGGCCCCGGTCCGCGCGCCTTGGCCTCTCGTCCGATCGGCTGGCCGTCCAGCTCCACCAGCGCGTCTTCGGGCGCGCGCTCGATGACGAAGCTGAGCTCAGGAGCCGCAGCGACCGCCCGCTTGGCCGCTGCGAAGCCCCTCAAGGCGGGGGGCCCGTAGCGATCGGGGTCTGGCACAAAGCTCGGCGCGAGGGTGGCCGCCACGCGGAGATCGGCCTGGGCCTGCGCCGCATCTTTGCTGGCCAGGGCCAAGAGCGCGCGCTCGAAGTACACCGCGGCGACCCGCTCCGGCGAGGCGGGGGCGCGATCGGTGGAGAGCAGCGCCGCCAAAGCCGCGTCGAAGCTCTTCTTGGCCGCGCCCATCCGGAGCTGGACGTACTCCTCCTTCGCCCGCGAGAGGAGCTGCTCCGCCTGGATCTCGGGCCCCTCTCCCAAGGAGAGCGCCTCCTTGGCCAGCGCGGCCTCCACCTCTTGATCATCGAGGAGCTCGGCCTCTAGGGCGCGAGTGAGCGCGTCCTTGAGGGTGCGCGCCTCGGCGTCGGACAGGCCGTGCGAGACGAAGAGCGCACGCGTGGACGAGGCGGTGCGCACCTCGGCTCCCGCCGGGGCGGCGACCGCGCCGAGGGCGAGGAGCACGAGGAGAGTGCGCCCGTGCATGGAGGGACCGACGATAGCAGCGCCTGGATTCAGGGTCGACTCAGCGCCCGTCGCAGAAGGCGAAGGTGCGAGCGCAGGCCTCCTGGGTGCGGAACAGACCATCCGGGTTGGTCACGACGCAGCCCGAGAGCGGGTTACAGACGCGGCCGTCCCAGTAGTAGCCCAGCACCGAGCGGCAGTCGCCTCGGGCCACCGGGTGGTAGTTCGGGCCGCAGCGGTCGGTGGGATCGGGCCGCGTCGGCGCGTCGCGCTCACAGGTGGAGCAGATAGGCTCCCGCGATACCTGGACGGCGTGGGAGCCGGCGGGGCATTGGGCCCGGCCCTCCACGCTGCCCCGGGGGCAGGTCAAGACGGGGTCACGCTCGATGCGGACGCAGTGGTTCAGCCGGCACAGATAGTTGTCGCGACAGTCACCTTGGGATTGGCAGCGGTTGGCGGCGCACACGGACTGCGTCTCGTTGACGGACAAGCAGGACTCGCCCGCGACGCAGGTGTTCACGTCGTTTGGACCGCGACAAAACACGGCGGAGAGCGCGTCGGCGCTGGTCTCCTCGGACACCTCGAGCTGATCGGGAGCGACCGAGCCTCCGCAGGCGGCAGCCAAGAAGACGAGCGATCCCAGACCCACGAGCTTCGAAACGTACATTGCAGAACCTCCTCTTTTATCCCGCGGACATTCGCGGGGAACGAGCAGTCCTAGAGCAGCGGCGGTGCCGGGCCGGTTTGCCCGGAAAATGCTGGGGAATCGGGGCCTCCTGCGGCCGCTCGGTCGCAGCCGCGATGGACGGAGGCGAGGGGCGCTGCGACGGCCTGGTCGCAGCGGGCTGTCTTCAGCCCTACCCGGTCCGGCCGCGACCGGTACCCGGGGGGCTGAAGACAGCCCTACGCTTTGGCTTTGGCTCTGGCGCTGCGGGTCGGACGCCGGCGAGCGGCCCCGCCAAAATACGGAGGAACCGGAGGGAGCTCGAGAGGGACCGCGCGCCGAACGCCCTGAATGCGCGTCACCTCGAGGCCCTTCCTCAGCGCGATCGCCTCGCGGCGGGTGCGCACGATCGGAGCCTCGGTCCAGGGACCGCTCAAGATCTCCCGCTCAAAGCCGCGCTCGCTGACCTCAAAGAGGTAACGCGCGCAGGCCCGATGATCCGACTGCAGGTAGATCCGAGCGTCTGGCCGCAACACGACCCAGATGCGCTCGAACAGCTCCGGCGTCAGCAGGCCACGCCGCGACACCTCGGGATCGTCGTAGGGTTGAGGGTGGTAGAGGTGAAGCTCATCCAGCGAGGCGGGGGCGAGGCGTTCGTAGAGCCACTCAACGGCGTCACCGACGATGAAGCGCACGTTCTGGACGCCCAGGGCTTTGGCCTTGGCCAGCCCCGGCGCCGCGTGATGGGCGTCGAGCTCGATGCCGAGGTGATCGCGATCCGGCCTGAGCGCGGCGGCCTCGAGCACGAAGCCACCGTTGCCCGAGCCTACGTCGAGCAGCCGGGGCGCGCTCCGGCCGAACTCTCGCTCCCAATCGAAGGGCTCGACCATCTACTGCAGCGGCGCCAACCCGAAGAAGGCGCGTTCGTCCGGGATGGCTTGGGCGAAGGCCCGGCGCAGCGTACTGCCCACCAGCCGGGGCAGCGCGGCGCAGGCAGCGGAGTAGCGCCGGCGGAGAGCCCGCGAAAGCTCCCGCGTGGTTGAGACCCCCGCGATCACAGCCGGTAGCTGCGCATCTGACCAGCGCGAGAGGTGGCGGGCCAGCGCGAAGGCGCCTTGAAGGTCGGCCTGGCGAGGGTCGCCCTCGAGGCCTCGCACCCGCCGGAGACCGAGCCCGACCAAGGCCACCGTGCCGTCGTAGCCGAGGAAGACGTCGCGGGCGTCGAGGCCGCCCATCGCGCAGCCCTCCCCTTGCTCCGCCAAGAAGTCGAGCCCGTCGGCGACCGAATAGGCGACCACGGCGGCGAAATCTCCTGGTACCGGGCCGAGATCGATGAGCTGAGCCAGCGTGCGCCCGAGGCGGTGTGGGCGTACGACATACGGCACGCCCTCGTCGAAGCCAGCCCCGACGATCGAGGCGATGTGCTTGTGGCGGAGGCTCGAGACCTGCGCCAGATCGCTCATCAGCGGGGACTCGGGCGAGGCGAAGGGCGTGCCGAGCAGCGCGTCGTAGAGGTCGATCTCCACGACCTCCCTAGACTCGCGGTGAAGCCCGACGATGACCTCTCCAAAGGCCGTGCGACGAACGCTGGGTCCGAGGAGAAAAGGACCCACCCGGCCCGAGCGAAACGCGTCCTCGGACAGCTCCGCCGCGCTCACGGCCCAGTCGTCTTGCCGCCCGGACTCCTGTGGAGAACTCACAGCAGCTCTACACTAAACGGCTCCAAGGCTCGGTCAAGTGGGCCCTGGTCAGGCTGACGAATCCGCGATAGTCGCGATCCCCATGCACTTGCTGGGACGGGCCTTCGCATTGGCGCTCCTTGGCCTCCTCGGCCTCCTCGGAGCGAGGCCGGCGCTCGCCCAAGACGTGCGCGACGGAGAGACGCTACCCGCGAAGGCGGGCGGACTCATCGTGAACCCCGCGTTCAGCACGGGGACCACGCGCTTTGGGCCAGGGTGGAGGTTCTTCAATCGGGAGTCGATCCTGGCGGACTTTGCGAATCTGGATCTGACCCAGGTCATCGCCGGAGATCGCGCGGGCGATCTCGAGAAGCTCTTCGGAAGCTTCGGGACGACCAAGTTCGAGGCCACCCAAAGCTCGGTGGGCCTGCAGTTCACGTTGGCCTATGGCGTCACCGATCGATTGACGGTCGCGGCCGTCGTACCCTTCTCCTTCGTCAGCTACGACCTCGACGCTTGGCTCGTCCCCAAGCCCATGAACCAGTCCCACTATCGGGTGAAGGACCCCAAGGCGATCAACTGCCCCACCGGAGATCTGCAGATCTCCGATCCTTCGGACCTCGGAAAGATCTTGCAGGAGGAGGTCCCGAGCTATCAGTTCAACGTCGGCGATCTGCGCAGCGCGCTGATCTCCAACTGCCTCGGCTACAAAGACCCGATGGATAAGACCTTCACGGGTCAAGATAGTTACACGCACGGAATTGGGCATCGCTCGTACAACGGGATGCGGGACATCATCCTCGGCGCGAAGTACCAGTGGTTTCATGGCGAGCGCATCCACCTGTCCTCGTTGGTCTATGTAGTCGCGCCGACGGGCCACCCCGACGATCCGGACGACCTCTTCGATCCGGCATTCGGAGATGGCCAATGGGACGCTGCGCTCTTGCTCGGCCTGACGGTGCCGCTCGGCAAGTTTCGGATCGCGGCCTCGGCAGGCTACGAGATCCAGTTCGGCGATCAGCTCGTCCGCCGACTCTCCGGCCTCACCTTCAATGACGAGCTCGAAGGTAAGTTGGCGCGAGGGGAGATCTCCGAGCAGCAACTCTATGCGGACCACCTCGACGACGGCTCCATCACCCCGATCGTCACCGCCTACGACAAGGCCCTCGTGCAGCGGAAGCTGGGCGACAACATCTATCTGTACACCGGCGCGAGCTACGAGCTCCTGGAGTGGCTCAACATCGGCGTGACCCTCGACTTCATCCACCACTTCCGCGACGCGATCACCGACACGGGTACGCACGTCGCCGACAGCACCCGCTACAAGACCTCCGATGAGATTCGCGCCGAGGTCGACGCCTTGATCGCCAGCCAGAACTTCGCCACCGACACCGAGCGCGCCGCGGCCAAAGAGACCGAGCTCCGAAACCGCCTCCCCGAGAGCGCCAGCCGCAAGGCCGCCGCCTACGCCTGGCACACCGTGCGCGACACCGTGACCTTCGGCGTCGGTATCGGCGTCAATACGCTCGGCATGTTCGGGCGCGATGAGTTTCCGCTCCCGCTGATCGCCAGCATCGGCGCAGCGATCCCGATCGGGGGACAGAACATCGACGCGCTCGACTCCTTCAACGCGACCTTGGTGATTCCCTTCGTCTTCGGCGATGTGAAGGACCCGGAAGAGTACGGCTACGACGACGAGCCGAACCAAGGCCTGCCTTGGCCTTAGGCTTGAGTGCCGTTCACTTAGGCCTGTAGGGCATCTGTCGCTCTGTACTTGTTGGTGGCGTGGGCATTCTGTCCGAGTGGCACCAGGCACGCTTCGCGCGCCAGCCACTACGCGCGAAGACGCGCGGGGGAGCTTCGACTCGAACTTCGGAGCTTGCTCCCGCGCCGATCCCGCGAACTGAATGGCCTTGCCCTGTGGCTACGCATTCGGCGGTTCTTGCACCTCACGCCGAGCCCGGTGGGCGGCGCGGATGATCGGCGAGGCGTCTTCCGCCGGCTCGACCTCGTCTTCGTGATGCGCCACGGCGCCGACGATCGACGGCGGTAGACCCCAGATCCCCAGCAAATAGCCGCCGATCGCCGCGTGGGTCGCGACCCGGCGCTCGCGCTCGACCGCGGCCAGGCTCAAGGATCGCTGCTGCGCCTCGGCCAGATCGTCCCGGAGGCCGTGTTGATCGACCACCGCCCGCGCCAAGATCCCGACGTCGCTCAAAAAGCCCGACATCAAAGCCTCTCGCTGGTGCTCGGATTGGACCTGGCCGCGCGCCAGGTCCGCCACCCGCGCGGCGCGGAAGGAGAGCTCGCCGAGCCAATGACCGGGGGCCAAGGTTGTGCCAAACGCGTAGAGCGGAGCGGTCGCGCCCGCAGGCGGGTTCAGCCCGCCGATAGCGGGCCCAAACGCATCGCTGGTCACCGCCAAGTGCCTGAGGATGTCGAGGCCGAGGTAGCTGATCGCTTCG
>Ga0154020_10008734_pt1 | contig 11734 bp, 6 predicted proteins | sample Klosneuvirus_201_FD_109709 | JGI IMG/M metagenome (GOLD analysis project Ga0154020, IMG submission 109709) | Active sludge microbial communities from wastewater, Klosterneuburg, Austria - Klosneuvirus_20160825_MG | ecosystem: Engineered > WWTP > Aerobic digester > Activated sludge | place... | reverse complement strand
CACACCGCCGACGCGCGGGCATTGGTCGTCGTCATGTACCAGCTCCACCTGCAGATCGGGGTCCGCTGCCAGCTTGGCCAAGATCGCGTCGACGATGCAGCTCCACTCGGTCTGGTACATCGCGATGTGGAGATAGGTATCGCTGCAGCTCAGCACCGAGAAGAGTTGGTCGGTGAGCGCCCCGTGGTTGGGGCTAAAGGCCGGCGTTCGCAGCGTCACCGGAGAGCAGGAGGTCTGAAGCGGCGGGCAGACACAGGGCTCGCCCGCGTCGGTGGTGGCGTCGGAGGAGAAGCCGGCGTCCCGCTCGCGAAAGCCCACGTCGGGCACGCCCGGCTCCGCGTCGTTTCGGAAGAAGCCCGCGTCAAGGAAGGAGGACCGGTCGGGGTCGGCCGCCAGCCCATCGCCGTCGCAAGCGGAGAGCACCGCCCAGGCGAATAAAGAGATCGCGAGCCCGGCCCGCACGCCCCCCTCGTAACACGAGGACGCCGGCCGGGGCACGCGACCCCAGGGGGACTCAGAAACCCGTCGGGCAGAGCACCGTCTCGGGGAGGATCGGGAAGGGCGCGGTGCCTTCATCGATGCTCAGCAAGAAGGCGATCAGCTTGGCCTTATCGTCGGCGGTGGGCGCGAAGTTCGGGTTACCAGCCGCCACGTGAGCCGAGAACCGCGCGTCGAAGAGCTCCGTCAGCGACTTGACTGCACCGTGGTGCAGGTAGGGAGCGCCCGCGGCCAGGCCCAGCAACGAGGGTGGGTTGTAGCCATTTCGACCCTGCGCCGGGCTCGCGTTGTCCCGGGTCTCCTCGGCGCCGCCCGCCGCCCCGAAGGTGCCAACGTCGCGGATGTTGCATGCGCTGCGCTTGAGCGCCGGCGTGCCGCCCATCGAGTCATCGCCCGCCACCAGCGTCAGGTCCTTGTTCACGTCGCGCGGCAGCGTGGTCAGCGAGGCCGGCGTCATCGCGGTGGTGAAGGCGCGATTCGCGTCGAACACGCGCATCGGCAGCGCCCCCGCGAAGCGCTCGGGCTGGTGGAAGGTGCGGCTGATCGTCCACTTGGGGCCGGCGTGGCACTTGTTGCATCCGGCGTCCTCATAGATCGCTCGTCCCGCCGTGACCGAGGCCGCCGCCGAGACCTTCCCGCGCGGGCTGCGGATCGACTGGATATAGGCGTCGACCAAGTCCCAATCCGGGCAAGTCATGGCGTTGCTGCACAGCTGAGCGTTGCGGGTGACGAACTTCAGCGAGCCGTTCAGGGCTTGGTGATTCTCCCGCGTCATGCCGTCCTCGCTCAGGATCGAGGAGAAGGCCGGGCCCATTGGGCTCACGATCGCCGTGGTGCCGCTCTGGATCGCACCTTTTCCGCCCGAGGTCCCGCGCACGTTGTTCTCGAAGTCCGCGGTCTCATCGAAGATCGCGGTCCAATTGAGCGCGCGCATATCGGTCTTGTCGTGCGAGGCATATTGGCCGTCGAGGGAGACCGTCTGACGCGGACCCGCGCCGAACTTCCAGGTCACGTTGTCGGTGAGGCCGAAGGGGTGGCAACCTTGGCAGCTGCCCCAACCCTCCTTGGACCAAATCCCGGTCGAAGTATTGAAGAAGCGCTTGCCTCGCCAGATCTTGAACTCATCGGAGGTGGGGTCTTGCGGCTGCGCGCTGGAGAGGACGCGGCTCGACTGGCGCTGGTCGCGGAAGGAGACCACCGAGAGGTCCCGGCTGATCAGGTTGGCCACGAAGGCTCCGGCGTTGAGGGCCCCGTGCTTCACCACGATTCCCTGGGGATTTTGGCCGACCGCGATGTTGAAGCTATTGGGCGCGCCCACCGTCACGTTGCCCGCGGCGTCATAGGCGATGCGGAGCACCACGTCGCTGGCCGCGCTGATGAGATAGGCGATCGCCAAGTCATCGCGGTTCACGAAGTCGATGGCCACCGGCGTATTCATGAAGCGGCGCCCCACCGCGTCGTCCATATCCGTGTCCACCTGCTGCTCCTTGATCAGCTTGTTCACGTTCTTGGTCAGCGCTGGCTCCTCCGCGCCCGCGTCGACGTCGATCACCGAGACCAAAGCCTGGACGTTGTGGTTGAAGGAGATCGGACCCGCCGGTGAGGTGCCGACGGACACCACGTAAGCGCGGGTCTTGCCGAAGGCCTTGTGGATCGTGATGCCGTAGAGCTGGTTGGGGAAGCAGCCGCTGGTGAGGTCCATCGCCGGGTTGCCCGCTGCGCCCGTGAAACACTGGGTGATCGGGGCCAAGGCGATCTCGCCGCTGACGCCATTGCCGCTCGAGGGGATGATCTGCACCAGACCCTCGCGGCCGAGATCGTCACCCTCCACCTGCGCCACGCCGGTCCGAGCCCGCGCATAAAACTGCGTCACCAAGACCCGCTCGTCGTCGTCGTCCATATCCCCGTCATTGGTGATGGCGATGCCGTAAGGATTGCCGCCGACGTCGATGCTACGGACCACGGTCAGCGCCTGGGTGTCGACCACGGTCACGGTGCCGTTGATCCAGTCGGTGACCCACAAGCGCGCGCCGGTCGGAGAGAGCGCCAGGCCCACCGGCTCGGCGCCGATGTCGAGCTCCCCGTCGAGCGAGGGGCTGTTCGTGTCGATGCCGGCGATGCGGCTGATCGTGCCGGCCGCGCGGTTGGCGACGAAGGCGCGGCGCTGATCGGAGTGGATGACCACCGAGGTCGGCTCGCTGGCCGCGACCCGGCTGGTCGCCAGCTTCGCCACGCGGGTGAAGGCCCCGGAGGTGGAGGTCTGAGCGAAGATGGAGAGCGTGCCCTCATCGGTGTTCACCATGGCGACGCGCTGGTCGTCCTTGGTGATGTCCACCGCGGTCGAGCGGCTCGGGCGGGCCAGGAGGTTCACCACCGGAGGAGGCTCGGCCTCGCAAGCGCAAGTTGGGTTGCAGCGAAAGCCGACCGCGCAGCCGTTGTTCGGCCCATTGCCCTGGCAGGTCGGCGCGTCGCTCTGGCAGGTCACGACGGGGACGCAGCCGCAGCTGCCGCTTTGGAAGGTGCAGGTCGAACCGACGCCGCAGCTCGGGTCACAGATCGGCGTGGCGGCCGAGCAGGTGGGGACGGCGCCCGAGTCTGGAAGCTCGGCGGCGGCGTCGGGGTAAAAGCCGGCGTCGGCCTCGGAGCCAGCATCCGGCGTAGGCGTGGGCGGGTTGCTGGTGGCCGTACAGCCAGCCAGCATCAGCGCGGTAACAAAGGTTGAAGTCGAACGCATGTCTCTCCCCTGGGCTGCGCCGACACCTCCGCCCTACGGGCCGAAAAGCCCGGCGAATCGCGCCGACACAGGAATCACTCGGGCGGCCGAATTGCCGCTCGGGGGGAATAGTGACGATGGGGGCCGCGCAGGGATCTACTTTGTCCCTATCCCGATCATAGCCTCGGGCTATGTATGGAGGATTACTTCGGTTTAAGAAGTTTTAAGGCGCAGAGCGGAGCGATCGCACCCGCAGACGGGCCCGCCGCGAACGGGCCAAGACGCGTCGTCTCGAACGCTCGGGCAGCTCGGAGCCTTCGAGCAGCACCGTCAACTCGGACAGGCCGCAGCTGCGGCTAAGCGGAGGCGGGGTCCGCGCGCGGTCCCATGAGCGCTGGGCGGCCCATGGCTTGCTGAGCACGAGCCGTGCCTTCGCTACGTACCGTTCTAAAACTAACGCTGCTCGTGACACTCCTCGGGGCTTGCTCGAGCGATCCCAAGCCCGACTCGGACGCAGGAGACGCCGGCCTCATCGCGGACCGCCCCGAGGCCCCCGACGTGCCGGCCGCGCGCGATGCGGAGCCTCCGGATGTCTCCGCTCCCGACGCCTCCGCTCCCGACGCCTCCGCTCCCGACGCCCTTGTCGAGCACGATCCCCCGAAGAGCTGGCGCGCGACCTTCCCGATGAACGTAGCGCGCGCACGGCACGCCGCGGCCCTGCTCCCGAGCGGAAAGGTCGTGGTGATCGGCGGCCAACAACGGGATCACACGCCGATCGCCAGCGTCGAGGTCTGGGATCCGGGCGACGAGAGCTGGACCGAGGTCGCGCAGCTCCCCGAGGGGCGCACCAACCACACCGCGACCGTGCTGCTCGACGGCCGGGTGCTCATCGCCGGCGGCGGAGATAGTTCGATGGTCGGCCTGCCAGCCAACAGCAACATCCTGGGAACCTCGCTCTTGCTCGACCCGGTCACCTACTCCCTTACGCCGACCGGGGATCTGAAGGTCCCGCGCAGCTTCCACTCCGCCGTCCTGCTCAAGAACGGCCAGGTCCTCGTGATGGGCGGAGCAACGCTCAACGCCGCCGGTGGACCCGATAGCCCGTCGTTTCTGGACTCCGCAGAGCTCTACGATCCGAGCACGGGAGCTTGGACCTTGACCGGTGCGCTCGCAGAGGCCCGAGCCGCGGCGACCCTCACCCGCCTGCCCTCGGGGAAGGTCCTGGCGGTCGCGGGAGCAAACGAGACGGTCAGCATCGCCAGCGCCGAGCTCTACGATCCCGCGGCGGGGACCTGGTCGCCGGCCGCCCCGCTATGGGGCGATCGCTTCTTTCACGCCGCGACGCTGCTCGACTCGGGGCGCCTCCTCATCGCCTGCGGAAAAAAGTCCAACGTGGCGTTCCTCGGCTCGAGCGCGACCTATGACGAGACCACGGGGGAGTGGACGAGGCAGCCGAGCAGCTACGGAACCTCCACGCTGCCGGCGCTGGTCAGCCTGTCCCATGATCGCGCGCTCCTCGTCGGCGGAAACTACTGCGATCTGAGCGGCTGCCGCCTGCTCGCGAACGCGGCGGTGTTCGACGGAGCGACGAGCCGCTGGAACCCGATCGAGCGCTTGCTGACGGCGCGAGTCTTTCACACCGCGACCGTGCTGGCCGACGGAAACATCCTCGTCGCGGGCGGCCTCGACAACAACGACGAGGTGCTCGCGCGCGCCGAGCTGTCCGCGCCGACCTGGACCGGGACCGGCACTCCGACGCCGACCTGCATGCATCCCGCGACCCTCCCGATCGCCACCTCCGAAGCGGGCTATCTTGGCACCGGCGCAAACGCGCCGCCGAGCGACACGACCTACTCCCTCTTTCGATCGACGGCCCAAACGCCCTACGACGTCTTTCGCGTGCAGCTCTTTCATCGGACCGGCACGCCACGGGAGATCTCGCTCCCCCTCCAGCGCAGCTTCGACTCCAGCTCGCTCCAAGCGACCTGCGACGTATGCGTGAGCATGCTGAGCAACTGTAACGCCAGCTCTTGCGCCAGGCGCTTCCTCGCGATCGGCGGTTCCATTGAAGTGCGAACCGCCTCCAAGAGCGCGGGTGCGGGCCGCTTCAACGCCAGGGCCCACGGCATTCGGCTCTGGGAGTGGACGTACAATGCAGCGGGCGTTGATGAGCCGGTGCCGGGGGGGCAGTGCATTGACGTGCCCGATACCGAGCTCGACGTCAGCTGGCCTTAGTCCGCCGCGGTCCCCACGCTTGTCGGCGAGTCTCCTGGGCGTATGTCTCCTGGTAGTCGTCGCCGCTAGAAGCGTCATAGCGCTCATGGTAGCGTCCCGCCCGTCTTCGGGCGCGCGTAGCTCAACCTGGGTAGAGCGGCACGCGGTGCCATCGCGATGATGGCTGTTGGTTCGAGTCCAGCCGTGCGCTCGAAGACACGCAAACGCATGCCGACGGACGAGACGATACTCCCTGGCGAAGGCGACCTTGGGCCCCTGATCTTGGCCCTTCGAGGCGACGTGAGAGTAACGCAGCCTACCCACTATCCTCGAGGCTGCCTGCTCCCAGACGGTCGGCTAGATCTCTGCAAGCAGGCGCTCGGGCCCGAGCTCGCGAGCCAGGTGACATCCGCGCTTGATGGCAACTCCTTCGTCCGCAGCCTGCTGGTCGGGGCGAATCGCATCGGAGATGAGGGCGCCGAGGCGATCGGAGGCCTACTCAAACGCGGTTCTCCGCTGAGCACCGTCTTCGTTGGGTGCAACCTGATCGGACCGTTGGGCGCGGAGAGGCTGATCTCATCGTCCGCTCAGGCGAGGGACCTGCGGGGACTGTGGCTGAAGCGCAACGCAGTGGGGACCCGCGGTGTTCAGGCGCTGGTACACTTGCTCGAGGAGAGCCGAAGCCTGAGGACTCTGGACTTGGTTCAAACGGGTCTCTCTTCCGTGGACCTGGCGGCGGTAGCTCGCGCCGCGAGCTCGAGCTCCAGCCTTCGGTGGTTGTATTTGGGAGCCAACCAGCTCGACGACGCCACTCCGATCGCTGAGCTCATCGCCGGCAACGCGGGGCTCGAAGCCCTGTTCGCTGGCAGCCAGCCGCTCGGGGATCGAGGGGCAGAGCAGCTCGCCGAGGCTATTGGCGCCAATCAAGGCCTCCAAGTCTTGGGACTGCAGAGCGGCGCGATCGGGCCAAGAGGCACGATCGCCCTAGCTCGGGCGGCGATCACCCACGCCGGCCTTCGCCGGCTCTCGCTCGGCTGGGCACCCGCGACGCGACAACTGCAGCTCCGGCCCAACCAGATCGGAGCGCGCGGGGCCGCTGCGCTCGCCGAGCTCCTTCGCTCCAGCTCCGGCCTGGAGACGCTCGATCTCGGAGGCAACGACCTCACCGAGGCCGCGATTGAAGGGCTCGTCGACGCCCTCGAGCACAACGAGCATTTGCTTGAGCTCCGGGTAGATCGAGCATCGCCCACGCTCGCTCGGCGCCTTCGGGGCCTGCTCGAGCGCAACCGCGCCCGTAGGCCGGCGCCCCGCTCCCACCCTGACGTGGCCGCGATTCGCAGTGTCTATCGAGCTCGCACTGCCTCCACCCCAGCGAAGCCGCCGCCTCATTGTCCGCCGCCGCAGCGCGTACCGCTGGAGCTCCCCGAGGCCCAGGAGATCGAGCGCGCCACCGAGCTCCTCGAGCGACTCGCGCGGTCGCCACAGGCGTTCTTCGAGCACCCGCAGGCGCTCCGCGGCCTACGCGCTGCAGCCAACCGGATGATCAGCGGCATCATCGACGAGGCGAAGGGACGCAAGGACCAGCCCCGGCCAGTGACGTCCGCCGCCGCGCGGCGCCTGGGCCGGACCGAGCGCAAGCAACGCGACCAAAGGTTGCTCGAGCGAACGGCGCTTCGTCAGCAGCGGAGCGGAGCGTCGCACCCGCCGGTCACCGCCGAGGAGCCCTTGGCGCGCCCGCGCTCATGCTACGTATGTAAGAGCCCTTACGTTCAGCTGCACCACTTCTACGACGCCCTGTGTCGGAGCTGCGGTGATGCCCAGTTTGCCAAGCGCGAAGCCACCGGCGACCTCGACGGCCGGACGGCGCTGCTCACGGGAGGCCGCCTCAAGATCGGCCGCCAAATCGCGCTGAAGCTCCTTCGAGCGGGCGCCACCACGATCATCACGACGCGGTTTCCCCGCGACGCCGCTCGGCGCTACGCTGCTGAACCGGACTTCCGAGACTGGAGCGAGCGGCTGCAGATCGTGGGGATCGACCTGCGGCATCTGCCCAGCGTGGAAGGCCTCACCGAGGATCTCGGGCGTCGACCCAATGGCCTGGACATCTTGATCAACAATGCGGCCCAGACCATCCGTCGTCCCCCCGGCTTCTACGCGCAGCTGGAGCGTGATGAAGCCGTGGCCCTACCGGAGCCGCTGAACACGATGGTCATCGCGCCCGCGCCGTCGTCGTCGAGCACCCTTGAGCTGGCCCACGCCGACATGTTCCCGCCTGGCCGCTTCGAGGATGACGGTCAACAGCTCGACCTACGGCCCACCAACAGTTGGCGACTCTCGGTCGGGGAGGTCTCGACGCGCGAGCTCCTCGAGGTCCACGTCGTTAATTGCCTCGCGCCGTTTCTCCTCGTGCGCGGTCTATTGTCCGTGCTGGAGCGTTCGAAGCACTCCCGGCGCTTCATCATCAATGTATCCGCGATGGAGGGCAGCTTCAGTCGCCCATACAAGAGCGCGGCCCACCCCCACACCAACATGGCCAAGGCGGCGCTCAACATGCTCACCCGGACTTCCGCCAGCGGTCTCCTGGCGCGCGGGATCTTCACCAACAGCGTAGACACGGGCTGGGTCACCAACGAGCAGCCCTTCCCGGTCCGCGAGCGCATGCGAGCTGAGCTGGGGTTCTCGCCGCCGCTCGACGAGATCGACGGCGCCTCCCGGGTGCTCGATCCGATCTTCCGAGGCCTGTCCGAGGAGGCCCCCTTCAGCGGTCAATTCCTCAAAGACTATGTCCCTGTGCCCTGGTGATCAGGTCTCGATGATGGGTTGATACTGTGTCGGGTCATCGAAGCCAGCGATCCAAGCCGCGGCCTGATGACAAGATCTCATCCGCGGCGGCACGCGCAGCAAATAGAGGCGACCGGTGGAAGGACAGCGGCACTCGAGGCAGGTCTCGACTCCGGCCCGAAACAGGCTGAGGCGCAGGAGCCGGCGCGGGCCCCCGCGATCAGCGTCGGCCTCGATCACTTCCACCGTGCCCTGGCGCTGTACCAGGTGGAAGAAGCGCTCCATGCCGATCCGCTGCAGCATCACTCGGCGAAGCTCCATGTTCGGAGCGTTGAAGATGTCCGTCTCGTCCAGCGCCTGCGGTTCAAAGGCGACCCGCGGCGGCACCTCAACTCCGCGCCACTGCAGCCGGGCGTCTCGGCAGCTGTTGGGTGTCGCCTTGAGCAGGGTGCCCGCGACCTCGATCGTGCTGCTCACCCGCAGTCCGTCCTCGAGCTCCTCCAGCGACCGACAGTTCTCCAGGTTGAGGCTGCCGGGCGCCATCCTCGGCCGACCCGGGCGTTCTAGGTGATTCCAGGTCCAGCGAGCTGCCAGCTTGGGGGCCTCGCCCGAGAAGCCTACGGTCATCGCGGGTACGCGGCGAAGCCGTACGCAACGCGCCACGCGCAGCCACCCGGGGACGTGAAGCCCCAGGGGAAGAGACTCAAGCTGCTGACAAGCCTCGAGGTCGAGATAGTCACCAACGGAGAGGTCGGCGGGAATCGAAGCGATCTGCGCGAACCGCAGCTCAATGCCGCCGCGAACGTTGAGCCCGCTCGGGAGCATCTTGAGACCCGTTCGCCGAAGGATGAGATCGCCCCCGATCGAGAGACCATCTGGCAGCCGAGCAAGCTCCGGGCAACGAAGGATGGCCAGGTTTCCGTGCGTCTGGAGGCCTGGGCTGATGCTCGAGACCGCACGATGGAGAACGATGTCACCGCCGATCTGCAGACCGGCCGGAAATACGCTGAGCCGAGTCCGTCCGAGGATCTTCAGCGCACCGCCGACGTGCATCGTGGTCGGGAGATCTCTGAGCCGGGCACAGCCGCGGATCACGAGGTCCCCGCTTACGCGGAGGCCGGTCGGGAGCCCCTCGAGCCTAGGGCAGTTCTGGAGTTCGAGGTCACCGTCCACCTGCAGGTCGTCAGGGAGACTGCGAAGGTCTGCGTCGCTGATGACCGTGCGGTGCCGGAGGGGCGCAGCCGCACTTGGCGCCGAGCTCACCCGAGCTCGCGGGCCTGCTCGTCCGCCAGAGCGCCGGGGAGGCTCAGACGCTGAGCCAGGCGGCGGCGCGGGTGGCGCCTGCTCGGGGATTGGCGCAGAGCGCCTGCCCTCGCCAAATAGCCTCCGGACCCACTCGACGAAGGTGGCCATCAGTCCATCACGAAGCGCGCCGAACCACCGTCGAACTCACGCTGTCGCCAGATGCGGTAGATGCCACGCTCGAGTGGGATCGGCCCGTGCTCTGGGTGGACCACCTCGGCTGAGGGCTCGCTGACCTCGAGAAACAAGGTCCCTTCAAGCTCGAAGAGCCGGGCCGCCCGCGGAGGCCGAACCTCGTGCCGGTGCCCGGTGAGCGCCCCCTCCGCGAGCACCAAGTCGCTCCGCCTCAAGGCATCCCTCGGAATCGAGGCCACCGCCTGGATCATCACATCACCCTGGCGCCACATCGTCGAAGGACGATATCAGATCGTGCGCGGGTCAGCACGCGCCCAGGATGCTCGAGCCAGGTCATAGAGCCCCAGCTGCGCGCCATACTCGAAGCACCCGCTGATTCCGTACTAGGTAAGCGCGTTCCCAGTCGGCGGGGGAAAGGCAGGGCCCCAGCCTGGCATCGAGGTTGTATTTCACCACAGCCATGTCGCCTTATCTGTGCGCCTACGTGGCCTCATACCTGGTGGCGACCGCGGCCGCCCTCACCGCGGCGCGCCGGCAGCTCTTCTCCGCCGAGCGCCTGCGGTTCCTCCGAGAGCCCTGGCGTCTCTTGACCTTCGCGCTGGGCACTGCGGTGGTCGCGGGCGCCGCGCCGTACAGCGGGGACCCCACCTGGGACCTACCTGACTCGCTGCTGACGGCCGTGCTGGTCTACTTCCTAGCCCCTTGGTGCGTAGGGGTGATGCACCGCGAGCGCAGCCTTCGAAGGTTGGCCCCGGCCATCATCCTCTTCTTCGTCCCTTGCTGGGCCTATGACCTCTACATCTGGCTCAGCCGCGGCTTCTATCCGGACAGCTGGGACTCGAACTTGGCGCTGTCGGGGATCATCACGCTCTGCGGGGGCGTGTTCTGGAACCTCAGCTGGGTTCCCGGGACACCAACGCTGCGGACCACCGGGATCATGATCCTGGTGTCCCTCCCGGTGCTACTGATGATCGCCGCGTTCGTGATCCAAGCCCGGGCCTGAGAGTGCGCCAGCTGCCCTAAAGGCCTAAGTGAACGGCACTGGCCCTAAGGCGACCACGACTTTGCCTCGGACGTGGCCGCGCTCGACGTACCGCACCGCGTCCGCGAGCTCCTCCAGCTTGAACACGCGGTCGATCACCGCGCGAAGCCGCTTGCTCGCCAGCAACTCCCGTAGCTCGCGCAGGTCCTGTGGACGCCGAGCATCGTCCAGGGTGAGCACCCGGACTCGCTTGCCGCTGAACAGGAAGCGGAGCTGACCCTGGAGCAGCGCCTCGAAGATCTGCGCGTTCTTGCCGCCGATCATGAGGTAGAGGCCGCCCGGCTTCAGCGCCCGCTTGTAGTGCGCGAGCGGATGGTAGCCGTTGACCCCGAAGATGACATCGTACTGCGCCGCGCCGGCCGTGAAGTCCTCCTGGGCGTAGTCGACGACGCGGTCGGCGCCGAGCTCCGTGACCAGCCCGGCGCTGGAGGCCCCGCAGACCGCGGTGACCGTCGCGCCGCGGGCCTTGGCGAGCTGGACCAGGAAGGTCCCAACGCCACCGCCCGCGCCCTGGATCGCGACGGATTGCCCCGGTTGAACCGCAGCCGCGTCCCGAACGGCCTGCAGCGCGGTGGCGCCGGCGAGGGGGACGGCCGCCGCCTCCTCGAAGCTCAAGCCATCGGGCACGGTCACGAGCGAGCCCTCGCGGAGCCGCACATAGTCGGCGAACCCACCCAGGCCATCCTTGAAGGTGTCACCAAACACGGATTGCCCGGGCACCAAAGCGGTAACGCCAGGCCCGACGGCCTCGACGACCCCGGCGATGTCCACGCCCAGCACCTGCTTCTTCGGGGTGAAGAGGCCATTGTCGAGGCGGGCCAAAAAGGGGTCGGCGCGCATCAGCCGATAGTCGGCCGCGTTGACCGAGGCCGCGTGCACCCGCACCAAGACCTCGCCCGCGCGCGGGGCGGGCTTCTCTCGCTCGACCAGCTCGAGGACCTCGGGCCCGCCGTAGCGCTGGTAGATCATCGCTCGCATGGAGGAGATCCGGCTGAGCTCAGTGGTGGTGGTGCCCGTCCGGACCATGCGCGTGGCCGTGGGTGAGCTCT
>Ga0154020_10008733_pt1 | contig 11734 bp, 13 predicted proteins | sample Klosneuvirus_201_FD_109709 | JGI IMG/M metagenome (GOLD analysis project Ga0154020, IMG submission 109709) | Active sludge microbial communities from wastewater, Klosterneuburg, Austria - Klosneuvirus_20160825_MG | ecosystem: Engineered > WWTP > Aerobic digester > Activated sludge | place... | reverse complement strand
CAGCCGTGCAAGGCCTTCCGGCCTTGCACGCGCAGGCTCAGTCTCGCGGCGTGAAATCGCCGCTCGCCCTTCGGCAGCCGTGCAAGGCCTTCCGGCCTTGCACGCGCAGGCTCAGTGCACGACGACGAAAAAGCTCAGCGCGACGCCCAGCACCAGGTTCACGCCCACCCAGCGACGGATGTGTGCCAGTGCGGCACCGGCCGCAGGCCAGTCCGCGGCATCGACGGCCCGGCTCAGCCGCGGATGGAAGCGAAAGCGGATGACCGCGAAGATCGCCACCATCAGCAGGCCGACCGGGGTCATCACGATCCAGTCCAGCGGCCAGACGAAAGCGCCGCCGGCCTGCACGACCTGTTTCGCGACACGGCCGATCATCCACAGCCCGCTGGCGACGATGAGCCCGGTGGCCACCAGCACCGCGGCGAAGAAGCGGCGCAGCACGTCGCGCATCAGCGTCAGGCGCTGCGGCGGCGGCAGCGGCGCCAGCGACGGGCGCAGGAAGAAGTGCGCGAAGGCCATGCCGCCGACCCACAGCATCACCGCCAGCACGTGCACGGCCTTGAGGACGAGATAAAGCATCACTGCACTCCGGCGCGCGCGGGCGGCTGGTTGAGGTCGGGCGTGAACATCTCGCCCACGTCGACGGCGTCGAAGCGGTACTGCAGGCCGCAGAACTCGCAGCCCACCTCGACTTCGCCGCGCTCGGCGATCAGGCTGTCGCTCTCTTCGCGGCCCAGGCCGCGCAGCATGTGGCGCACCCGTTCGCGGCTGCAGGTGCAGGCGAAACGCGGCGCGGCGGGTTCGAAGACACGCAGCGTCTCTTCCCAGAACAGGCGGTGCAGGATGCGTTCGCCCGGCAGCGTCAGCAGTTCGTCGCGCGTCAGCGTGGCGGCCAGCATCGCGATGCGGTTGAAGTGCTCCGACAGGCCGATGTCGTCCTCGTTGCGCCGGCCGAGATTGCCCTCGCCTTCCACCGGCATGCGCTGGATGAGCATGCCCGCCGCCACGTTGTCGTCGGCGGCCAGCACCAGGCGCGTGTCGAGCTGCTCGCTCTGCAGCATGTAGTGCTCCAGCACCTGCTGCACCTGCTGCAGCGGCTCACGGTGGTCGCCGTGCAGCGGTACCACGCCCTGGTAGGGCTGCTGGCCGGGCAGGCGGTCCCTGGGGTCGAGCGTGATGGCGCAGCGGCCCTGGCCGTGCACGTTCAGCAGCGCTTCGAGCTGCGCGCCCGCCGGCACCTCGCCCACCACCTTGGCGGTGGCGCGGAAAGCGAGGTCGGGCTGCACTTCGGCCACGGCCAGCTTCACCGGGCCGTCGCCGTAGACCTGCAGCACCAGCGCACCGTTGAACTTGATGTTGGCCTGCATCAGCACACCGGCCGCGGCCATCTCGCCCAGCAGCACACGCACCTCGGGGGCGTGCGCGCCGATGGCCTGGCGCCGGTGCAGCACTTCCTGCCAGCTGTCGGTCAGGCGCACCAGCATGCCGCGCACGGGCAGGCCTTCGAAGAGGAACTTGGTCAGCGTGCTCATCAGCCGATCTTCTTCAGCTGCGTGCGGTGGCGCTGCGCCTTGGCGACGTAGCCGGCCGCGCTGCCGCGCAGCGCGGCCAGCTGCTCGGCCGAGACCTCGCGCACCGCCTTGGCCGGGCTGCCCAGGATGAGGCTGTTGTCGGGGAAGGCCTTGCCTTCGGTGACCAGCGCGCCGGCGCCCACCAGGCAGTTGCGGCCGATCTTCGCGCCGTTCAGCACCACGGCCTGGATGCCGATCAGCGAGCCGTCGCCCACCGTGCAGCCGTGCAGCATGGCCTGGTGGCCGACGGTGACGTCGTCGCCCAGCGTCAGCGGCGAGCCCATGTCGGTGTGCAGCACGCTGCCGTCCTGCACGTTGCTGCGCGCGCCGAGCGTGATCCATTCGTTGTCGCCGCGCAGCACGGCGCCGTACCAGACGCTGGCGCCGTCGCCGAGCTGGACACGGCCGATGAGCTGGGCGTTGTCGGCCACCCAGGCGGTGGGCGCGATGCGCGGGGCGTCGTCGCCGAGTTGGTAGATGGCCACGCGGGCTCCTGGAGAAGAGGGCTGCCGAAAGGCGAAGCCGATAATTCTAGGGATGGAACTTCGAACCGCCGCCCTGAGGGCCTTGCAGCTGGCCGACCCGGCAGCCAAGGCGGCGGCGGCACGCGCGCTGCATCCGGCACCGCACGGCACGCTGGACACCACGGCGAAGCTGAAGGCCGAAGGGCCGCTGCCCGGCCGCACCGACCGGCCGCCGCTGGTGGTGCCGGCCGAGGTGCCGCGCCGTTCGCCCTTCACCACCGAGGGCCGCGCCGCGCTGCTGCATGCGGTGGCGCACATCGAGCTGAACGCCATCAACCTCGCGCTCGACGCCGTCTGGCGTTTCGCCGGCATGCCGGCCGACTATTACCGCGACTGGCTGCGCGTGGCCGCCGAGGAAGCGCTGCACTTCACGTTGCTGAGCGAGCACCTGGCGACGCTGGGCCATGCCTATGGCGACTTCGCCGCCCACGACGGCCTGTGGACGATGGCCGAACACACCGCCGGCGACCCGACGGCGCGCATGGCCCTGGTGCCGCGCACGCTGGAAGCGCGCGGCCTCGACGCCACGCCGCCGATGCAGGACCGGCTGAAGCGCGCCGGCGACCATCGCGCGGTGGCCATCCTCGACATCATCCTGCGCGACGAGATCGGCCACGTCGCCGTCGGCAACCGCTGGTACCGCTGGCTGTGCGAACGCGACGGCCTCGACCCGGTGGCGCACTACGCGGTGCTGGCCGAACGCCACCGCGCGCCGCGGCTGCGCGGCCCCTTCAACCTCGTCGCGCGCCGCGCCGCCGGCTTCACCGCGGACGAGATCGCGGCGCTGGAAGCACCGTGAATTCGTGACGGCCGCATTACACTGCGACCCTTCAACCCCACCTTCCGCACGCTCATGAAGCCGATCTCGACCCGTCGTTTCCTGCAGATTGCCGGCCTCACGGCCGCCACCTTCGTGCTCGCCGCCTGCGGCAAGAAGGAAGAGGCGCCCGCACCGGCCCCCGTGGCTTCGGCCCCGGCACCCGCGCCGGCCAAGGTCTACGTGGTCGGCACCGACGCCGCCTACGCGCCCTTCGAGAGCCAGAACGAGAAGGGCGAGATCGTCGGCTTCGACATCGAGGTCGTGCAGGCCATCGCGGCCAAGGCCGGCATCGAGGTCAAGTTCGTCAACACCCCCTGGGAAGGCATCTTCAACGCGCTGGGCCAGGGTGACCGCGACATGGTCGTCTCGGCGGTGACCATCACCGAAGAGCGCAAGCAGACGATGGACTTCAGCGCGCCCTACTTCGACGCGCAGCAGCTCATCGCCGTGAAGGAAAACAGCAAGGTCGCGAAGTTCGCCGACCTGAAGAAGCTGAAGGTCGGCGTGCAGACCGGCACCACCGGCGACGAGGCCGTGACCAAGCTGCTGGGCAAGGCCAGCACCAACATCAAGCGCTTCGAAAGCACGCCGCTGGCGCTGAAGGAACTGGAATCGGGCGGCGTCGACGCCGTGGTGGCCGACAACGGCGTGGTCATCCATTACGTGGCCAACAACCCGGGCGGCAAGTTCAAGACCGTCGCCGACAAGGAGTTCGTGCCCGAGCAGTACGGCATCGCGCTGAAGAAGGGCAACACCGAACTGCTGGAGAAGGTCAACAAGGGCCTGGCCGACATCAAGGCCGACGGCACCTACGACAAGATCTTCGCCAAGTACTTCGGCGCACCGCCGGCCGCCGCCGCACCGGCGTCCGCCGCGTCCAAGTAAGCAGGAAGCCGGCCGATGGATCTTCGCTGGGAGATCCTCGCCGGCTACACGCCGCTGTTCGTCAGCGGCGTGTGGATGACCATCAAGCTGACGCTGGTGGCCATCGGCGCCGGCCTCGTGCTGGGCATCGGCTTCGGCCTCGTCAGCACCTCTTCCGACGCGCCACCGCCGCGCAGCGTTGCGGCGCGTGCGCTGCTGGTGGCCGCGCGCGGCGTCACGGTGGCCTACGTCACCTTCTTCCGCGGCACGCCGCTGTTCGTGCAGATCCTGCTCGTGCACTTCGCGCTGATGCCCACGCTGGTGCATCCCGACCACGGCCTGCTGCTCGCCGGTGAACTGGCCAAGGAATTCCGCCAGGAGCATGGCGCCTTCTTCTCGGGCTGCGTGGCGCTGAGCCTGAACGCCGGCGCCTACATCAGCGAGATCTTCCGCGCCGGCATCCAGAGCATCCACCGCGGCCAGACGCAGGCCGCCTACAGCATGGGCCTCACGCACGCCCAGTCGATGCGTTACGTGGTGCTGCCGCAGGCCTTCAGGCGCATGGTGCCGGCGCTGGTCAACGAAGGCGTCACGCTGATCAAGGACAGCTCGCTGGTCTCGGCCATCGGCCTGGCCGAGCTGGCGCTGGCGGCGCGCACGGTGGCCGGGGCCTATTCCCGCTACTGGGAACCCTATCTCGCCATTTCGGTGATCTACCTGATCCTGACGCTCACGCTGTCGCTGCTGGCGCGGCGCCTGGAAGCCCCCGCCCACCTGCGCGGGCGTTAGGCGCGGCAGGCGCGAGGCCGGACGCCTCCACACCCGGCGCCGCGGTCGAAGTGTTGCGCGGATGCTGCGCTTCCCAGGGTTTCTGCGGACAAAAACCCCCTGAACCAGGGTTAGCCCGTAGCTCGCCACTACACTGCCTTACGTCGTCGGTTCAAGGCCTGTCCACCGACGCAGCAACCCATCTAGTGAGGATCCCCATGAACAAGACCCTGATCGTCGCCGCCGTGTCGGCCCTGGCTGCCACCGGCGCCCTTGCCCAGAGCAGCGTCACCGTCTACGGCCGCCTGAACACGACCCTGGAAGAGCAGAAGAACATCGCCGTGAACGGCAGCCGCAGCGTGATGCAGAACAACGCATCGCGTCTGGGCTTCAAGGGCACCGAAGACCTCGGTGGCGGCCTGAAGGCCGAGTTCCTGCTCGAGCACCGCTTCAATTCCGACACCGGCACGCAGACCGGCGGCGCCTTCTGGGCCGGCGACTCCTACGTCGGCCTGTCCGGCGGCTTCGGCTCGATCAAGCTCGGTCGCCTGACCAGCGCCGCGTACTACGCGACGGCTGACTACATCAGCATGCACAACCACGACACGGGCACGTCGGACGACAAGTTCTACACCTACCTGGGCCAGAACGCGAACACGATCGCCTACACCACGCCCAGCCTGGGCGGCTGGACGGCCGAGGCCTCGATCTCGGCGGCCGAAGGCGCGACGAAGAACAACAAGGTCTTCGGCCTGGGTGTCAACGGCGCCGTCGGCAAGCTGCAACTGGGCTTCGGCTACGAGAAGAACGACGGCGACAAGGACGACCAGTTCGCCATCCGCGGCCTGTACGAAATGGGTGCGCTGACCTTCGGCGCCTACTACCAGCGCAGCGACGTGGCCGTGGTCGGCACCCGTGACGCTTACCGCGTGTCGGCGATGTACGCCATGGGCGCGTCGGAGTTCCACGTCAACTTTGGCATGGCCGACGACTGGAGCAACGTGAGCAACAGCGACGCCACCCAGTTCACGCTGGGCTACAACTACAACCTGTCCAAGCGCACCAAGGTCTACGGCTTCTACACCGAGGTCGACAACAGCTCGGGCCTGGCCTACTTCGGTCTGGCGGGCAAGAAGGCCAGCGCGCTGGCCGTCGGTGTGCGCCACAACTTCTGATCGCCGGGGCTCGCGCCCCTGCACGAAGGCCGGTCGAAGGACCGGCCTTTTTTCTTGGCTCGCCGTCGGCTCCCGGCCTGCCGCGTGTCTGGGCCCTGCGGCGGCACCGCAGCGTCTCAGCCGCGCGGGTGGTGCAACGCGTGCAGCTGACGCAGCCGCTCGCGCGCCACGTGGGTGTAGATCGTCGTCGTGCCGATGTCGGCATGGCCCAGCAGCATCTGCACCGCACGCAGGTCGGCGCCGTGGTTCAGCAGGTGGGTGGCGAAGGCATGGCGCAGCGTGTGCGGCGACAGCGGCGCCGTCACGCCCGCCTGCACGGCGCAGCGCTTGACGATCTTCCAGAACATCTGGCGCGACATGGCCTCGCCCAGCCGCGTGACGAACAGCGCGTCGGTGGGCTGGCCGGCGAGGATGGCCGCACGCGCCTCGACCAGGTAACGCTGCAGCCAGGCCCGTGCCTCGTCGCCGAAGGGCACCAGTCGCTCGCGGCTGCCCTTGCCCAGCACACGCAGCACGGCGTCGTTCAGGCCCAGCTGCACGGTCTTGAGCGTGACCAGTTCGCTCACGCGCAGGCCGCTGGCGTACATCAGCTCGAGCATCGCGCGGTCGCGCAGGCCCAGCGCGGTGGCGACGTCGGGTGCGGCCAGCAGCGCCTCGACCTGCGCTTCGCTCAGCGTCTTGGGCACGCGCAGCGGCTGGCGCGCGGCCAGCAGGCGCAGCGTGGGGTCGGCGGCGACGAGCCTTTCGCGCACCGCCCAGCGGAAGTAGCGCCTGAACACGGTGAGCCGCCGGTTCGCGGTGGTGGCCTTGGTGGCGGCATGGCGCTCGGCCATGTAGCCCAGCAGGTCGGCCTCGCTGCTGGTGGCCGGCGGCCGGCCCAGCCAGGCGGCGTAGAGACCGAGGTCGCGCCGGTAGGCCGCCAGCGTCAATGGCGCCAGGCCGTCCTCGATCCAGAGGGCGTCGATGAAGCGGTCGATCTCCGCCGCTGCTTCGACGCCCGGCCCTGCGCTCACTCCAGCTTAAGCTTCTGCTTGACGACCACGTCCTTGTAGACGTCGAATTCGGCGCGAATCTGCTGCGCGAACTGTTCCGGCGTGTTCAGTATCAATAGCGATCCCGTGTCCTCGATGCGCTTCTTCACGTCGGGCAGTTCGGCAGTGCGCTTGATGGCGGCGGCCACCTTGTCGACGACGTCCTTGGGCAGTCCCTTGGGGCCGAGGATGCCGTAGTAGGCCATGCGGTTCACCTGCTCCAGACCCACTTCCTTGAAGGTCGGCACGTTGGGCAACTGCGCCAGGCGCTGCGGCGCGGCGACGACGATGGCGATGAGCCGGCCGTCCTTGATGAAGGGCAGCGCCGAAGGCAGGTTGTCGAAGATGATGGGCACCTGCCCCGCCACGGTGTCGTTCAGCGCCGGGCCGGCGCCGCGGTAGGGGATGTGCGTGATGAAGGTGCCCGACAGACTTTTGAACAGCTCCATCTGCATGTGGCCGATGGCCGCCGTGCCGGAACTGGCGAAGCTGTACTTGCCCGGGTTCTTCTTCACCTCGGCCAGGAAACCCTTGTAGTCGCGCGCCGGGAAACTGGGGTGCACGGCGATCACGTTGGGCGTGGCCGCGATGTTGATGATGGGCGTGAAGTCGACCAACGGGTCGTAGCCGATCTTCTTGTTGATAGCCGGATTCGACGCCGTCGTCGACACCGTGGCCATGCCCAGCACGTGGCCGTCGGCCGGGGCGCGGATCATCTCCAGTGCGCCGATCGAGCCGCCGCCGCCGCCCTTGTTCTCGACCACCAGCGTCTGGCCCAGGGCCGCGCCGGCTTTCTCGGCGACGACACGCGCGATGATGTCGGTGGTGCCGCCGGGCGCGAAGGGCACGATCAGCCGCACCGGCTTGCTGGGGTAACCCTGCGCCAGCGCCAGCGTCGGCAGCGCGGCCGTCAGGGTGGCTGCGGCCAACAGGCGATTCATCGTTCTGCGTTGCATTCAAGGTCTCCGTTGCACTGAGGATCGGACCCCCTGCCCCACGGCCACGGCTTCAGTGACGCTGGCCCAGCAGGCCCGCCCTGAGTTCGCGGTCGTAGGGCCGGTCGCCCACGAAACTTCGAAGCAGCGCCGCGTAGAAGTCTTCGCCGGCGATGGCCTCGCCCCGGAGTGTGCCATTCAGCCTGAAGGCCGTTCCGCGGCCGGGTTCGAGGTCGAGGTTCACGACGTCACCCTTGTGCACCGTGCCGGTGGCCGCCACCAGCGCCTCGAACTGCGCCATGCGCTCGCGCAGCTGCGGCAGTTCGGCCTCGGGCGTGTTGCGCTGCAGGCCCTTGCGGAATGCCTTCACGAACTCCTCGGCCGGCACCTTCTGCAGCATCACGAGCTGCAGGCGCTTGGGTCCCGGCGCGGCCACGGCCTGCGCCGCGGAGCGCACCGGGCTGCGCAGGTAGAGCGCGGCGGCATAACCCTTGAACCAGGCCACCGCACGCACGCCGGTGCCGTTGAGCAGCAGCTCGCTGCCGGCCACCTGCACGCGCCGCGCGAAGACCCGCCCCTCGACGACGACGGCGTCGTCCTGCGCCCAGGGGCGCAGCGGCGCGCACAGCGCCAGGCTCAGCAGGCAGCGACGGCTCAGGGTCATCGGATGGCGCGGGTGTGTCGGCAACGGGGAAGGTCGATCGGGGAAGTTGATGGTGTCACAACGCCACGCCGGGCCCGGCGGCCGACGTCGGGGCCCCGGGGCCGGCGCGACTGTCCCGGCCCGGGCAGCCGCGGCACCGTCGTGGATACTCCCGCCCGATGTCCGACGCCCTGCTGCTGCTGCCCGACTTCCTGCTCATCCTCGGCGGCTTCTTGCTCTGCCGCCACACGCCGCTGAACCGCGCCGTGTGGGACGGCGCCGAGCGCCTGGTGTACTTCGTGCTCTTCCCGGCGCTGCTCTTCACGGCCATCCTGCGCAACCCCTTGTCGCCCGCCACGATGCTGCCGCTGGCCGGCAGCGCGCTGGTGGTGGTGGCGGTGGGCATCGCCGCCGCGCTGGCGCTGGGCCGCTGGCCGGGTGTCGACACGCGTCTGCACGCCTCGGGGGCGCAGATCGCCTTCCGCTTCAATTCCTACGTCGCGCTGGCGCTGGCCGAACGCCTGGGCGGCACACCCGGCGTGGCCTGGATGGCGCTGATCATTTCGCTGGTCGTGCCCGTGTGCAACGTGGCCGCGGTGTGGCCGCTGGCGCGCCATGGCGGCCACGGCTATGCCCGCGAGTTGCTGCGCAACCCGCTCATCCTGGCCACCGCCAGCGGGCTGCTGTTCAACCTGCTCGGGCTGCGGCTGCCCGAACTGGCCACCGTCACGCTCGGCCGCATGGGCTCGGCCGCGCTGCCCATCGGCCTGATGGCGGTGGGCGCCGGGCTGCAGTTCGGCGCCTTGCGCGAAGGGCCACGCCTGGCCGCCGCGCTGCTGGCCATCCGCCACGCACTGCTGCCGGCGGTGGCCATCGCGCTGACGATCGCGCTGCAGCTGCCCCCCGCGCAGCAGGCCATCGTGGTGGCCTTCGCCGCCATGCCCACCGCGTCCAGCGCCTACGTGCTGGCGGTGCGCATGGGCGGGCATGGCGGCTACGTGGCCGGCCTGGTGACGGTGAGCACGCTGATCGGCATGGCCGGGTTGCCGCTGGCGCTGTGGGCGCTCAGGCGGCTGGCGTGACGGCCGGCGTGCGCGGCGCGGCCAGCGCCCAGTCGATGTGCTCGCGCACGAGTTCGTCGGCGGCCTGTCGGGCCCCGGCCAGCGCGGCACGCAGCGCAGCGGCACCGGCCGCGTCGGGCGCCGACCTCAGCGCATTGCCGCTGACCACCGCCAGGTTGCGGCACCAGCGCGTGTAGCCGATGCGGCGGATGGCGCTGCCTTCGGTGCGGCGCAGGAACTCCGCCTCGTCCCACGCCCACAACGCCACCAGCGTGGCCTGGCCCAGCGGTTCACGCACGTCGAAGTCGGGCAGCGGGCTGCGCTGCGCGTGGCGGTTCCACGGGCAGGCGAGCTGGCAGTCGTCGCAGCCGTAGAGGTGGTTGCCGATCAGCGGCCGCAGGTCGGTGTCGATGGCGCCGGGGTGCTCGATCGTCAGGTAGCTGATGCAGCGCCGCGCATCCAGCCGGTAGGGCGCGACGATGGCCTGCGTCGGGCAGGCGTCGATGCAGGCCGTGCAGCTGCCGCAGTGCGCACTGACGGCTTCGTCCAGCGGCAGCGGCAGGTCGACGAAGATCTCGCCCAGGAAGAACATCGAACCGGCGTCGCGAGACAGCGCCAGCGTGTGCTTGCCGCGCCAGCCCAGGCCGACGCGTGTGGCCAATGCCACTTCCAGCACCGGGGCCGAATCGGTGAACACGCGGTGGCCCAGCGGCCCCACCTCGGCGGCCAGCCGGTCGGCCAGCTGCTGCAGGCGCTGGCGCAGCACCTTGTGGTAATCGCGGCCGCGGGCGTAGACCGAGACCACCGCGCGCTGCGGGTCGTGCAGGGCCGCCGTTTCGTCGGCCACCCAGCCGGGCGCGGCGTCGCGCGGCAGGTAGTCCATGCGCGCGCTGATCACGCGCACCGTGCCCGGCACCAGTTCGGCCGGCCGCGCACGTTTCAGGCCGTGGCGGGCCATGTAGCCCATGCTGCCGTGGAAGCCGGCGTCCAGCCAGGCCTGCAGGCCCGGCTCCTCGGCCGCGAGATCGATGCCGGCAATGCCGATCTGGGAGAATCCGAGCGCACGCGCCCACTCCCGCAGCCGCTGCACCAGCACCGGCCCTTCGAAGTGATGCACGCCTTGCCCGACCTGCCCGCCGACATCCATGCGCCGATTCTAGGAAGCCGCCTCCTGCGCTGGGACGACGAGGCCGCGTGCGCCGCGCATGCCGCCGCGCTGGCGGCGCGCCCGGCCCTCGCCGACGCCTATGTCGAACTGCACGGCCCGCTGGGCGCCGGCAAGACGACCTTCGTGCGCCACCTGCTGCGCGCGCTGGGCGTGACGGGCCGCATCAAGAGCCCCACCTTTGCCGTGCTCGAAGCCTACGAACGGCCCGGCCAGGTGATTTCGCACTTCGATTTCTACCGCTTCACCGACCCCCGCGAATGGGTCGACGCTGGTTTCCGCGAGCTGTTCGCCCAACCCGGCCTGAAGCTCGCCGAATGGCCCGAGCACGCCGCGGCGGTGCTGCCGGTGGCCGACCTGCGTCTCTTCATCGACCCGCAGTCCGACGACGGCCGCGACGTGCGCGCCGAGGCCGGCACCGCACGCGGCCTGGCACTGCTGTGACGTCGCCACACCGCACGGCCCGGCCGCCGGCGCGTCGCCGGGCGCTGCAGCGCCTGGGCCAGGTGGTGCTGCTGCTGGGCACACCGCAGCTGGCCCGCGGCGCGGCCATCGTCGCGGTGCGCGTCTGGCCGGCGCGCGACTACACCCGCGTGACCATCGAGTCCGACCAGCCGCTGGTCGCCACGCACCAGCTCGTGCCCACGCCCGAGCGCCTGGTGGTCGACATCGAAGGCCTCGAACTCAACCCGGCGCTGCGTGAACTGGTGGGGCAGGTGCGGCCCGACGACCCCTACATCGCCGGCGTGCGTGTCGGCCAGTACCAGCCGCGCGTGGTGCGTCTGGTGTTCGACCTCAAGCAGCCGGTGCGGCCGCAGCAGTTTGCGCTGGCGCCGGTGGCCGGCTACCAGCAGCGGCTGGTCTTCGACCTCTTTCCGGTGCAGGAGGTCGACCCGCTGCTGGCCCTGGTGCGCGAGCGCGAGGACGCCGGCCAGCGCGCCGCGCAGGCGGTGCAGGACGCGCTGGGTGAGCTCATCGCACGCATCGAACGCCCGGGCCCACCCGGCCCGGCGGCGATCGAGGCCCTGGGCGGCACCGCCGCGGCCACGGCGGCCAGCGCGGCCGCAGGCCACGCGGCCACGGCAGCCGATGCCGCGGCCTCCGCGGCGGCGCGACGGGCGGCGCCACCGACGGCCAGCGAACGTCGGCGCGTCGACCGGCTGATCATCGTCGCGCT
>Ga0154020_10008731_pt1 | contig 11735 bp, 6 predicted proteins | sample Klosneuvirus_201_FD_109709 | JGI IMG/M metagenome (GOLD analysis project Ga0154020, IMG submission 109709) | Active sludge microbial communities from wastewater, Klosterneuburg, Austria - Klosneuvirus_20160825_MG | ecosystem: Engineered > WWTP > Aerobic digester > Activated sludge | place... | reverse complement strand
GCGCCGTCGCGGGCAAACAACCCCGACAACAGGGCCGGCTCCGGCGGCGTGCGGTCGCGCAGGCGCTCGCACACGATTCCGGCCTGCTCGGCGGCGGAAGGCACCGGAAATTCGCCGCTGCGATTGCCCGAACCATCCACGGCTTTCACCCAATAGGCATAGCACAAGGGCGAGCCCTCGGGTACCGTCCGGTCGGAAAAGATGATGTGGCCGGCGTCGAGGGCGCTTTTGGCCGAGTCCTGGGTGATCTCGCCGAGGTACACAAAATCGCCGCTGCACGGGCACTCCATCGTTTTGGCAACTTCATACAAACGCTCGCGCTCCTGGGGCGTCAACTCTTCCGCTTTGCTTTGCAGGTATTCGTACAACGCGCGTTTTTCGGGACAATCCTGCGCTCTTTTACATTCTACCCAGGAGCCGCGATGGCACAAGCTGCGGTAAACGGCATAACCCGCCATGTCCGGTTCGGTATTAAGTGCCCAGGTCAGATCTATGGACTGATCCATACCTGTGGCGACCAAGCCTTGTACGAGGCCGGGCGCCGTGACATCTTTCACCGTCACTGAAAATGCTGTGGAAAATGTGCTTTCGTTGCCGGCCATATCAACCGATTTGATCCGGTACCACCAGGTGCGGTCGCCGAATTCCGAACGCAAGATCGGGTTCTGGTCGGTCGTGTCTCGTGTGCGCTGATTGTTGATGGGCGCCGAAACCGTACCCAGAAACACCGAGGGCGTGGTGTTGGGGTTTCCCGAAGAAGCATAGCGGTAGATGCGGTAGGCTTTGACCGAATCCCGGTGCCCTTGTTCATCGAAGCGCACTCGCTCCCAGCGGATATTGACGTGCCCGGTGGCATCGTCTGCCGTCAGCAGGATGTCGCGTGGTACAGCGGGTGGCGTGGAATCCCGGGGCAGCACCGGGCCGACCACCACCGAAACGGTGCCGGCACGGTTGAACAGGTCCACGGCGCGAACGCGGTAGTAATAGTTTTTGTCGTTGGACGGCCCATAGACATTGATCCCGTTGACGAGATGCGACGAGGGTTCGCCCGTCAAGGTGTCCCAATGCTGAATATCCAGAAAACCTTCCGTATTCGGCATAAGGGTATCGCCGTTGAGTTTGTTGGTTACCCGAGCGGTCAGGGTGTTTTCATTGACCCGAATGAAAAAACCGGCCGGAATCGGGGAGCGTTGCACGAGGTATCCGGCCGCTCCAGGCACCGCGTTCCAACGGGTCAGTACCATGGCATCGCCGGGTTCGGCCACCAACCCGGCGGGCGCTGGAAGCGGGACAAACACGCCCGCCACGACCATGAGGTCGGTGGCTATGGTGGCTATTTCCTTGCCCGCTGCATTCAACGCCCGGATCCGGTAGTAGTAGCTTGTATTTTGAACCACTGTGATGTCTTCGAATGCCAGGCCCAGCGTTTTGGCGACGGCTAAGTTGTGCCGGGCAAGCACCAACAGTCGGTTGTGCTTTTCGCTACCCGGCGCCAGCGTTGCAATGGAACATGGTGCGAACAAGGTCGCGGCGTCCGCCAGCGCTCGCTCGACGAGTTTCCAGTCGGCTGAATCCGGCGTGGTGATCAGCAGCGAGCGGACCGACGCGCAGTTGGCCGCCCGCTGAACCGTGGCTAATGCGGCTGCGGGATACACCCCGGGCGTAGCGCCCCGGTGAAGTTGGTAACTGGTAGCGCCGGGCACCGCCTCCCAGCGGAGCACAATGCGCAGCCCCGGCCCGGGATTGCTGCTGACGGCTACAGCGTTTTGGGCTTGCATGGTGACGCTCATGGCCAGCGCTGCGAGTAGCAGCACCGGATATATCGGAGAAAAGAATTTGTTTGCTTGCATGACTGTAGAGTTTGGTTGGTGGTTGGTTTACTCGATGTAAAATCCCTGGCAGCCGTTGAGGCCTACGGTCAGGTCAACGCCTCCGCAGAAGACCCACAACACACAGGCATCGAGGCTGACGGTGCCCTCAAAGCCCAACCCACAAGGCGGGCCGATGGCCAATTGCATGTTGAACCCGGCCCCGGCCGACACGACTCCTCCGAGGATTTCGCCGTGAATGCGCCCGCCGAGGTTACCCACCAGCGTTGGAAGCGGTGACAGGAAGGCGCCGAAGCCGATGAACAGCTCATAGCCGCCCGACACGACGTACAGGTTCACGCTGTTGCTGTAATGCACATAGCCGTACACACCGGTAAGGTCGTTGGGCAGGAGCGCCATGTTCAGGTTATACCGCGGATTGCTGCCGATGAGTACCCATGCCTCGGTTTTTGGCGCATTGAAGCCGGCGTAAAAGCCCGCGCCAAGTCCGGTGCCGCCGCCAGTGCCCATGATTTGCAGGGCCATCATGCCTTGTATGGATTGATAATCCAGGCCGATGTGCCAGTTTGCCTCGCCTTCGCCTTCGATGGAAGAGCCCACCACGAGGGCGCCTTCGGCGGCGCGGAACTGGCCCGCCACTTCGCCTTCGAGTATCGCGTTGGCATAGTCCATGGACATCTGGATGTGGCCGTTCACGAGCAGGTCGGCGGCGGCGCCGAGGGAGACGTAGGCTTCGCCGTCCATGGTGAGTTTCGAAGTAGTCGGCGTCACTTGCAACACGGCTTGCAGGGTAGAACCCACTCGCGCGGCAATACTGACGTTGGCCGCATTGGTGACCTCGCCGCCCACGGTGATGTTGGTGATCTGATCGTGGTCTATGCAGGCGCAGCCCCATATCCGGGTGATGTTCGAGATATTGGCTACCGGCCCCAGAGCCAGAGATCGCTGATCCAGCAGGTTGGAACCGATTCGGATGCAGGCGCCGCGTTCGTTCATCGCCAGGGTAGACGCAATGTCGCCGCCAAGCAAATAACTGAGCGTGCTTGGCCCTGCTCCGGTGAAGCCACTTTGCGCAATGGAGTCGTAGGCAATGTCGAAGGCGAACCGCGCCTTGTCGCCCGCCCAGGTCCCCGCAATGGAAAAGTCCGTTGGAAAAAATCCGGTCAACGTTTCGCTGCTCAGTTCCACCCGCCGGTTGTTGAAGGGGTCTGCCGGTTGGGCGGGGTTATAGTAGTCCCGGATGTGCAGGTAGTCGCCGCCAAAGAAGGGAAAATGCGCCGTGCCGCCTACCCGCAAAAAGGCCGGCTGCGCCGGAACAAAAGGCGACAAAGCTACGCCTGTGGTGACGAAGTGGAAGCCGTCGAATTTTTGTCCGGCAGAGTTGTAGTCGAAAAACATACGGCCTACTTCGCCGTTTGCCAGCAGCTCGCCCCAGGTCAGGAAAAACGGCGCGGCGAAATGGCGTTGTTCTTTCAGGCCCGCAGCAGTGAGTACGATCTGGCCGGTGCGCACGCTGACTAAGCCCGACGACGAGAACCCGGGTTTGGGCACCAGGTCCAGCCCCCAGTATGCCAGCGAAGCGCCGCCTGCACCCAGGTCAACTTTGCCTCCGGCATTTTGGGCCGTGGAAGTGAAGACCATTTCCTTGAAATCCAGCCGGGTTTTGGAAGGTTCCGCCAAATCTATTTGCCCGCGCAGATCGCAATCGAACACCGCGCTTTCGACGCAGCGCAGTCGGATGCTGCTGGGTTTGTTGTCCCGCAAAAACAGCACGGTAAATGGCGTTTTGCCGACGTAGAGCGGGTCGCTTGGGTCGCCTAATTTGGTGTTGTTCGGCTGGCGAATGTCGGATTCAAGTTTGCAGTGCACTCCTTCCGTCGCGACGTTTATCCAGGTGTCCGTTCCTTTTCCGAGCATTTGCAGTTTAAGGTGCGGGCTCATGGCCGGCGGCATGGGCTTCCAGGTAGCCGGGATATTGCGGGCGTTGATGGCCAGCACATATTCGGAACTCAGCAGAAAAGTCGCGCCCTGCAGGGTATCCCAGCGGACGGTTTCGTCGAAGTATTTTCCCGAAGTGGTAATTGGGAAAAACGGTTGTTTGGCTTGCGCCGAAAACGACAGGATGACCCGCGCTGCGGCTTTTTCGACTCCGAATGCCAGCATGGGCTGTGTCGACACCAGATCGCCCCAATACAGGCTGCCTTCTGTGGAAAACGGCGCCCCGCCCCGCAGGTCGAGTTGGTCGTTCACAGCCAGATTGGCGAACGGAAGAATCACCGTATTTCCGTCTTTATCCAGCACGCCGGTTTTCGGAAGAACGGCCTTTACGGTATTCAGAGAGCCGCTTTGAACACCGCTGCGTTGCACGGTCAATTGCGCCCCTTCGAACCCGAGCGTATAGCCCGCCGGCTGCACCGTTCGGTAGCGGTAGGGGCGGACACACTCGAAAGTGGCCCACAGGCCGTCGCCCTCCACCAAACCGTTCGGGAAGGTGTACCGGGCCTGCAAATATCCGATGTTCGACACCACCCCGGAAGGTGTGCCGGCCGATTCGCCGGCAAACAGGTACACGCCTTTCCAGGGGTTTGGTTTGCCGGATGGCCCGTAGGTTTTGGTGCTGGAGAAATCGGCGACGAACCCGCGGCCTGCGGCGTACATCGTGGTGCACCCTACGCCGAAAGCAAACGTGGAGTCGGGCAATTCTTTGTAGAATTCGCAGCGTTGGGAGAGCAGAATTTCGCCCAGATTGAGCGTGGCCGCGCGACATTCGGCCCCGGCAGTCAGGGATGTCGGCAGCACTAATTTTGCCCGGGCAATAGCGCCGATCTGGTTGATGGTGAAGGTGTCCACTTCCAGTGTGAAACCTGCTGCCACCGGAAGCGTCACCGGCGGCTCGGGTATGGGCGGCACGGTGGGATAGGTGGCTACACCCAGCAACACGGTTCCCGTTTTGGGACGAATAGCGCTCATTTGTACCGTCAGGTCCTCGAACGCCACCCGGATGCCGTCCGGTTGTTTGTTGGGATACAGGTCGTTCAGGTAGTCGCTCAAGTCAATGACCTTGCCCCGGAAGACGGGCAGTTGCAACTCGACGCGTTCTCCCGACTTGTTTGACAGACCGAGCAGGGCTGCGTCGCGCACGGATATTTCCGTTTTGAAATTTCGGACAGAGTCCACGACCGCCACGGTTACCGGTTGGAAAATGGCATCGCGCCACAAACCGCCCCAGGGAAAAAAATGGTTCTGGCAACTGAACTTCACGCGTCCGTAGCCTGTCAGGCCGGAAAAGCGTTTCAGGTTGGCATCCCAGCGGGCTGTTTTGGTGTATTTTTCCACCACGATGGTGAACCCGCCAAGCAGCAGGGTATCGGGGTACCCACGCCGCAGCGTAAACCGGTCTGCGATCTGGTCTTTGCCCGGACGGTCCAGGTCGGGCAGTTTGAAGGGAAATTGTTTTTGTGGCAGGCAGGACATTGCCAAAGAGAGAATGGCCATCCAGCCCAGGAAGAAACCCGGCTTGAATACAAGCCTGTAGATTGCTGCATCCATGGTAAATCGATTTAAGAGATTAGCCCCGCGCCGGGCAGGTACGCTGCCGGAACAGGGGAAGATAATTCTATTAGTCGCGATTAATTCTAGATGTCAACAGACGAGCGGCGAGCGGTAGGAATGTCTGCGGGTCCAGGAGATGCGGAGTTTGAAATACGCGCGTTTGGAGAGGTGCTACTCGCGGTAAAAGTAAAGGAATTTTTTGTGAACTGGTATGAACCGGTAGTTCAGGTATCTGGAATGTGCGATTTGTAAAAAAATAACCGCGCTGCTTTTTCTGGTATCTACTTTTGCGGCCAAAACAAACGCATGCGAAAACTCTGCTTTATCCTCGCGGTTTTGGCGCTTTCCAGCCAATGCAAACATCCCAAATATACCGCCGACACCCTGCCCGACGAGTACCTGCGTTTCGGCGACGGCGGTGGTTTTGCCGGCACAGAAACCACCTACACACTGCTGGAAAACGGCCAGATTTTCAAAGCCACCACTACCGCACCGCAGGCTGTGGAATTGAAAAGCATCAAAAGCAAAACCGCCGACGCGCTCATCGAATCCGCCGAAGACCTCGGCCTGCTGCAACTGGACTTTGCCTATCCCGGCAACATCTACAAATTCATCGAACTGAAAGACGACGGGCAATTGCGCCGCATCACCTGGGGCGACTCCGTACATCCCGTGAACGAAAAAATACAGGCACTGTACGAGCAACTCGTGCAGCTGACCACTAACCAGTAATTCAACAACATGCAAAAAATGAATCGTGTACTTGCTTTGCTCCTCTCCGGGGCTTTCCTTGTTTTTGCCTGCTCGGCTCCAAAAAACTCTCCAAACGCTTCCGCTGCATCCGACGAACGCGTGGTGCTCGACACGTTTGCAGACTTGCAAATCCTGCGCTACGAGCTCCCGGGCTGGAATGAACTTGACCTGCGCCAAAAAACATTCATCTACTACCTCGGCGAAGCTGCACTGGCTGGCCGCGATATCATCTACGACCAGCACTGCAAGCACAACCTCGCGGTACGCAAAACACTCGAAGCCGTTTTTGATACCTGGAAAGGCGACCGCAGCACGGCAGACTGGAAAAAATTCGAGGTGTACGCCAAACGCGTATGGTTCAGCAGCGGTATCCACCACCACTACAACGAGAGCAAAATAATGCCCGAGTTCTCCAAAGAGTACTTTGCTGCGCTTGTCAACGGGTGCGATCCCCTCAATCTGCCGCTTGCCAAAGGTGAAAATGCCGCAACACTGCTGGCAACCCTGACCCCGGTCCTGTTCGACCCCGCCGTTATGGCCAAACGCACCAACAAAGAATCAGGTGTGGATGTGGTGGCCACCTCCGCCGTCAATTTTTATGAAAACATTACGGCTGCCGAGGTAGACGCGTTTTATCAGCAAAAACTGAAAGCCGCCGGCACAAAGCCGCCCATGGTGGGCCTCAACTCCAAGTTGGTGGGCAAGAAAGGTGGCCAGCCGACCGAAATCGTATGGCGCGCCGGAGCGGGTAACATGTACGGTGCGGCCATAGACAAGATCGTGGCCAACCTCGAAAAAGCCATGCCCTTTGCCGATAACAACCAGCAGAAAAAAGCCATCGGCCTGCTCATCGAATACTACAAATCCGGCGACCTGAAAAAGTTCGACGAGTACAACATCGCCTGGGTACAGGATACCGCCAGCACGATTGATTTCATCAACGGCTTCATCGAAGTGTACCATGACCCCAAGGGCTATAAGGCCGACTGGGAGTCGGTGGTGCAGTACAACGACCCTGATGCCACCAAAAAAATGGCTATCGTAAGCAAGAATGCCCAGTATTTCGAGGACAACAGCACCATACCGGCCGCCTGCAAAAAAGCGCAAGTGAAGGGTGTTTCCTACCGGGTGATCAACGTGGCGATGGAAGGCGGCGATTGCGCTCCGGCCACGCCTATCGGCGTCAATCTGCCCAACTCCAACTGGATTCGCGAGGATTTCGGTTCCAAGTCCATCAGCCTGAACAACATCGAAAATGCCTACGGCAAAGCCGGCGGCGCTGCTGCCATAGCGGAGTTTGCCAACGATGCCGATGAGGCGAAATTTGCCCAAAAATACGCGGAAGCCTGTGGCAAAATGCACACCGCCCTGCACGAGGTAATTGGCCATGCCAGCGGTCAACTGCTGCCTGGCGTATCCGAGCCGCACGTGTCGCTCAAGCAGTATTCCAGCACCCTCGAAGAAGGCCGCGCCGACCTCGTGGCACTGTATTTCATGCCCGATCCCAAACTCGTGGAATGGGGTCTGATGCCCGATGCCAACGCCTACAAAGCCGAATACGACCAATACTTGCGCAATGGCCTAATCCAGCAACTGCGCCGCATCCAGCCGGGCGACAACATCGAAGAAGACCACATGCGCAACCGCTTGCTGGTATCTGCCTGGGTGCTGGAAAAAGGCAAAGCCGACAACGTGGTCGTCAAGGAAGTGCGCAACGGCAAGACGTACATTGACATCCGCGACTACGCCAAACTGCGCAAGTTGTTTGGCCAACTTCTGTCCGAAATCCAGCGCATCAAATCAGAGGGCGACTATGCGGCTGCCAGTGCGCTCGTGGAAGGCTACGGCGTGAAAGTGGATCCGAAACTCGTGCGCGAAGTGAAAACCCGTTACGCCGGTCTGCCCACCAAACCGTACTCCGGTTTCGTACAGCCCCGCCTGATGCCGGTGACCGATGCTTCCGGCAAAATCACCGACGTGAAAGTGGTAGCCGAACTGGACTTCGTGAAACAGATGCTGCGCTACGGGAAACAATATGCCTTCCTGCCGGTGAAGAATTGAGTGTATTCACCACAGATTACACAGATTAACACAGATTTTTTTTGAATATAATCTGTGTTAATCTGTGTAATCTGTGGTGTTTTATGGCTCAAAGAACCCCACGCTCGACCCCACCCACTCTTTGCCCATGTTGTAGCGCACGCCCACCATTTCGCCTTTGCTCATGCGGATGAGGTTGTTCACGAGACGCGGCTTGTCCCATGTTTTGTCCCAGAGCACCATCATGCGGATCTCGCATTTGGCGGGTTCGTTCGGGACGATGGTTTCCACCCCGGCGACGTACTCCACCTTGCGCTGGAGGATAAAACTGGACGGGTCGTCCACCGCAGCGACATCGTCGGGGGTGACGTTCACCTTCACGCCCTGACCGGAGAACGAAAACAGGGGTTTAAGCACCCAGTTCTCCAGATCGGAAGGCACCGTTTTCAGCTCGCTCAGAAAATGGGTTTCCGGCACGAAGTCGGATTTCAGGAACGGCAATGTGTGCTTGGAGATGCGGAAGAACCAGTTGGGGTGGCCCACCCATTCGGCGTTCACTTCGGAGAGCAGGTCCCACTCGCGGGGCAGGTCGGCGCGTTTTTCCAGTTCATCAAAAATGATTCGGTTGTAAATCCGCTGGATAGGCACCTTGCGCCCGTTGTCGTCGAGGTAGTACAGGTCGCGGCCTTCGCGTTTGACCTTGCTCAGGCACAGGACTTTTATACCGAGGTATTTGCGGGTTCCCCAAAAATCAATGCGGGTGTTTTGTTTTTCGGGCTCTACTTCGAGCAGCACCACGTTTTCAGGATTGGCATCGCCGACGATGATCGTGCGCAACAAGTCCAGATATCCTTGCGCGTCAATGCCGCCGAAGAGGTGGTGAAAATCTTCCGGTATGTCGAAGTGTTTGCGATAGCCCTTGGCCAGCAGGTGCTGGTAGAAATACAGCGACGGGAAGCCCTGCAATTCGATGAGTTGGGGCGTGTAGCCGCCGTTCTTGTCGCGGCAAATACCGAAATCAAGTTGCATAAACGCGGAGTGTTCGTCCTCGCCGGGCACGCGCAGGTGGCTTGGGATAGCCGCTTCGCTGCGGGCGCGGAAATCGGGCCGGGTGAGCACGTCCGTGATATCCTGCACGCCTTGCAGGAGTTTTTCCTTGAGCGCCTTCGGGATGAACACGGGTGTTTCGGCCACGCGGAAGGAGACCGGTTCGCCGAACTCGGTGTTCATGGTTTCCAGCAGGGCCTGGTATTTTTCCGGGGAAAAGGCGGCGTTGAAGCGTTGGCGTTGAAGTAAATGCATACAGTTTTGAGTGTTGGGTTGGGGGGGGTGAGTTTGATGTGCGGCAAATGTACAGGGAAATCAGAGTGTGGTGATTCGGGCTGGTACTATCTCTGTCTAAAAATGGGTTAGCCGGTCCATTGCACCATACGGCGCTGCTGTTGTAGCAAACCGGCTCGTGCTGGTAGAGTAAGATTTCCAATGTTGAACCAATAACAACGCGGATGACCCATAATTGGATCACCCGCGTTGCTGTTGTATTGTGGAGAGGAATCAATACTGTTCCACGGCGCCGAGCGATTCGGTGGCGGGCAAATCAGCCTTTTTCATCGGTTTTAATTTGCGTTTCTCATCGTCTTCGTTGGGCTGGGTCAGGTCAATGATTTTTGATGTTTCCGGGCTGAGGCCTGCGATGGCACGGTCGGCATCGGGGTTCTCCGGATCCTCTTTTTTCCAGTTGATGCGGTAGGTCTGGACGGTGGCTTGCAGGTTGACATCAATTGTAGCGGCGGTCAGGTAGTCATAGCTGGTTTCGGCGATACGGTGGCTGGACAAGGCGGTACCTTGTTTGTCGAACACTACGGCAACATACGATTTGTATGGACGACTAAAACCCCGCGAGACGGTGTAGATGACGACATAATTTTCAGCAGTGGCAAACTGCGCTTCGGGTTCGCGGTAAGTGGGTACCCGGCTCATCATCTCCATGCGGTCGAACGGGATCAACCCTTCGGGGTCTTGAAGACGCCCAACCTTTTTGGGGTTTTTGGAACCCTTTTCGGTCAGAGCATTGCTCATTTGTGCCTGCAGGTTTTTTGCAGAAAGGGTATATGGCAGCGTCGCCGGCTTGAATTGCTTCAATAAAGCCTTGAACGGATCGTCTGCCGGCAGCGTCTTTAGTTCGGAGTCGGGGTACGGGGCATGGGTGCGCAGCGAGAAGGCGACCAAAAGGCCGATTGCCGGAATGGCAGCGAGCAACAAGATTGTTTTTTTCATGGTGTGGTTCGGAACAGGTGGGTGAGCAAAGTACTGTGAACCGAACCAAAACGGGCCTGCCCGAGACTTTAGTATCGGTCTGTTGCGTACTTAACGATTCATTCCGAAAGGCATACCGGCCTGTTACTCGTGTACTTGTACCGCGCTGCCGAGTTCTTTTTCGCGATTGCGCTGCACCCGTTTGGCTACCAGAATGCTCAGTTCGTACAGCAGGTAAAGCGGTATGCTGACGATTGTCTGAGAGACCACATCGGGGGGTGTAATGATGGCCGCCAGGATCAGAATGGCCACTACGGCGTGGCGGCGGTACATCTGCAGCGACCGGTAGCCCACAATGCCGATTTTCGTGAGAAAATAAATCACCACGGGCATTTCAAAGATAAGCCCGATGGGGATGGTAAACATCGTCATGTAGGTCACGTACGAGTCCAGCGTAGGGGAAACTTCGGTGCCTTCAAGCGTGTAACCCGCGAGAAAATTGATGGAAAACGGCGCAATGATATAGTACCCGAATGCGACGCCTGTCAGAAACAACAAAGAACAAATGCTGACTACTCCGCGCACGGCTTTTTGTTCGGTTTCCAGCAGGCCGGGTCGGATAAATTTCCAGAACTCCCACAAAATGAACGGGAAAGCCCCGATGATGCCCAACCAGAAGGACACGTACAAGTGCTGCATGAGAACTTCACCCAACTGCCGGGTGATGATCTTGAACGCTACGGGCTGAAAGCACATACTGTCTCCAAGCCCCACCCAATGCGACGTGGCGCACAGCACGCGGAACGTCGGGAAGTCCGGGTGGCGGGGCCCGAACATGACGGTGTTGAAAATGAAATCCTTGTTCAGAAAACACACCACGCCTACTACCGTGATGGCCAAAGCCGACCGCAGGAGGTGCCGTCGCAATTCCTCGATGTGGTCAAAAAAAGACATCTCGGCCCGCACCTGGCGGATGCGGTCATCTTCATGCAACTGATCGAGTGGCGTAGGCATACGTTTGTGTTAGACCGCGCAAATGTATCAAGGTTTCGAGGTTTCGGGTTAGAAGGTTAGAAAGTTAGAAGGTTTCTGGTTGCCACAACCAGAAACCTTCAAACCAGAAACCTTCTAACCTTCTAACCTTCTAACCAGAAACCTTCAAACCAGAAACCTTCAAACCTTCTAACCAGAAACCTACTTTTTGGATGCAAGAGCATCCATACGGATCATATCCTGCATGATGCGCAGGGCTTCGTACAGTTGAATGTCTTTTTTACGCTCCTTGAGCCAGATGTCGTTGCGCGT
>Ga0154020_10008730_pt1 | contig 11735 bp, 6 predicted proteins | sample Klosneuvirus_201_FD_109709 | JGI IMG/M metagenome (GOLD analysis project Ga0154020, IMG submission 109709) | Active sludge microbial communities from wastewater, Klosterneuburg, Austria - Klosneuvirus_20160825_MG | ecosystem: Engineered > WWTP > Aerobic digester > Activated sludge | place... | reverse complement strand
CGCCTCCCGCTCAGTGCCGATCACACTGCCCAACGCTTCCACCGCCGCCCGGTCGCAGCGAAAGCCGTCGCGTGCATACGCATCGGTGACCGCCTGCAGCGACTCGCCGCCCAGCACCTGCAGTGCGCGCTCGGCGAGGCGCGCGAGCGGGGCGAGCGCGACGGCGTACGGGCTCTCATGAAGCCTCGCCCACACCCAGGCGCGCCGAGCGCCGTGCTCCGCCTCCAGTGCCGTGACACGCGCGCACGCCTCGTGGTGTGGGAGGCGCGCCAAGTCTTCCAGCGCCGCACGCAGCCGCCTCTCGCCGTCGTCGTTTCCGCTCGCAATTCTGGAGGCGTCAAGGGCGAGCTCTCCCTGTTCCACCGCCGCCCCACGCAGCAGCCTGCGGAAACCGGGGTGCATGGTGGGCGACTCGCAGAATCTCGTCCACACCGTCTCCCACTTCGGGTCACTCTTGATCACACGCGCTGCCGCGTCCGCTGTCGCGTCGCGCTCCACGTCGACCCCGAACTGCGCGCGCGCCACGTTGCGGAACGCATCCCACGCCTGCGGCGTCATTCCTCGCCGGCACGCCTCCGCGTCGTTGAGCCAGCGAAGCACGTCGCGCACCGGGTCCTGCACGGCGAGGCGATCGAAGTCTCCCTCCTCCAGTCGCCCCATGCGCAGCGCGTCGAGCTCCACCTCGCTCAACAGTGGGAGTGCGCGCAACATCGCCTCGCGCGTTCGTGCGTCCTGCGACACGTCGAGGTCGTTGGCGCGCAGTGCCGCCTCCACCGTCCAGTCTCGCCCGTTAGGCTGGTGCCACGACGTCCCTCGATACTGCAACTCCACCAGCGGAATTGTCTCGTCCGTCGGATCGCTGCCGGCACGCAGCTCCTGCCGACCCACACCGGGGAGATAGAGGATGGGAATCGTACCGGGTGGAGGGGACACCTCGGGGATTGCCCGCTCCACCACGCATCGCAGCCAGATGGCTGGCCCTGTACGCTGTTCCTGCTGGTAGCTCCCTAAGGTGTACAGCTGTGGCAGCACCTCGCGCAGCCGCGGGATGAGCGGGAGCCACTGCCTGTCGGCGTCGCACCACGAAATCGCGGCCGGTTCGGCGACACCGTCGGCCGAGCGCGTCGCTTTGTCGAGTTCGAAGACCATCCACTCGATGAGTGAGCGCGCCTTGTTGGGTGTCGAGGAACGGGTGGAGACCGTCATCGCGTCGACACTCCAGCCCCACCGGCGGCACGTGCGCGCGCGGCCTCCTTCACTGCCCGCGAGTAGTGACAATCGTTCCACCGATCGCCGTCGAACTCCCGCCCGCCGGCAAAGTCCGTCGACTCCTGGTCCCAGCTCCAGAACCAGGGGAAATCCTCCTTCGCTCGTGCCGGTTCCTTCCCTCGATCCGCCTTGGGCCCCCACTTAATGCCCGACGGCGTGCCGCGCAGGATGCACGCGGCCTTGCCTCGTGCCTTGTGCGGCTTGGCCGTCATGAAGGGACGGATGTTCAGCCGCACGCCGTCGTTGACGTCCGGCTCCCATCCTATCGGCTGCTGTGCCAGTGGCTTCCAGCGCACGAAGATGTCATAGGGCGGTTCTCCAGCGAGAATGCGCTGCAGCTCCGCCTGCAATTGTGTGGCCGCCGTTAGGCGCGCCTCGGCGCCGGAAACGTTGGCCGCCTCGTCGCTGCGCTGCCGCTCGATCCAGTCGCCGAGGTAGGTGAACGTCAGCGCCTCGAGGGTGCGGCGCCCGCCGCCGTTCGGCGCGGCGAGCTGGTGATAGTTCACCAGGGCATGGAAGCCGTCGGCGCGCCCGTCCCAGACGTGCCAGACGAAGGGACGCTGGTGGAAGAGGGTGCAGTGCTGGGCGAAACAATCATCGCGTAGCCATTCGTCGAGCGTGGCGCTCTTCGTCCCCGTCGCGGCGAGGAGTTCACGCTCGCGTGCGGGAGACCATTCGGCGCCGTAGGCGTCGGCAAGGAGGGCACGCAGTCGATCGGTCGCCGACGACTCGCCGCGAAGCGGGGTGAGGGGGACGATGCCGTCGGCGTCGGCGTGCGGCTCAAGTCCGTCGGCGCCTAACGCCGGGCAGTCGGGGAATGCTGACCCACTCTGGCGCGGCCAGCGGTAACCGACGAGACGGGCAACAGCGACATGCAGTGGGTGGTCAGAGCCGCGTGGGTGGCCGCTAAAGAGCCACTGAGTGGGGTCGGAGGAGCGGGGCGTGGGGAGGCCGTGGGGGTACTTCGCGGCGGCAATGCGTTGCCAGTGGTCGAGGTCGAAGGCGACCTTCACCAACGTGCCGTTAGCCACGATGGGTTTCTGGTCTATCGCACGCACCTGGGTGGAGAACTCCGTTGAAACAGCAAACGCGTAAAGTGCAAGAAGGTGCTGCGCATCTCTCGGCACTATCACAGCCGTCGCCTTATCGAACTTCTCACCTGTGAAGATCGTGACGGGCAGCTGTCCGCTTAGCGTCACCGAAACTCCACACCTAGACCAAGCCTGCTGTCCACTCTGATCCTGATTGTGAATCTGAGCGCGCTCAGCATCGCTCATTCCCGACACGCGGTTTGTGGTGGGGTCCCACGCGACTAAATGCTCTCGCCCACCATATGCGGTCGACGCGAGTAGGCTACCTTGTTGGAAAGTCCAGTATCTGCCCTGTGATGCGAACTCCCAGAAGACCCTTCCGTAGTGCGAGTAGTCTCCCGTTCCGAGCCCAAGAAATGGTGCGGCGTACCGACTCAACAAGTCTGTTTCACCAACTTCGAGGACCGCGATCCTGCTATCCGGATTGCGCCGTAGGTGCGACTGCAGCGCGAGGGTTCCTTTCCCTTCACGTAGGAAATGGGCCTTTTCCGGAGGCTCGTACGTGGTAGGCACTTCGAAGACGGTCGCTAAGTGAGCCTCGTCCGGGGCCCGGCCCGACATCACGAGCAGCGCGACGCTAACGACCTCTCCGCCGATTCCTTCAAAAGCCCGAGGTCCGAGCTTGGCGACAAGGTTCCACGCGCGACGATCGAGCAGCTTCCGCCGAAATTCCGTATAGGAAGCGAGGAACATCCACCCCAGTGGCACCACTACTGCCGTGGAGCCAGACTTCGCTACTAATTGCCCGCAGCGTTCTATGAAGCAAGTGGCTAGCTCTGCCTTCGCGCTAGGATGCACCTGCGCGCAATATTCTTTGAGTGCATCAGATTGCTTCCCGCGCCCTAGGTACGGCACATTCGTCGCCACCAGCGTAAACTTCTTCGCAAGAACTTCCGCTGCCAACGCCACCCCGCGCGCAGTCACCGAAAGCTCCTCCGTCGCCTCATCCACGCTCTCGCTCGCCAACGCCCGTTCGAGCATTGCCTTGAGATCGCCAAATGGCGCTTCGAACGAATCCCGCTGCCCTCCCGTCCCCGAAATGCCCAACGTGTCTGGATTCATCAGGCTCCCCAGCACCGGTGCCTGCTTGAAGAGCTCGAACAGCCGCGCCATCCCGGTGCGTAGCGCTTGATTATCTCCGGCGAGAGCGAGCCACTCCTCCTTGCGCGCGTTGATCCCTAATCCCGAACACGCCAAGTTGAGCGCCGGAAGCTGACAGTACCCCACCATTTTCCACGCCGCCAGCGCCAGGTTGAAGGCGGCGATCTGTGTGCAGCGCGCGTCGAGCTCAAGGCCGTAGAGATTGTCGCGCAGCACCGCCTGCACCGCCGCCTCGCGCGAAAGCCTCTCCTCTTCCATCCGGAAGGCGACGAGGATCGGAAGCGCGAAGACGAGGAAGTGCCCGCTCCCCATACAGGGGTCGAGTACGGTGATGTCCTTTGCCGCGCGCGGCCACCCGTCGTACGCGCCAGCGGCCGGCGTGCCATCTTCCCTGAAGCGCAGGTACGTCCAATGGTAACCGGCAATCTCGTGGGTCTTCCCTGCCGCGGAGCATTTGGCCGCCCACCACGCCCCAAGCGTATTGTGCAGCAGGAAGAGAACCATGTAGTCCTCGGTGAAGAGCTGTGTCACCGGCGGCAGTTCGTCGGCGCCGATCTTCACGCCGCTCGCGTTCACCGCCTCCTTCGCGTCGGCCTGCCAGAACTGGTAGGTCCATCCTAACGAGTCGGCGGCGGTGAAGATGGCGCTGGGAAGCGCGTCGAGAAGCTCCTCCAGCTCCTGCCGGCTTTCCGGCGGAAGCACCACATCCAACACCGGGTCTCCCTGCCTGAAAATCTGCGGCAGCATGCGCTCGGCGAATTCACCGGCCAGCGTGCGCCAGTCTACCCCACGCGCACGCGCCAGCTCGCGGCAGTCATCCACGCTGATGGCCACCCCGCTCTCGGGCTCGATGAGGAGGTCGTTCTCGGCCAGGTAGCGGGCGAAGAGGAGACGGTGCCATTGCTCGTAGGCACACTCACCAGTCAGGCATGCAATCTCCTGCGTCTTATCGGAAAAACGGGTGTCGCCGAGCTGCTTGCCGTGCGCGCGTAGGGCCGTTCGCAGCGCACTCTGAGCCTTCGTTAGGCTCTTGTACGATTCGCGCTCGTGCACCGCCAGCTGTTCAATCGCCTTGCGTGCCCCCTCCTCGGCCGTGCGGCGGGCCTTGCGGACGGTGTTCTCCAGTAGCTTGCGCAGTTCGCGGCTGAGTGTGGTCATCCCGTCATATTCCTCAATTCACCAACACCGGGCCCAGCGCCACCTCGCGGGTGAGCAGTACCTCCTGCCGCGCGAGCCAGGCCTTCACGTCAGCATCGTCGCGCAGCGTCGCGCGCTCGATCGAGATGGGCCGCACCTTGGGCTCGAGGACTTTCGCCGCCATCTGAAGCGCCTGTGCCACTCGTCCCGCGACGGCATCACCTTCCGCGCGCCGCGCAGCGAGCGAGCGGGCATCCAGCTCACGCAGGAGGGCCGAGTCGTCGCCCACCATGGGTGCAACCGGTGCGTTGAGGCCCACCTGAGCGAGAATCCGATCCCCTTCGAGCGCCGGAAGTCGCGGCCAGACGTCGCTCGTTTCCAACGATGCAATACCCGCTCGATGCGCCTCGGCGTGCATCGCATACACCGACTGCACCTCGGCTCGCAGCACTCCGGTGAGCGTGGCGCGAATGGCCGACACCGGATTGATCGGCGCGAGAAGCGAGCGTCCGCGGCAAACCGCCTCGAGCTGTGACAATGCCTCGTCTGCCCCGGTCAGCCCGCGCGCGTGACCGGCCAGGCGCGAGACGAGGTCGAAGGTCGGCTTACGCTCTGCGATCATCTCGCCTTGCGCCTTCCACTCCCCGAGCCGCCTAGTGAGGTCGCTCTCCATGGCGTAGATGGCCGCGAGTTGCTCGTTCCCCACCATGCGCGCGAGGTCGGCGATGTCTGTCGCTGCCGGTACGTCGGGGAGCGGTTCGTCCCCGCCGGCGGCGGCGGCCATCGCGAGCGCGGCCGCCAGAAACTCCTGAGCCTTGGCCCCTTCCTCTCCGCTCTTGCAGCCGACGCCGGCCACGAGGTAGAGCTTCCGCAGTCCGATGCGCTCGTGTACAGGCAGCGCGCGTTTCTCGACCCGGAACTCCGCCTTCGGAATGCGATTCTGATCGAGCTGTCCTAGCGCCACGGGCGCGCCGTTGAGCGTTGCCGTCAGCTGCTGCGATCGGTGCAGGGCAATGAGGGCGGCATCGACCGCATCGCGGGGCCAACCGAACGGCGCTCCCTCAAGTGCCTTGCGCACCTCAGTTCCCACCTTCCCTGCACCAATCGTCGTGATGACCTGCTGACAGACCGGGTGCAGTTCCGTTGCCCCCGCGTGCCCCACCGGTTGAAACGGCGTGTCGCCCCCCTCGCGCGCCCGTTTGATCACGGCTTCCCACGACGCCGATGTGGCATCGGCATGCTTGAATTGCGGGAAGAGACGCACGCACGAGTCCTCGGCTCCAGCCTTGAGGCGCTCGTTCACTTCCAGCTGCAGCAGCTCCGTGCCTCCACCCTGGAAAACGCGCGCGGCCGCTACCGCCCGGCGCACCAGCTCGTCGCGCTCGCGCTGCGCGAGGAGGCGTCGGCTTTCCATGCCGCGTCGCGCCTCGATCCCCTCCGGGCTGGCCGGGCTTCCCTTGACGCCTAACGTCTGGTCGGCCGCTTCCGCATCGATGACCGCCTTGCGGAGGTCTTCAGGCTGGAGCTTGGGAATGAACGCGAAGAGCATCGGACTCTCCGAACCCGCGCGGCGCGCGGCATCCACATGTTCCTTGAGCGTCCCCGACCACTCGTCACGCACCCAGATAGTGATGGCGTCGGGATGGTTCGATGGCGGAGTGTCGTCGTGGTGAAGGACGAGTGTGCGCGACTGACGAAAGTAGCCTTGCTGGATCTTGAGCGACTTGACTACGCGATCGAGCTCGGCGTACAGAATGCGCTCGCGCGCATGCTGCACCGTCGATGGGTCGGCGCCGAGTCGGGTTTGCCGATTGCGAAACTCGCGGTCCCAGTCACTGCCCTCGCGCGTCTGCAGGCGAAACTCGTCGCCCACCTGCATGAGCACCCCATCCTTCGCCAGCCGCACGAGCGTCTCGCCCACGTCGTGGCGCAGCCGTCCGTTGTCGGCGGTCAGGTCGCTGACCAGGAGGTCGGCGATATGCTCCGTGGTGGCGCGCACGCCGATGTCAGCCCCTCCCTCACGCGGAAGCTTGCCGATGAGAAACGCGACCGAGCAGACCCGGCGCTCCAACTCGCCGTTCGGCCCTCCCTTCTTGCCTAGCGCGGTAATGCGCTCGTCGATCTCGCGGGGGAGGACCCCAGTGACCACCATGACCGGAGCCAGCGAGTTGTACAACACGTCGGCCGGGACGACGGCGCCTAACGACTCATCGGCGATGTCTCGCACCGCGTCGTGGATAATGCGAAGCTGCGACCTGAGCTGGCTGTGTGTTCCCGCCGGATCGGCCTGTCGGAAGGATTCCTCCCAGAAGCGGCGGCGCACGGGGAGGAGTGGATAGTCGTCGACGATGACATCGAGGTCCTCGGTGCGCTCGGCGATGCGCGTCCCCTGCAGCTGCCGAGAGATCTCGCCTGCGTGCGCGGCCAAGGTGGCGTGGACTTGGCCCAGCGCCGTCGCCTTTTTCTGCAGTAGCACCTTGCGCGTCACCGTCTCCACATCGGCGTCAGCGAGGGGGACGCGCACGGAGAAGCGGTCCATCATCTTGTGAAGGAGACTGACGTCGGTGAGGGCGCTCTGTCCCGCTCCGACCACCACGATGCGCGACGACATCTCCTTGGAGAGCGCCTCTGCCGCCTCGGTCACTGCCACCGAACGGTCGTACGAGGTCCCGACGTATTGCTGCATTTCGTCGAGAACGATGAGTGTGCAGGGGAGCTCGCCCCCACGGCCGGCGAGAGTGAGCGCCTCGCGCGCCATGGTGGTGAAGGACTTCGTATCGATGTCCGACTTTGGTGAGGCGAACCGAGTGCGCAGCGTCTCGCGCGCCTGTGCCTCACTGGAGGCGAATGCCGCGTCGCATGAGAGCACGGCGCGCGCGATGAAGGGACTCACATAGAGGTTGTTGACTTCTTTCTCCCATGCCCGGCCGCCGGCGGTGACCGCGCTCTTCACCGCGTCCAAGTACCCCTGTTCGTGCAGCCAGAGGACAAAACTTGCTTGGGCGAACTGTCCCGGAAGTCCAGCGGCTCGTAGGATGATGCTGAGAATCGTCAGGCGTACCGTGTCGGTCGAACCGCTCGGAAGGGCCCCAGCGGCGGCCAAGAGGCCTCCGTGGCGCCTTCCCGCCGTGTCCAACTCCTTGAGCTGCGCCTTTACGCCCGCGGGAAGGTCGGTGACGAGTCCGCGCGCGGTGGCGCCGTCGGGGAAGGCGGTGTTTTGCCAGAGGTGACACAGCATCTTGAGGAGGTGCGACTTGCCACTTCCGAAGAAGCCGCTGACCCACGCCGCGCGCTGGCTTGTCTGCCCCAAGCCACCGAGGAATGACGAGAGAATGCGCTCGATGCCATCGGCATAGCGCCCCTCGCACACGAAGGTCTCGAGCTCCTTTCGAATCTCGTCGACGGACTGGGCGTCTGGGGAATCGACGATTCGGGCCTGGCCATTGTTGGCCAGCGGATGCGTGAGCGGATCGCGCAGCAGCAGATCCTTGATCTTCATCGGATGGACTCTGGGGCGTCGAGCGTGAGCGGGTAGGCCAGGTAGTTCCACCCGTCGCGCGTGTCGAGCAGGCGGTAGTTGTTCTGTTCGTAGCGTCCGGGGAAAAACATGAGCAGGCGCCCGCGAACGTCGCGTTCGATGCTCGTCAGCACCTCTGACACACGGGTGAAGCCGAGGAGGGAGCCGGTGCCAAAGACGGCGACGACAGCGTTCTCGTCGGCCGCAGGATCGGTGAGGAGGCGTCGAATACGATCGGCGACCAGCGGAGTGAACTCCGCGTCGAGCTTTATGCGCAGGTCGTCGGGGCGTTCGAAGTAGGAGTCGCGGTACTCATCGGCGGCGAGCCAAGTAGCAACGGCATCGGTGAGGTCGAGCTCGAGCCACCCGTGCCCCGCCTGCCGCGTGGCATTCTCGAACAGTCCTTTCCGCGCGCGGAGCGTACGCTCCAGCTCCTCGTTGTAGATGGCCATGATGACGCGTTGAGCGCCAGAGACAGCCCGCTGCCAGGGGATGCCGATGTGGCGGGCGTAGCGTTCGGCGAGATCTTCCACGCGTCCCATGGCCTAGCGCCTCGCGAAGAACGGGTCGAGTCGATCGACGTCGACGACCAGGACGTCGCCCGAACTGCGCAAGTCGATCAGGTTCTGGCGCTTTGCTTCGAGGGCGAGACTCCGGGCCGTCGGCGGGTCACAGTCAAGCAGCAAGACCCACGGGGAATCGAGGAGCCCCTCTCCTCTGAATCCGGCACCGTGCGCGAGAAAGAGCGCCATTGATGCAGCAACCGGCGTGGCGACCACCCTCGCGCGCTGCTTGAACGTCCTTCCGATCAAATGCCCCGATTGTGTCCATGAACTGGCGGTATTACGCGCAACTTTGTTGAGCGTTTGGTCGCTCAACCGAGCGCCGGTTGCCGCGCGGAGCGCGGAGCGCATAGTGTCGCGATTGTACTCATCACCCACGGACAGCGGGATGACCGCGGCGGCGGATGCCGCGAGCAAGGGGTCGCGAGCGATCGCAACCAGGAGACTCAGCAGTGGACGCGCGGACGCGTCCAAGTCCCAGAGACGCCGAAGCACGCGAAAGACAGCCACGGATACATCCAGACCATACAGCTCAGTGAGTCGTTGGAGCGAGAGGCGACGTGTGGCGGTCGTCGGCTTGCTCAAGATGTTGTCGTCGACGATGGCGCTGGCGTACTCGTCCCGTCGAGCGGTAGGGGATGTCGCGGAGAGTAGTGCTGTCACATCTGACAGCATCATGGTGCGACTGGTGTGGGTGCCCTTGTCGCCAAAGCGGAAACCGAGGTGCTCAGCGCGATCGGCGGCGAGCGAATCGGCGCTCAGGAACGGTGCGAGTGTAGTGACAGCGAGACGCGTCAAGGCGGTTGGGTCTGGCGTGCCTACGCAAGTTGGCTTAGACCGTAACTATAGACAAGTTTTCGCCGGCAAACTTGCCGGCCGCTTAATCCGATGCGCCCAGACGTTCGAAGGCCCCGTTCACGATCTTCGTGAACGGGGCCTTCGAACGTCTGCATCACGCGCCGCCGATGGGCGCCTATTCCGCGGCGACCCGAATGAACTGCGCGCCATGCTCCTCTCGGCTGATCACGCGCTTCTCTCGTTGCCGACCGGTCAGCAGATCTTGCAGATGCTGGCGTCGCTTCGTCGATGTCTGACGGACTTTGCTCTTCGCTATCAACCGTTTGGCGACCAAGCGTCGCCTCGTAAGCGTCAGTTCTGCAGGGCTCAAGAGAGCGATACCTAGGTTCAAGTTGCCGGGCATTCTAGGAATGACTGAGCTGGACGTCAAGGGGATGCAGAGACCGAGCCACGAGGGCGCGTCTCCGATGACGAGCCTGCTCGCCCGGACGTTTCGAGGCTATCGGAGGAATCATACACCCTGGACTGTCTCACGGTACCCGAGAAGGTGGGCGAGGATGGAGTTGAATGGCTGGAGGAGCGGGACCAAGTGTTGCGCCGGCTGCCGAGCCTTGAACATGTGAGGCACGTTACAGTGGATGTTGAGGACAGCAATCGGGTCGCGATCGTCCGCATCGAGCGAGTCGATCGAGACGCAGGCGAAGCTCTGTACCGTGCGACCAATCGGGTCGTTGTAGAAATACTCGCGCATCTTCAACAAGACCTGCTCATCGTACGCGCCACGCTCGTTGCACCATTCGAATAGGAGATCCGGAGACCCGAAGGCGATCCATTCCTGCTGTCCAGCTGTGCAAAACGCCATCGGCGCTCCGGGAAGCACCAGAGTTCGCGACTTGTCGCCGCGCAGTTCGCGTCGCCCAACGACGGGAATCGGAAAGACCAGCGGCTCAAGACCGTCGTCCTCCGGCGCGACATCGACTTCGGCCTCAGTCGATGCTGACAACCGTCGTTCAATCGACAACACCCCACCGCCGCGAAGCAGATCATCCTCCGGCGCCTTCGAGAAACGCATCCGCTGCCACAGAGCAGTTTGCTCCGCCTTGTCCATGGCGTGAATCCGACCCACGCCGACATACAATGCGAGATTTGCGTGATAGACCGCGTCTTCTCGATACCCCTCGAAACCGCGGACAAGTCCGGCGATGCATCCTAGGATTCGGCGAATGGCGCGATCGATCAGTTCCGAGGGATCCACGTCGTCAGTTGATGTATTCTCGTCCGGTGCAAGCAGTTTGAAGACGACGTCGAGCAGCTCCTGCAGCGCCACGGTGAGAAAATCGGCAACGAGCGGCAGCGTGGTTTCAGGCGGCATTGTTCGCACCAACTGCGCGAGCCGCGTCGTCTCATCCTGAAGCTTAGTAGTGAGTTCGAGCTGCCTCGACACCGCCTCCCTGCTTGATTCCTCATTTGCCGCGAGTTGCTCGGAGAGGCGAATCTCCGCCGACTCGCGCGCTTGCTGACTCTTCGTGATCGCCGCCTTGAGCTCCTCTTCAGCAGCCTTGCGCAAGCGATCCACCCGGCTTCGATCTCGGCTGGACGCTACTTGAGAAAGCACCGACGTGAGCGCCACGATCAGCGCGGTGCTCCAGAACGCAACGGCACGCCACGCTATCGCGTTGCGCGGAGATAAGTCGCCGAGCCCCGCGAGAAGTTCAGCGGAATGGCTGTTCGCGTAGACTCCCAACCACAGGGTCACGACCAACGTGACATAGCTCAGAATCGGCCACTGAAAGATCCGCTCCCAGTGCCGCTCTGGCCCAACCGCGCCTGCTCCGGCAGTCATCGCCACACCTCCCCACCAAATCGTGAATCGTCACCACCCGGTCCGCGTGACGCGTGCAGCTGCGGGTAGAGGTCGCCGGCCGAAGCATACTGGCGGCGACGAAGCTCAATGCGCGCATCACTACCGTCAAGGCGCGTCCGTGAGCTTGCGCCCCGCCCCGTCCGCCCCGACCATTCGCCACAGCATCCTCAGCCCGGAGCCGACCAATACATGTTCCAGATGCCCCGCTTTTTGCGCACCGTCATCGCGGCCTACGGCATCGCCGTCCTATCATCCGGTTCCGCGCTCGCGCAGCGCCAACCAACGATGTCCAGCGGTACGCCGACCCCATACAACCCGCGCCTCTACTCCGACCCGACGGCCACCAACAAGGCCTTCAAGTCGCTGCGCTGGCGCCTCATTGGCCCGTTCCGCGG
>Ga0154020_10008729_pt1 | contig 11736 bp, 11 predicted proteins | sample Klosneuvirus_201_FD_109709 | JGI IMG/M metagenome (GOLD analysis project Ga0154020, IMG submission 109709) | Active sludge microbial communities from wastewater, Klosterneuburg, Austria - Klosneuvirus_20160825_MG | ecosystem: Engineered > WWTP > Aerobic digester > Activated sludge | place... | reverse complement strand
AGCCGCAACAACTTCAAAATGGCCGAATCTTTCCTGCGCGCCGGTGCACAGAGCGAAGCGGGTGACAGCCGGGGCAACACGCTGTTGCACAAACTCGCGCTTGCGAGTCGTTACAATAAGTTAAAGAACCAGCTGCTGAACGACTGGCTCTATCTCGTGCTTTCGTATCAGGATGGGAATTTCCAAAATTCGGCAGGCCAGACCGCATTGCATCTCGCGGCGTCTTCTGAGAATAACCCCGACATGGAAGGGGCCTCACAGTTTTTCGAGCGCCTGGTTGACCTCGGTGCCAATACGAATCTGACTGATGCGAGCGGGCAAAGCGTCTATGCCGCGGCGAAGCGCGTCGGCTGGGAAACGATTGGTGCGGCGAATCTGCCTGCGCAGCCGGTGCAACAGAGCATCCAGCAGATTTTTGCAACGCCTGAAGCCGACAAATATCTGCGTCTGAGTACCGCCGACCGGGATTTTTATCTCGCGGCGCAGGTGGGTGGCGAGATGCGCCTCGTGCGCCTCTCTGACGGACTTGAGGTACGGGCGCAGAAATCTTTTCCCTCTCTGCAGGCGGTGGTTGCGGCCGGCGACGGCGTGGTGATTGCCGGCACCCGCCCCGGTGAAATCGACGGAGCTGCCGATACAAAGTGTAAAGGAGGCAAGAATCTCGTTGTGTTTGTGCAACTGCTCGACGCGAGCCTGAATGCGCGCTGGGAGGCCACCTGGGGCAAAACCGGCGCCTGCCAGCGCACGGCAGCTGTTGCCCTCGGCTATGACACGCAGGGCAATACCGTGGTGCAGGCCGAGTTTGCGGGCCGCCGTTCGCTCAGGCGCATTAACGTGAACGGTGCGTTTGCGGGTGAGGATGTCGTGCGTAACGATAAGTTAGGTGAAATGGTGTTTCTGCCCGATAATACTGCGGCCATTGCCGGCGCGCAGAATATGATCGTCGATACCGAAACCGGAAAAACAAATGGCAGGGTGTCAAAATCGCGCGGCTACCGAGCGCTTGCGGTTTCAGCCAATGCAACGCGGTACACGGCTGGCGATTTTCAGAAGTTACCGGGCCGCCGTGGTGTGACGCTCAGCGCCGAAGACGCCGAGGGAAAAACGCTATGGACGCGCAATTTCGCCGGAGAGAAAGCCATGACGATCGATATGCTCTCGGCGAGTGACGAGCGCGTCTGCGTTGCCGGGCGCTCTAATGGCACCCTGCACGGGCAGACACTGGTGGGTAACAATGATTTTTACGTCGCCTGCAATAACGCGCAGGGCACACGCGTTTTCACGCGCCTTTTGCCTGCGGCGAATATGCAGCTCGTCGAAATGAAAGTCAACCGGCGCGGGAATGTAGTGCTGGTGTTGCAGGCGGGCGACAAAAAAAATCCCGATCTTTTGCTCTATCGCATCGATTCCGCCGGTCGCATTTTCCAGTGACAGATATTTGCCGAAGGCAAATATCTGTCACGCTATCGATCGAGTAGAATAATTTCCACGCGGCGGTTTTTTGTGCGCCCTTCGGCGGTTGAGTTTTCCGCCACAGGGTCTTTGGCCCCTTTGCCGTCAAAGCTGATGCCGTCGGGGTTGAGGTCTGCACTATCGATCAGAAATTCGGCAACGCGTTCGGCGCGTTTTTCTGACAGTTGCTGGTTATACGTTTCGTCGCCTGTGCTGTCTGTGTGTCCGCGTACACGCACATGCTTGCTGTCAGTGGTTTTCAGCAACTGTGCGATCTTTTCCAACGACTGTTTCGCCGGTTTGCTCAGTTTTGCGCTGTTGGTGTCAAAAAATAAATCCGGTAGCGAGATGGCGACGCCATTATCGGTCAGGCGCACATTTAACTGCGGATCGTCCTTTTCCAGATTTTCTTTCAGGCGTTCAGCCAGCGCCACTTTGCCCGCATCGTTGCGCGCACGGAACTTGCGGTAATAGCTGCGGCTTTTGATTTTGAATTCATTTGCCAGGCCCTGTTCGTTGACGATGATTACATTGTATTCTTCCTGCGCGTAGTAGGGAATGCCCTGCTGTGCATCCCAGAACCAGATCGAGGTCACATAACCGAACACGCGCGGCCCGGCAGCGTCACTGTCACCGAAATTGAGCTCATAGTTTGAAATGAATTTATGGCAGTTTTTTTCGCCTTCTTCAGATTTGACGTTTTCGAGACCGCGGTACTCGTAGCGTACGTTAAACGGCACGGTGACGAGATTGGTGAACTTCATGATCTCTTCGCCGGGCTTTTCCCATGTGGTGCCCTGTTCCATGCCGGCCTCTTCTTTGAGCGCAGGGTCGCGCGTGTCTGAAAATGTCGGCACCGAGCGGATGTTCGGCATGTACTGCTCGCCCTCGACGACGAAAAGTCCCGATGGCTTCAGGTAAAAACCAGCTGTGAATCTCTCTGTCTCGCTGTAAGGCGCCTTGGAATCCGAATTCTTGATGAGGCTCGTGAATGTGCCCTCGAGCAGATAACCTTTCGCGGGGTCGGTGGCCTTGGTTTCGAGCAAAACGCGATGGAAAACAGAGCGCTGTTCGGATTTTTTGCCGCTTTTGATGACCTGCTCTGAAAATTTCTTGAGTTCGAGAATATCGCCGTCTTTGAATTGCCAGCGGAAAACTTTGCCGCGGGCTTCAGCAAATATATCCACAGTCGGCTTCTTTTCGGCACGGCCTGCGGTGCGCGTGACGGCACGGGTTGGGGCACTGCTCAAAGCGGTGATGGCAAACAGCGCAAGAACCGATACGGCGAACTTATACATGCCCTGTTCTATTTGACGACCATATTTGCTCAATGGTTGATCTTAATTACCGAATTCGCGGTCAAAGTGGCCAAAAATAGCGTGGGCGGACAAGCGAATTATGTCTCATGGTCGGTGCTGCTGGGCTGCATTTTTTTGCGCATTGCTGTAAAAAGCCTGTTTTAGCTTATTGACTGACTTTGCCCTTACGGCGCCGCATCGCGTTGAGCGTTGCCAACAAGAGCTCAGCACTCACTCCCGATACACATTGCCAGGGCTGTACGGATGTGCATTTCACGCTGCCGGGAAACGGGGTGCACGGCCGGCAGGCAAATTCTCCGGTGATAACCCTCGCACGCGTGGCAAAGGGTTGCCAGACGCGTTCATTGAGAGGACCGAAAACCGCCAGTGTCGGTACCTCCAGGTGTGCAGCGAGGTTGAGCGCTGGGGTGTCGACGCCGGTCGCCCACGCAGAGTCCCGCACAATTTTTGCCAGCGCCCCGGCAGACGGATTGATCACGGGTAATGTATTTTCAATCGCGCGTTCGGTCATGGCACCGCTCACCTGGCGCGCCAGCGCTGCCGCGCGGTCGGCCCCGCCTTCTGCCGAAGAACGTATGGTCACAGTGCATTTTTCATCGCGCGTCACAAGGTTGATGAAGCGTATGAGCTGCGGCAGCAGATAGGGCAGCGCCGCATCGGCTGCGTCGAGCGCCAACAGGCCATGGCCCGCATGTGCCGAAACACTGAGTGAAGGTGTAACTGCATGCACCGCGTAGTCGGGTTTGCTCCACTGTGCGATTTTTTCACCTGTGAGGTGTTCGAAAAAAATCTTCAACTGGTGCACAAAGTGATGGTTTTCCGCATTGAACGGCAGCGAAAAATTGAGCGGCAAAAAGCTTCTGAGTGGCGCAAAGCCCGCACGGTGTTTGACAAACGCGAGACGCGCGGCCCATTTGGTTAAAAGATCTGCCTTCGAATCGGGATTCAGAAAAATAACGGTGCTGTAACGCTGGCGCAGCAGAAACCACCATTGGCCCCAAAAACTGCTGGGCAGAGTCGTTGGGCGCGCATAAGGTGCGGCAGCATTGCCGGCACCGGTTACGACTGCGAGGTCTGCAGCGGTGGAGAATTTCTGCTGCCAGAATTGCAGAAAGTAAGCAGTGAAAACAGCGTAGCGCGCATCGAGCGTGTCGATGATCAGGGTCTTACCGGGATAATTCAGTCGGCGGAATTTCACAAGTTAGCACCTGCCGGGTAAGCCACCCGCACGGCTTCGTTGCTATGAGCTGCGCTGAGATAGACCAGTGTGCGGCGACGCTCGCGTGGTGACAGCCGGCGTTCGCTGAAGAGTTTAGCGACGGATTTATGGCCGAACGGGGCGGCAATTGTGATGCGGCCTGTCACCTGGTCGCCGCGCAGATAAGGGGCGGCTTCTGCTTCGGGCAACGCAACGCATATCCCCAAACCGCGGCGAAACACCACCGTGTCGCCCGCAGTAGTATTTTCTTTGTGCGCAAAAAAGGGCGGCAGACGGAAGGGCAATCTGTGTGCGCGCGCAAAATGATTACGCGTGAATTTTTTGACGATGGCAAGAGAGCGGAAGGCGGCGAATACGGTGCGCGCACGCTCTGTGTTCTGCATGTTGCCCCACTCGGCAGATGTCAGGTGCAACTCACGCCGGTGCACATGCCGCAGCGCCGCAGTCGGTATTGCCGTCGCCCCATTCAGAGTGGGTTCCTTTGCCTCAGCTGCAGATACCCTGATACGATTGCGGGCAAACTGCATGTCCGTGTTTGCGGGATCTTCATACGCGGTGAATCCCCGTTCTGCCGCGGCGGCTCTCACCCGTTCGCGGGTCATTTTGTAGAGTGGGCGCAAAAAGCCCGTGTAGAGATCGGCGATCGCCAGGGCCGGGAGCGCTTCTTCGGGAATTTGCCGCGCACGCCGCAGGGTGAGTGTCTCGAGGTAATCGGAAAAATTGTGCCCGGTAATGACAGCGGCGAGGCCGTTGGCGGCATGCCGGTCTGCGAAGCGCAGCAGATATTTCCGCCGGACGAGCGAAGCGGTGTGCTCCCATGAGTAGCCGAGCCGCGCTGCGATACGGTCTATATCCGCCTTATGCATTACAAAGCGGAATCGCGCACCCAGCCGTGTTAAAATACGCTGGCATACCAAATCGAAAGCAGCCTGCCGGTCAGGCTCGACAGGCGTGGGGTAGTGGTGGCAATACCAGGCAATCACTTCACATGAGTCGGGCGCGGTTTCTGCTGCCAGTTCAAGCGCCATCAGGCTGTCCGCACCGCCCGAAAAAGCCACAACCACAGTGCGCGCACCGGCGAGAGCGGTTTTCAGTTCGGTGTTTGTCGGTGTGAGATCCACAAGCGACCTGAAAATCAGGCGTTGTTTTTGGAGAATTTGGCGCCGAGTTTAAAGCGCGCGAGCACGTCTTTGATATCCTGCGTCAGAATCGAGCGCAGCGCCGCTTCGGCGTCGTTGATCACTTCGATGATTTTCATGTTCTCTTCGAGAGTAAAATCAGAAAGCATGAATGCCTTGATTTCATTCTCTTTCGGCGTCGCAATTTCTTTGCCGCGTATTTTCACCGGGCCGACACCCATACGAATGCGCACAAACTTATCGGATTTGAGTCCCCGTGCAATCGACTCGACTCCGATGTTGGGAATTTCCGGGGGCCCCTGAGCCACGACAACTTCACCGTATTTCATGGTGATGTCGTCGTGCACGACGATGATGTTAGCGACCTGCACGCGCAGAAACGAAGCGATGTAGAGCACCGCTTCGCCAGACAGATCCATGAAAGTCTGCGGTTTGAGCAGTACAATATCATGGCCTTCGAAATCGCCCTGGCCGAGCAGCGATTTCTTTTTCTTTGTCTTGATCTGAATGCCCGTATTGTTCGCAAGAACATCGACCACTTTAAAGCCAATATTCTTGCGGTTGTTCATGTAGCGGTCACCGGGGTTACCGAGACCGATCACGAGCTTCAGGTTAGACAGCGCCATTCAAATGGTTAAGCTAAGCAGCCGACCGGCTTATTTCTTTGCCGGTTCTGCCTTCGCCGCAGCAGCCGGAGCAGCAGCGCCAGCAGCAGGTGCCGCTGCCGCAGCCGCAGGTGCCGCAGCTTCTTCTTTCGCCTGGTGAGTAACGTGGCAGATGACAGTCTGTGGCTCCATCAGAATCTTGCTATCGGGCGGCAGCTTCACGTCACTGACGTGCAATGAGTCGCCGATCTGCAGGTGTGAAATATCGATAGTGAGGAACTCGGTGAGGTACTTCGGGAATGTTTCGTAAGGAACCTCGGTGAGGAACACTTCCATGATACCGCCGGCTTTGACGCCTTCTGCCCTGCCTTCGACGTGTACTGCGATACGTGTGCGCAGTTTTTCGTCCTGTGACACGCGGTAGAAGTCGAGGTGTTGCAGCATTTCGTTGACCGGGTGTGACTGGTAGTCTTTGACGAATACCTGTTCGATCTTGCCGTCGATGTCGAGGTCGATCAGGCGTGATTCTGAGATGCCGTGTGCGAACAGTTTACGTGTGTCTTTTTCAAACACCTGAATGCTTTCGCTTTTTCCGTGGTTATAGATGACCGCAGGTATGATTCCCGCACGCAGCAGGTTTTTCCCGCCGACCTTGCCATCGCGCTTTTGCGCCTTGAGTGTTGCCTTTTCCATTTTTTCTCCTAAATTTATAACAGCGCATAATTCAGGCGGCATCTGCCACCTGAATTATATGCTGAGTTTAATGCCGCGAATTTCATATGAATAACGAGCTCACCGATTTCTCTTCGTGGATGCGCTGTATCGCCGTGGCAAATATAGAGCCCACAGACAATACGCGCATCCGCGGGAACCGCTTTTCATCGGATATTTTAAGTGTGTTTGTAACTACAACTTCGTCGATCGGTGAGCCGATCAAATTCTGTATCGCGCTGCCCGACAAAACGCCGTGCGTTGCAGCCGCGATGATTTTCTGTGCGCCTTTCTCTTTAAGCGCGATTGCGGCTTTGCAGATGGTGCCGGCAGTGTCTATCATGTCATCGATAAGAATGCAGTTCTTACCTTCGACGTTGCCCACGATGTGCATCACTTCAGCTTCGTTGGCGCGCTCGCGGCGTTTGTCGATGATTGCCATACTCGCACCGAGTTGTTTGCCGAAAAACCGCGCGCGTTCGGCACCGCCGACATCGGGCGAAACGATCACCAGATCGTTCATCGACAATTCACGGAAGTATTTGATGAGAATCGGCGCGCCGAACAGATGATCGACGGGTATTTCAAAGAAGCCCTGAATCTGGTTGGCGTGCAGGTCCATCGATAGCACGCGTTTGACGCCGATCGCTTCGAGCATCGTTGCAACAACTTTGGCCGAAATCGGCACGCGCGGTTCGACTTTGCGGTCTTGCCGTGCATAACCATAATAGGGTATAACTGCGGTAATGCGGCGGGCCGATGCACGGCGCAGCGCGTCGACAATGAGCATCAGCTCCATGAGGTTATCGTTTGCGGGGTTGGATGTCGACTGTATGACAAACACGTCGGTACCGCGGACATTCTCCGAAATTTTTACGGAGATTTCGCCGTCGCTGAAACGCTTGCACTCGACGCCGCCGAGCTTAATGCCCATTGCATCGGCGATCTCTTGTGCAAGTTCTGTATTAGAACGCCCTGAAATGACTTTTATTTCTGCTTCGACCATGCGGATGCCACGCCGAATATGCACCGGCGCCGGCTAAAATGGCTTTTTCAGACACCCTGTAAACCATTTCGGTTAGGAATGGCTGCCGGGCTGCGCCCGGCAGCCTATATATTGAGTTCGCCAGCCTCTGTGAACGGAAAAAACGGATTATGGGCGATTTCGAGCAGGTTTCCCGAGGGATCAGCCACATAGCCCGAATAGCCGCCCCAGAAGGCCTTTTCGGGCTTTTTCACCACGGTGCCCCCGCAACGAAGGGCGGCACCATAAAGCTGATCCACTTCTGCTTCAGAGGTCGCATTGTGAGCCAGCGAAAAGCCGCGGAATTCGCCGCAGTCATTCTTTATGCCGGCATCGGCCGCGAGCTCATGGAGTGGAAATAAAGATAATACCAGACCCTGCAGGCGCAGAAAAATGACATCGCCCTGGCTCTTATCTGAGCGCCTGATACCGAACAGTTTTTCATAAAACTGCGCGGTGCCCTCAAGGTCACGGGCGCCGAGGGTGATAAGGTGCAGGCGGGGTTGCATAAAGCCATGGATGCGGCGCGGCTGCCAGCGAAAACAAATCCGCTGTATTCTTTATGAAGCAGGGGCTCGATCAGCAAATGAGTTGCGGGGATAAAGGCGGCAGATCAGTTGGTAGCAGATTCAAGGGGGGAAAATATGTCAAAAAAAATCGGAATTATCGGCTCAGGCAGTGTCGCACAGACGCTGGCCGCGGGTTTTGTGAAACACGGTTATGCGGTGAAAATGGGGACGCGTGACGCGAAAAAACTCGACGAGTTTGCCGGCAAGCAGGGTGGTAAAATTGCCGTGGGCAGCTTTGCCGATGCAGCGGCGTTCGGTGATATCGTTGTGCTCGCCGTGAAAGGCAAGGTCGCTAAAGATGCGCTGGCTTTGGCGGACGCGGTAAACCTCAAAGGCAAAACAATTATCGATCCGACGAACCCGATCGAAGACGCACCACCGGAAAATGGTGTGCTGAAGTTCTTCTCAAGCATCAACCGCTCGCTCATGGAAGATCTGCAACACGCGTATCCCGAAGCGCACTTTGTCAAAGCATTCAGCATGATCGGTGGGCCGCACATGGTGAACCCACAGTTTGCTTCGACACCCACCATGTTCATCTGTGGCAATAACGCCGGAGCCAAAAAAGATGTGTCGGATGTGCTCGTAAAGTTCGGCTTTGAACCCGAAGACATGGGTGCCGCGACGGCCGCACGCGCGATTGAACCGCTGTGCATTCTCTGGTGTATACCGGGCATGACCGGCGGCGGCTGGAACCACGCATTCAAACTGCTGCGCAAGTGAGCATGACCCACCTGCGCAGCAAATGCTACTTTGGTACTGCGTGCGTCAGGTCGTTCAGCAGCTGCCAGCCGCGCTCTGTCTTTACCCAGTGCATGTAGTTGTCGAACCTGAGTTCGGCTGACTCCATGCTGATACGGCAGGCTGCCTGGTTGCCGCGCACATCGACCGACAAAATTTTGAGCGTGCGCGGTTTGCCGCCAATTTTGCCCGCCTTGAGCGCACCGGTGTAAGCGGCTTTGTCCATTGCCGCAGCGTCCGTTGCTGCACCAAAGTACGCGAGCAAACGGAAATCTTTGTGCAGCAGCGCCTCGAGTGCAGCCACATTGCGCTCATCGCCTGCCGTTCTGAACGCTTCGATGCTGTGGCGCAAATCGCGTTCTGTCGTTTTGTCTGTCGCCGCCTCTGCTACTGTGCCCGCAACGGCAATCGTCGCCAGCAGTGTCCCTGTGATCCAATTTTTCATGTTCCCTCCAAAGAATTTTATATAATAGTTGCTTAGGCAACTATTATGCCTATAAGGCCGTGACGGTCTTGTCTCATTCTGCCACAAAACTTTTTGTGATGTTGTTTTCGAGCTGCGCGCAGACGCGCATGAGCGCCGCGAAGTCGGTATCGGAAAGCCCCGCCTGCACCGTGTGGCGTTCGGCAGCCACTCGCGCCGAAAGCTCAGTGTGTATCTTGTGCCCCGCCGCGGTTAATCTCACCCGCATGACGCGGCGGTCTTCGCTGTCGACGCGCCGCTGTATCAGCTTTTTTTTCTCCATGCCCGCGAGAATGCGCGTGATGTTCGGTTTGTCATGGATCAACGAGTCGCCGAGTTCGAGCTGCGATAGGCCGGGATTCTGCGCGAGCTTGTTGAGAATCAGCCATTGCTCCTGAGAAATATCGAAGCCCTCGCGTAACGCAAAGCGCGTGAAATGCAGGCGCAGCAGGCGCGCGGTGCGCACGATCTGGAATGCATAGGCCTGTTCGATTTTGACCATCAAGGGCAGTATAGCAACAAATAGTTGCCTTGGCAACTATTTGTTGCGCCGCCGCGCTGGACGGGGGGAGTTATATCGCCCGGTCTTTTGTCTCGGGCAACAGGAAAAATCCTAACACTGCTGAGGCAGCCGCCACCACAACCGGATACCAAAGCCCATAGAACACGTCGCCGGTTGTCGCCACCATCGCAAAGGCAATCGTCGGCAGAAATCCGCCGAACCAGCCGTTGCCGATGTGGTAAGGCAATGACATCGAAGTGTAGCGGATGTTGGTGGGGAAAAGTTCGACGAGCCACGCCGCGATCGGGCCATAGACCATCGTCACGTAGATGACCAGCAGTGACAGCAGCAGCAGTACCATCAGTGTGTTGATTTCATTGGGGTTGGCCTTCGCCGGGTAACCGGCGGATGTCACAAGCGACGCGACTTCTTTTTCGAGCGCAGCGTATTGCACCTTAAAATCCGCTTTACTGAGAGGTTTACCTTCAAACGCGGTGATGTTCTTCGCCCCGACTTGAATCAGCGCTGTTGCACCGGCATGCGCTTCGAGATTCTTGTAAGGGACTCCGCGCTTGGCGAGAATACCTTTCGCGATATCGCAGGAGCTGGTAAACTGTGCCGAGCCCACCGGGTCGAACTGGAAGCTGCAGGTGCCGCGCGCCGCGACAACGGCCACGGGATTCTGTTCTGTCGCGCGGTGAATGGCCGGGTTACCGTATTTCGTCAAAGCCTTGAAAATGGGGAAGTATGTTGCCGCCGCAAGAATACATCCGACTAAAATGACGGGCTTACGCCCCACGCGGTCTGAAAGAATGCCGAACACCACAAAGAACGGTGTGCCGATTAAGAGTGCGCCGGCGATCAGGTAGTTTGCTGTCTCGGCGTCGATTTTGAGCGTCTGTTGCAGGAAAAACAGAGCGTAAAATTGCCCAGTGTACCACACGACGGCTTGGCCTGCGGTTGCGCCAATCAATGCGGCGATAACAATCTTGAGATTACCCCAGTGAGCAAACGCGTCAGCCAGGGGGGATTTAGAGCCTTTGCCCTCGGCTTTCATTTTCTGGAAAGCCGGCGATTCATGCAGTTGCACGCGAATATAGACTGAGATACCGAGCAGCACAATCGACAGTAGAAACGGAATGCGCCACGCCCAGACGTCGAAGTCGGCTTTGAAGATGGTGCGGCAGGTAAGAATAACCAGCAGTGAGAGAAACAGGCCGAGCGTCGCCGTGGTTTGAATGAAACTCGTGAAGAACCCGCGTTGGCCCGGCGGAGCATGCTCGGCGACATAGGTAGCGGCACCGCCGTATTCACCGCCGAGTGCCAGGCCTTGCAGCAGCCGCAGCGAGATCAGAATGATGGGCGCGGTAATGCCGATCGACGCATACGAGGGCAGCATGCCGACGACGGCGGTCGAGACGCCCATGATCACGATTGTTATAAGGAAGGTATGTTTGCGCCCTACGAGGTCGCCGAGCCTGCCGAACACCAGTGCGCCGAACGGGCGCACGGCAAAACCGGCGGCGAAAGCCAGCAGCGCGAAGATGAAGGCCGTGGTTTCATTGACGCCCGAGAAGAACTGTTTGCTGATAATGCCCGCAAGCGAGCCATAGAGATAGAAGTCATACCATTCAAAAACAGTGCCGAGCGAGGCGGCAAAGATGACTTTGCGTTCTTCTGAGGTGATGTGGCGGTGAGCTGTGGTCTGTGACATTTGGTTACCCCTTGAGTAGACTCATATAATCCCGTTTGGAATGCAGCACCCGGCGAACCTGGATCTTTTTTGGCATGACCACGTAAAATACGAGAAAATTGCCGACGACAAGAAATCGGATACCCGTTGCGGCAATAGCATGGTCTTTAGGTATCGAACCAAGCATGGGTTGGTTTGCCAAGAGAGATATGCTCTTTTCCAGATTGTTTAACAAGTGCTCTGCCGCGCTCCGGTTCTCTTTGGCGACAAAATCCAGAATTTCAGCGATATCGGATTCT
>Ga0154020_10008727_pt1 | contig 11737 bp, 10 predicted proteins | sample Klosneuvirus_201_FD_109709 | JGI IMG/M metagenome (GOLD analysis project Ga0154020, IMG submission 109709) | Active sludge microbial communities from wastewater, Klosterneuburg, Austria - Klosneuvirus_20160825_MG | ecosystem: Engineered > WWTP > Aerobic digester > Activated sludge | place... | reverse complement strand
GGGGCGGGGGGGGGGGCGGGGGGGGGGGGGGGGGGGGGGGGGGGGGGTGGGGGGGGGGGGGGGCACGCGTCCCCTGCCTTAAAAAAATCCGACTTCAAACCCTGGGTGAATTTCAATAGTGGCATTCTTGTTCGCGAGCTGTGTATTTTGCTAGCCTAAATGTGATCGCAGGTAAGTTTTCACCACCTACCGATACTGCGGAATCGCCAAAAAATGTTGCTACTATTGCGTCTTTTGTCGCTCCATCGCGTCGTAAATGTCCCGTATGTTGCGTTCTGCTTGGGGTGAATATGTACCCGCGCGACGCATGGCATCGACGTTTTCATCTGCCCCTGGACTTTCGGCATAGTGTGAAGGTATGTATGGTCTGCCACCGGACGGCAAAGGGTTCGCATCAGAAGAGCGAGTTTCAACGCCTGAGCTGTTATGTTGCGAAGACTGTGATTGTTGAGTCTCAAGCCACTTGTCAGTCTCCTGCTCCTCCTTCCTTCTGTCGGCTTCGGCTTCTTTGACGAGCCGATTCACTTTTGGACTACTGTAGACGATCACCAAGTCGCTTTGATCTGCTTTTCTGATGAGGTCCTTGGCTGTTTCGTCGTTGCCGCTATCTGCGAGAGAATCAATAGCACGGCCCGCTGCTCGTGCCATCTCAGGCTTATGTAGGTTTGCAATTTCTGTACGATCTTGCTGACCGTGACCGCAGAACTGCGCAAGAAGCTGGGCGTAATGCTGGACACCATCGTCCTTCTTCCCAGCATCCCAAGCGGAATCGCCTTCCTTGAGCATCTGCAAGAACTGTGGTTCATATTTGGCTATTGCGTCTGCCTTTTCTTCGTCTCTCTTGGCTGACCAATCAACGTCACCTGAAGTGCGAGGAGATACGACGTATATGCTAACAAGCACTAACGCTACCCCAACGCCCACCAGCATTCTCTTCGGCGTAAGTGCGGAACCTGTTCCTACTTGTGACTGCTGCCCGATTTCCATATCAAGCTCGGCAATGCGAGCGCATGATTTTTGAATTGGCGAAACCAACTCGATGGGACCACTCCCGGCAGAATGCTGCTCATAAATTGCTTTTCCAACACCTGCGATTATTGAATCACGTTTCATTCCCAGTTGCTTTGTTCGAGCAAGGTCAAGTGCCTGTTTGCCAACGGCCTTGGCCTTGTCCGTAAACGATTGCGGAGAATCTTGAGCGGCGGCTGTTTCGGCGAGTTGCTTGATTTCAGCAAGCACGGAACGAAGCTGGGCGGTTAACTCGGAAACACAATCCAAGTGACGCTTTTGTTGAAGGCAGTCCTTTCCTAACGCACGATAGGCGGCAGGTAGTGTGACGGAGGTATTTTTTGTTCGTTCAGCTTGCATGGCAACCAACTTGGCTGCCGCCCCAGCACTCTCAGACAAGGAGGTGAGCAGACTTTTCGTCTTCGTTTTCAAGTCGCTTGCGTGACTTTGCGGCGGTAAATCTTGGCTCATGTTTCCAGCTCCAGTAAACGGATGAATTTAGACTGCTCTTGTTTCAGCCCTGCGAGAGCGAGGGTCAAAGTGGGCCAAGAATCCGAAAAGATTTTTTCTGGCCCAATTCCCTTCCCTGCCCTCGCATAGCCGATCAGAGGCAAGACTTCGTTCGTTTTAATTGTAAAATGCGAGACTGACAAGTTCGCCATGCCAACAGGAAAGACACCATGCCGCAGCCTCCGGCAGTTGAGACCGATACCCAACTGCAAAACCTGATCGACCAAGGATTCAACGGGAACTCTGCTGTGCATGACGCACTAGCCATGCAGACTCGTCCTTTCTACATGATACGCTTGGTTCACGCTGATTCCTTTCGGTCAAAAAAGTCCTTCACGTCGCCCCGCTGAATTACAAAATGGCCCCAAGCGGCAGCGGCGACGGAAAGCATACAGCCCATCATCGTAACTCCCAACGGAACACGAGTGAGAAAGAACGGAACCCAATTGGCAAAGACCATGCGGTTTGCAATGACGATCACCGAGTGTTTCTTCTGCGCATTACCGACCCAGAGCATTGCAACGACCATGGCGTTATATCCAACGCTGATGCAGACGAAGAAACCGGTTAGATCACGAAGTCCCGACGGTCCTAATTCGAAGAAGCCGTAGACGCCGAAGAGGAAAGCGAGGCACGTAACGATGGTCATCGCTACAAATGATGGGATGAGGCCCTCTGGCTTCGGTTCCACGACCTTCGCTGTTTTCGCTTCCTTTACGACTGAGGATGCTAACGAACTTCGTTGAGCGACTCCGGTTCCATGCGATGATGGCATCAGAGCAAACTCCCATTCACCCACGGTGTCGCCCGCTTGAATTCGTTTTGCAAGCAAGTAAGCGTCACCTGCGAGAAAGGCAGAATAGGCTGGAAGAAGAAAAAGCAGAAAATACCCTCCCGATCCGCCAAGCAAGTTCAAGTCAATGAATGAGAACACTCCGTAAATAATGGGTGATATTAGAAAAATGCCGATCGCCTTGATTCGCTGACCGATGATGAACTGCCCCAACGGTGGAAGAAGAAAACCCAAGACTGCAATCAAGATCGGATCACGGAACCAACGCTGTGCTTCAAGAATAACGTTCGCTGAAGCAGGAGCTTGCGGTGATGACGGCTTGGGAGGGGGGAGAGGGACTGTCCTTGTCGAAAGCAGCCCATTGACTGAACGGGCTGGTTTCCACTCTGACATTCCTTCCTTCCATACCAAGTCTTCGGGCGATAGTTCACCAGATTTAGCCAATTCTTTGAGTTCCGCAGCTGTCACGGGACCATGCTGCTCGCCAGCTTTGGTGTAATGCCATTGGGTTGCCATCATCTTTTCCTTTTGGTGTCTTGGTGTCTCACGATTTGTCCGGCTTGGAGGGGCTGGTGCCGCCTCAAGTGCTGAGGGACTTGAATTGCTTGAGTCCGGCAGCGTCGAATGTTGGGTCACGTTTGCAGCTTGATGAGAATTGCTCGCAAATCAAGATGTTCTAACGACTTCAGTTCCTTCAGTTTGCTCTTGTCTTTGCCAAAGCCAAAGGCTCGCACCGCAACAATTGGGGCGTCAGGCTTGGCGTTGTCCACAAAAAGCCAACCACCGTAATTCATCACGTTCATGACGGCGGATTTTACTTCGAGAGTCAGCGAGACTTCTTTGACGGGAAGTTTCTCGTTCTTCCTCGTGGCGTCGTCTTTTTTGGGCTTCGCATCGTGCGCATGGAGCATTGAACAGACGAGTATCGTCGCTACACCAAGGAGCAACAGGGGTAGAGTTGATCGCATCGGTTTCCCTTTCGTAACAAGTAGGTGCCTGCATCTTCCAACCAGCCCTGCGACAGCCAGCGTCAAAGTGGGCCAAGAATCCGAAAAGATTTTTCCTTGTCTCAGTTCCCAACCAAACTGGTCATCCACCACGAGGCGAACGCATTGTGTTGATGCTGTTGACTATAGTCAACAGACATCTGGCCCACCCCGATTTACCTTCCGAAGATGCTGGGCAATGAACTCCGTAAAGCTCGTGAAGAAGCCAACTTGACGCAGGAGCAACTCTCCTTTGCGGCGGAGATTGATCGTTCCTACATCAGCCTACTCGAAAACAACAAGAAGTCTCCGACGGTTGATCTACTCTTCCGCCTCTGCGATGCGATGGGCGTCTCTGCCTCACAGCTTCTCGCTCGTATTGAGGTCGTCCGAAAACCGAAGGCCAAGAAAACGAAGTAGTCTCGTCTCGCCGTCTTCCCTTTCCTGCTGTGCGATTCCAGCCGTCAAAGTGGGCCACAATTTTGAAAAGAATTTTTTCTGGCCCAATTCTCACTCCGCTATCGCATAGCCATGTGGAGGCAGGACAAGAATGAATTCTCTCAGTAGAATCGGCGAAATCGTTCATTTCGTCGCTCAACCAGAAGATTACCATGCCGCAGCCTCCGGCAGTTGGGACGGATACCCAACTGCAAAATCTGATCGATCGAGGACTCAACGGGGACGCTGCTGCGCATGACGCTCTACTCAATCACGCCTGCGACCGGCTGCTGCGGCTCACTCGGAAAATGTTTCACGGGTATCCGAACTTGCGCCGCTGGGAGCAGACCGACGATGTGTTCCAAAATTCGATGGTACGGCTTCACCGGGCGATGGCAGAAGTTCAGGTGGAGTCCGTGCGACACTTCTTCAACTTGGCGGCGGTCCAGGTGCGTCGGGAATTGCTGGATTTGGCAAAGCACCACTTCGGGCCGCAAGGCGGCGGGGCCAATCACCACACGGACGGACAACCCGCCGACGATGAGGGAGGCTCGCTACACAAAAGTCCCAAGGAAGCAAAAAATCTTGCCGGATGGAGTGAATTCCATGCTCAAATCGAAAAGCTGTCGGATGAAGAACAAGAAATTGTCAACCTTGTCTATTACGAAGGACTAACACAGGAAGAAGCTGCCAGAGTCCTGGGGATCTCGTTTCGAACGCTCAAGCGACGTTGGCAGGCAATCAAGTTGAAACTTTACGAGGCAATGCAACGTGACGGACAAGGATGACGAACTCCTGGTTGATCTCCTGCTGCGGTGGGATGAACTGCGTGAGCAGGGCCAGGATGTCTCATCCTTGGAACTGTGCCAAGGTTGTCCACACCTTGCCGACGAACTTGCACGGCGCATCCATGCGTTGGAAGTTACGGCTTGGCTGGATAAGCCTATTGATACCGACATTACTGAACCCTTCACTTCCAATAACTTCGAACCTCGCACTTTGGTTGGTCGCTACCGTCTTGATGAACTGATCGCAGAGGGCGGATTTGCACAGGTGTGGCGAGCTTACGATTTGGAGCTTCACCGTTCCGTCGCCGTCAAACTGCCAAAACCGAGCAGACTTGATTCAACTGATGCGTTTATGGCCGAAGCACGAAGCGTTGCTCGATTGAAACATCCGGGGATCGTGCCAGTGCATGATGTTGGACGTGACAACGGCAATGTCTTCATCGTTTCAGAGTTCGTCGAAGGCGGCAACCTCGGCGAACACATCAAGCGATCGCCATTGTCTGTTCAGCAGGCAACACGATGGGCCGCAGAGATCGCTGATGCACTTGAGTATGCTCACGCAAATGGTGTCATTCACAGGGACATCAAGCCAGCCAACATTCTGATCGACCATCACGGACGTGCGTTGCTGGCGGATTTCGGTATCGCACAGTCGGCGAACAAGACCGGCAAGTTTGCTCCCTCCATCGGTACGCTGCGGTATATGTCGCCGGAGCAGTTTGATGGAATGGAAGTTGATGCTCGCAGCGACATCTATAGTCTTGGTGTTGTCCTTTACGAGCTTCTTACCGGGAAGCTGCCGTATTCATCCACCGAACCGAACGTGTTGCGTCGGGAGATCGTCGCTGGAGCGAAGGTTGGGCCGGAGAATATGCCAGCCGAGTTGCGTGCTATTTGCTCAAAAGCCTTGCAGCGTGATCCAGCGGCTCGATATTCGTCAGCAGCAGAGTTGGCCGATGATTTGCGACGCAGCATGGTCAACCCATCGACTCGATGGGGGATGTACGCAATCTTTGGATTGGTCTTCATTGTTGCGGTGATTGGACTGACGATTTGGTCGCCGAAGAAGGAACCGGCTCCACATCAGGCCGCAACAAAAGCTGCGGTAAACATTGCCGACCTCTGGGCCACACACATCAGCACACTTTCGGCACCAGAGCAAGTTCAGGCTGTTGCAGCCAAGCTGAAAGAACTCAACAAGGGTTTCAGCGGTAACGTAAAGGAATCCATTGAGGATGGTGTCGTGGTTGGTCTTGAGTTTCAAACGGATGCCGTGACGGACATATCTCCAGTGCGAGCATTGCCTGGGTTGAAGAATCTAACGTGTACCGGAACGGAAAAAGACAAAGGGATACTTGCCGATCTTGGACCACTCAGGGGAATGCAATTGAAGGGACTCGATTGCTATTGCAACCGCATATCTAACCTTGCACCGCTCGAAGAAATGAAGCTGAACGCCCTCAGTTGCAGCTACTCGTTGGTATCTGATCTGACACCGCTTGCCCAAATGCCGTTGAGTTTATTGAACCTTCATACAACTCGTGTCAGTGACTTGTCGCCGATACGAAGTTGCCCACTTACTGTATTGAACATCGCTGAAACGCCGGTATTCGATCTCGCCCCGGTACGAGGCATGAAGCTGGTCGGCCTCTATTGTGAGAGATCGCAGGTCAATGACATCAGCGCACTCAGTCGAATGCCACTGGTGACGCTCGACATTTCAGAAACACCAGTATCCGACTTGTCGCCGATCAAGAATCTGACCCTTGAGTGGCTTCGATGCGATTTCAATTATCAGCGTGACACAGACATTCTGCGTTCGATCAAAACACTTTTGATCATCAACGACAAGCCAGTGGACGACTTCTGGAAGGAAGTCGACAAAGAACAGTCCGATTTGACGCCGACCACGCTTGAAGAAGCACTGGACTTGGGTAGCAAGCACTTCAGCCAGAGCCGCTTCGAGCAAGCTGCTGTGATGTACACCAAAGCCATTGAGTTCGATCCAAATGATGCTCTGGCATACGACCAGCGTGCAAGCTGTGCCTTCCACGGCAGCAAGTTCAAAGAGAGTCTCCCCGATTTCAGCAGTGCCATCGACCTTGACCCAACGAATGCAGAGTTCTTGCAGCACCGAGCCTTGGCTTACTTTTCACTTCGGCAGTTCGAGCCGTCGATTGCCGACATGGAGGCGGCACTCAAACTGAACCCGCCCAACCGAGTTCAGTTTGAAGAATCCCTGGCAACGATCTACTCGAACCGTGCCGCCGATCGGTCCACTGCCAAAAAGTTCGCTGAAGCCGCTGAGGACATGACCTTGGCGATCAAGCTGTATCCCAAAGGGCAAAACTTCCATCATCAGCGGGGAAGCTGCTACTTCAACATGAAGGAATACGAGAAGGCGGCGACGGACTTCACCGAAGCGATCAAGCAGGAGCCGACCAAGGATGCTCACTATTTGAATCGTGGCTATTGCCTTCAAGCGTTGGGGAAGAATGAAGAGGCGGCGGCTGATTTTGAGAAGGCGAAGAGTCTGGGGAACAACCCATGAAGCGCCGCCTATTTCTCTCCATCGTCCTGTCACTGGTCGTTTGCCGACCGTGCTTTTTGTACTCCGCCATCAGTATCGACACCGGCTGAAGCCAGGAGCGAATGAGAATGAAGTCACATACCGAATACTTAACGATGAACGTCCCAGGCAAAATGGCGTTCGTGAACATCACGCCCAAGCGGGTCTTGGTGAAAGTGATCGGAGAATAGTCATGCAAATCGAACATGTCCGCTCGTATGAAGACTTGGAGCGGTGCAGACGAAGGTACTTTCAAAGTCAACGTTTTCCCTGTACCTTCTCCCCCTGGAAGGGGGAGAAGGTGGCCGACAGGCCGGATGAGGGGGCTGATCTGGAGTGAATAGGAAACACCAGAAAACCGTGGATCCTTTCCTCTTCACCCTGGCCTTCTCCCCCGTGGAAAACGTGTCAAGTTGGAAAGTCAATTGCTGGGGCGAGGGGACAATCGCAAGAAAATCCACAGCATCATTTCTGACCGCGTGAACTATAATTTCACGATCTGCTGTGGGTGTCGCCACGGTTTTCCTGTGCGAGTCCTGAACCCAAGGTCGTTCAGGGCTTCACAAACTTCAATGTGCATCTTCCCTTGATCTCGAAATTCAGTGGACTTGGCTACGACTTCGGCCCATGGAATCAAATCTTGTACGCTGAATTTGACGGACAACGAATCAAATGCGTCCTTGTGAAAGTGATCGGCGAATAGCCGACGCACATTGCTGAAACTGGAGCTACTTCATGAATTTGTTACAACCGATCATCGTCTTGCTCGCCTTCATTCCTGTGGCAGTGTCATTGAGCACGGCCAACGGCGGAACTGTGCAGCACGCCTCCCCGCCGCCCAACATCGTCTTCATCCTGTGTGATAATTTGGGCTACGGCGACGTCGGCTGCTTTGGTTCGAAGCTGCACCGGACGCCTCATATCGACCAACTGGCGGCTGAGGGGCTGAAACTGACCAGTTTCTATTCGGCCAGCGGTGTCTGCACACCGTCGCGAGCCGCCCTGATGACTGGCTGCTACCCGCCGCGTGTGGGTTTGCATCTGACCGATCCCGACGGCGCAGTCCTGCGACCCGTGTCGCCAAACGGTCTGCATCCGGACGAAGTGACAATTGCAGAAGTTCTGAAATCTGCGGATTACACAACGGCCTGCATCGGCAAATGGCATTTGGGAGATCAGCCGGTGTTCCTTCCAACTCGTCAGGGCTTCGATCAGTTCTTTGGCATCCCCTACAGCGACGACATGACGCCGCGTGAAGGACAGCCATGGCCGCCGCTGCCACTAATGCGACAGGAAACCGTCATCGAAGCGCCGGTTGATCGCGATCTCCTCACAAAACGGTACACCGAAGAAGCCGTGAAGTTTATCCAGCAAAACAAAGACCGCCCGTTCTTTCTGTACCTGCCGCACGCAATGCCCGGCAGCACAGCGCATGCATTTGCCAGTGACGCATTCAAAGGTCGCTCGGCGAACGGGCCGTGGGGAGATTCCGTGGAAGAACTGGACTGGTCCACCGGTCAGATCCTCAAAACACTCAAGGATCTAAACCTGGACGAACGCACAATCGTCGTCTGGACCTCAGACAATGGTGCCCCACAACGCAAACCGCCGCAGGGCAGTAACCTGCCTCTCAGCGGTTGGGGTTATTCAACAATGGAAGGCGGAATGCGCGTTCCCTGTATCGTTCGCTGGTCGAGTCACATTCCGGCCGGCACGGTCACGGACGAACTCACAACCATGATGGACTGGCTGCCAACGCTGGCATCACTCGCCAAAACTCACCTGCCCGCAGATCGGCCGATCGATGGTCGAGACATCAATGAACTGCTCATCGATCCCACCGAAACGAAATCAACGCATGACGAGTTTCTGTACTACTACCGCGACCAGTTGCAGGCGATTCGTGACAGTCGCTGGAAGCTGCATCTGGAGCGTGATGACAGGCAGGTCAGCCTCACCGGCAAGACGCAGTCATCGCCCGCACAGCTCTACGACCTGAAGGCCGACATTGGGGAACAACACAACGTCGCCAGTCAGCATCCGGACATCGTCGAACGACTGGCAACGCAGGCCGCCAATGCTGTCCGAGAACTCGGCGACACGGCCAAACCGGGCATTTCCCAGCGTCCCGTCGGTCGAAGCGAACAGCCTGTACCGCAAGTGCTGCGGGAGCCAGGCGGGAATTAAGCGTCGAGCAGAAAATAAGTGTCGCCTTTCGCTCCGCAAAAGTTGCGAAAACGCTGCTTTCGCGGAACGAAAGGCGACTCTAAGAAACCGCTCGATGCTAAGGCATGACGAACTGATGGCCCGTAGGTTTGACTGTCAGAACCGGGCAGGGAGCCTTGCGAACGATTCGTTCGGCGACACTTCCCATTAGAACGTGCATCAGCGCCGAACGACCGTGTGTCCCGATGACAATCAGATCGATTTCCTTCTCGCGGGCGTATTCGATGATTTCAATAAATGCCGTCCCGGTTCGAACTTCGCGGATAATCTGTCTGCCGTTGTCCCAGTTGTCCGGCGGAAGTTTCGCGAGAGCCTCGTGAGCCCCCTTCGTGATCGCGTCTGTCTCGGACTGCATTGACGGTGCGGAAAACCCCGCTACTTCCGCAACCAGCATCGCGGGGTCAGGAGCCACATGCAGTAAGTGAAGCTCGGCGGCAAATCTCGCAGCGAAGGCGCACGCATGATCCATCGCGGGTTTGCTGAACTCACTGAAGTCCGTGGGAACAAGGATGCGGTCGAGTTTGATCATTTGTCTGCTTCCTGAAAAACGAGGGTTGTACAGGCAACGCTGGACAGCAAATCCAAGCTGGCCGTTTTTTAGTTCTTGCCACTCTTGAGCGGCGATGTTTTTGCGGGCTCAGGCGCAGTGGCGAGTAATTCGATGTCGAACACCAGCACGGAATTCGGCGGGATTCCGTCACGTCCGTTTTCTCCGTACGCCAGTTCGCCAGGTACGAACAGACGGTACTTTGCACCGACCTTCATCAATTGCAACGCTTCAGTCCAGCCTTTGATAACTCCGGTGACAGGGAACGAGACCGGCTTGTCATCGGCGGTTGGCGCGTCGCCTTCGTACGAATTGTCGAACACGCTGCCGTCAATGAATCGGCCGCGGTAATGAGTGGTTACGACGTGTTCGACCGTTGGCGTGGGGCCGGTGCCTTCCTTGACAACCAAATACTGCAGGCCGGACTTCGTGATTTTCACTCCTTGTTTTTTTGCGTTTGCCGCAAGGAATTTTGTTCCGTCCTCAAGGCTCTTTTTGGCAATCTCGATGGATTTTTTCTCCAATTCCGCTTCCAGGGCCTTGAAGGCGGCCTGGATTTCTTCTTGAGTGAGTGTCATCTTTTCACCAGCCAGCGCCGCAGCGACTCCGGCGGCAAGGGCTTTTGGATTCGCGTCAAGTCCCTGTCGGAGAATGTCTTTGCCAAAGTTGTAGCCGATGACGTAGCTGGTCTTGTCCAGGTTCGTTTCCAATTTCGGTGCTTCAGTTTTAGGAGGAGCAGTGTTTTGAGCCAACGCGGGAGCGCAAATGGCGAGCAGAAGGGTCAAAGCAAATGTGCGGCATACCATGTGAAGTCACTTTCGACGAAATTCGATGCCCAATCGGTCCGCGTTCACACAACGCTGTCAAATCCGGGCAGTTGTCCTGGAGATCCCGGATACTCATCCGTGCGGCGTTTCGCTCGCCTTTTGGACCCCATGCCGAACTATGACGATTTGTTGCCAGGATGCCAATCGAACTTACAGAATTGATGCGGAACCAGGAAGGCCCATGCTGAAGTGCCTGTTTCTTGCTGCCAACAAAAACAGCAGCCTGTTTTGCAGGCTGCTGTCGAGAAATTCAATTTCGCATTTGCCCCGCCATGAGAGTTTTGGGTTCTCTCCGGGCTTTTCGCCAGCGAGACTGTTTAAGATTTTTTCTCAGTCTTTGCCTTCTCAGTCGTTTCGCCTTTTGGTTTGTCAGACTTCTTCTTTTCAGCCTTTGGCTTTTCCTTGGAATCGTCGTCTTCCGACTTCACTTTGGCCGCGACAAAGGCCTTCTTGAATGGCTTCTCCGCAAAAATCATTTCCAGTTTTTCGGCTGCGTCAGCACTCTGGACAGAGCCCTTGCATTTTTCGCAACAGAAGTGAACCATCACGTTGCTTACGCGAGCAGATTCTTCCTTCTTGAAGTCAGCGCCGGAGATCGGGCATTTCTTCTGAACAAACTGCTTCGTTTGAACCAACTGATGATTGGCTTTCGTTCCAAACTTCGTGGGTTCCGCTTCGAATGCCGCTTTGCACTTGTCGCAGCAGAAGTAAACCTGTTTGTCCTTGTACGCCGTGAATTCCGTTTCCTTTGCCGCTTCACCAGAAACCGGACACTTCGCCGTGAACTTCCTTTCGCCGTCCTCGGTTTCTTTCTTATCCGTTTCCTTCTTGCCAGCTTCCTTTTTTTCAGTCGCCTTCTTTTCGGCAGATTCCGTCTTTGGCTTCGCGGTTTCCTTCTTTGCACTTTCCTTCTTCTCAGTTGCCTGCTTCTCCGCCTTCTTTGGGGACTCAGTGGCCTTTTCTTTGTCGTCCGCCACCGTCGCCGCAACGCAGCACACGGAAGCAATCGACAGCACCAGCAACATGGACCATCGCATCATCACAG
>Ga0154020_10008726_pt1 | contig 11737 bp, 10 predicted proteins | sample Klosneuvirus_201_FD_109709 | JGI IMG/M metagenome (GOLD analysis project Ga0154020, IMG submission 109709) | Active sludge microbial communities from wastewater, Klosterneuburg, Austria - Klosneuvirus_20160825_MG | ecosystem: Engineered > WWTP > Aerobic digester > Activated sludge | place... | reverse complement strand
GTGGACGCCGCCCCACCGATACAACCTGACCGGCGACCGCAGCATCCCCTTCAGCACCTACGCAAAATTCGTCGTGGATACCGCGACCAGTCTCGGTCAGGGCGGGGACAAGGGATTCTTTAAGAGTCAGGCACAGACACACATCGCCCACGCGCTCGAAATGCTCCTTGAACTGAATCGCTCGGTTACACTGCTGGGGGCGTTCGAGTTGCTATCCGACCGGGAATTGCTGGAGGAAGAAATGGAGAACCTTCAGGAACTTCTCGAAACTCCGCGTCGTGAGGCCGTTTACGCGCACTTCGCGAATCGCTTCCTCACCCAACCGGACGAACAACTTGGCGGTGTCCGGGAAACCATCGCCAACTACCTGCAATACTTCCTCACGCCCGAAGTGGCGGAAGTGTTCTGCACTGGCGAGAGCACGTTCAACTTCAGCACGATTGACCAGGGCAAAATCATTCTGACGACGATGCCGCAAAAATTCCAGACCGAGCGTCGCTACGTGAACACATTCCTGAAGCTGCTTTACTACAACCACGCCCTGCGCCGCTTCGACAAATCCAAGGCGGATCGCGCGAAAGACAACGTACTGATTCTCTGGGCCGATGAAGCGCAGCGTTTCATGACGGCGAGCGAGGATGGCACGAGCGACTACAACTGCGTGGACGTGATCCGCGAGGCCGGCGCGACCGTGGTCGCCGCCGCGCAAAGCACAACCTCGCTTATTCCGCCCTTGGGCAATGACAAGGCGAAGGTGCTGACGCTGAACCTTCGCAACCGCCTCATCTTCCGCGCCGCCGACGAAGCCGATGCGGTCCAAGCGGCCGATTTCCTCGGCAAGAAGCGCGTCGTGAAGCGCTCATGGGGCTACAGCGCCGGAAGGACGAACAGCAACTACTCCGAAACCGAGGAGCACAAAATCAAGCCTCACAAACTCCGCAACCTGCGCGACCATGAGTGCGTTCTTGTCCACTGCGAGCGAGGATTTCGTCGTGTGACGTTGCCGCCATTGGAAGCAAATGGGACTGTGGCCGGTTGGTTTTCCAAGTGGCGACGATTGTGCCGGTGGCCGTAACCAACGCGAGATTCTGCCTCGTGTCGTAGCACTGACCATTCATAGATTGCTCTACGGCTCGTCTCAGGCAACTTCCCGAACCATGTTCTGGCTGCCGAATGGGTTGGCAACTCGAATGGTGCAGGCGGGGTCATCCTGCCATTGACCGTTCAGCAGGAAACGGTAGTTGTGCTTGCCGGGCTTCAACCGGATGGTGGTCTGCCATATTCCGTCCGAGCCTCGCTTGAGGTTGATTGGCTCTTTTTGCCAATGGGTGAAGTCACCAACCAGTTGAACACTCAATGCGTCGGGTGCGTGAAAGCTGAAGATCTGTTCGCTTGATGTCTTGATTCTCTTTGCCATAACTTTCCTTTCGTTGCAGTAATTATTGTAGCGTGAATTTCGTGAGTCTAACTCTTTTCGATCAATTCTGGTTCGGATGATTGTCGAGACCGATCCATTCCAGCCAACCAATCGAGCGATCTGATTGGCCGGGCGGGGACATAGGAGACGCCCCACCCGAATCGAGTCAATCGCCGGAAGTGAATCCGGACACTGTTCCAGATAAAGCCACGCTCTTCCACGACCATGCAAACGTCAACGAGCGAGATGGTTTCGGATCTGATGAAGTCGGACACATGGTAATGGTCAGCTCCGCGCCGAACACGCTTCCACCTGACGAAACCCGCCAGGGCAACGACCGCATGCGCGATTCCCAACACGAGCAACGCCCACGGAATGCGGCCGGATGAGAACCAATGCCTTGTTGCGAAACCGAAAGCTGCTGCTGCCCCAATAAAGGCAAACAAGATCACGATGTGCGGCATCAACGAGGAGATGCGCGTGTTCGCCTCAGCCCCCTCAGCCAGATTTGCCGGGCCAAGATACGAGCGTGCTGCTTCGGCGCGTATCCTGACCGCAAGTGATGGTTTCCGGTGCGTCATAGGTGATAATGCCCGGCAGCTTCAGGTTGATATAACACGTCCTCGACCCGCAGCCGCACGGAGCCGGCGGGCACTTCCCACGAGAATTCATCCCCAACGCGATGGCCAAGCATCGCGGTGCCAATTGGCGCGACCACGGAAATCTTGTCGTGCTCAATGTCCGCGTTGCCAGGGAAGACCAGGGTGAAGATCATTTCCTCACCGGTGTCCAGGTCGCGAAGCCGGGCTTTTGAGTTCATGGTGATGACATCGGAGGGCACGTCCGTCGGCTGGACCACGCGGGCGTGTTCCAGTTCCGCCTGCAAGCCACGCAGATCATCACGGGAGTTCTTCATGCCTTCGATCAGCGGCCGGAGCCGCCGCATGTCGGCTTCTGTGATGTAAATAATACGGGGACTTAGCATTGTTTTCATGATTAACCTTTCATTGGTTATGGGTGTGGTAATTGCCGCGTGCCTGAATCAGGTCGCGAGCCAGAACGCCATTTCGTTGACCTGCTCGGGTGTCCCGAGCACCAACACTTGGTCGCCCGGGCGCAACGTTTCCGAGCGACCGGGACTCAGCACGGAGCGATGGTTTCGCTCAATGCCGATGATCTGAATTCCGAGCAGCGAATTCAGCGCGAGATCCGCCAACGATTTTCCGACATGGCGCGAGCTGGCCGGGACGGTCAGTTGTTCGAGCCCCAAGTCGGCAAGTTTCGGAGACTCAGCCTTGCCGGCAGTTGATTCCACGGAAGCGTTGAGCCACCGCTCAGCCCGCCGCAGATTCTCGTTCTCCCCCAACAACAAGATTTTGTCGTTCGGGTACAAAACAGTCTCGGCAGTCGGGTTAGGGATGGTGATCCCCTGTCGTTCGATGCTCACAATCGTGCAGGAAAACATCTGGCGCAGTGGCAACTCAGAGATTGGACGCGCCACCGCCTGGGTGTTTTCCTTGATCGTGCATTCCGCCAGATTCAATTCCCATCGGCCATTGGATTCGGGCCAGCCAGCTAACGACACCTTGCCGCTTGCGAACGGTGAATCCGCCAACTGACTTCGCAACTCAATCTCGAACCGGCTGTGCAGGCGAATCAGCTTGCGCCAGAACACCACTGCGAGAGTGGCGCATGCCACCACGAGGGCGACCAATCCCCACCAGGGAAACGCCGCGTACGGGATGAGCACTGCGAGCCAGAGGATCATGCCCAACGCTGCCGCACCTTTGAGCAGCCTCTCGAAAAGCGGCTGGAGGGTGGTCCGCCTGGCCCGGCCTTGAGCGGCGGACTCCGCACAAATCATGGCCAGCGCTTCGATGTTGCGCCACAGGGCAATGACAGGCGCCAGCAACACAACACCGAAGCCAAACCAGAACATCAGCGGCAATCCGTTGGTCACGGGCCAGTCGGCGCCAATCCATTTCTCAGCGAGCGCATACAGCGGTCGCGCCACCAGCAGCAGGCCAGTAACGAACAACACCAGCAAGGCAACTTGAATGATCCGTGGCGCCGTCAGTTTCCAAAACAAACTGCCACTGCGCCGTTGCTTCAGACTCTCGATCCATTCGTGGTAGAACTCAATCCACTGCGCGAGGAAGCCCGGCTGTTTCCGCTCCATCCATTTGCCGAACGAACTGGATCGCCGGATCAATAGCGGCGTCGTCAGGGATGTCAGCAGACAAACCCCGATGCCCAGAGCGTAGAATGATTGCGGCACCAATCCGCCCTGCACGCCGGTCAACGCAATGATGAGTGAGAATTCACCGATGGGCGTCAGACACAACGCCGCGCGAGCCGCATCCCGCATCGGATGTCCCACCAACAGCAACGCGCCGGTGGCCGCGATCGTGCGCCACACTACGGCAATCAAGAACACTCCGAGTATCAGCGGCCAGACATCCGCCAGCATCGTGAAATCGAACAACATGCCGATGGCCACAAAAAAGACCGGCGCGAACACTTCGCACAATCCGCCGAGCACACGGTCCACCTGTTCGCCGCGCCCGGTGGTGGAAACAATGACTCCCAGCAGGAACGCGCCCAGAGCCGCGGAGAAGCCCGCCTTCGCCGACAACAAAGCCATCGCGAGCAACAATCCGACAATCACCAGGGAACGCACTTCCGAGGAGACACTCCCGCCCAAGCGATTGAGCAACGGTGGAACGAGCAACAACGCGCCAATGACCATCGTGACAATGATCGCCTGTAAACGAATCACCGTACCGAAGACGACCATGGAGTCGGCCTGCCCCACTTGAATGAGTGACGTGAGCACCGTCAGCGCCACGACGGCCACCAAATCATCGAGCGCCGTAACTGTCAGCGCCGTTTGACCGAACCGGCTATGCGTGGCATTGGCGTCCCGCAAACTTTTGCCGAGTACGGCAGTGCTGGAAACCATGAGCATTCCAGCCAGTACAAGGCTGTATTCATTGGGCCATCCCATCGCGACCCCTAAAATCCGGCAGCCGATCAGGACCATCGCCGCAATGGCGAGCGTGGCCAGAACCAGCGGCAAGCCGACCTTTCGGAGCCGTTGCAGTTTGACGCCCTGACCAATACTGAAAATCAGAAACACCAAACCGATCTGTGCGAGTGACTGGATTCTTTCCGGGTCCGAAACCAACGCGAACGAATGCGTCTGCGGTCCAATCAAGATGCCAGCGGTGATGTAGCCGATGACCACGGGCACGCCGATGCGCTGGCAAAGCCACGCCGCGGCAGCGGCGACCAGCATCACCAAACCCAAATCTTGAATGAAATCAATTCCCGACATCTGTATTCAACAGTTGTGTGTTTTTCTCGAAATAGTTCACCTCAGTCAGCCAGCGGTTTGACACTCGCGTTGACACTCAGAACCGGACAGGGCGCGTGGCGCAAAATTCCGTCCGTGATGCTCCACAAGCGATGCCGCCGAAACCACGCGCAATCGCGCGCCGGCAGGACGATCAAGTCAATGTTGGAGAGTTTGACTTCCTGCAAAATGGCGTTCAGCAACGGCACGTTACTCCAGACGGTGGCCTCATACTCCACGGGCCAACGGAGTTCCGAATCAAGCCAGGCAGTCAGTCGGTCTTCCACGCTGGAAACAACTTCGTTCGACTCTGCCTTGTGCCCGTTGACGCAGTGGAGAATGTGCAGCCTCGCCCCGTTCTCGCGGGCAATCGCTGAGGCATAAGCCAACGCTTCGCGGTCGTTGTTGGATAACTCCAGCGGCAACAAAATGCGCTTCCAGGTCCGCAGCGGAAACTGTTCCGGTGTCTTTAGGAAATCCTGCACCTGATCGCGCGCCACGACCAAAACCGGACACGGGGACTGACGCACCACCCGTTCCGTGGTTGTTCGCAACAAGACATTCTTGCTGCCGCTGCCCACATGAGCGCTCATGACAATGAGGTCGGCAGAAAGCGCCTGTGCATGTGCCACGATCTCATCCGCCGCCCGTCCCACGCGCACCGTGGTAGTGACGGACACCTCACTGGGAAAGTTTTGTGCGAGCCATTGCTCGATTTGCGTGCGGGCGGCAGCGGCTCGCGCTCCGGGATAAATCGGCGTCTCTCCATTGGGTACAAGCCCACTTGACGATTCGACCACGTGAAGGACATGCACCGTCATCTCGGAAGTCTCCGCCAGTGCAATCAAACGCCGCAGGAGCGCGGTGGAAACATCTGAAAAATCAAAAGGAGCAACGATTGTGCGCAGACGCAGGTTCGACAACGCGGGCTGAGCTGCTGCCAATTCTGTTCCCCCGACCTTGCCCATCGTTGACAACCGCGTCGGAGGAATTTCCCATTGCGGACAATCTGTCGCCAAATTCAGTGTGTTCATTTCATTTCAACTGTTGAATGTTTTGTCGAGTCCCAGCAACTTTCCGGCGTTGTCAGGCCATGACCGTTCGATCCAGTTCCGCAGCTCAGGCACAAGCGGACTGACTGTTGCCGCCCTGAAGTTGAAGCTGAAGTTCCAATAACTGGCCGGCTTAAGTGTCCTTTAGCTGGCGCTATGCCAGCATTGGAAAAACGCGGACTAGCTTGTATTTACTGGGGTTTCTGGAGTTGCGGATGAATCTCCCTCGCTCCGCCGAAACGATTTGTTCCGATGCCGGTTTGGAATGCGCCGATTGCATGGCTAATTGCGAAGGCAGGTCCCGCACTGGCCAAGCGGTGGAACTCAACAGCGCTTATGAAAGCCAATCACTGTCGTGGGGGGTGGAGCGAAGCCTTGGGGCCCGGCGCTGATTCAGTCATTCGCGAACTCTTCCTGATCGCGCTCAATGACATTGCCTTCGTCAGCTTCACTTGCGTCGGTGCTCAGATGGTGAAGTGCGCGCCAGGTGTGATAGCCGACTGCATCAAGCCATCGCAGACCGTCAAGCGTATGTAGGGCTTGCCCCGGCTCCACGGTTCCGTGAGCACTCTCCTCCAATAAAGCGGCGCGTTCAGCACGCCTGCGATTCGCCAAAGTAAGTGAAAGCCGTTGCAGCTTGTCGCGCGCCAGCGCCGGCGCATGCCGATGCAATGACGCCGCGGCAGTCTCGACCATCTCCAGCACCATGCGCTTCGGTTCCTGCAACCGTTGTTCACCAATCAGCAGCGAAGGTTCGAGGTTATTCTTCACCACGACTGCCAATTGGTTTAGATGATCCAACGTGTGAATCAATGAGATGCGGATGTTGAGTTGGCCCGGACGGGACGCTGGGAACGCAATTAGTCCAAGGAAACGTCGCGTTTCTTTCAGCGCCGCCAACGCTGCATCCGTTCGATCTGGCGTTGCGGGAATTGAGCCGCGCAGTCGCCGTTCAATCTCGTCGAGCACTTCCGCAGCAACATCCATGAGCGTGCGGCGGACCGCTTCAGTCGCGACTTCGGGAATTTCAATTAGCGATGAATCGAGATGTTGGGTAAGAATCGGACCACGCTCGGGAACGAGGCGTTCAATGAAGGCGCTGAACCGCTTGACGCCCGGTAAAACCAACAGCGCAGCAAGCAACGTGAACCCCGAATGGAACGCGGCGAGAATCACCGCTCCGAATTGAGAGCCAAGACTCTGCTCGGCCTGTTTCACGCTCCAAACGAAAATCGGAAGAATGACGAACGCCAGGATGCCTGCCAGGACGCTGAACAGTATGTGCGCCAGTGCCGTGCGCTTCGCTGGCGTTGTCGCGCCAAACGCAGCGAGAGCAGACGTGGATGTGGTGCCTATGCTCGCACCAATGATGAGCGATGTGCCTTGTTCCAGATCAATCATCCCCGTATGAAATGCCGCCAAGGTCGTTGCGACGGCGGCAGCGGACGATTGGGTGATCACGGTCAGCATGATTCCGATGCCGACAAGCATCACGCGACCGGTGAGTGTCCCGTGTGGAAGACTGTCTGGTGAAAAGGATTCTGAGAAGGAAACCATTCCTGATTGGAGAATGTCGATGCCCACAAACATCAACCCAAATCCAGCCACGGCCAAAGCAATTGCCGCGTTACGGCCGTGGGAAACCAATCTGGCCAGCGCACCCAATCCCACCAGCGGGAACGCCAACTTGCCAATGCCAAATTGCATTCCCACCAGGGCAATAAGCCACCCCGTGCTCGTCGTGCCCAAGCTTGCGCCCATGACGATGCCGATGGCTTGCGAAAAAGTTAGAACTCCCGCACTGACGAAACCGATGGTTGCCAGAGTCGTGGCGCTCGATGACTGAGCCAGCACAGTTATTCCCGCTCCGGAAACGAATGCGGTTGATGGACGACCTGTGAACCGGATGAGAATGCGCCGCAGCGAGTCCCCCGCTGCCGTCTTCAGCCCATCGGACAGCAGGAAGACGCCGAGGAGAAACAGGCCGATTCCGCCGAGCAATTGAGAAAGCATGACGAGTCTTCTTTTTTGTAGTTCAGGCTATAAATGTGCCTTCACATACCAAACATCTGCAGCGCCAACGTTGCCAACCCGAGAAAGACCAGGAAACCCATCGTATCGGTCAGCGCCGTCACAAAAATGCTGGACGCCAGCGCAGGATCAACTTTGCACCATTTCAAGCCGAACGGAATCGCGACGCCCGCCAATGCTCCGAGAATCTGGTTCAATAACATCGCCGTCCCCGCCACAACTCCGAGGAGCACGCTTCCCTTCCAGCCGAACGCGATGAGACCGATCGCAAGTGCCAATACAACGCCGTTGCCGGCTCCGATAAACAGTTCTTTGCGCAGCGCCCGCAACGCATCGCCTGGTGACACTTCACCGAGGGCGAGACTACGGATGATCACCGTGAGCGCTTGATTTCCGGCATTACCGGCCACCGCGCAGATGAGTGGCAGGAAGGCGACCAGTGCAGTCCAGCGTGAGATGGTGCCTTCAAAAAAGCTGACGACGGTCGCGGCACCCAAGGCGGTGATCAGGTTCACGCCCAGCCACGGCAAGCGCTTGGCAATAGAGTGCCTCCAAGGAGTCCAGATTCGTTCCTCGCCAGATAGCCCTACCATCAGTTGCATGTCCTCGGTTGCTTCGGTCTGCGCCACCCGAATGGCGTCGCGGATTTTCACGACGCCCACCAGACGCTCCTGGTCGTCCACCACCGGCAAGCCAAGAAAGTGATAGTGTTGAATTTGTCGGGCAATCTCCTCCTGGTCGTCGGCGACGTGCAGAAACCGGACTTCACGGTTCATGATTTCACTCATGCGCCGTTCCGAAGGAGCAAACACCAGGTCGCGCAGCGAAACCACGCCAGTCAGCCGGCGGGTCTCGTCCGTGACGTAAACGTAGAGCACGTCGTCAGTGCGTTGTCGGGGACTGGCGCGAAGTTCCGCGAGGCAGGCTTCAACGGTTTGGTCCGCGCGCACCGCGATGAAGCGGTTGTCCATGATACCACCGGCCGAGTCGGACGGATATCGCAACAGCGCCGTTACCGCCGCCGATTGATCCGGCGCCAAGGCGGCCAGCAATTCCTTCCGGCGCGAGGCGGAAAAGGAGTCAGAGAGATCGGCGACGATGTTGGGCGAAAGGATCTGGAGCCATGCGGCGATTTGGTCCACGGGAAACTGTTTCAGCAAGTGAACCGCTGTCTCGGGTGGCAATTCTGAAAGAATCGCGGCCACCGTGGGTGCAGGAAGCCCCTTTAGAAGTTCCTGCGCACTCGCTACCGGCAAACGCTCCAATCGGTCGGCCCAATCCGCAGGTCGCAACTTGTGGAGGCCGGATATGTTTGTCGTGTTATCCTTCATACAAATGGCGGGCTTTGGTGGTTGATCTTGGCTATTTCACTCGGAACGCCAGGAGCACTCAAGTACCAACGCTACACGGTCGAGCCGCTTGATCTTGCCCTCGTGAAATCGTTGCCACCTCTCGCAACTGAAAGAAGTTTCGTCTGTCGGTGAGCTTCCAAGAACGGTACCTTCGTTGAATCAATGAATGATCTCAGCGTACTGATCACGTTCGCCGTTGGCTTAACGGGAGCTCTCGTCTTCGGGTATCTCGCCCTCCGTCTGAAGTTATCCCCCATCATTGGTTATTTACTGGCGGGCATCGTGGTCGGTCCTTTCACTCCCGGTATTGTCGCAGACCACAAGGTTGCCGAACAATTCGCCGAAATTGGCGTGATCCTGCTTCTGTTCGGCATTGGGCTGCATTTTAATTTGCGTGAACTGATCGCGGTATGGCGCGTGGCCCTGCCGGGAGCACTGATCCAGAGCACCCTCTCCACGATTGCGCTGGCGGCGCTGCTGCATTTGTTGGGCTGGAACTGGACATCCGGACTCATCCTGGGAATGGCCATTTCGGTGGCCAGCACGGTCGTGATGGCCTTGGTGCTGGCCGAGTCGCGCGATCTGCACGCCCGGATCGGGCATATCGCAATCGGCTGGACCGTGGTCGAAGACATCCTCACTGTGGCCCTCCTGCTCCTCCTGCCAATTATCTATGCCTCGGACCGGAATGTCGAACAGCACGTTTCGGTAGTTCTCGGCGTGGCCGGATTAAAAATCGCGGGTCTGGTCGCCGTCGTGGTGGTGTTGGGCAAATGGGGCATTCCCTGGGCGTTGGAGCGCGTGGCTCGGACACGCTCACGCGAACTTTTCACGCTCGCGGTGCTGGTTCTTGCCGTGGGCATCGCGGTCGGTTCGGCCAGGATCTTTGGAGTGTCTATGGCCCTCGGCGCTTTTCTCGCCGGACTGGCCGTCGGTCGCTCGGAGTTCGCCTCCCGGGCCGCCAACGATGCCTTGCCGATGCGCGACGCGTTTGCCGTGCTCTTCTTCGTCTCGGTCGGCATGCTGTTCGATCCGCGAAGTCTGATACAGGTCCCGTTGATCATCGCCGTGGTGCTACTTGTCGTGATCGTCGTCAAACCACTGGCCGCAGTGCTGACCGTGCGGGTCCTCGGCGAGCCCTCGGCAACCGCAATCCCGATTGGCGCCGCCTTTTCCCAAGTGGGTGAATTCAGTTTCATCCTGGGGACGGTTGCGCTCGGGCTCGGTCTCATTAACGAGGCTGGATGGAATGCCCTCGTGGCCGCCTCCATCATCTCCATTGCGCTGAACCCTTACATCTATCGCTGGGCACGCCGGCTGGCATTGACGAAAGCGCCAATGCCCGTCCCGACTCCGAAAAGTCCGCGCCCGCCACTCAATCCCAAGCGCTGCATCCTGATCGGCTACGGCCCGGTTGGGAGGATCGTTCACAAGCTGCTCATGGATCGCGGCGCGGAAGTCACGGTGATCGATCTCAACCTGGACACCATCCGCCAATTACGCAATGCAGGCCAGAGCGCGCTGTACGGGGATGTCCTCCGGTCGGGAACTCTCCTCGACGCCGGCGTAGAAACCGCCGGCAGCCTCATCCTGAGCGCAGATATGGAAGACGCTGCCGAACTCATCGCCCAGGCACGCCTGCTCAATCCTGAGTTGCGTGTTCTCGCTCGCTGCGCTCACCTGCGGGACGCACCCGCACTGCGCCGAGCGGGTGCCACGATCGTTGCCGCAGGTGAAGCTGAAGTGGGCGTGGCTTTCGTGGAAGCCGTGACCGCCGCCGATCAGATAAACTGTAGCGAAGCGGCCGACCGTCGGAAGGCGATTCGACGGAGCCTGTACGATGACCCGGATCCAGCTAAAGAATGATCGTATGTTTGATGCTGGTGATTTCAATTAAGATGACGATCATACGGTTTCAGCGGGTTGGCGGCTCGCCGTACGCGTGACGATCTTGCTCAATTCCCGCAACCAAAGGACCGAACTGGCAACTGCGGTACAACGTATCCAATCACTCAAACTCAGGTAGAATGAATCAGGCGCGCGTCGGCGGGAACAGTATCACCCTCTTCGATGAGGATGAGATCGCCGAAAGCAATTTCCGCTGCTGGAATGCTCTGTCGCTCCCCATCGCGCATCACATTCGCGTGGGCCGCCGCCATCTGGCGCAATGCGGCGACCGCCGATTCCGCGCGCGACTCTTGGATGTAGCCCATGATGGCGTTGAGCAGCACGACGGCGAAGATCGCAATCGCTTCGTAGGGTACCGCACGGATCGGGGAGATCATCAACCGCTCGCAGTGTTCGTGGAAGACCTGCGCATTGCCGCTCAATCTTTCGCTTAGGCGGCCGTGGCTCCTAGTCCTCTCACTGTCTCGTCCGCACACCTCGCAACCGTCGATCTGATGATCACCGATTCACTAATGCGCTCCGGGCCAAATAGTTCGCGTTCCGCCTGAAGCCAGTCGTCAAGCTCCCGCCCGGGGCCACCGCCTTTTTCCGTTCATTTATTCCCAAGGTTGCTCGTGCCGGC
>Ga0154020_10008725_pt1 | contig 11737 bp, 9 predicted proteins | sample Klosneuvirus_201_FD_109709 | JGI IMG/M metagenome (GOLD analysis project Ga0154020, IMG submission 109709) | Active sludge microbial communities from wastewater, Klosterneuburg, Austria - Klosneuvirus_20160825_MG | ecosystem: Engineered > WWTP > Aerobic digester > Activated sludge | place... | reverse complement strand
TGGCTCGCGAGCGCTATGCGCTGGCGGTGGCCGAGCTGGACCGGCGCCATGCGCTGGGCCTGGACCCGACGGAGACGCCATGAAGACGACACGGTTCACGCTGACGATGCTGGCCTCGCTGGCTGTGCTGGCGCTGGGTGGTTGCGGCGAGAAGAAGGCCGCGGGCGGGGGTGGGGGCGGGGGCGCGGGCGGCGCCGGCGGCGGCAAGGGCGGCCCCGGCGGCAAGCGCAACATGAAGTTCCCGGTCGAGATCGCCGCGGTCGAGGCGCGTCGCGTCGAGTACAGCGTCCGCGCGGTCGGCGCGGTCGAGGCCTTCGAGAAGCTGCAGGTCACCGCGCGGGTCTCGGGCGCCATCGAGAAGGTGGCGTTCTCCGAGGGCGATCTCGTCAAGACCGGCCAGCTGCTGGTGGCCATCGAGCCGGCGCGCTATGGCATCGCGGTGCAGTCGGCCAAGGCCACGCTGGCGCGCGCCGAGGCCGCCGAGGCCGACGCCAAGGCCGGGCTGGCGCGGCGCGAGGCCGCGACCAAGGACAACCCCGGGCTGCTCGCGGGCGAGGAGATCGAGACCTGGCGCACCCGGGTGCGCACCGCCGGCGCCGAGATGGCGGCGGCTCGTGCCCTGGTCGCGCAGGCCAGCCTGAACCTGCGTGACGCCTATGTGCGCGCGCCGGTCGGCGGCATCATCGAGACCCGCGATGTGCAGACCGGGCAGTATGCCCAGCCGGGCACCGTGCTGGCCACGCTGGTGCGGCGCGATCCGCTGCTGCTGCGCTTCCAGGTGCCCGAGATGGACGCGGCGCGGCTGACGGTGGGCATGGTTACGCTGTTCCGGTCCGGCCAGCTGGGCCCCGAGGAGACCGACTACACCGCCAAGATCAAGCATGTGGCGGCCCAGGCCAGCAACGACTCGCGCATGGTCGCCATCACCGCCGAGGTCGACGACGCGCGGCGCGACAAGCTGCACGCTGGCGCGTTCGCCGAGGTGCGCGTGCCCATCGGCGCCACCGAGCGCGCCGCCATCGTGCCGCAGACCGCGGTACGCCCCAGCGAGCGTGGCTTCCTGTCGTTCGTGATCGAGGCCGGCGTCGCGCGCGAGCGGGTGCTCGAGCTGGGCATGCGCACCGAGGACGGCATGGTCGAGGTGCGCTCGGGCCTGCAGCCCGGCGAGCAGCTGGTGATCCGCGGGGCGGAGGCGCTGAAGGACGGCGTCGAGGTGCGCACCGGCGATGGCAAGGGCAAGCCCGACGGCAAGGGCGCACCCGGGGCCACCGGCGCGCCGGCTGGCAAGGGCGCACCGGCCGCCACGGCGCGTGACGGAGGCGTCAAGTGAGCATCACCGACGTCTGCATTCGCCGTCCCGTGCTGGCCTGGATGCTGATGGCCGGCACCGTGGTGTTCGGCCTGGTCGCGCTGCAGCGCATCGGTGTCAGCCAGTACCCCGACGTCGACTTCCCGACCATCTCCATCCAGGTCACCTGGGAGGGCGCCGCGCCCGAGGTCATCGAGCACGACGTGGTCGAGACCCTGGAGGAGGCGGTGACCCAGGTCCAGGGTGTCCGCTCGATCACGTCGTCGTCGCGCCAGGGCAGCGCCAACATCACGGTCGAGCTGGATCTGTCGCGCGATGTCGACCTCGCGCTGCAGGACGTGCAGACCAAGGTGTCGCAGGCGCAGCGGCAGCTGCCGCGCGACATCGATCCGCCGGTCATCTCCAAGACTAACCCCGAGGATCAGCCCATCATGTGGATCGGCCTGTCGGGTCCGTTCCCGACCCAGCTCCTGGCCGACACCGCGCGCTACAAGCTCAAGGAGCGGCTGCAGACGGTGCCCGGCGTCGGCGAGGTCACGCTGGGCGGCTACCTCGAGCGCAACGTGCGCATCTGGATCGACGCCTCCAGGCTGGACGACCGGCGCCTCACGGTCACCGACGTCATCGGTGCGCTGCAGCGCGAGCACGTCGAGCTGCCCGCCGGCCGCATCGAGGCCAAGGGGCGCGAGATCAACGTGCGCGTGCTCGGCGAGGCGCTGGATCTGGCCACCCTGCGCCGCATCGTCATCCGTGACATCGGCGGCGCGCCGGTCTACCTGGAGGACGTCGCGCTGGTCGAGGACGGCTTCGAGGACGTGCGCCGAATGGCGCGCGTCAACGGCGTGCCCGCGCAGGGCATGGGCATTCGCAAGCAGCGCGGCGCCAACGCGGTCGCGGTCGGCAAGGCCGTCAAGCAGGTGCTGCGCGAGGTCCAGGCCAAGCTGCCCGAGGGCATGGAGGTCGGCATCAACTTCGACTCCACCGTGTTCATCGAGGAGTCGGTGCAGGAGATCAAGTGGGAGCTCCTGCTCTCGGTCTTGCTGACAGGCCTGGTGTGCTGGATGTTCCTTGGCAGTCTGTCAAGTACATTGAACGTTATTTTGGCCATTCCGATGTCCTTGTTAGGGACCATCGCGGTCATCTACTTCCTCGGCTTCACCCTGAACACGTTCACGCTGCTGGCGCTGTCGCTGTCGGTCGGCATCGTGGTCGACGACGCCATCATGGTGCTGGAGAACATCTATCGCCACGCCGAGGCCGGCAAGGGACGCGTGCGCGCGGCGCGCGAGGGTACCAAGGAGATCACCTTCGCCGCGCTGGCCGCCACCATCGCGGTCATCGCCATCTTCCTGCCCGTCATCTTCATGCAGGGCGTGGTCGGCCGCTTCTTCCTCCAGTTCGGCATCACGCTGTCGCTGGCGGTCATGTTCTCGTACCTGGAGGCCATCACGCTGGCGCCGGCGCGGCTGGCGCAGCTGGTCTCGGTCAAGCACGGGCGCGGCTGGCTGGGCCGCAAGGTCGACGCCGCCTTCGACGGCCTGGCGCGCGGCTACGGCTGGCTGCTGCGCCATGCGCTGCGCTACCCGGCGCTGGTGCTGGTCGGCGCCGTGGTGCTGTTCTTCGGGGCCTACCGGGTCTTCAAGTCGCTGCCCGGTGAGTTCGTGCCGTCGCAGGATCAGAGTCGCCTGCTCATCCGCCTGCAGACCGCGGTCGGCGCCGACCTCGAGGAGACCAACCGCGCCTTCAAGCGCGCCGAGGCTTTCCTGGGCACGCGCCCCGAGGTGCAGCGCGTGTTCGCCGTGGTCGGTGGCATGGGCGGCGGCGGCGTCAACACCGGCATCGTGTTCCTGACCCTGAAGCCACCCAGCGAGCGCATGGCGCAGAAGGACCTGGCCATGCAGATCCGGCGCGAGCTCAACTCGTACCCGGGCCTGCGCGCGGTGGTCCAGGATCTGTCGCAGAGCGGCTTCACCGCGCAGCGCGGCTTCCCCATCGAGTTCTCGGTGCGCGGGTCGGACTTCGCCGAGCTGACCCGGCTGTCGCGCGGCATGATGGACGAGCTGCGCGACAGCGGCATGGTGGTCGACCTCGACACCGACTACCAGCTCGGCATGCCCGAGCTGCGCGTCAACCCGGACCGGGCCCGCGCGGCCGACCTCGGGGTGTCGATCGAGGACGTCGCCACCACGCTGAACGCGCTGGTCGGCGGCGTGCGCGTCGGCAAGTACAGCTCGGGCGGGCGGCGCGTCGATGTGCGCCTGCGCCTGCTGGCCACGCAGCGGCGCAGCGCGGAGGATCTGTCGCGCCTCAAGGTGCGCACCAAGAACGGCGAGCTGGTCCCGGTGTCGTCGCTGATGTCGACCGACGAGCAGCCCGCGATGCAGTCGGTGACGCGTCGGGATCGTCAGCGCGCGGTCACGGTGTTCGCCAACGTGGCGCCGGGGTTCTCGCAGAACCAGGCGCTGGCGCTGGTCGAGAAGCTGGGCAAGCAGCTGCCGCCGGGCTACACGGCGGTGCTGGGCGGCGCCAGCGTCGCCGCGCGCGAGTCGATGAGCGGCCTGGTGTTCGCGCTGATGCTGGGCATCGGGGTCGCCTTCATGGTGCTGGCGGCGCAGTTCAACTCGCTGCTGCATCCGATCACGGTGCTGACCATCTTGCCGCTGTCGGTCGCGGGGGCGGCGTTCGCGCTCAAGCTGGGCGGCATGTCGCTGAACATCTTCTCGATGATCGGCCTGCTCTTGCTGATGGGCATCGTGAAGAAGAACTCCATCCTGCTGGTCGACTACGCCATCCTGGTGCGGCGCGAGCGCGGCCTCAGCGCGCGCGAGGCCATGCAGGTGGCCGGGCCGGTGCGCTTGCGACCCATCCTGATGACGTCGATCGCGATGATGATGGCGGTGCTGCCGTCGGTCGTCGGTTTCGGGCCGGGCGGCGAGATCCGGCAGCCGATGGCCGTCGGCGTGCTGGGCGGCCTCATCGTGTCGACCGCGCTCAGCCTGCTGGTGGTGCCGGCGTTCTATGTCTGCGCCGATTGGCTGCTCGACCGCATGAAGGAGGGCTACTCCAAGCTTCGGCCACGGAAGGGCGGCGTGATCGACGACCCCGAGGCGCTGGGGCACGAGCCCGGGCTGGAGGGGCCGCAGTCGGCGCAGGCGGCGCACGCGGCGCACCCGGCGCACGGGGCGGAGACGCGGCCGCCAGCGTAGCCAGGCTGGGTCAGTTGAGGCGGAAGCCGGTGCAGCTGGGCAGGATCTCGATCTCGCGGGTGCCCGGGCCGGCGCTGGTCGACGACAGGCCATTGTCGGAGTCGTCGACGATCCAGAACATGTCGCCCTGGTTGAACGAGTGGCTCTGCAGCGAGTTCGACGAGATGGTCGAGTAGGTGCCGCTGCCCCACTTCGGCTTCTGGCCGTAGAAGACGCGCACGGTCTTGCTGCAGCTCGAGCGGATGGTGACCGAGACCGGGCCGGGGGGAGCTGCGGGGGGCGGGGGGCTGTAGCTCCCGGCGCTGGGGGCCGGGGCGCTGCCGTAGTTGCCGCCGCTGGGGGCGGGGGCGCCGCCGGAACTGCTGTTGTAGCTGGGGTCGCCCTGGTAGTTCGGCGGGGGATTCTGCTGCGCGGGCACGCGGATGCAGGCCGAGGCGGCGAGCGCGACCGCGGCGGCGAGGACGAGGTCGAGAGGCTTCAACATGACGGGGGCTCCTGCGGTTTGGGGCGGGATACGAGGCGCGCGCGCGATCCCTTCCCCTGCAAGCTGGGCTAAGGTGCGTGCCATGAAGACGACGACCATGGCTGGGCTGACCACGCGCCTCGTGGGCGGGACGGATGGCGAGGGTGGCGGTGACGGGCCGCTGGTGGTGCTGCTGCACGGTTTCGGTGCGCCGGGCGACGACCTGGTGCCGCTGGCCGACGTGCTGCCGGTGCCCGCGGGCACGCGCTGGGCCTTCCCGGCGGCGCCGCTGAAGCTGCCCGGGGGCTGGGGCGGCGAGTCGCGCGCGTGGTGGATGATCGACATGGTCGAGCTCGAGGAGGCCATGGAGTCGGGGCGCGAGCGCGACATGTCCAGGCGGGTGCCCGAGGGGCTGGCGGAGGCGCGCGCGCAGATCAGCGCGCTGCTCGGCGAGCTCGAGCAGCTGGGGCCGGGGCCGCGCGTGCTGGGCGGCTTCTCGCAGGGCGCCATGCTGTCGTGTGACGTCGCGCTGCACAGCGACCGTGCGCTGGCCGGGCTGGTGATGATGTCGGGGACCTACCTGGCCGAGGACGACTGGCACCCACGCATGCAGGCGCGTGCCGGGCTGCGGGTGTTCCAGAGCCACGGCACCCGCGATCCGCTGCTGCCGCACGCGCTGGCGGAGCGCCTGCGCGACGACCTCGGCAAGGCGGGCGCCCGCATCGACTGGGTCAGCTTCCGCGGCGCGCACGAGATCCCGCGCGAAGTCCTTGTCGGTCTGTCAAGCTTTCTGAACGAAGTCGGCGCGAAGAAGTAGCGAGCTAAGGACAGCGTGCGCCGCCCTGGTGCAGCGTGATGCTGGCGGGCAGCAGCGGGTCGAGGACGCGGTAGTAGATCTTCAGGGCCGAGAAGAAGTCGATGTGCATGCCGGTGATGCCGCCGCCGACGTCGACGGCGAGGACGCAGCCGTCGTGGCTGAAGTTGCCCCACGGGGCGTCGCCCGGCATGCGCTTGCCGTCGAGCTCGGCGACGTACAGCGGGGTGCCGACGGGGATCACCGAGCGGTCGACCGCGATCGAGCGGAACGGCACCAGGGCGCGGTTCTGCACGCCATAGCCCCAGGGGTGCGCAGCGTCGGCGACGCGGTAGCACGGCGAGTTCAGGCACATGCACACGCCGTTGACGTTGAGCAGGCGGCCGTCGGCCAGGCGGCCGGTGCCCTCGATGCGCAGGCTGTCGGAGAACGCCTTGGGCACGGTGGCCAGCGAGCGACACATGTTGTCGTAGAGCTCGGTGTCGGCGACGCCGGTGAACTCGTCCTCGGTGGTGACGTAGTAGTAGGTCAGCTGGAAGCTGCCGATGCGCATGCCGGGCAGCGCGGTGGAGGCGTCGCCCTGGACGGTGGCGCCGTCGCTGGTGGTGGCGCCGTCGCCGCCGCCGGGGCCGCCGTCGACCATGACGCCGCTGTCGTCGTCGCCGGTGGCGGACTCGTCGCCGCAGCCGGTGGCCGTGACGGCCAGCGCCAGCAGCAGGGCGAGCGTGAGGCCTCTGCGGGTCACGCGGCCAGCCTCTTGCGGTCGCTGGCATAGCGCGCATGCAGCCACTTTCCTGCGCTGCGCTGGTTGACCTCGGCGCGCAGCGCGGCGATCTCGGGCGGCACCTCGGCACCCGCCGGGGTCTGCCACGGCGAACCCACCGGGCTCAGCAGCGGCGCCAGCAGCGCGGCCGCGGTCACGTCGGCCAGCGACAGCTTGCCGCCGACCAGGTAGCGCGTGGGGTCGTCGCCGAGCTCGCGCTCCAGCCGGTCGATGCCGGCCAGCAGCCGGGCGCGCGACTCGGCGGCATTCGCGGGCGTCAGCTTGTACAGCGAGCGCAGCCCACGGCGCAGCATCGGCGCGGCCAGGCGCCCCATCACCCGCGCCGGGGCGGAATAGCCGCGGAACACGACCTCGGCCAGCAGCGGCGACGACATGACCTGGTAGTACATCCAGCGCCGGCAGTGGATGCCGAAGGCGTCGTCGAAGTAGTCCTCGAGGTCGAGCGCACGGCGGCGCCCGGTGTCGTCGCCCGGCAGCAGCGGCCGGCCGGGGTACTCGCGCTCGAGGTGCAGCGCGATCTCGGTCGAGTCGGGGATGACGCGGCGATCGTCCATCAGGATGGGCAGCGTCGAGCTGCGCTGGCCCAGGCGGCGGGTGCGGTAGCGATGCAGGCCAGGGATGAGGTTGACCAGGCGGTAGGTCAGCCCCTTGGCGTCGAGCTGCCAGCGCGTCTTCTCGCAGTAGTGTGAGACGGGGAACTGGTAGAGGACGAGCGCACCCATCCGGGGAGGATCAGCGAGGCAGGGGAGGCAGTCAACGCCAGCGGTAGGACAGATCGCGCCAGCGCCCAGGGGGCAGCGCCTGCAGCTGCTAGCGGGCGCTCCGGCGCGACAGGGCGCGGGCCAGGATGATGGCGGCCAGCAGCAGCGCGGCGCCCGCACCGGCGCGGCCACCGTCGCCCGCCCCAGCCGCGGCCGAGCAGCCGTACAGGCGATAGGGCTCGTCCTCGTCAGGCTGCGCGCCGGGCTGCGGCGAGGTCGAGGGCCGCGGCGAGGTGGACGGCTGCGGGGACGACGACGGCTGCGGGCCGACCGTGGTGCCGCGCATCAGGCCGGCCAGGCGCTCGCACATGGTGGCGTCGGTGCGCAGGTCGGCGTTCAGCGCGTCGGCGCCCGCGGCGGCCAGCAGCGCGCTGCGCGCCTTGTCGACCTCGGCGGCGCCCTGGCTGCGCTGACCCTGGTGATACAGCTCGAGGCCGCGGCGCACCGCGACCGCGGCGTTGACCAGGGCGACGGTGCGCTCGACGCCGCGCTGCGAGAACCACACGGTGTCGCCGCCCAGCGCGGTCTCGCCGCCGTAGCCCGACGACAGCTGCTGCGTCACGCGCTCGCCGCCCATGCTGGCCTCGGCGGTCTCGTAGCTGAGCTCGGTCTCGGCCAGCACGCGGCCGTCGCCCCAGTCGCCGCTCGGCTCCATGCGCAGCAGGATGGCGCCGCGGTTGCGGCTCAGGAACAGGGTCGCGGCGTCGAGCACCACGGTGCGGCCCTCGGGCGACGCCGGCAGGCCGTAGACCTCCTTGATGCGATAGCCGACCGCGGCGCGCAGCACCATGTGCAGGTCGTACGCCAGCGGGGTGACCAGGAAGTCGAAGTCGCGATCGAACACGGTCTCGATCTTGGCGCGGTCACGCAGGAAGAAGTAGTTGCCGCCGCGCGCGTGGGTGATGGCGAGGGCCAATTCCTGGCCGAAATCGATGCCCACGCCGAGCGCGGTCAGGCCGACACCCTCGGCGGCGTACTGGTTGACCAGGTTCTGGAACTCCATGGTGCCGGTGCGGCCGGTGTTGGGCTGCGCGTCGGTCATCAGGATGACGCGGTCGCGGCGCGTCGCCGAGGTGCCCGCGCGCACCAGCTCGAAGCCGCGCCGCAGGGCGCTCTCGATGTCGGTGGCGCCGCGGTCGGTGATGCTGGAGACCTTGGTGTGCAGCGCAGCCTTGTTGGTGACCGCGGCCGGCTCGACCAGCAGGTCGAAGCGGTCGTCGAAGATGATGATGCCGAAGCGATCCTCGGGGCCCAGCTGATCGACCAGCTTGTGCAGCGCGGTCTTGGCGGCCTCCATCTTCTCGCCGTGCATCGAGCCCGAGCGATCGACCACCGCCATCAGGTTGAGCGGGTCACGCTCGAAGGTCGCGGCCTCCAGCCCCGACGAGAAGCCGAGCTGCACGAAGACCTCGTTCTTGTTGGTGTCGGCGGCGCGGGTCACGCCGACGCCCGCGGTGATGCACAGCACCTGCGTGCACACCGGCGCCTCCAGCGGCAGGTCGTGCTCGGCCAGGAAGCCGGGCACCGTCATCGCCGCCGCCAGCGGCACCACGCCGCGCGCGACCGACTCGCGCAGCAGCGCCACGTCCTGCTCACCTCCGGGCGTCGCGCCGAGACCACCCCCGGCATCGATGTCCGCCCCACCCCCGCAGCCGAAGATGCCCAGGGTACCCACCAGCAAGAGGCCGTTGCGTAGCGTCGCCTTCATCGTGTCCCTCCAGGAAGCCAAGCCAAGCTAGCCAACCTATGCCAGCCCCTTGAGCAAGCCTCGGGCCACACCAGCTTTCGCGCGGTTGGCACCGAAATCCGCGCCCCGCGACCGACATCGCTGTCATAAACTCCGGCGTCAGGAGGGCCGGTGGGAAACCTCGAGCTCACGAAGAAGAAGGACGTCTCGAGCTTTCGCAAGATCGCCATCGGCACCTGGCAGACCGCGTATGACCCGCAGGTCTACGGCACCATGGACCTGCGCATGGAGGAGGCCATGCGCTACCTGGCCGCCTTCCGGGCCCACACCGGGCGGCGCGCCACCATCTCGCACATGGTGGCCAAGGCGGTCGCGGCGGCGCTGGTCGAGATGCCCGACGCCAATGCCGTGCTGCGCTGGAACCGGATCTATGTGCGCAAGCGCATCGGCGTCTTCTTCCAGGTCGTGATGGAGGACGAGGGCCCGGGCAAGGTCGACCTGAGCGGCGCCACCCTGTACGACGTCGAGCAGAAGTCGCTGGCCGAGATCTGTGACGAGTTCCAGGCCAAGGTCGACCTGGTGCGCCAGCGCAAGGACAAGGCGCTGGAGAAGACGCGCAACTCGTTCAAGAAGGTGCCGTACTGGTTCCTCAACCGGCTGCTCAAGATCATGTCGTTCCTGAACGGGACGCTGAACCTGAAGCTGCCCGGGGTGCCCAAGGACCCGTTCGGCAGCATCATGGTGACCAACATCGGGACCCTGGGGCTGGACGTCGCGTATGTGCCGCTGGTGCCGTACTCGCGGGTGCCGCTGCTGCTGGCGGTCGGCGCGGTCAAGGACGTGCCGGTGGTCGACAATGGCGCGGTGGTCCCGGGCAAGGTGATGCGCATCAGCGCGACGTTCGATCACCGCATCATCGACGGCTTTCACGCCGCCGTGATGTCGCGCGTGCTGCGCAGGTGGTTCGAGAAGCCGTTCGAGCACTTCGACAAGCTGGACGGCGCACCGGTGGCGCTGCTGCCGCCGGCCGCGACGGACGCGGCGGCGACGCTTGCGGCGAAGCCGTAGCCGCTAGAACAGCGGGCGCGAGACGTCGAACAGCTGGAAGCGGGGTAGCGCGGGGACGCGGATGCCGAAGACCTTGAGCTCGCCGCCGACCTCGCCGTAGAGGCCGACCTTGGCGGCGAACGCGGGGCTGTCCAGCGGGTGGTCGACCTGGACGTAGGGGCCGACATTGATGAAGGGGCCGGCGACGTCGTAGAACTTCACGTCGAGCTGGGTGAACAGGTAGGCGCGCACGTCGATCTGGTCGACGTCGAGATCGGCGGCGGGGATGCTGCCGGTGAGGCTGTTGGAGGCGTCGGCGACGCGCTGCCACTGGCCGTTTTCGTAGCGCAGCCCGGCGGCGAGAGCGGAGCGCAGCGAGCCCTTGAGGCGCACGCGGCTGTCACCGCGGGCGGTGATCTCGAGGCGCACGCCGACCGAGATGACCGCGGTCTCGACCACCGGGACGACGCCGACCTGCTGGTAGAAGATCATCGGCGGTGACTTCCACAGCTTGATGGCGGGCTTGATGGTGCCGGCGCGGGCGCGGACTTCCAGGTCGAGGTCGGCGTCGAGCTGGCTCGACAGCACGGCCTCGAAGTGCTCGAGGCGACGGCCGCGCATGGCCAGGTCGAGGTCCAGGGTCGGACGCAGCGACAGTGCGGCGCGGTGGATGTCGACGGTCAGGTTGGCGTTGTCGATGGGGCGCTGCGCGCGCAGGTCGACGTTGATGAGCTGCAGCGTGTGGGTGTCCCACTTGCCGTCGGGGTCGCTGGTGCCGTCGCGCAGCGCGAGCGAGTCCGAGACGTCGCCATCGATGACGGCGTCGCCGAGGGCGGCCGGCTCGGTGTCGAGGGTGACCTGGTCGGTGTCGGCGTCGTGGTGCACGGCGAGGACGCGGCGCAGGAAGCCTTCACCCTGCGCGGACACGACGAGGTCGCCGGGGCTGCGCGCGGCCAGGGCCTCGTTGCCGGTGCGGGTGAAGGCGACGCTGTCAGGTGTCAGCTCGAGGGCGAGGCCGTCGGGCAGGACGGTGACACGGGCGTCGGTCGACGCCGGCGGTGGCGCGTTGGTGCAGCCCGCAGCGACCGCAGCGGCGAACACACAGACGGCGACCCAGCTAGCCAGCGGACGGCGCATGGGCGGACATAGAGCAAGGGCGGTGCCGGCGCGGAAGTGAGGGAAATGTGGCTGGTCGGACCAGCCCGCTGGGGTCAGGTGGCCTGGGCAGAAGCCGCTACTGGCAGGTGCCCGGGGTCGCGCCGGTGGCGCCCTGGCAGGTCAGGCCGCTGGCGACGGGGGTGCAGTCGGCGGTGACCCAGCAGTTGCGGACGCAGGTGTCGTTCTGGGCGTTGTAGAGGATGGGGCTGGCGCTGTCGGGGGCCTTGACGACCTCGAAGTCGTCGGGCGTGAGGGCGTAGAGATCCAGCGGGCCGAGCAGGCGGTTGGGATCGTCGGCGATGACATAGTCGTCTTGATCGCGGCGGCCCCACTTGGCGGTGGAGAAGCGGTCGTGCGCGGCGGTCAGGGCGTCGTTGCCGCCGTCGGCCAGGAACATGCCGTACTTCTGCAGCGCGCGCGCGACCACGCGGGCGCCCTCGTTGGGCAGGCGCGTGAGGATGGAGGGGTCGTTCTTGAGGCGCAGGCGGGTGCCGTAGATGACGCCGGG
>Ga0154020_10008724_pt1 | contig 11738 bp, 6 predicted proteins | sample Klosneuvirus_201_FD_109709 | JGI IMG/M metagenome (GOLD analysis project Ga0154020, IMG submission 109709) | Active sludge microbial communities from wastewater, Klosterneuburg, Austria - Klosneuvirus_20160825_MG | ecosystem: Engineered > WWTP > Aerobic digester > Activated sludge | place... | reverse complement strand
TGCACCTGGTGGGCGGGCGTGTCCTGCGATCGGTGTTGGAGCCCGGACGGGACGACTATGAATTTGTACGGGACAGCGGGCTTCCCCGGCGATTGATCGAGCGCGGGTGGCTGATCGATGCCATCGAAGTGGAAGTCGAGGCATTGCCGCACGCTGGCCGAACGCCTGCGTACGTCCTCGAGCACCCGCGTCTGGCGGTGCGCTCCTACCCGTATGAATGGTCATTTCCGGCGCTCAAGGCCGCTGCGCTGCTGCAGCTCGATGTGCACGTTGAGGCATTGGCAGCCGGCGTCACGTTGAGTGACGCGTCCGCGTACAACGTCATGTTCGACGGACCCCGGCCTGTGTTCATCGACTTCCTCTCCTTTCGCCGGTATCAGGAGGGGGAATTCTGGGCCGGTCATCGACAGTTCTGCGAGCAGTATCTCAATCCGCTGCTGCTGACGGCCATCACCGGCGTGCCGTTCCAGCCGTGGTATCGCGGCGCGATGGAAGGCATCCCGCCCAATCATCTGGCGCGAGTCCTTCCGCATCGCGCCAAATGGTCGTGGCGCGTGTTCACGCACGTGCTGATGCAGTCGTCGCTGCAGAAGCCCAGCACAGCGGATGATGCCGTTGCCGTGTCGCGCATCAAACTGCCGTTGGCCAGCATGACACGCATGCTGACGTCCTTGCGCAGTTGGATCGCATCGCTCGAGCCGTCCGGCAGCCGCCCGACGGTCTGGGCGGACTACGCCAACGACAACTCGTACAGTGGCACGGAAACCGGACTCAAACGCGACTTCGTCGCGCGATTCGCCTCGACGCTCACTCCGTCGCTGCTGTTGGATATCGGATGCAACACCGGGGAGTACAGCGCGGTTGCGCTCGCTGCGGGTGCGCGTGCGGCGGTCGGCTGGGAGTCCGACCCCGGTGCGCTCGATGGAGCGTACGCGCGGGCGCGGGCCGAGAAGCTCGCCCTGCTGCCTCTCTGGATGGACGCCGTGAATCCGTCGCCCAGTCAAGGCTGGGCCGGCCTCGAGCGGCCGAGTCTGACCGAGCGACTCTCGGCGGATGCCGTGCTCGCGCTCGCGCTGATTCATCACATGGCGATCGCGCGGAATGTGCCGCTTGCGGCGGTGCTGGACTGGATCCTCGATCGCGCGCCGCATGGGATCATCGAGTTTGTGCCCAAGTCTGATCCGATGGTCAAGCAGTTGCTCAAACTGCGGGAGGACATCTTCGACGACTACACGGAAGAGACCTTTCTGCAGACCATTTCGGAGCGCGCGGAGATCGTTGATCGCCTGCGGCTGCCCACCTCTGGACGATTGCTCGTGTGGTATCGACGGCGATGAGCGAACTGCGCGATCGCCGGCGTCGCGTGGCACCGGAGATCGGTGCGGTGGTTCTGATGTTGGTGGTTCCGTTTTACGCGCATCTGCACTTTCACCGATATCCGCTCTGGCGCCCTGAAGCGCTGGCGGTGGTGGCGGTCCTCGCGCTGGTGGGTGCGGCGGGCGGATGGATCATTCTGCGCACGCACGCGATGGTGGTCCGGGCGTTGCTCACCGCGGTTGCGCTGCTGATCGGTCTCGATCTGCTCGCGCCCATCGATGGATGGCATACCGCGCTGTTTGCCGGCGCGCTGGCGCTCGCGCTCGTGTTGCGTCAGCACATCCACCGCATCGCCGCCTTGGCCTTCGCGGCGATCGCGGTCAGTACGGCCGTGGCGGGTACGCGCGAGCCGGGTGTGCAGGACCGTGCAGCACGCAGTGTCGCGGTCGTCGACTCGTTGCCGCCGGTGCTCCATCTGATCGCGGACGAACACACCGGTCTCGACGGGATTCGCTCCAATGCGCCAGGTGCAGCCGATGCGAGGCGCGAACTCGAGGCATACTATCTGCGCCACGGCTTCCGGCTGTTTCCCCGTGCCTACAGCGAGTATTTCCTCACGGCGGACGCCATCCCGAATGCGTTGAACTTTCAACACGCCACGGCCGGGTACGGCTTGGTCGGTGGCGCGCGGTTCAAGGCACCCGCCGCGCTCACCACCAATGCGTACTTCGCGCGTTTGGTGCAGCGCGGCTACACCCTGCGCATCTACGAGCCCGGTTTCATCGATTATTGCGCGGCCGAGGTCGCGCCGAATGCCGGCTGTGTGTCCGTGCCCAGCAACTCCATCTACAATCTGCCGGCGCTGCCGATGGCGATGCCGGTGCGCGCCGGCGTTTTGCTGGCGCAGTGGGTCTCGCGCGAATCATCCTTGCTTACCACCGCACGCCGCCTGTACGAACGCGCGGTGGTGCCGATACTGACGCGGGCAGGCGTGACACCACCGCGCTGGGTACGGGGCCGATACTCGCTCAGCCCCGCCAGTGGCATGGCCACCATGCACCGTATCGCGGCAGATCTTCGCCGCCCCGCGCCGCAGCGTGGCGCGGCGTTTTTCGGTCACGTGCTGCTCCCCCATGAACCGTACGTGATGAACGAGTCGTGCCACGTGGGGCCGGAGCTGCTGGCCCCGGGCACCACCGCGGCGTTGACCGACGACGCCACGTCCGCGGATCGCGAGCGACGCTACGCGAACTACCTCCGTCAACTCCGCTGTTTTGTGCGCATGGTGGACACGGTGGTACGCGCGTTCGATGGTCAGCGTGACAGCGGGATCGTCATCATTCACGGTGATCACGGTTCACGCGTCGGTGACTTCAGCGCAGAGCCGGTGCAGCCGCTCACCGCGTCGGACTTCCAGAACTTCTATTCGACGCTGTTTGCCATTCGGGGGCCCGGCATTCCTCCGGGCATCGACACCAGCCGCATCTCCATCACGCGTTTGCTCGACGAATACAGCCGCACGCGATTCACAGGCACGGTGGCGCCTGCGCCCGGACCCCTGTTCGTGTATCACCCGGCGACGCGCGTACAGGGCGGACCCCTCACTCGCATCGCCATCCCCGAGACCGGCCCACCGCCGCTCTAGCACCGCACGTGCCGACGCGTGGCCGCAGCACGCGGCGGAAGCACGCGGTGGACGCAGCGATGGATGCAAGCGGCGTGTGCCGCACGCGCGTATGTTGGGGGCGATCCGCACCGGATCCCGCCCACCCCTTACGCATGCAATGACGTCGTTTCGAGATCCCGTCGAACTGCTGGACGCCGAACTGAGTCTGGTGGCTTTTCAGCGGCGTGTGTTGGCGTTGGCCGAAGACGCCAGCGTGCCGCTGTTGGAACGGATGCGATTCCTGGGCATCGTCACGAGCAATCTCGACGAGCTGTACATGGTCCGGATGGCCGAACTCCGCCAGGCGGCGGTCGACGAACGCGCCGCGCAGGGGGATCGGGTCGTCGAGGCGGACCCGGCGTCGGCCGTGTACCGACTGGCGGCCGTTGAGGACGCCATTGGGCAACTGCTCAAGGCGCAGGCCCGCTGTGCCGAGGTCTGTCTCCGCGATGCGGCCGCGGCCGGGGTGCATCTGGCCACGTGGACATCGCTGACGGCCGACGCCCGCGCCGAGCTGCAGCAGCGATACCTGAGTGAAATCCAACGTGATCTCATGCCGCACGCGATCACGCTCAGCCCCGGGCATCCACTGCCACATCTGCCACATCTCGGGCTGTTTGTGGCCGTGGTCTTCCGAGAGCGGGCGGGCGAACGACTGCGTCTGGCCGAACATGAGCTACCCGGCGACGTGCCGCGACTGTTGCCCGTGCCCGGCAAGCCGGGGACGGTCATTCCGATCGAGGAGGTGCTGCGCGCCAACGCGCACCATTTGCATCCGCAGGTGCTCGTGGAAGGCACGCATCTGTTTCGGGTCACGCGCGGCGGCGATCTGCGGCTCAACGAAGACGCGGCGGCCGATCTGCTGGGCGCCGTCGACGCGGCCACGGTTCGGCGGTTGCACAATCCGGCCGTTCGTGTCGAGGTGGAACGCAGCATGCCGCCGCAGGTCGGCGCGCTCATCATCGACAGTCTCCATCGCGAAGCGATCGGGCGCGACATGGAGATCACGGTCGATGCCGTGCAGGTGATCGATGGGATGCTCGACCTGCGCTGTCTTCAGCTTTTGCCGCTCCCACCGGGTGCGCCGTACGAGTATCCGCCACTGCCCGCCAAGGCACCGCTCGCCGAACACACCTCGATGTGCGAGGCCATGCGTACGCAGGATGTGCTCGTCCATCATCCGTTTGAGTCGTTTGAATCCACCGTTGTCCGGTTCCTGCAGGAAGCGGCCAACGACCCGCTCGTGACCGAGATACAGGCCACCTTGTACCGCGTGGGCAATCCGTCACCAGTGGTGGAAGCCTTGCTGCATGCCGCGCGCGGCGGTAAGCGGGTGTTTGTGCTGGTGGAATTGCAGGCGCGTTTTGACGAGGCGCACAACGTGCATTGGGCGCGCACACTCGAGCAGGCCGGCGGACGCGTGGTGTACGGCCTGCCCGGGCTCAAGGTGCACGCCAAGGTGGCGCTGGTTGAGCGTCGCGAGGGCGAGCAATCGGTTCGTTATGTGCACGTCGGCACCGGCAACTACAACACGCGGTCCGGAAAACAGTACACCGACCTGAGTCTGTTCTCGGCGCGTCCCGAGCTCGCACAGGACGCCGCCGACCTGTTTGCGGCGCTCCATCGCGCCGCGCCGGTCTCCCCCGGGCTGACCCACGGCGCGCTGGTGGCGCCGCATCAGCTGCTTCCGGCGCTGCTTGCGCACATTGACGCGGAAACGGCGCTGGCCGAGTCGGGTCGATCGGCGCACATCACCATCAAGGTGAACGGACTCGCCGATACGGAAGTGGTGCGGGCGCTGTATCGCGCCTCGCAAGCGGGGGTGGTGATCGATCTGATCGTCCGCGGCATCTGTACGTTGCGCCCCGGCGTCCAAGGACTCTCGGACAACATTCGGGTGCTCTCGGTGGTGGGTCGTTTTCTCGAGCACTCACGCATTTACCGATTCGGCAACGACGGCGCACCAACGTATCTGATCGGATCGTCGGATCTGCGTCCACGCAACCTGCGCCGCCGTGTCGAACTCCTGGTGCCGGTGGTGGACGTCGGGCACCAGCGTCGGCTGGACGACATTCTGCAGCGCTATCTCGACGACCCAACGGCCTGGGTGTTGCGTCCGGATGGACGCTATGATCCGCGCGGCCGCAGCGGACCCAGTGCGCAGGTGACACTCGCCACCTGATGCCCGGCGCCGGCGAGTGTCCTCTTCTGTTGCGGGAAGTGTCCTCAATTACGGAATGGTGTGACCGGCGCAATATCCTAAGTGCTTGCTGCACAACAGACTTAACAAGGGTATGAATTATGCGGTCCAAGGAGACGAGGTCATCCCTGGCTGTCCTATTCTGGAGCGGGACCATGAAACATCGACCGTTCGCCTTTGTCACCGCGCTTTCGCTCGTCGCCACTGGCCTCGCCACTGGCGGCGCGCTCCCCGTACTCGCCCAGGGCGGCGTGCCGCCCGGTGAATACTCGGACGAATTCGAGCGCTTCTCGGCCAACCAGTTGGACAACCTGGTCGGCCCGATCGCCCTGTATCCAGACGCCTTGCTCGCGCAGGTGCTCGTGGCGTCCACCTTCCCTGATCAGGTCGAAGACGCCGCGCGGTATGTACGTGCGAACGGCACCGCCGGGATCGACGACCAGTCGTGGGATGTGAGTGTCAAAGCCGTCGCGCACTACGCGTCGGCGCTCAACATGATGGATGACAAGTCCGACTGGACTGCCACCCTCGGCCGCGCCTACGCGAGCCAGTCGAGCGATGTGATGGCGGCCGTCCAGCGCATGCGCGCCATGGCGGCGCAGCAGGGCAACCTGGTCACGACATCACAGCAGCAGGTGATCACGCAGGGCACACAGTACGTGATCGTCCCCGCGCAGCCGCGCGTGATCTACGTGCCAGTTTACGATCCGGTGGTGGTCTACACACGCCCCATCTTCAACGTCGGATATGTGAGCCGCTTCTGGTCGTTCGGCATCGGCTTTCCGATCGGCGGCTGGCTCAACTACGATCTCGACTGGGGCCGTCGCGTCGTCTACTACAACGGCTGGAACGACGCGTATTACGAGTACGGTGGTGGTTGGCGCGCCCGCTCGCGGCCGTTCATTCAGATCACCAACGTGTACGTCAGCCCACGCTATCGCACCGTGTACGTGAATCGCGACGTGTATCGTCGTCCGGTCAACTACCGGAACGTCGATCGCTACGTTGGCGTGCACCGCGACGCGCGGTTCGAGGGACGTCGTGACGGCTATCGCGATGGCTACCGTGATGGCTACCGCAACGGCGACAACCGCGGTGGCGACAATCGGGGCGGTAACGACCGAGGCCGCGATGACTACGGCCGCAACGATCCCGGTTACACGGGACGGACCGCGCAGCCGCGCGACGAACGTCCGGCGGCGACGCCCGAGGGGTATCGCAACGGCACCAACCGCGGAACCGATCGTCGTGATACGCCCGAGCGTTCACCGCGCGGAACCGTGAGTGCCCCGCAGGATCGCCGCTCCGAGCAGCGCGTGGAGCCGGCGCGTATCGAACCCCGTCGCGCCGACCCGCGCCGGGCCGAACAACCGCGCGTGGAACAGCCGCGCGTGGAGCAGCCGCGCGTGGAGCAGCGTCGGGTCGAACAGCCACGCATCGAACAGCGTCGGCCCGAGCCGCAACGCACGGAACAGCCACGCATGGAGCAACCACGGCGTTCGGAACAACGGCAGGCGGCACCGCGCGAACGCGGGAGCGCCGGCCCGTCTGAACCGCGTGGCAATCGCGGTGGATCCGGCGGGTCCGGTGGTGATCGCAGCGCACGCGGACGGAGCGGGTCCTAGTCGAGCGCTGAGCAACGGGCACCCGATGCGATGCATCGGGTGCCCGTTTGCGTATACAGGGTCAAGCGTTCACAGGTTGCGGCGCTTGAGTTCCTCAACGGCGTAGCGACAGGCACGCGCCGTCAGCGCCATGTAGGTGAGCGACGGGTTCTGGCAGCCGCTTGAAGTCATCGCCCCGCCGTCGGTCACGAAGAGGTTGGGAATATCCCACGATTGATTCCACTGATTGAGCACCGACGTCTTGGGATCACGACCCATGCGCACGGTGCCCATTTCGTGGTTGGCGTTCCCGGGCGTACTGGGTCCGCGCGTTGACGGCTGCACGTTGCGTGCACCCGACGCCTCGAGCATTTCGGCCGCCGTGATGCTCATGTCGCGATGGATGGCCAGTTCGTTTGCACTCCACGCACAGTCGATGTGGAGTGATGGAATCCCCCACTTGTCCACCAGCGTCGGATGCACCGTCGCACGGTTGGCCGGATTGGGAAGCATCTCGCCGTATCCGTTGAACGTCATGCTCCACGGACCGAGCGCCGTCAGCCGCCGTTTGAACGCCAGACCGATGCCCGGTGCACGGGTGGCGTTCTGCCAGCCACTGCGATTGGCACTGCCCTGAAATCCATACCCGCGCACAAAATCGGCGTGAGTCGTGCCGATGTTTCGGAAGCGGGGGACATAGATGCCGTTCGGTCGGCTGCCCAGCACACGCCGGTCGATCCAGCCGTCAAACTCGCCGGACGCGCCACCCCATTTGATGTGGTCCATGATGTTGCGTCCAACCTGGTCGCTGGAGTTGGCCAGCCCCGTAGAGAATTCCGGGGTGGCCGAGTTGAGCAACAGGCGCGCGCTCTCGATGGCGGATGCGCAGACAAACACCACGCGGGCCGTGAACTCGAGCGCCTGTCCGGTTTGTGCATCGATCACGCGCACGCCGGACACGCGGTGTTTACCGGCATCATAGATCAGCGAACGCACAATGCTGTGCGGCCGCAGCGTCATCCGACCGGTCGCGCGCGCCGCAGGGAGTGTCGCGTTCACGCTGCTGAAGTACGATCGCGTCGTGCACCCGCGCTCGCACGGACCGCAGTAGTGGCAGGCCGCACGACCGGGGCGGGATTCCGTCAGCACCGCCACGCGGCCGATCGTCATCACCCGATCCCGGCCATACCGTGCCGCGATGCGTGACTGCACGTGCTGCTCCACCACGTTCATCGCCATCGGCTTGAGAAAGACACTGTCCGGCAGATGTGCGATGCCTTCTGCCTTCCCCGAAATGCCGATGAACCGCTCGACATGATCGTACCACTGCGCGATGTCCCGGTACCGAATCGGCCAGTCGACGGCGATGCCCTCGCGTGCATTCGCCTCGAAATCGAGGTCGCTCATGCGATACACCTGGCGGCCCCAGATCAGCGACTTGCCGCCGACCTGTCGCGCGCGAAACCAGTCGAAGGGTTTGCCCGCCGGTGCGCTGTACGGATTGTCCACATCGTCGGTCCAGAACACGTGACTCATTTCGTCGAACGAGACCGAATTGCGCTGGGTCCGCTGACGCGCCTCGACGGTGCGACGATCTCCAAGTCCGCGAAACTTCATCTCGAACGGGGCCGTGTGTTCGACGGCGTCGCGCTCAGGAGTAATCGGACGCCCGGCTTCGAGCACCAGCGTGCGCAACCCCTGTTGCGTCAACTCCTTGGCGGCCCATCCGCCGGTCATGCCCGATCCGACAACAATCGCATCGTAGTCGTTGGCGCGCCGCGCCTGCACCAGTGGCGTACTCACGAGGCACGCACCGGTGCTGCGCCATCGTAGCGCATCGGCGGCGGATATGATTTGAGGGTGCGCCGCATCCCGGCTTCGGAGGTGCAGTAGCCCCACACCGTGAGATACTTGAGCATGGCGAACCAGTGCTCGTTGGCCGACGCGCCGCGTGCGGTCCGCAGCGCCGTCACCTCCGTGTCGACCGTTTCCAGCAGCGTCACCTGACTCGCCACGGGCACGTCAACGAAGACACGCCCGTGTTGGGCACGACTGCGTTCGTCGAGTTCGTCGAGTCCGCGCACGAACCGGTCGCGCTCCGCCGCGCTGTACCAATCCGTCATCATGGTGTCGATGAACGATGTCACACGCGCGTCGGTGGCTCCCGGTGTGTCGCTCGCCGGAATGATGCGTTCCGCTGCAGCGGCGACCGTCGCCGCGGCATGCCCGTTCAGTGCGCGTCCGCGCGCCGGTTGTGCGTCGGACGCGTCTGCTCCAGTGTTGGACTCGGACACCTGCTGCGCGACGCGGCGGTGCACGTCGCGCCCGATGGTCTCAACGTCGTGCGCGGACAGGCGATGAAACGCGGCCATGCCTCCCGTCGCCACGAGCCACTGCACCAGCGCGCGTCGATCCATCACGCACCTCCGTGCGGCATCAAACGGTGTATCCGTGGGATTCCAGAAAGTGCTTCGAGATGCGCGCACAATCGCGCGGGGTGCGCGCGGGGTCCGGCACGCCATCGAGCTCGACAATCGCCCAGCCGTCAAATCGAATGCGTGCGAGCTCGGCCAGCACGGCCACCAGCGGCACGCGCCCCTCGCCCAGCTCGACAAACCGATACGCGTTGGCGGGGCGCCCCGGCACCGGCTGCTGCACGTCCTTGAGATGCAGAAACAGCAGTCGATCGGCGTGCTGACGAATGGCGTCGACCGGATTGCCACCGGCGGCCTGATAGTGCGCGGTATCCAACTCCAGTCGCACATACCGCGGATCGGCCGCCTCCAGCACGCGCGCCACTTCATCCGGTGCCTGACCGAGGTTGCCCATGTGGTTGTGGTAGCCGAGCGCGACGCCGAACTCTGACACACGACGTCCGATCTCCGACAGACGCTCCCCCATGCGCTGGAAGTCATCCGCGGTCGGGCGGCGCCCCTGTGGCCGTTCATCGACCACCTGCAGATACAGGCCGCCCGCATCGCGCAGAAAGGCGGCGTGACGCAGGTGCAGCGCCATGTTCTCCTGCATTCCGGCCGGCTCGATCGTGACACTGCCACTCGACAGCGCCGCGAACGTCAGCGCGCGGTCGGCCAGTCGCTGGCGCAGCACGGCGGGGCTGGCCCCCCATCTCGTGACCGCCGACGCGCGGAGCTGAATACCGCGATAGCCGACAGCGGCAATGTCGTCGATGGCCTGCACATCGTCGCCACCCCAGGTGATGGCGGCATATCCGAAATGTGGAACGACTCGGCGTGTGGGCTCACGTGCCGCAGCCGAACTCGCCGCAGACGGAGTCGCCGCGGCCGCAATGCCGGTGACCGCCGCGGCGGCACTCGTGGCGAAGAATTCGCGTCGGTCCATGACGCGAAGGTACCGCAGGGTGCGAAATCGGCAAGCGCGGCGACGGCGCCACCGGTGTAGCGCACACTGCCAGGCGGCTGCATGTTAGACGCGTGAAGCGCCGATTATCTCTGGTTCATGTGCGGGACCTCGCGCGTGCCGACTTCCGTCGGTGGGCATTGGGCGGTGTGTCGTTGGCAGTCATCGCCTACGCCACGCTCATCGCGGTGGAAGTATCGCTGGGCGGATTTGACGCCTCGCAGAACATCGCGATGCTGCTGACGCTGGTGCTGTGTGCGGTTGCGCTGTGGATCACAGCGCGCGGTCGTGAGATGCACGGCGCAGCACTCGCCCTCATCGCCGTGTGGAGCGAGATCGAGTACACGTTCCTGAACAGCACGATCTTTCCGAACCGGGGCATGTTGGCACTCCCGGTGCTGGTCATTGCCGCCGCGCTCATTGTCGGCAGTCGCAAGGCGTTGTTTGCCGCGATCATCACCATCGTCGCCACGATCGTGACCCATCGGCTCTCGCCCGCGTTCCGGGAGACCGGGTTCACCGAGATCACCATTCTGTGGTTCACACTGCACGCCGTCTCGGTCATCGGGGCGTGGATGCTGCTCTCACTGGGCATCGCCGGTTTTGCGCGTGTGTTCGAAGCCATGGAGAACAACGAACACGACTTGTCGGACACCATCCGCTTTGCGCCGGACGGTATTCTGGTGCTCGATGGTGCAGGACACGTGCTGCGTGCGAACCCTGCGGCGGAGACACTGCTGAGCGCGACGGTGGCGACACTGGTAGGGCGACAGATCACCGACGTCCTGCGTGACGCGAGTGCGACTGGCGAGACGCTCGGGGCGATGCCGCGCGACACCGGGGAATCGCCGGTCTCACTGCAATTCCACGGCTCGGAGTCGACACCCGTGCATGTCGAGGCGACTTGGCACCGCATGGAGGGCGACCGGCGTCAGCTGCTGCTCCGCAACGTGACCGAACGGGTGCGCGCCGATGAGGCGCGTCGCACCATCGAGGCGCAGCTTGCACATGCCCAACGACTCGAGGCGGTGGGCCAGTTGGCCGGTGGACTGGCGCACGACTTCAACAACATTCTTACGGCAGTCAACGGTTCCGCCGAACTGCTGCGTCACGAACGCGATCCGCAGGAACGGCAGGCGCTGCTGAGCGAGATTGTTGCGGCGGGCGATCGCGGCGCCGCGCTCACGCGCCAGTTGCTGTCGTTTGCCCGCCGGGAGGTGATCCAGCCGCGCGTGTTGGACCTGTCTGCACACGTCGCGACGTTACGGCGCCTGCTGCAGCGCGTGGCGGGCGATCGCCACCAGCTGCGATTCCAGCTCACACCGGACTGCCGGGTGCGCGTGGACATTGGACAGATCGAACAGGCGCTCGTCAATCTGGTTTCCAACGCACGTGATGCCATGCCGGACGGCGGAACCTGCGTTGTGGCCGTTGAGCGCACGGTCAGCGAGGCCGGCGCACCACGCGTGCAACTCCATGTCTCGGATGATGGCACGGGGATGACCGCCGAGGTGGCGGCGCGCGCCTTCGAACCGTTCTTCACCACGAAAGCCCGCGGGCAAGGCACGGGACT
>Ga0154020_10008723_pt1 | contig 11738 bp, 9 predicted proteins | sample Klosneuvirus_201_FD_109709 | JGI IMG/M metagenome (GOLD analysis project Ga0154020, IMG submission 109709) | Active sludge microbial communities from wastewater, Klosterneuburg, Austria - Klosneuvirus_20160825_MG | ecosystem: Engineered > WWTP > Aerobic digester > Activated sludge | place... | reverse complement strand
TCGGGAGGCCAAGGATGTTGTTGGTGGCGCTCGGGACGAAGCGTGAGCCGACGAGCAGCGCTTCATTGGTGAAGCCGCCTGCGTAGTATTTGGAGGTCTGGGTTTGCTTAAACCAGTTGAAGAGGCCGAGGAGATCGGAGTCGGGCTGGTTGGTGAAGTTCACCCAGCTGATGAGCGAGCCCTTGCCTTTGTAGAGCGGCACGTAGAGTGGCCAGTCGCCGTTCTTCGAGAGGGAGGTCTTCTGCGTGATCTTCGTTCCGTCGGGGAGAGCGCCCGCGAAGGTGATGCCCCCTGCGGTGCTGACGTTCACCGTTCCGAAGCCGTCGCCCGCCGGTCCGGCAGTGGAGTTCGTGTCGTGGGGCACGACGACGGTGTATTTGCCAGCTTGTGGGGCGGGATTCGTCTTGGCGTTGAAGGTTGTGCGATCGGCGGTCAGCGCGGATTTCCAGTGACGAGTGACGATGTTGGTAATCCACAGATTCGTAATCACGATGTTCGTCTCCGTTAAATTCGTGAAAACGTTGGTTATCATCTGGAAGCTGCCCAAGGCCGTCGAATACTGGTTCGTAATCAGCCCGGTCACCTGATCGCTGCCTCCTGTCAGATCGATGGTGAGTTGCACCCGGGTGAACCCTGGAAGATTCGGATGATTGATTACGAAATGGGTGTTGGATCCCGAAAAGCCGAAGGCGCCACTAAGCGGGATGACGGCGCCCTGAATGGAGAGCTTCGCGGAGTATGAGCCGCGGTCGTTCAACTTGAGGCTGAAGAATCCGGAGTTGTCCAACGCGGCCGAATCGTTGGTCGGATAGAAAAGTCCGTTGTAGGTGCCCTGAGCGGCGGTGAAAAGGTTCGTTTCGAACACCGCTGTGACGGTGAGATTGCTGGTCATGGTGAACGTCAGCGGGGATTCCACTTCTGCCAGTCCGTTGTTGGTGAGCCAGTGCGAAAAGAAATTCCCTGCGTCGGCCTTGCTGGAAATGGTGTAGCGCTGGCCCACAAAAAGACTCTGACCGTTGGTGATTCCCTGAAGCTTCCCGGTCCCAGTGCCGGCGGTCGCGATGGTAATGGGAAGCTGGACCGCGTGGGTGAAACTCGATTTCACCGTGACTCGATTGCCATTGGCATCGTCGGCTTCCACCACGACGAAGTTCGCTCCAGCTGGGAGGTTGCTGATGGTCTGGGACCAGTTGTTTCCGGTGATCACGGGCGACAGCTCCGCGCCAGTGCTGGTGAAGAGCGTAAGGTTCTGCAAGGCGATGTTGTCGCGGGCGGTCCCTGTGACAGTGATGGTGTTGCTCGTCACTGCGCCGTTATTCGCTGGCGAATTAATCGTGACCGCCGGCGCCGCGGAATCTGTCGTGTTCGTGGGAGAACTGAGCACGGAAATGGTGACGTTGAAGAGATCGTCGTTGCGCGGGCAGTCAAAGAACTTGTAGGCAACCGGCAGTTCGCCTAGTCCAACGTCTGTATCGGAATCAATCGTCACGAGATCGCAGTTCGAGAAGAAATACTCGAAGTTGAACATGTTGATGATCCCTTTGTTGTCCTGAAGCGAGTTGAAGTGATTCAAATACTGCAAGCCGCTCTTCACTTTGCCGAAGACGGTGTATTCCGGCAGGTCGTCCGTGTTATTGGCTGTGTTGAAGAACCAGGAGGTGGTGGCGGAGCCAAGATTGATGGTTTGTCCCGAAGAGGACAGCGCCATCGCCAGTGTTCCAGCCGTATTGGGAATCACCCGGTTGTTGGTCGCTTCATTCGGTATCGGCGCGCCTTCCACGATGCGGTTCATGTAGTTCGCCGGTAGCAGGACATACGGATTCGGCACGTTGTATTGTCCGCCCTGCACGATGAAGTCCGGCACCACGCGATGCAGAATGCTGCGGTCGAAAGCGCCGCTGCGAACGTAGTGGAGGAAATTGGAAACCGTCAGCGGCTTGTCGTGATCGTAAAGCTCGACATCGATGTTCCCGAAGATGGTAACCCCGTTTCGCAGTTGGAAACGGACGACCGTATTACTGGAGGTGGCGGCGAAGCTGGAGGTCGACACAACAAGCGCCAGAGTCAGCCACACGAGTACGGTTCGAAGAGCATTCATCGATTTAGGAACTCCTTGATTCTACCTCAAGTGAACAAGTCTCTCCACTACTCAGGCGTGATCGCGACCCTGCTGCTGAGGTTGGTGCTGAGGAGGAAGCCTGAGCCGTTGGTCTGCTTCTGGAGAATAGCGCCGCTGAAGGAGAGCGCCTTGCCACCAGCAGGCGGCGTCACGGAACCCTTGAAGGTGCCGCTGGATTTGTTCAACGAGAGCGAGAGCTTGTTGCTGCCGAGATTGGTTACCTTGTTCTTCGCATCGATGCCGATGGCGTTGGTGAAGTCAGCCGAAAGATTCCCGCCGAGGAATGAAACGAGCGCGTTCGGGAGGCCAAGGATGTTGTTGGTGGCGCTCGGGACGAAGCGTGAGCCGACGAGCAGCGCTTCGTTGGTGAACCCGCCCGCGTAGTATTTCGCGGTCTGGGTTTGCTTGAACCAGTTGAAGAGGCCGAGGAGATCGGAATCCGGCTGGTTGGTGAAGTTCACCCAGCTGATGAGCGAGCCCTTGCCTTTGTAGAGCGGCACGTAGAGCGGCCAGTCGCCGTTCTTCGAGAGGGAAGTCTTCTGCGTGATCTTCGTTCCATCCGGCAAAGTGCCTGTTAGTGAGACGGCGCCTTTGGTAGTCACGCTGACGGCGCCGAACCCATCGCCCACCGGGCCGGCGGCGGAGTTCGTGTCCGTGGGCAACACGATGGTGTATTTCCCGGCCTGCGTCGCGATGTTGATCTTGCCGTCGAAGTAAGCCCGGTCGGTGAGCAGTTGGGCGGTCCAGATCGTCGTGGAGTTTGAAGTGACTTCACTGACGGTGCCGGTCAGTTGATCGGTTCCATTCGTCAGGTCGAGGCTCAGCTCGAGCTGCACGGGATTAGTCCCTTTCCGAGCGACGAGAAAACTGCCCAGCCCAAACGCGCTGAGGTTTCCTTTCACCGAATGGCTGCCGCCGTTCAGCATCAGCTTGCCGGAACTCGCGCCAGTCTTGCCCACCTTCAATGTCAGAAAACCCGCGCTGGCCTGCTGGAAATCATTCGTGTCGGAGAAGAGCCCGTTGTAGGTGCCTTGCACGGCGGGGAACAGATTCGTGCCGAACGTCGCGGTCAGCGCATGGTCACGGTCCATCATGAAGGTGAGCTTCGGATTCAAGCTGCTGTTCGATCCGCTCCAGTCGGCGAAGAGATGGTTCTTCGCGGGCTTCGCGGTGAGCGTGTAGTTGCGACCGACTTCCAGCAGATCGCCGTTGCTGGCGCCGCTGACAGTGCCGGAGCCGACAATGGTAAGGCTCAGCGGCACGCTGACGCGGTGAAAGATGCGCCGCGTAACTTCGGTGACATTGCTCGAGGTATCCTGGGTACGGACGACAATCACATTTGTGCCGCCGGGAAGGTTCGTGAGAGTGATGCTCCACGGGCCACTGTTCGTGGCGACTTCGATCGGATCGCCGCCGTTCAACTCCACCACGACATTCGAGACTGCCACGTTGTCATACGCAGTGCCGCTGACCAGTAACGTGCCGCTGGTGATGACGAGATTCGCGACTGGGTTTGCGACGGAAAGGTTGGGTCCGACGACGTCGGGTGCGCTGAGCATCTGGATTTCGACTTTGTAAAGATCGCTGTAGCGAGGACAGCCATTCGCCGGCAGAAATGTCCCAACCGGCAGCTTTAACAATTGCACGATGAAATCGGCGGGAAACAAACGCACCGGTCCACAAGCGCTGTTCGTGGTTCCGATCACTCGATTCGTCGCGGTGAGGGTGTTGAAATGGGTCAGGACGTTGGAACCCGGAATCACCCGTCCGAACACCGTGTACTGCCGTGGATCGAACAACGCGCTGTTATTGGCGAGGTTGAAAAACCATGCTGTGGAAGCGGAGTTGGGAAGCGGGCGAGACCTGTCGTTTGGATCTTCCTCCAGAGCCATGGCGAGAGTCCCGGAAATGTTTTCGTATCGCGTCCCCACATTGAATTCATTCGTGATCTTTGGCCGTGCGGAAATCTTGGTGAATCGGGTGAAGCTCGCTGTGCTGAGCGGATCCGAAACTGTCCCGAAACCACCTTGCACGACGGAGTTCGGAACGCAGTAGTCGATGATGGTATTGCTATAGGCACCACTCTGGGCATACGCGAGGAAATTGGAAACGGTCACCGGTTTGTCGCTGTCGAAAAGCTCCACATCAATGTTGCCGACGTGGAAGGTTCCGTAAGTAACGCGGAACCGCACGGTGCTGTTCGGTTGTGCGGAGGATGTTTCGACAAAGCCGGCCGCAATAAGGAGGGAAACCAAGCTGAAGATTGAGAATGTTTTCATGGTGACTGAAACCAACCGCGCGCAAAGTAGCAGCTTCCGTCCGGCTGACAATCGCGAGTTTTGGGAGATTGCCGGCGCTTTCGGATGCCTTAATGAAGGGCTCATGATTCTTACGGTGAGCTGCTGACGTTCCCCTCGGGGATGCTGCGAAGAAGAATTCTGCGGGCTGGTCGCGTGCCTTCGCAGAATGAGATTGTTGTGATACGGCGGTCGAATGGTTTCTGGCGAGAGTTTGACAGAGATCTAGAAGAAGCCAACTCTCTACCCAGAAATGAATCGTTGGTTCACAGGTCCAGTCTTGGTGATATTCTTTTTCGGATGCGTCGCAGTCACTTACGGTATCGCTGATCTATTGTTGGACCCGAGCGGGCCGTGGCCGAAGCGCTTGCGACTCGTCGGACACCTGTTTGCTTTTGGAGCTTGGGCGGGGATTGTCTTTGTTGGCGAAGATAACGCCTGGTTCCCGAAGCAGCGCCGCTTCGTCAATGCGGGATTGCTGGCAGGACTGATGGTTTATTTTGCTTGGCAACTTTCCGCGCCGAATCTCGTCACCTTGTTGCTGGTGGCCGCCGCCGCGGGAATCGCAGGCTTCTATGCGGAAAGGTGGTTGCCTCACATTTGAGAGTGGGCGTTTGCCTCGTCCTTTCCACCTTCTGCGTGCGTTCCGTGTAGCCTTGGATTACCCGCTCTTCCGCACAAGGAAATCTCCGAGGGCGAGGTTCTGGAGGTCGCTTCCGTAAAACATGTTCAACGCATCGTCGGGCGAGCAGACCATCGGTTCGCCGCGGCGGTTGAGCGATGTGTTCAACAGCACGCCTACGCCGGTCTTGGCCTCGAACTTCCGCAGCAGCTCATAGTAACGCGGGTTGCTTTTGGCGGTAACGATCTGCGGGCGCGCGGTGCCGTCTTCGTGCACGACTTCCGGGATGCGTTTCTTCCAGTGCTCCGCCACGTCGAACGTGAACGTCATGTAGGGCGACGGATGCGGCGTCCCGAGCACGTCGGGCGCGATGGTGTCGAGCATCGAGGGGCAGAAGGGCCGCCAGCGCTCGCGGTATTTGATCTGCGAGTTGATCATGTCGGCCACGCCGCGACTCGCGGGATTGCCGATGATGCTGCGATTGCCGAGCGCGCGCGGGCCGAATTCCATCCGCCCTTGGAACCACGAGAGGACTTCTCCTTTGGCGAGGAGTTCGGCGGCGACGTCCGTGATGGACGCGCAGCGTTCGTATTTTATGCCGCGTTTCTTGAGCACGGCTTCGATTTCCTCGGGTGTGTATTCCGGGCCGAGATAAGCGTGATCCATCGGTTGGATGGTGTCGCCGAGTTGGTGCGCCGCGTAAGTCGCCGCGCCGAGGGCGGTGCCCGAATCGCCGGCGGCGGGTTGCACGAAGAGTTCATGGCCGGGGCCCATCGTGGAGATGAGGCGTTGATTGCACTTCACGTTCAGCGCGACGCCGCCCGCGTAGGCGATGCGTTTCGTCTTCGCGATGGTGTCGCCGAGATAAAACTTCACGAGCTCGAGAACAATTTCTTCGAGCAGCTTCTGCACGGCGGCAGCGATGTGGACGTAGGGCTCGTCGATTTCGTCGCCTTCGCGTGGCGGTCCCCACTTATCGATGAGCCTCTTCGAGAAGTAAGTGCCCTTGCCCTTGCGCTTGTAGCGGCGCGTGCCAATGCAGTTCACCAACTGTGTGTTGATGGTGAAGCCCGTCTTGTCCCAGAGAATCAGCTCACGCAGGTCGAACTTCGAGGCGTCACCATAGGGCGCCATGCCCATCACTTTGAATTCGCCGTCGAGCATTTCGAAGCCGAGGAACTCCGTCACCGCGCCGTAGAATCCGCCGAGCGAATCGGGCGCGTAGAATTCCTTGATGGGCCGGATGTCGCCGCCGAACCCTTCGCCGAACCACGTGGTGCAGTATTCACCCACGCCATCGATGCTCATGATCGCGGCGTCTTTGTAGCCGGAGAGATGATACGCGCTGGAAGCGTGCGCGAGGTGATGCTCGACGGGGACGAACTTGATCTTGCGCGGGTCGATGCCGACGCGTTCAAGCATCGCGAAGACTTCGCGGACGTTGCGGCGGTAGCGACGATTGCCGTTCAACAACGCGACGAGCGCGCGGTCCGGCGCATACCAATGGCGCGCGGCGTAGTGCCAGCGGGCGGGTCCGAACAGGCTGATCGGCGCGAAGGGATAAGCGACGACTTGGACGTCGGACGGTTTCAGGCCGGCGTGCTTGAGGCAGAACTTCGTTGCCAGTTCGGCCTGCTGACCCTTGGCGTGTTTGTCGCGATTGAAACGTTCCTCGTCGGCGGCGGCGATGGTCTTGCCGTCGATGACGAGCGCCGCGGCGGGATCGTGTCCGACCGCGCCGCCGAGTCCGAGGACGATCATGGCAGCGGCTCCGCGATGGGAGCGAGGAGGGCAGGGGAAAGAGGTTGGAGCGAGCCGGGCAGGAGCGGCTCAGTCTGGCGGTGGGCCAGGAAACGTCGGGCGATGTGCGGTCCCATCATGGTGTGTCGCGGAATCCTCCGTGAAGGCATCGCGCACGAATGACGGGTTGTCAGCGCCGCAGGTTGTCTTCAACGGGTGGCCGACTGTAAGAAGTGCCCTTGCTCAACGCAACGGGCTTTTTGGGACGCAACGGACGATGAACGGGAGGCGAACGATCGAGGTGGATCACCGGCGCTCCATCGACTGGGTGATGAGGCTGGCGTGTGTGGCCGGGCGGCGTTGTCGGATCACGGTGAACCCGAGGAAGAGGGCTGCGACGAGGAGCAATGCCCCGAACACGATTTGCCAAACGTGGCTTCCGCTGGTGGCGATCGGAGTGCCGACGCCTTGGAGCGCGGCGGTGGTTTCTGGTGATGACGTGTTGGAACCGGTGGAGGTTTCGCGGGCCGCGACTCGAGTGGGTTCCGGTGTCAGTTGGGAGAACACGCTCTCGATGGTGGACGACGAAACCGGAATGGCTGTGGACGGCGATGTTTCGCTCGCGGACTTTTCGGTGCGCGTGGCAGCCGCGGCTGGAGCCGTGGGTGACGGCGCGGTCACCAGTTTATTGGCCGCGGCGAGGATGCTGTCCTGGCTGGCGATCTCCGTCCTGCTGGGTTCGGCATCGGGCGTGGAGTTGGGATTGGGAACTGCGGCAGGCGCCGGAGCGGGTGCGGTGACTTGTGCGGTCGTGGCTGGTTCGATTGCGGGAACGGGCGCGGCGTTGGCGGCTGCGACGGTGAGGACCTGAGCTGTGGTGTTTGTCTCCGTCGTCTCCGCAGGTTTCTTGGTAACGATCGAAATCTTCGGCGCCGGTTTGGGAATAGGTGGGGCGGTTTGCGCGGCGGCCGGAGCCGGGGCTTGCACGATGGGGGAGGAAACGATCGGATTGCTTTTCGCAGTCGTGGCGAGAGCCGGCGGCGGCGGTTCAGTCAGCGCGGGGCGCGGAGGCAGATCGATTCGTGTGCCGGCGACGGTGACGGACTGGTCAATGATCCAGCCATCGCGCGCAATCAGGGTGGTGACGAACGGGCGCTTCGCCGAGGCGCGTTGCTTGCGCTGGTTCTTGTATTCGGCGTTGATCGTTTTGTCGAACGGCGTGCCTTTCATCTGCGAGTCTCCGTCGGAGATGACGAACACGGTTACGTTGCTGACGGAATGGATAATCTTCTTCAGCTTTTCGGTGACGTCCTTGAGATTGCTGGAGCCTTCGTATTCCACTCCGCTCAGGAAGGCAGCGACGACGGTGGCCTGCTGCCGGGCTTTGCGCGGGTCCCAGACTTGCATCGAGAATTTTCCGGCGCTGGTTTCCTTGTTGAACGTCCACAAGCCGAACGTATCGCCCGCCTGCATCTGCCCGTAGATCCCGCTGCCAATCAGATCGAAAATGGTCGCCTCGGTCGCGTCCTGCAGTCTTTCCATGCCGGACGATTTGTCGACGACGAACAGGAACCGCTCGCCCGATGCGCTGGCGGAAAGGTGACTGGCCGCTCCCGCGCCGAAGGGCACCGTGCCGATGGTGAGCCCGATCCAGAGGATCAGATTCAGAATGGAATGAGGTCTCATGAGTTCAGTGGGATCGAAACTTTGCTTGCTCCTGCTCGTTGTAACGGCGGACGGCGCTGTCCAGTTCGTTGAGCGCGGCACGAACGGTCTGCATGAAATTGGCGCAACCTTGGGTCATCCCGCCAACGCTTTGAACGGTGTCGCGCTCGGCGGAGTCGTTTGTCACGACCAGCACTTCGCCGTAGCTCCGCAAACGATGCGCGGCGCGCTCGATCATCTGGTCCGCAGTCTGCCCGGCCCGGCTGTAGAGAATTTCCACGGCGTTCGTCGATTCCGGTTCGTCCGCCGCGCGCTTGGAACCGGCACCATCGAAAATGATGGTGATGGGCGTTCCGATCGCATCGTGATACTGGGTGAGCACATTGATCAATTCTTCCCGGGCTGCCGGGGAATGGCGTGGTTTGCCGGGTGCCAACTCCGACCATTCATGCAAAAGGCTGTATCCATCGACCAAAATCCGAACCAAAGCCATACCCCGACGTGCTAAGCCAGAACCGGGCCAACGAGTTCCGCCGGGACGTCCGTAGAAACCGCGGGCGATCGTTCCTCGCGCTGCCTCGATCGGTCGCTTCCGAAATTCTCCTTTGCGCCGCCCGCCGCGTTGGTGTGCAATGTCCGCCACGTTATGAGCTTTTTCGACAAGCTGAAATTCACTGAAGACGGGTTGATTCCGGCGATCATCCAGGAAGTTTCGACCGGGCGCGTGCTGATGATGGCGTGGATGAATCGCGCCTCGCTCGAAAGCACGATCAAGACTGGCAAGACCCATTTCTGGAGCCGTTCCCGCAAGAAGTTCTGGATGAAAGGCGAGGAGAGCGGCCACACCCAGACGGTGAAAGACATCGCGTTCGATTGCGACGGCGACACCTTGCTCATCCAGGTCGAGCAAGTCGGTGCGGCGTGTCACGAGGGCTTCAAGTCTTGCTTTTTCCGCTCGGTCGAAGGCGATGGCGCAAGCTTCAAGGAAACCGAGGCGCGGCTCCAGCGGCCGGACGAAATCTACGGCAAGCGCAAGGCGTGACGGGAACGCTGCGGCACGCTTCATCGATTGCGATCTGCAAGGTGAAGCGTAAGGTGAGTTGGCATGACTTGGCAGGAAACAGCGGCTCTGGCGATTGTGGCGGTCACCGCCGCGATCTTCGCCTGGCGCGGTCTCCGCACCAAGAAGCGCGGGCTGCCGTGTGATACCGGCTGTGGCTGCTCCTCCAGTTCTGCCGCAGCCAAAGATCAGCCGGTCACCGTCCTCCAAGCCCGCAAAGGCCAGCCGGCCCGACTGCGTGTGAAGTGACCTGTCCGCAGGCCGTACCTCCACGCTTTACAACCTCCGCGTCCCTCGTCAGGTTCGGGCCATTATGCACCACGAATACGTCGAACGCGTCGTTGACCTTCTCGATCCCGCCTCGAACCAGATTTACAACATGTCCGTCGATGAAGCCCGCGCCCGCGTGCTCAACGGAAAGCCCGAAGCCGTCCGCGAAATCGAAGGCTCCTTCGCGCTCGTCGCGCGTGAAGGCAAACGCGTCCGCCTCGCGCGTTCGATGGATCGTCCGCTGCGCTACTTCCTCGCCAAACGTGCCGAAGGCCCCGCGCTCGTCGTCGCGGATCGTATCGATGCGATTCACGCTTGGTTGAAGAGTGAAGGGTTCGAGAATCAGTTCCACCCCAGCTACACGCGCATGGTGCCGGCGCATTACGTTATCGAGCTGCAACTCATCGGCTGTCCCGATCCAGATCCGGTTTACACGCGCTACTTTGATCCAAAGCGCAACAAGCTCTCCACCGATCTCGACGAGATTGGTCACGCCTACATTGGCGCGCTTGCGGATGAAATTGCGAAGTGGCTCCGGCGCGTTCCGGCGACGGCGCCCATCGGCGTTTGCTTCAGCGGCGGCATTGATAGCGGCGCGGTCTTCCTCACCACGTATCACGTGATGCGCCATCTCGGGATGAGCCCGTCACGCTTGAAGGCGTTCACGCTTTCCTTCGGCGACGGACCGGATCTCCAGCAAGCTCGCGACTTCCTTGAACGCCTCGGCCTCGGCCTGTTCCTCGAACCGATCGAAGCTGACCTCGACGCTCTCAACGTCGCCGAAACCATCCGAGTGGTGGAAGACTACAAGCCGCTCGACATCGAATCCGCGTCCATGGCCATGACGCTCTGCCGCGGCATCCGCGCGCGGTATCCGGATTGGAAACACTTGATCGACGGCGACGGCGGTGATGAGAACTTGAAGGACTATCCCATCGAGGAAAACCCCGAGCTGACCATCCGCAGCGTGGTGAGCAACCAGATGCTTTACCAGGAAGGCTGGGGTGTGGGCCGGATCAAGCACTCCCTTACCTACAGCGGTGGCCTGAGCCGCAGCTACACGCGTACCTACGCGCCGGCGAAACATTTCGGCTTCGAAGGCTTCAGCCCCTTCACGCGCCCGAATGTCATCGAAGTGGCCGAAGGCATTCCTTTCACCGAACTCAGCGGCATGGATGTGGAGAAACTTTACGCGCTCAAGGGCGACATCGTCGCGCGCGGCGTGAAGGCGATCACGGGGATGGACATGCCTGCGTTCCCGAAACGTCGCTTCCAACACGGCGCGGTGAAAGTGGAAACGCTTCGCCAGCGCGTGCCCGGCAGGGAACTTGAACTACGCCGGCAGTTTCTGGCGATGTACCAGTGAAGAGCCGCAGGACCTTGGCGCTGGCTTTCGTTGGCGCCATGACGATCATCCTTGTCTTGGGATTTCTCTGGCGGCCAGGCACCACCTACCACACCCGGAGCTGGCAGCGGGCGACCCGGCTGGCGATGGGGGACCAGCTCTCGTGGTGGGAGCGTATCTATGGAGCGGTGGTCAGCAAGCAGCAGCCTCAATACTGGTGGGATCAGGCGAAGCGCCACGAAACGGAGTTGTTGAAGATGGGCTACCTCACCAATTGCACGTTCCGCCTGACCAATCAGGTGATGACTCGAGAGTTCACCAGCAACTTTTTCCGACTGATCCATCTGCGCGTCGGGACGAATGACGATCAGGTCTGGAGAAGTCCGCATCTCACCAATCGAACCGGCCTCGCTCCGACCTTCCCGACCAAGGACTACGCGATCTGGGGGCAAACCTTTCGGGAGTGCGCTTCACTCTACGCTTCCAATGTTCTACCGGCTTCCGTGGCCGGCGGAGCCGCCAAAGGTGAGCGATAACGGGCTTGGTATCCATCCGGCACCCGGGAGACAGCGAAGTCTTTCTGCTGAGGTTGGGAAGTATCCCGTAGTGTGTTCTTTCTT
>Ga0154020_10008721_pt1 | contig 11739 bp, 10 predicted proteins | sample Klosneuvirus_201_FD_109709 | JGI IMG/M metagenome (GOLD analysis project Ga0154020, IMG submission 109709) | Active sludge microbial communities from wastewater, Klosterneuburg, Austria - Klosneuvirus_20160825_MG | ecosystem: Engineered > WWTP > Aerobic digester > Activated sludge | place... | reverse complement strand
TCAATAAAAAACCCGCATAAATTCCGGAGTTTATAAACTCCTTTTCTACATGGTTGGGGCTGCCCGGTATTTCTTGCTTCCACTGTTCCGGTTTCCCGGAAACACAAACGAGTTGTGTTGAGGCCTGCATTACGGACCGCATGAGCTTGTCCCCAATGTTTATAATGTTGAGTTTAAAACTTTGATCAGAATTTAAGCGGGCTTAACATATCCGCAATAAGCGGAAACCCTTTAGTTCAATGAACGTTGACTTTACTAATATAATCAGACAACACTTTATCAATTGATGTTATTTCATTGGATAGTTGTTGTCTCTCTTCCTCTTGTGATTCGGTGGTATTTACAAGCTCTGTAGCAAATTGCATAGCACACATGGCTATAAGATCAATTTTATCACTTACTGAATATTGTTGCTCATACTCCCGAATCCTGTCATTTACCATTTTTGCCGCTTTGCGAACCCTTTCCTCATCTGCCCGCTTTATTTTAAGCGGATAAATCCGGTTGGCTATGGTTACTTTTATGGATAGTTCGTCCATTTTTAGCGGTTGATTAAAGCCAGACACCTGTCGATTTCACGAATATACTCATTTATCTTCAGTTTGATCTCCCGGGTATTCTGATCTGACCCTGAAACCATCTGTGCTAATCTGATAACTCTGTTTTTTTCTTCCAACTCACTGATCTGCTGTTGCTGACTGTGAATCTGACTCTTTAATTGTTCCTGTTGTATTTTCAATTGCTGATACTCCTGCATCAACTTCTCATGCAAATTTACTAATTTTTCGACCTTATTCCTGAGCTGACCGATTGTTGCTCCGTTGTCGTTGTTCACCTGAGTTTAATTTGAAATCTACGCAAAGTTAGTTAATCCTTAAATTTAACCCAATTATTCCAAAAGTTTGAAAGCAAATCTCTTATTTATAAACATGACGGATTTTCTACACCCAACAACAGCTAAATCGCGTCTTTACAGGACATTTGCCGGATTTTTAACAGCTTTGATGCTCCTTTTTCAACAACAATCTGTGTCTCAAACAAATTCCCCTGCCTCCAGATTCGGGCCGGTGCAGCTTCAATCTTATAAAGTGTCAGGCAGTTTCGGAGAATTGCGGTCGAATCATTTTCATTCAGGAATTGACTTAAAAACTAACGAACAGACTGGTTTACCGGTTTTGGCGGCTGCTGCCGGATACATTTCACGGGTTAAGGTTAGCAATATTGGTTACGGAAAAGCATTATATATTACCCATCCTGATGGAATAGTCACCGTTTATGCGCATTTGGAAGATTTTGCGATGCCTCAGATTCTCGATACTGTTGCTTCCATTCAGTTTCAACAACAGAAATATGAAACAGAACTGTTTTTTACTATCCCATTATTTCAAGTCAATGGTGGACAAATTATTGGATGGTCGGGGAACAGCGGTGGCTCTGAAGGGCCACACCTCCATTTTGAAACACGCCATCAGGTTTCTGAAATGCCTTTTGATCCGGCTTTGATCGGATATTCTTACCAGGACACGATCCCTCCCGCCTTCCGAAATCTGGTAATTTACACTCCCGGTCCGGGTAATGGTACTTTCCTTGCTCAGCGCAACCTGATTCCTGTGGATACCTCCAAATCGAATCAAACCATCCAGGAAACAATTGAAGTACCATCAAATTATTTTATTGGCTTCGAGGCATTTGATCGCGCAGGTGTTGAAGCCAATTTACTGGGAATCAAAGAATACCGATTATTCACAAACGAAATTCTCACCTTTGAATATAAAATAGACAGTTTTCTTTTTGATCAGTCCCGATTAATTAACAGCATAATCGATTACCCCTTTTGGGCGGATAGCTCCCGAAGAATTTTACTGTGTCATACCTTACCGGGAAATTTGCTTCCCTTTCTTAAGTTAACACCTGTCCCAAACCCTTATCCTGCCAAAGGCAATACAAAACACCGGATTGAAATTAAGGATGCACATGGTAATATTTCTGAATTGCATTTTCAGGTTGCTGTCCACGCAAATGCAAAACCTTTGATGCATGAAAAAAATGTGAGGATTTTAAAGTCGAATCAAGGTGATCGGATTATTGGCAACAAGGCTGAACTAATCATTTCAGAAAAGACATTGACAGAGGAAGTGGGCATTCAATTGATGGAACATGCTATTGATAGTCCCGGTTTTATATCCCCTATGATTGAGATTGCCAGTCCGGGGACATTTGCCGTTATTCAACCTATGAAGCTGACCATTAAACCAGACAAAAAACCAAATATTCCAACCGAAAAATGGATCATTGCAAGACTAGATAGCAGTGGTAGTTTTAACTATATTGGAGGGAAAGTGAATACTGATTTATCAATCACAGGAAATATCAGAACTACAGGTAAATTTGTGATTATTGCCGACACCGTCGCACCAGTTTTGATGGATGCTATTGCAGAGCGTGTGGTCCGCTTTGGCGGGATGGAAAAAGTTCGGATTCTGGTTGAAACAAAGGGGGATTTTTCAGGCTTCAGTACTTATTCATGTGTTTTGGATGGAAAATGGATTCCTGCATCATCAAACCTTGGTGGTACAAAATTTGAAATAATTACACCGGTGCCCGATTCTCAGGTTAATCATGAATTGATTGTTGTTGTTACAGACGCATGCGGAAATAATGCGTCCAAAACCTACCAATTAATCTATTAAATTGATTACGAACTAATTATAATTCACAAAACTTTGAAATCCACCTCATCAACACCCGAATGTTGAATTTCCTTTGTCTTTCACTAAAACTTCATCAAAGCTTTCGTTAAATTTGTCTGTTATTCCAATATTAAAATCAATTATGAAGAAAGCGCTATTAGGATTTCTGTTCTTAACTTTTTTGACCTCATTCAACCATTCCTATGCTCAGGAAGGATATAACATTAAAGTAAAAGTAAGTGGTGTCCGCGATTCATTGTGTTATTTAGCAAACTATTTTGGCGACAAGCAATACCTAAAAGACTCCTGCCTGGCAGATGCACAAGGCAATTTTAGTTTCAAAGGAAAAGAAGCTTTAGGTGGAGGAATTTATCTGGTTGTGATTCCTGGAAAAAAGTATTTTGAAATTGTAGTTGATAAGGAGCAACAATTTTCTGTTGAAACCGATACACTTGATTTTGTGAAGCACATGGTCATAAAAGGATCAAATGAAAACAAGATTTTTTATGATTACCTGAAATTTATTTCTGAAAAATCGAAGGCAATTGAACCGCTTCGTGCAGAATATGAATCAGTAAAAAATGATCCGGTTAAGGTTGAAGATGTTCGTAAGAGAATGTCGGTAATTGATAATGAAGTGATCACTTACAAAGCAAACTTCGAGACTAACAATCCTGATTTCATACTCACCAAAGTATTTCAATGTACACAGGAAGTTAAAATGCCGGAAACACCAAAGAAAGAAGATGGATCCCTCGATTCACTGTTTATGTACACTTATTACAAGAGTCATTTCTTTGATAATATTGATTTAACCGATGATCGTTTATTGCGAACTCCTGTTTTACATCCTAAGCTTGAACAATACTTCACCAAGTTAACAGTTCAAATGCCGGATTCTATAAATAAAGAAGCCGACTATGTAATTTCTAAACTGAAACCGGGTTCTGAAATGTTCAAATATGTGATCTGGTGGGTGACCAATCATTATGAAACTTCCAATATCATGGGTATGGATGGAGTGTTTGTACACATGGTAGAAAACTATTACACCAAAGAAAAAGCATTTTGGGTTGATGATGCGCAGTTATATAAAATTCAGGAGCGTGCAAAAGTGTTAAAACCAATTCTGGTTGGCAAGCAGGTAAAAAATATTACATTGAAAGACAGCTTGGGAGTTGTAAGGTCTTTATATGATATCAAAACAAAGTATACAGTACTTTATTTCTGGGATCCCGATTGTGGCCACTGTCAGAAGGTAACTCCAAAGCTGAAAGAATCTTACGACAAATTCAAATCGAAAGGTTTTGAAGTGTATGCGGTTTGTACCGAAGTTGAAATGGATAAATGGAGAAAGTTTATCAAAGAAAAAAATCTGAACTGGATTAACGTTGCTGATCCTGAATTAAGAAATAATTTCCGTCACGATTTTGATATCACCACTACACCTCAAATTTTCTTACTTGATAATACAAAAGCAATCATCGCTAAGCGGATTGAGGTTGAAACATTGAATGAGATACTGGAGAGAAGATTTTCTGAAGGGAAGTAAGGTGGTTAATTAGGTAGTTAATTAGGTGGTTAATTAAGTAGTTAGAATTGATCGCCTTCGGCTCCGGTAATTTTTTAGGATATCGCCTGCGGCTCGGGAAATTTATTTGGACATCGCCTTTGGCTCGGGGAATTTATTTGGACATCGCCTTTGGCTCGGGAAATTCATTCGAATATCGCCTTCGGCTCGGGAAATTTATTTGGACATCGCCTTCGGCTCTGAGAATTTTAGATTGGTCAATTAAGCAATTATTTCAAAAAATCGTATATGGTTCTGGGAATTTGCGAGTGGTTAATTGTTAACTCGCTTTTTCTCCTGCGGCTCAAAATTTATACGGTGGCTAGTTCATATTTTCGCCTACGGCGGTTCACTTTAAAAAAACAACCTTTAATAGAGTAATACTTACTTTATGGCAAGCTGATCATTTAACATATCAGATGTGAAAACGGATCTTGAAAGTTACCTTCAAAAAACTGATCACTCCTCAAGCAGAACCATTTCAACCTTCAAGACTTATTACAGGGTAAATAGATTATTGGATCCAATTGGCTGCTCTCTGGGGCAAGAATCACCAAACCATATGCAGACACATTTTTTTTTACTCAAGCTTAACAATCATCAAACCACCAAATTATCAAATCACCAAATCAAGAGCAGGCACATCTTTTTACTGAGGAACAACAATTAGCACACCAGCACATTACCTCATTAATAAATAAAAAAAGGCCATCTCGTTTGAGACAGCCTTTTTTATAAATCGTAATTACGATTAGAAGTAGAAGTTCAGATTGATTGATCCACCGCTGTTGTCAGTGTCAATTCCAAAAGAAGAAGATTTTCCTGTTTTGGTTGTAACTGACTTAACAGTAGTTCCATCGAAAGACTCTGTAGTTTGCTCACCTTCAGCCTGGCTTACAAGACCAAGTCCCCAACCGAATTCACCACTAACTGACATTTTAGGAGCGAAGAAATACTCAACACCTACGAATGCACGCAGAGTGAAAGAGAATTCGCCACCACTTTTAACTTCAGTAGTTCTAGGATCACCGTTGCTTGGTTGTCCTGGGATACCAGTGCTTGGAGCTGGATTTGTAGCACTAAAAGCATTTGCAAATGAGTGTTCAGTTTTTGAAGACTGAAGACCGATTAATGCTTCACCACCATAGATTCCATGCAATCTGTGTTTACCACGAGTTTTTTGAAGTCCACCACCGATGAAAATACTTTTTCCACCTGATTTCACTTCATCAAAACTTTGATCGTTAGGATCAGCAGTTGTTGCATCGTTTTCTGTTGCATAGTTAACAGTGTTTGAACCGAATCCTAGGCGTAATTTTCCTCTGTAAGCAGTGTTTGCATCTTTAACATACAAACCTGAGATTACAAAAGGACTTGTTTTGAAATCAAATGAAGGTGCAGAATTAGAACCGTTCATAAGGTTACCGAAGTACTCAAGGAAAGGAACAGCATCAATTCCGATTGAATAATCTCCTGGTTCTGGAAGAATTGGCGTTCCTCTCTTAGAATTCATGTCTTGCGCAGAGGCAAAGGTTGTTGCAGACGCAAGGGCAATAACTAACAATGATTTTTTCATAGTGTATAGTTTTGGTTTAATGGCACAAAGTTACATACGAAATACAATAGCCTCCAAATTAAATCTAAAATTGTTAACATCGTTTTGCACAAAAAACCCTCAGGGCGCTTTGTTTTCAAGCATTGGCACGAATTTAAACTTGTCAAAACTCATCATTTCGTAGGAATCAGCATCTTTCTTAATCACAGTTGTCATAACCTGTTCATTTTCAGGACCTAAAGGCAACACCAGGATACCTCCAATCACCAATTGCTTCACCAATTCAGGTGGTACGATTCGTGCTCCGCAGGTGATTAAAATACGGTCAAAAGGTGCAAAAGAGGGCAATCCTTTAAATCCATCACCATAAAATAGCTTTACATTGTAGTTTAATTCCTGCAAAAGAGATACAGCTTTGTTATTCAATACTTTATGTCGTTCAATAGAATAAACTTTAGCTCCCATCTTATATAATATGCTGGTCTGGTACCCCGATCCGGTTCCAATTTCTAGCACTTTCATACCTTTCTCCAACAAAAGCAGTTGCGACTGATATGCAACCGTATACGGCTGAGAAATGGTTTGTCCTGCTTCAATAGGAAAGGCTTTATCCTGATAAGCAAACTCTAAAAAAGCGTTATCCATGAATAAATGACGAGGAACATCGGCAATAGCCTGCAATACCAATTCGTTATTGATACCTTTAGACCTTAATTCATCCACCAATCGCTTACGCATTCCCTGATGCCGGAAAGTATCAACTATCATAATTAAAGTGAGGAGTTTAGCCACATGGCTGATCTTGCAGGGTTTTCCCTGTTTCTAAATCAGTCACTTTGGAGGCTCAAAAATAATCATTTCAGGAACGTCAAAAAAGGGTTACTTTTGCAAAAATTTCAACATGTTAAAAATCGGTGTATTAGGAGCTGGCCATTTGGGGAAAATCCATATCCGCTTAATAAAGGAGGTTTCTTCATTTCAACTGGTAGGTTTTTTTGATATTGATGCCGATACGAGAAAGAAAGTATCCGAAGAATTTGGTGTGGAAGCATTTGATGACATGGATGCCTTGATCGATCGATGTGATGCAGTTGATATTGTAACGCCTACTCTTTCACATTTCGATTGTGCAGTTAAAGCACTCAAAAAGTCGAAACATATTTTTATTGAAAAACCACTTGCCAATTCGGTTGAAGAAGCCCGAACTATGATTTCGCTTGCTACCGAAGCCAGTGTAAAAGTTCAGGTGGGTCATGTAGAACGTTTTAATCCGGCATTTATAGCTTCCCGTTCCTATATCGGCGCACCCATGTTCATTGAAACCCATCGTCTGGCGCAATTCAATCCCAGAGGTACCGATGTTTCAGTAGTTCTGGATCTGATGATTCATGACATCGATATTATATTGAGCATTGTTAAATCACCCATAAAAAAAATAAGCACAAGTGGTGTAGCTGTAGTCAGTGATACACCTGACATTGCCAATGCACGAATCGAATTTGCCAATGGCTGTGTAGCTAACTTAACAGCAAGCAGAATATCATTAAAAAATATGCGGAAATCGAGATTTTTTCAACGTGATGCATATATTGCCGTCGACTTCCTTAAAAAATCTGCTGAAGTAATCCGCCTTAAAAGTGTCGAAGGTGAACCTGATCCACTTTCAGTTCTGATTGAACTGGGTCCGGATAAAGGAACAAAGCAAATTTATTTTGAGAATCCTAAAGTGGAAGAATCCAATGCAATAAAAGCAGAGTTAGAAGCCTTTGCAAAATCAATCATGCAAAACACTACTCCTATTGTTGATATCATGGATGGCTTTCATGCATTGGATGTAGCACATCAGATTGTTGAAAAATTAAAGCAATCAGCACCTCAAATGGTCTGACCCCTCCGCTATGAATATTTTAAAGCTAATTAATTCTAAAATAAAACTTTCCCTGTGTTGTTTACTTTGCAGTTCGGTGCTTATAACTTCCTGCAATTTAATAAATCCTGATGAGGATGCACCGGCATACATTGAAATTGAAAAAATAACATTTGACCCTACTCCCACTCTGGCAGAAATGGGGCCTTCATCTTCCGTTAAGATCAAAGATGCCTGGATTTATGTTGATAATGAATTTATCGGTGCTTTCGAATTGCCCGCACGTTTTCCTGTATTAAAAAACGGTTCTGCAAAAGTGTTGGTGAGTTCCGGAATATTACTAAATGGTATTGCTTCCACCCGATCACCATATCCATTTTATACTGCGAGCATTTCTACAATTGATCTTCCGGCAAACGGAACAGTAAAACTTAGTCCCGTTACCAGTTATTTGGATGCTACAGAATGTAAATACTGTGAATCGTTCGAAGGAGCCGGATTCAGCATGACAGCAACAGCGCAAAGTGATACCGTTATGTATCAGCTACCGGCCGGAGATCCAAATATTTTTGAAGGAAATAGTTCGGGAGTAATTTACTTAGATACAGCAAACACCATATTTGAAGTTACCTCAACATCAGATTATGATTTACCCGGAGCTGGCGCTGCAGTTTATCTGGAATTCGATTATAAGATTAATCAGTCTATGCAGACAGGCCTATATGTTACATTACCTGATGGATCAAATCCACAGGTCCAACTGTTAACTTTGAATCCGACAGATACCTGGAATAAAATTTATATTCAGTTGGGTTATACAGTCAGTGCTTATGCTTCAGCTACAGGCTTTAAAGTTTATTTTGGCGCATTAAAAAGTGAAGATGTTGCCAATCCGGTTTTTTACCTGGATAATATTAAAGTGGTTTCTTTCTGATGAACAAACGTTTACAGATATTAAAATATGTAATTGGTGATTTTCTGGCTGCTTCCGGAGCCTGGGCATTATTTTATATTTATCGTAAACTGGTAATTGAATCGGCAAATTATGCTTTTAAACCTGAATTACTCGATACCAAATTTTATATCGGCATTTTTGTTATTCCAATTTTCTGGATTCTGGCATATGCTTTTACAGGGACCTATTCCGATATCTTCCGCAAATCGCGGTTAAAAGAATTTGGTCAGACCTTATACATTTCTGTAATCGGAGTGCTGATAATTTTCTTCACGCTCCTGCTCGATGATTCCATCATTTCATACAAAAACTATTACAGTACTTTCTTCACCCTTCTTGGACTTCATTTCATCATTACTGCCACAGTCAGATTTATACTGACTACTATTACAGGAAGAAAAATTAAAACACGTAAGATTGGATTCAATACATTACTGATTGGAAGCAACCAAAAAGCCCTGAAGCTTTACAATGAATTAGAGCAAGCCGAACAAAGTCAGGGAAATATTTTTAAAGGATTTATTCATGTCGATCAAAACAATGGTCATTTGCTGAAAGGTATACTCCCTCATTTAGGGTCCATCAACGATCTTACCCAGTTAATTGCTGTAAATAAAATTGAAGAAGTAATTATTGCCATCGAATCTTCGGAGCATGAGAATATTGGCAGAATAATTAATATTCTGGAAGATTCCCCTGTGATTGTGAAAATTATTCCCGATATGTACGATATACTTTCGGGTTCGGTAAAGATGAATGGCATTTTTGGAGCTCCACTTATTGAAATTTCTCCCGATTTAATGCCAGTATGGCAACAAACGGCAAAAAGACTGATTGATATAATTGTGTCATTGATTACGTTGATAATTCTAACACCGATTTTTATTATTGTTGCCATAATTATAAAAGTTACTTCACCCGGGCCAATATTCTTCATTCAGGAACGAATCGGATTGCATGGAGTGCCATTCAATATTTTTAAGTTCAGATCAATGAAAACTGGTGCTGAATCGGGTACACCAATGTTATCGAGTGACAACGATAACAGGGTCACTCCGTTTGGTAAGTTCATGCGGAAAATCCGTCTCGATGAAATCCCTCAGTTTTACAATGTACTGATTGGAGACATGTCATTAGTTGGTCCCCGTCCGGAGCGACAGTTTTTTATTGATCAGATTATGCCAATTGCTCCTCATTACCGTCATCTTCATAAAGTAAAGCCAGGTATAACGTCGTGGGGACAAGTGAAATTCGGTTATGCAGAAAATGTGGATGAAATGGTGGAACGTCTTAAGTATGATGTAATTTACATCGAGAATATGTCACTCGCACTTGATTTTAAAATTCTATTCTATACAGTAAGAACCATTTTACAACGAAGTGGAAAATAATATCTAACTATGAAAAATATCGCAGTAATTGGATCAGGAACCATGGGCAACGGAATTGCTCATGTGTTTGCCCAAAATGGCTTTAAGGTTGCACTCATCGATATCCGCAAAGAAGCCCTTGATAAAGCTATGGCTACTATTGGAGGTAACCTCGATCGCATGGTAACAAAAGGTACTATCACGAATGAAATTAAGGCATCTACATTGAGCAACATCACCACATTTACCGATATGGCGAATGGAGTTTCGGATGCAGGTTTGGTGGTTGAAGCGGCCACTGAAAATATCGAAATTAAACTGAATCTTTTTAGAGAACTTGACAAGGTGTGTAAGCCAGAAACCATTCTGGCTTCCAATACTTCCTCTATTTCAATTACTAAAATCGGTTCTGTTACCGGAAGAGGCGACAAAGTAATAGGTATGCATTTTATGAATCCGGTTCCTGTTATGAAACTGGTTGAAGTGATCAGAGGATATAGCACATCTGATGAAGTAACAAAAAAAGTATTGGAGCTTTCGTTGCAACTTGGAAAAACTCCAACAGAAGTAAATGATTACCCGGGATTCATTGCCAATCGTATTCTGATGCCTATGATTAATGAAGCAATTTACAGCTTGTATGAAGGCGTTGCAGGTGTTTCTGAAATCGACACCGTTATGCGACTGGGAATGGCTCATCCAATGGGCCCCTTACAATTAGCCGACTTTATTGGATTAGATGTTTGTCTTTCAATCCTTCGTGTTATGCATGATGGTTTTGGTAATCCAAAATATGCTCCCTGTCCCTTACTGGTAAACATGGTGACAGCAGGTATGTTAGGAAAGAAGAGCGGGCGAGGTTTTTACGATTATGCAAGCGGTTCCAAAGAATTAGTGGTAGCATCGAACTTTCAATAAGAAGAAATCATGCGGATGATTACAAGGGAAGGCTTCGGTCTTCCCTTTCTAATTAACGGGACAAAAGGGTTGTTTCCCTCCTTTTTTAGCGAACTCACACAAGTTTGCCTTGAAACCAAAAAACAAATCGAATCCGGTGGTATCAAACAATCCGGTGAAAGAGCCTAACCTGTCGGTTCCAATTACAAAGAAACGGTATCTGAATGCTACCCCAAGATGCGGAGTTTTGTATTCATACATTACAAAAGGCACTGCCACTTCAAACTTACGTGTTTCATAGCGTGCAGTTACGGCAGCCTGTGACGCTCTTACAATGGCATATTTCGAAAGTGGAACAGCCTGGATGAGAGATGCATTCAAATAAACTTTCGGAATTACAGCATAATCGAACTGTATACTAAATGCGGTTGGAAGAAAAATATTGAACTTATTATTCACTTTTGATTTTCCGGGATCACTTAAAAACTGGTTGCTGATAGCTATATCCTGTTCGGTAATCGAATTAAAATTTAATGTATCAATTCCCGGCCATACAGTTGCGGCATCATCAAATTTGAAAACCGATGCTTCCTTACCAAAACGTACCATGCCAATATCAATCATTGAAACACCGAGTCGATATTTATACTTTTTATATTTCTCTGCTGTTTCATTACAATCGTTTGCACCGTGCACGCGACCTTTGTAATAAGTTATTCCTAAATCGAGTCCGGCACCATAACCACGAATTTTAAATGGTTTTTTAAATGCGGGATCACCGCCATAAAGTGCATGTCCATATTCAGCATTCACATTGGTAACTATTAAGGTGTCG
>Ga0154020_10008720_pt1 | contig 11739 bp, 10 predicted proteins | sample Klosneuvirus_201_FD_109709 | JGI IMG/M metagenome (GOLD analysis project Ga0154020, IMG submission 109709) | Active sludge microbial communities from wastewater, Klosterneuburg, Austria - Klosneuvirus_20160825_MG | ecosystem: Engineered > WWTP > Aerobic digester > Activated sludge | place... | reverse complement strand
GTTCCCGTGCAGGTCCTCGCCCTCGGAGAGCAACAGCTCACCGTGACCGGAACGGTCCGGCATGTGGATCCCATCATCGATGCGACGTTTGGCACGTTTCGCGTCGTGGTGGAAGTGACCCCCACGGACACGGTCGTCGCCGGCCTGCCTGGCGTACTGATCGCGCCGCGCCCCCTGACGAGCACCGCGACCGCCGAGCGCCGCTGACGCGAGGCGCACCTCCCGTGAGCACCCTGGACAATGCCAAACTCATCGATCTCCCTGCGGCCGTGCGCCAGCGGGAGACCTTGCGCACGGCGGGCCAACGCGTGGTCCTGACCAATGGCGTGTTCGACCTGCTCCACACCGGACACCTATACTACCTGCAAAAAGCCCGCAGCCTCGGCGACGCGCTCTTCATTGCCCTCAACGCCGATACCAGCGTTCGGTCCCTGAAAGGACCGCTCCGCCCGATTCAGACCGAACTCGAACGGGCCTACGCGCTGGCCGCGCTCAGCTGCGTCACCGCAATCATCATCTTCCGCACCCCGCGACTGACGGCAGAGATCGAGGCGCTCCGCCCGGATGTTTATGCCAAGGCCGGTGACTACACGTTGGAGAAGCTGGATGCGGGAGAGCGCGAAGCGCTCCAGCGCGCCGGCTCGGCCATCACCTTCCTCCCTTTCCTGCCCGGCTTCAGCACAACGCAATTGATCGCCAAGATCAAAGCCGCGGGCGAAGTGTGATCCAACTCCCTAACTTGCGACCATGCGTGTGGTGATTCTCGGTTCCGGGCGCGGCTCCAATGCCGAGGCCATCCTGCAGGCGGAAAAAGACGGGCGACTCGGCCAGGCTCGCGTCGTCGCCCTGTTTTCTGATCGCGCGGACGCAGGCCTGCTTGCGCTGGGTCCCCGGTTTGGCGTGCCCGCTCATTTCATTGATCCGGCTCCCTTCAAAACGAAACTCGAAGGCGAAGGCGAAGCACGCGCAATCGCAGCCCTCTCGGCCACACGTCCCGATCTCGTTGTGCTCGCCGGCTTCATGCGCGTGCTCAAGCCCGGTTTCCTCAACGTGTTTGCAGGAAAAGTGATCAATCTGCACCCCAGCCTGCTGCCCAGTTTTCCGGGTTTGGACGGGATCGGACAAGCGTTCCGACGCGGCGTCAAAATCACCGGCTGCACGGTTCATCTCGTGACCCCGGAGGTGGACGGCGGACCCATCCTCGATCAGATGGCGGTCCGGATTGAAACCGAAGATACCCTGGAGACATTGTCGGCCAAAATCCACGCCGCCGAGCATGCCTTACTGCCGGCCACCATCGCCCGACTCAGTGGTGGTCTGAATCCCGCTGTTTGACGCAGGGGCTGCAGAGACAGACCAAAGCGACCAGGACGAGAGGAGCCACTCCGATCAGCAAAGCGATTTGAGAGTCGCCCTCCATCGAGGCAACGCCACCGGCGATCACCGCAAACACCACCGCGACGGCCACAATAAAACGCCAACGAGCGGATTTGCGGCAAGGTACAGCAGAAGGGGTAACAGCTGGATTTGCCACGCAAGATCCACCGTGAAAAGGCAGAGACAGGACCTCAAGCCCGAAGTGCGACAAATTGGGATACAAATTTTTGAACGAAAAAGAAGCGCACGGTAACACCATCGCCGGCGAGGACATGGCATGAAAATGATATAACTTATGATTCTACATAACAAGTTCTTACGTACTTTTTTACCAAGAAATCCACGGAAATTTTCACGTATCCATGAAATCAAACCCGACGGCCACCCGGTCGACTCCACTCACCGGCCCGTGGGGTAAACTACGCACTCCCCGCCGGTCGCCGCGCGCTCCGCGCTGGATTGCGGCGCCGACCCCAGGGGCAACGGATGGACTTTGCCGTTGTTATTAAACCGACGACCCGGCAGCGTTCCCCGCAAAATGAGAGCGGTTCCCCCCCAGGCATTTCGCCGTTTGCTGGATGAGATGGGTCCGGTTGACGCCGTTGGCGTTGAGGAGCGAGTGGCCAAGTATGGCACCCGCTCCATCAAGAAGGCTGCCAAGCTCTTCGGATTGAAGCTGGCCGTTTCGATGGTCGACCTCACGACGCTGGAAGGCAAGGACACCCCGGGAAAAGTGGCGTCGCTGTGTGTGAAGGCCCGGACACCGCACGAGATCGCGGGGGTGGAGCCGGGACAGATTCCGATGGTGGCCGCGGTCTGCGTTTACCCGGCGATGGTGCGCCATGCCCACCGGGCATTGGGTGCGTCCTCGCCCGTCAAGATCGCGTCCGTCGCCACGGCCTTCCCCAGCGGGCAGGCACCCCTCCGCACCCGCCTGGCCGAAGTGCGGGCGGCGGTGGCTGACGGGGCCGACGAAGTGGACATGGTGATCAACCGCGGAGCGTTTCTCGCGGGCGAGTTTGGCCGCGTGCAGGATGAAATCTCCGCGGTCCTCGAGACATGCGGCCCGGCCGCGCTCAAAGTCATCTTCGAGACGAGCGAGCTGGAGACCTACGACAACATCCGCCTGGCCTCCTTCCTCGCCCTGCACCTCCTCCGGCCCGGCGATTTTATCAAGACCAGCACGGGCAAGACGTCCTCCAACGCCACCCTCGGCAACAACCAGGTCATGATTGAAGCGATTCGCGATCACTACCTGCGGACCGGCGTGGCCATCGGCATGAAACCGGCAGGTGGCATTCGGACTGCGAAACAGGCGCTGACCTTCCTCGTTGCGGTCAAAGAAACCCTGGGCGACGACTGGCTGACCAACCGACGCTATCGTTTCGGTGCGTCCTCGCTCCTGAACGACTTGCTGCGTCAGTTGGAAAAGGAACGAACTGGGGCCTATCAGGCGCCGTATGCTTTCAGCGAGGCCACCGAAAGTTACTGAACACCCTCTCGTCCCCCTCACCGGACCAGTCCTCTTTTCTCCATGCCCGCCGCCCCTGTCGCGAAGAAGTCACGCCGCCCGTCGCGTCCCGCGCCCGAACTCATCTTCGGCGACCTGTGGGAGTTCGATCCCGCACCGGAGACCGCCGATCCCAAACTGAAGCCGCGCTACGACCTGTTCATCGGCGGGACCTTTGTGGCCCCCGCGGCGGGCCGCTACTTCGACTCGATCAATCCGGCCAATGAACAGAAGCTCGCGGAAATCGCACTGGCGGACGAGCGCGACGTCGACGCCGCCTACGCCGCCGCCCGCCGCGCGCAACCCGGCTGGGAACGGCTCTCCGGGGCCGAGCGCGGCAAGTACCTCTACCGCCTGGCGCGCCTCCTGCAGGACCGCGCCCGCGAGTTCGCGGTGGCGGAGACGCTCGACGGCGGCAAACCGATCAAGGAGTCGCGCGACTTCGACGTACCGATGTCCGCCGCCCACTTTTTCTATCACGCAGGCTGGGCGGACAAACTCGACTACGCCTTTCCCGGCGCCCGGTCGATCTCCGCCCATGGCGTCGTGGGACAAGTGATACCGTGGAACTTCCCTCTGCTCATGCTCGCCTGGAAGCTCGCCCCGGCGCTGGCGACCGGCAACACGGTGGTGCTCAAGCCGGCCGAGACCACCTCGATCACCGCCCTCAAACTGGCGGAAATCCTGCAGGAGGCCGAACTGCCCCCGGGCGTGGTCAACTTCGTGACCGGAGCCGGCGAAACCGGCGCGGCCGTCGTGGCCCACCCCGCCGCGGCCAAGATCGCGTTCACCGGTTCGACCGAGGTGGGCCGCCGGATCATGCGGGCCACCGCCGGCACCGGCAAGAAGCTGACCCTCGAGCTCGGCGGCAAGGCGGCCAACATCGTCTTCGACGACGCTCCGCTCGACCAGGCGGTCGAGGGCATCGTCAATGGCATCTTCTTCAACCAAGGCCACGTGTGCTGCGCGGGCTCGCGGCTCCTCGTCCAGGAAGGCGTGGCGGACACCGTCATCGCCAAGCTGAAGCAGCGCATCCGCGTGCTGCGGGTGGGCGACCCCATCGACAAGAACACGGACATCGGAGCGATCAATTCCCGCGAGCAGCTCGGTCGTATCCGCCGCCTGGTTGAAGCCGGGGTGAAGGAAGGAGCGACGCTGCACCAGCCGGCCTGCCGGCTTCCGGCCAAGGGTTTTTATTTCCGGCCCTCGCTCTTCACCGATGTGCAGCAAAGCCACCGTATCGCGCGCGAGGAGATCTTCGGCCCCGTATTGTCCATCCTCACCTTTCGCACCGTCGACGAGGCGATCGAGAAGGCGAACAACACTGCCTACGGCCTGAGCGCCGGCGTCTGGACGGACAAGGGATCGCGTATCCTTAAAATGAGCACGGAACTCAAGGCAGGCGTGGTCTGGGCCAACACCTACAACAAGTTCGATCCCGCCTCCCCGTTTGGCGGCTACAAGGAATCCGGCTTCGGTCGCGAGGGCGGACGCCACGGCCTCGCGGACTATGTCAAACTTGGATGATCCCATGACCCGTCTTCCCATCACCAAGACTCCCAAAGTCTACGTCGGGGGCGCCTTCATCCGTTCGGAGAGCGGGCGCACCTTTCCCCTCAAGGACGCGCGCGGCGCCTTTGTCGGTCACATACCGCAATGCACCCGCAAGGACCTGCGCAATGCCGTGGAGGCCGCGGCCAAGGCGGGGCCGGGCTGGGCCAGGCGCACGGCCTACAACCGGGGCCAGATCCTCTACCGTCTCGCCGAGATGATCGAGGCGCGCACCGGCGAACTGGCGGCGGCGCTCACGCCGGGACAGCCCAAAGGTCTGGCGGCCGCTACCCGCGAGATCGGAGCCTGCGTCGACCGGCTGATCCACTACGCCGGCTGGGCCGACAAGTACGAGCAACTGCTCGGCAGTGTGAACCCGGTGGCCGCCCCCTACTTCAACTTCACCGTGACCGAACCCATGGGTGTCGTCGGCATCCTCGCCCCGGCGGAAGCGCCCTTGCTGGCTCTGCTCACGCTCATCGCTCCCGCCATCGTCAGCGGCAACACCGTGGTCGCCCTCGCCTCCGAACCCAGCCCCTATCCCGCGACCGTGCTCGGAGAAGTCCTCGCCACGAGCGATCTGCCGGCCGGAGTCGTGAATCTCCTGACCGGTTTCCGCAAGGAACTCATCCCAACGTTTGCGACCCACGCCCACCTGCGCGCACTCAGCGGCGTGGCCTCCGCGGAGGAGACCAAGGCCTTGCAGATCGGCGCGGCCGACTCCATCAAGCGACTCAACCTGCAGTCAGCAGAGTCTCCGATCGATTGGTTCGACCCTCGCGTCCAAGGCCTCTATCCGATCCGCAATCTGGTCGAGTTCAAGACCACCTGGCACCCGGTGGGAGCCTGACCCGGCATGATCGTTGCGCAGGCCCTGACCAAGACCTTTCAGGACAAGAAGCGGGGCGAGATCCTGGCGGTGCAGGACGTCTCCTTCACCTGTCAGCCCGGGCAAATCTACGGGCTGCTCGGTGCCAACGGCGCCGGCAAGACCACGACGCTGCGCATGCTGGCGACCCTGTTCAAACCCACCCGGGGAACAGCCACCGTGGCCGGTCTCTCGGTGACCGAGCGACCAGCCGAAGTGCGCGCCCAAGTGGGTTTTCTTGCCGCCAGCACCGCCCTCTACGCGCGCCTCACCGCACGGGAAACGCTCGCCTACTTCGGCCGTCTGAACGGTTTGCCGGCCGTAGAAATCGCGGCCCGCACCCAACGCCTGGCGGACGATCTGGAAATGCACGAGTTTCTCGACCGGCGCGTGGACAAGTTTTCGACCGGCATGAAGCAGAAGACGTCGATCGCGCGCACGCTGATCCATGATCCCGCGGTGATCATCTTCGACGAGCCCACCCTCGGACTCGATGTCATGGCCGCACGCACCATCCTGCGTTTCGTCCGCGACTGCCGGGCGCGCGGCAAAACCGTGATCTACTCGACCCACATCATGAGCGAGGTCGAAAAACTCTGCGATACGATTGGCATCATCCACGGGGGCCGCCTGCTCGCAGAGGGCACGCTGGCGAATCTGCGTGCGCGGTTCGGCGAAACAGACATGGAAGAGATCTTCATCAAGGCCATCGGCGGAACGGGAGCCGCATGAACGTCCACCAGATCGTCACGGTCTACCTGAAGGAGCTGCGCGACGCCCTGCGCGACCGGCGCACCCTCATCTCGATGTTTGTGGTGCCCACGTTGGTGATCCCCCTCATCATCCTGGGCTTCGGCCTCGTCACGGCCAAGATCGTGCGCAAGGCCCGGGCCGAGACGCCGGCCGTCATGGTACTCGGCGGAAAGGACTCGCCTCAGGTGCAGGCGGCCCTCGCGGCCCATCCTCGCTTCCGCGTCGTGCCTCCACGCGAGGATTTCCGCACCGCCATCTCAAACAAGACGCTGCGTGCCGCGGTGGAATTGCCGGATGACTTTGACGCGGCCCTGGCCGAGAACCGGGCCACCACCGTCCGGCTCTACACCTACGACGGCGAATTCAAATCCGGCTTTGCAACGGGCGAATTGGACCGGTTTTTCCGGGACTACCGTGAACGCGCGATCCAGACCCGCCTCACCGAACGAGGACTGCCGCCGTCGCTCGTCAAACCCTTCGACATCACGCGCCAGAATGTGGCCGCGCCGGAAAAGGTGGGCGGGAACCTCATCGGCGGAATCATACCCTACCTCGTCATCCTGCTCTGTTTCACCGGAGCCATGTATCCAGCCATGGATATCACGGCGGGTGAAAAGGAACGGGGCACCCTTGAGACCCTGCTCTGCAGCCCGGTCGGTCGCACCGAGATCGTATTGGGAAAGTTCCTGGTCGTGCTCACCTCGGCCTTGTCCACGGTGGTGTTCGCCGGCCTCTCCGCCCTGGTGACGTTCCCGCTCGGGGCGTGGTTGTTTGCCCCGGAAGTGGCGCCGGTGCGCGCCGCCGCGGCCGCGGCGGCGGCACGCACACCCATGCCTCAGATTGATCCCCTGGGGTTTCTTGCCTCCCTTGCCATGGTGGTGCCGATTGCCGTGCTTTTTTCGGCCGGGCTGCTCGCACTTTCCCTTTTTGCGAAGAGCTACAAGGAGGCGCAAAGTTATGTCTCGCCGCTGATTGTGGTCATCATTCTGCCCGCTCTCGCAGCGATGCTGCCAGGGGTGGAACTGACCTTCTACCTCTCCCTCATTCCCATCCTGAACGTCTCTCTCGTGTGCAAGGAACTGGTCTCCGGAGTCTTCAACTGGGCACATCTGCTCCTCATTTTCAGTTCCTCCTGCGTGTACGCCGGAGTCGCGATCTTGCTGGCAGTCCGCATGTTCAACCGCGAGAGCGTCCTCTTTCGGACCTAGGGGACACGCATCCTCCTGTAAAGGGACCGTCAAAAGCCCGACTAGGGGGTCTACGGGGTGGCGACGGGGGGGGCTTTGGCGCAGATTAGGGGCCGAAGCCCGAGCTCCGTTCCGACATGAATCTGGTCAAGAAAGTCCTGATCGCCCACAGCGATCCCAAGCTGAAGCGCAAACTGGTGCTTCTGTTGGCGGACGCCGGGTACGATGTACGGGCGCACGTCAATCCGGAGGAATCACTGGAGACGGCGCGGACAGAATGGTTCGACCTCGCACTCGTCGGCGAGCTGCTGAACGGCATGACCGGACTGCAACTCGCGGAGGAACTGAAGCGCGTGCAACCCACGGTGCCCGTCGCCCTGCTGGCGAACCAGCCTGAGCTCGCCCTGGTGGTGAAGGGCATCCGCCTCGGTCTGGCCGACGTCCTTCCGCTCGGCGAGGACCTGCGACCCCTCCTCCAGCGCATCACCGATCTGCTCAATCCCGGACGCCCCCCGCCGCTGCCCGAGGTGGCGGCGCCCGCCGGCGTGACCGCCGCCGACCTGGCGGAAGTGGAGACCGCACTTGCCCGCATCAATCATGGCCCCGCGCCCACGCCGGAGCCGACGACCGGCGTCTCCCCCAGCGTCGTCCATGAGGAACTGCTGCGCTCCACCCGCGAGCGCGCGGAACTCGAGGCCAAGGTCCAGCGGCTGCAGCACGAGAAGGCTGCGCTCGAGGCCGAGCTGCGGATGCTGCTCACCCAGAATTCAGACGCCGCCGCGCTCCAGCAGGAGCTCGCCGACCTGCGCAGCCAGCGTGACATGGCCGCGGCCGCGGAAGCGACGATCGACGCCAAGGCGCGTGCGCTCACCGAGCAACGCGACGAGATCACCCGCGAACGCAACGTGATCGAGACCGAGCGTCTCCGCGTATCCGAAACTCATACTACGTTACCCGAATGGGCGGCGAGCGCGGAAGAGGTCGCCGCGATGCGCGACCGCGTGCAGGCCGAAGCCGACCGCCAGCGGCAGGCCGCGATGGAGCTGCAGCGGGAGGCCGCCCAGATCGCCCGCGAACGCCGGCGCTGGCACGACGATCTCGATCTTCTGCGCGAACAGGAAAACAATCTGCGTGAATACGAAGCCCGGCTGCGGAAAGTCCAGGCGCAGCTTGAGGCCGACCGCGTGTTGTGGTTCAGCACCACGGCGCGACCCGAGAATCAGTCCCCCTTCGAGGACGGATCGCTCCGCGAAGCCTGGCAGAAACTCCAGCGGGCGAGCGAACTGCTGGAAACCGAGCGCGCCCACGTGCGCGACGACCGCCTCTTTACCAAGGAGCAGGAACTGGCGCTGCAGCGACGCGAACAGGCCCTGACCGCCCGCGAAGCCAAGGTGGTCGAGGTCGAGCGTCGCTACGCGCTGCACCTCGCGCAACAGCCGGCCAGCGTCGCCACCTCCTCGCCTTCCTCCTCGATGCGCTCTCTCGCCCGGGCTCCGTTCGAGATGGCGCGGTCGGTCTTTGGCAGCGTGAAAAAGTAGTCGCGCGCCACGCTCTGCGCGCGGTGCCCGGAATTTTCCGCTTGCCGCCGCTCGTCCCGTTAGCCATCACCCAGCGCATGTTCGCCGCCTCCCAGGTCCACGCCGCCGTTTCCGTCGCCAAAGCGATGGTGCGTGCTCGCGCCTCCTGGCGAGCGAAGGCTTGGCGATGGTGTTGCGCATAGCGCAATCCGGTCCGCGACCGGTCTCCGTCACACCGCCAAGCCCGACACATTTCTGTCGGGCTTTTTTCATGCCCGAATTTTTCCTCCTCCCTGCCCGTGCCTCGCCGAACCTCCGCTGCTGAACCTCATGATCACTCTCACGCTTCCTCCACCTTCGCTGGTTCCGACCCCGCCCTCGAGCGGGGTGGCGGAACCGCCGCCGTGCTCCCTTCCCTTCTACGGTCGCTCACTGGCTGAATACACCGCATCCTTCGGCCTCGACCTGCCGGCCTTGCGGCACCAGGCCGTGCTCGATGTCGGCGCGGGGCCGTCCTCCTTTGCGGTCGAGGCGAACCGCCGCGGCGTGGATGTGGTCGCCGTCGATCCGCTGTACGGCTGTCCCATGACCACCCTGGCGACCTACGTGCAGCTCGACTACGCCCGGGTGGCCGTTGAAGGCGCGCGTCGCTTGTCCGGCGTGCCGCTCGCGCGGAGGGAGGCGCTGGAGCAGGATCGCCGCACCGCCGCCCAGCGCTTTCTTGCCGATTACGAGAGCGGCTTCCTGCACAATCGTTACCTCGGAGCCGCCCTGCCCCGCCTTCCCTTTCTTGACGGAGCCTTCGATCTGGTGCTCTGCGGCCATGTGCTCTTCAGCCACCCGGCGATCTTTGATCGGGAGAAACTCGTGGCGGCCTGCCTGGAGCTTGTCCGCGTGTCCACGGGCGGCGCACGCGTTGCTCCGCTGACCGGCCTCACCGCCACTCAGGCCGATGACCTCACCCGTGCCCTCGCCGCGCGGGGCGTCTCCTTGGAGTGCCAGCCGGGGCGAGGGGGACGTCATGCACGTTGCTCCCTGGGTGTACTCAGGCGGCTCCGGTGAGTCCCGGTCACCTCCCGGGACAGGGCGCAAAGCCGTGTGAGTCATTGCGCCCGCCCGGAGGAACCGTTGGGATCGTCCCCATGCCGCTCTTTCCCCAACACATCATCGCTCGCAAGCGCGATGGACACCGCCTGCAGGCCGAGGAGATCGCCTCATTTGTGCGTGGCGCGACGGACGGTAGCTGGGCCGACTACCAGCTCTCGGCGCTCCTGATGGCGATCTTTCTGCGTGGCATGACAGCGGAGGAGACCGCCCAGCTGACCGATGCCATGATGCGATCGGGCGTGGTCGCGGACCTGAGCAACGTTCCGGGCATCAAGGTCGACAAGCATTCAACCGGAGGCGTCGGAGACAAAGTCTCGCTGCCCCTCGCGCCCATGGTCGTGGCGTGCGGCGTTCCGGTTCCCATGATCAGCGGGCGCGGGCTCGGGCACTCCGGCGGCACGCTCGACAAACTGGAGTCAATTCCCGGATTTCAAACCGGGCTCAGTCTCGATGCCTACCGCGCCCAAGTGGAGCGGATCGGCTGCGCGTTGATCGGGCAGACTTCGGACCTAGCACCGGCGGACCGCACCCTCTATGCCCTGCGGGATGTCACGGCCACGGTGGAGTGCATCCCCCTGATTTGCGCGTCCATCCTTTCGAAGAAACTGGCGGAGGGCATCGACGCCCTGGTGCTCGATGTGAAGTTCGGCCGGGGCGCGTTCATGAAGACCCTGCCGGAGGCGAAACGCCTGGCCGAGGCGCTGGTGGCGGTCGGACGGGCCGGCGGCAAACAGGTGCGGGCGCTGCTCACCGCAATGGACGAGCCGCTCGGCCGCTCGGTCGGCAACGCTGTGGAAGTGGCGGAGTCCATCGCCTGTCTCCGGGGCGAAGGACCGGCCGACCTGATGGAAGTCACGTATGCGTTGGGCGAGCACATGTTGATTCTCGGCGGCGTCGCCCGGACGACGGACGAGGCGCGATCACGCCTGGAACACAGCGTGCGCGACGGCTCCGCGCTGGCGCGCTTTCGCGAGATCGTGGCGGCGCAAGGCGGGGACGTGCGCGTGGTGGACGAACCGGAGCGCCTGCCGGCGGCGACCTCGCAGGGTCCGCTCCCGGCGGAGTCGGAGGGGTTTGTCGGTGATGTCGACGCCATGGCGGTGGCTTTGGCGGCGCTCGGACTGGGTGCCGGTCGGGCGCGAGCCGCCGATCGGGTTGATCCAGCGGTCGGGGTCACCGCGCTCGTCAAACGCGGCGAACGAATCGAGCGCGGCGCGCCGCTTTGCGTCGTCCACGCCAACGACCCCACGGCTCTGGCCAAAGCGAAAGCCGCTCTCGCCCAGGCGATCGTGGTGACGAAGGAGCCGCCGACGCTCCCGCCTCTGATCGCGGAAGTCCTGCTTTAGCCTGCACTGCCCGGCGTGCGAGCCGCATTCCAGGCGGCCAGCACCTCGGTCTCGCGCTGGGCACTTAAACCGGATCGCAATTTCGAGCGTCTGGGTTCGGGCAAGCCCTGATACCAGGCGAGGGTGTCGGCCGCCGTCTGGCGGAGTGGACGATAGGTCAGCCCCGCTGCCTGTGCCCTCGCCGTGCTCATCCGGGCGAAGCCAGCCGTGTCCCCTTCTCCCGGTACCCAAGCCGGAAGGTCGCGCCACGGGGCCACCTTTTGGGCAGTCAAGAACGGCGTCGGGAGGTAGGTAAACCTGGCATCGCCGCCCACCCCTGCCTTCACTTCAGACGTCAGATGGGCAAATGACCGCTCGATCGCCGGCCCGGCGGCGTTAAACACCCCGAACGTGCGTTGTTCCGCCAACCGGACGGTCCACTCCGCGAGATCACGCGCATCGATAAACTGTATGGAATCGCGGGGTGAGCCGGGCGCGATGAACTCCCCGCCCATGGCGGCGCGCGCTGGCCAGTACGTGAAGC
>Ga0154020_10008718_pt1 | contig 11741 bp, 21 predicted proteins | sample Klosneuvirus_201_FD_109709 | JGI IMG/M metagenome (GOLD analysis project Ga0154020, IMG submission 109709) | Active sludge microbial communities from wastewater, Klosterneuburg, Austria - Klosneuvirus_20160825_MG | ecosystem: Engineered > WWTP > Aerobic digester > Activated sludge | place... | reverse complement strand
GAGATTGACCGTGACTATGGGCGCATGACCGAATCCGCATGGATGGACATGATGCAGGAAGTAGTGCGGCAAGCTAGGCGCATTCTCAAGACAACAGGCAGTGCTGTGTTCATCCTGCAACCCAACAGCGAGAAGGTTGGTAAGATGCGCCTGTGGCTGTGGGAGTTTATGGTGTGGGCTGGTAAGGAATGGAACATTGTGCAAGATGCGTATTGGTGGAATATTGCGGCGCAACCCACAGTGCATACTCAGCGCGTTCATGGATTGATGAGGAATAGCGTAAAGATGTCGGTATGGATCGGGAATGATCGCTGCTACAGAAACCAGGACGCTGTAGTTTGGGCTGAAAGCACGCATAATCTAGCCCAACGGCTCTCAGGTAGATGCGACAACACAAAATCACCAAGTGGGCATTCTGCTAATAGGAGTCGAATGTTGCAATCGGCGGAGATACGCGGAGGTGTAACGCCATTTAATCTTCTACCATTAGCAAACACAGGTAGTCGTACATCGGCGGGTGCGAATTGTCACGGTGCGGGCACACCGCTAAAACTTGCCGACTGGTGGACACGTTACATCTGTCCTCCTGGTGGCACCGTCTGCGACCCATTCGCAGGCAGCGGTACAATGGGCATTGCAGCGCTAAATAACGGGTGTAACTTTATCGGCTATGAGAAGATGAGCGTTCATTACGAAACAGCTTGTTATCGGCTCAACCATCTTGCTAATGAAAATAGTGCTGAACCTGTGCGCATTGAGGGCAAAGAGACCGACACTCTCGATCTCCCCCTATTTGCCTGAGTCAATCAATCAATCAGTTAAAAAGTCACCGCACTTTGCGGGGAGAGGAGATTTGTTTATGGAATTCCTGAAATGGTTAGCGTTGATTTTCTTTTGCGTCGTATGTTCGATATTGTTTTTCTTTGGGATTACCGGTAAGTCGATGGCGCTTTTACTTTACGCATCTTGGTATGCAATCGAGTTGCTGTTGACGTATTTGTTTGTTGTCTATCTATTGCCACCCTTGTGGGAATCACTTAAGTTTTTGGGGCTTGTGTGGATATATAAGAAGTTTGTTGATTTTATTAGATGACAATTTCGATATATATAAGACAAGAGAGGAGTCAATCAGTGTTCCAAAACGTCAACGAGTTGTCACAACTACAGCAAATGTTTGATGAGGGCTATATCTACATCAAGCAACACCAGACTGCGCCACTGTTGATCTACAACTACACCGCTAAAGCACAATACACCCGCACTTGGAACGAGACCACAATGGCTTGCCGTGGGCTAATCACTGATCTCCAGGGGAATGTTGTATCGCGTCCCTTCGCTAAATTCTTTAATCTTGAAGAGATTGACACACTGCCCGATGAACCATTTACGGTCACTGAGAAGATGGACGGATCGTTAGCAATTTCATTCTGGATAGATGGTCAAATGTATGTCGCCACGCGTGGTAGCTTTGATAGCCCTCAATCTCAATGGGCGAACGAGTGGCTAAAGAACAACACACCCGATATTATGCTGTGTAGCAAGTATACCTACCTGTTTGAGATCCTATGTCATGAAAGCCGTGTAGTCGTCCACTACGGAGATCGACAAGAGTTAGTGTTGCTTGCGGTGATTGAGACGGCGACCGGCGAGGAATTACCGATTGATTGTTGGGGATTCAGCACACCGCGATCCTTTTTAACTAGCAATATCAAACATCTAGCTACTATGGATTGGCGTAACTTTGAGGGCTTTGTGGTGCGCTTTGAGAGTGGTATGCGGGTTAAGGTCAAGCTGGCTGAGTATGTGCGGCTACATCGCCTAATCTCTGGTATCAACGAGAAGTATGTACTGGATGTCCTGACCAAAGGCGACGATCTCGATCAATTTATCGCTGGTGTTCCTGATGAGCTATATAATTGGGTAAAAGAGACGGCAGAAAAGTTCCGCGATCAATATAAGCAGATTGAGGGGGAAGCAATCTCTTTGCTGAACAGAACTGTAGCCTCTACCCGCAGAGAATACGCTGAAGCCTTTAAACGGTTCACCTATGCGCCAATCCTATTCTCTATGCTTGACGGGAAGGATTACAAGCCGTTGATCTGGAAGTATATCGCGGTCAATCTAAGTCATTAGACTGATTGAGAAATGTGTCCGTTTGTGTTATAGTGATGCAAATGGGTACATTTTGTTTAGTGAAAGGAGATTGAGAGTGCTTGACTTTATCATACTTGCGTTGCTGATTATCTTTATGTCAATGCAGTCAGCAGCGTACAAAGAGCACATGGCGCTATTGAATGAGGTAGTGAAGTTGTTGCGGGAAAAGAAATCACTCAATCTACAGGAGGAAAGTGATGATGCAAAATGAACTAACCCAATCCCAACAAGAAATCCTGCAAGCGCTTGAAATGCTCAACCAGTGGGTCTTGTTCGAGGATGGACCTGACACGGATGATCTGTTTGTCTTGCGTGATATGGGGTTGATTGACGTGGAAGAGTTGGACGAGCCTGAGATCGAGTTTGTTGATGAGTCGATTGAGGGGTTTGTCGAGTATGAGGGCAAGATTTTTGTGTTGAGAGCGAGAGTGAAGGGGGGAGATTGAGATTGTGGGATAACAATAGTTTCACATTGATTGCAACAAAAGAATATGACGCAGGTGTAGGTCCACCATATTATCCGATGTGGCGGGAAACATATTTATACAAAGCTGAGAAGCCAAGCATAGGAAAGGATGGGGAAGAATTGTATTACATCTACACAGCGCAATTATCTATTGGCGGCAAGTGGATGAATGAAGATGAGGCAATGAAGTTTGTTGCTGAGTCGTATGTGCCACGACAACGAGCGCCACGTTATTAGTCAAAGAGGATAATCAACCATGAGCACACAAGAAAAACTAATCCAGCGATTGATCAGTCAAATCGGCGGCGAGGTCGTCAAGTTGAGTGAGGTGGCGGCGATTGAGTACGGCACGAAGCAGATGGAGTTAGTCGGGAAGATTACTGGTTTGCAGCGTGCTATTACGATTATTGAGGAAGAGTTCTATGGAGATGAGGAAGATGGCGAAGTATCAGGTCGGGGATATTCATAACAATAAAGACAAAGATCCATACTTCGACAGCTACGATGCAGCGCTCAAGCACGCTTCGCAGATGGCGATTGATGGGCACGGTGACGGCATGTATGTCGGTGTGTGGGAATACTATGACGGTGAAGTGCTACCTGATCTGCGGACGATTGTAACATATGGGTCAATCAGTGGAGTTGTCTTATTCAGTCGTGCGGTTTGGGTAGATTGAGAAGGAGGTTTCTTGAAATACGTTTACGATGTCGAAGTATTTCCCAATCTCTTCACCGCTACCTTCATTAACGTGGAAACTAACGAGAAGCATGTGTTCGGTGTGTTTGGCGACAAGGATGGGCGTGCTAAACTGCGCGAGTTCCTTGATCGCCCAATCACCTTGATCGGATTTAATAATCTGTCTTACGATGGTCCGGTACTGTATGCCATCTGTGAGAAGCTGCGAAAGGAGAAGGTAGACAAAGCGCTGTCTGAACTGTTCAACTTGTCGCAGAAATTGATCGATGACCGCAACCGCGATCCTGATATTCGTAGCCTACGCTATCCCAGAGGGATTAAGTACAAACAGGTTGACTTGATGAAGATCCTTAACTTTGGTGGTCGGGTTGGGTTGAAGCAAGTAGCGGTAAATCTCAAGTGGCATCGTATTCAGGATCTACCACTACCATACGACCACAAGGTAGCGCAAGAAGAGATTAAGACGATCCTAGACTACAACTTGAACGATGTCATGATCACGCTGGCTCTATATAAGTCAATCTTGCACGATAAGATCGCTGTGCGTGAAGAGGTTGGCAAGGTCTACGGTGTCGATGTTACCAATTCCAGTGATAGCAACATGGCGAATGTGCTATTGGAGAAGTTCTACTTCCAAGCTTTACGCGACAAAGGATTAACCTTCGATGTTGACCAGTTACGCCAAATGCGAACGAAACGCCAAGAGATTGTTGTTAAGGATTGCATTCCCGACAACGTAAATTTCAAGACGCCACAGTTGATTACTTTGAAAAATGATTTAACTAACATGGTGCTGCGGGATAGTACAACCGGCGAGTTCTCAATCGATGACAATGACAACAATGATGAGTCACCATCACGCTTCTCTTTTAAGAAGTCAATCCGTATCGGCAACAAAACCTACGATCTAGGTGTAGGTGGTATTCACTCACGCGATGATGCTGGTAAATTCGTCTCAGATGATGACTATACAATTAGGGATTGTGATGTAGGTAGCTTTTACCCCAACATCATCCTAAACAACAAATTAATCCCTGAACACATTAATCCTGTGTTTCTAGATATTCTGCGGCGCATTACAAAAGATCGCCTTGCTGCTAAAAAGGCGGGAGAGAAGGCGAAATCTGAAGGTCTTAAAATTACCATCAACTCAATCTTCGGCAAGATGGGATCGGATACCTTCTGGTTGGAAGATATGCACCAGTTTCTCAGCGTGACAATCTCTGGTCAGCTATATCTGCTTATGTTGATTGAGGCGATTGAGACAGCGGGGATTGAGGTGATTAGCGCCAACACTGATGGGATTATATCTAAGATCCCGCGTGTTAAAGAAGATGAGTACTACACCATCTGTAAAGATTGGGAGAAGTCAACTGGTTTTGGGTTAGAGTTCACTGATTATAAGCTCTATGTGCGTAGTGATGTGAACAACTACATTACACTCAAACCAGATGGTGATAGCAAGCAAAAAGGACGCTATGTTCAGAAGATCGATCTCTCAAAGGGCTACAAACACCCAGTCGTGCAAAAGTGTGTCTATGCCTACTACTTGCACGGAGCACCTGTTGAGGACACGCTGGGTGACTGTAGAGACATTCTAGACTACTGCATTAGCCCAAAGATTGGTGGGAAATATTCTCTTGAGTATAGAACGGCAAAAGAGAAGAATGTGCTTCAGAAAACCAATCGCTTCTTTGTAGCCAAGCGTGGTGGGTCGCTAGTGAAGGTTGACAAGTATAGCGGCAAAGAGACTGGCATCATGGTTGGTAAGCAGGTCGTTATTCTTAACACGGTTAGTCAGGATGCACTCTTTGATGAGTATGATGTAGATCTGGAATTCTATCGCAAAGAAGCACAATCGTTTATTGAAGAAGTCGAGCCAAGTGTTGTGCAGATGACATTGTTTTAAGGAGGTGCAAATGGATGGACTAACGGAAAACGTTATGCGAGTTGTTGAGCAGCAACACATCTACTATACCAGCGCAAATCAGGAGTATTGGATTGAGTTTCAGTCCGATTACGCAGATGCGATTCAGGCTATGGAGATCGCTGGGCTGATTGAGACGGCACAAGAGGTTATGTTGGACGGGAAGAACTATATAGCGCAGGATGGTTGTGTTTGGATCAGGAAGAGGGTTGCTTAGAATGACAGAATTTTACGAAGTCCTACGTGGTATGATGGAACTAGCCCATCACGACTACCCATCAATCTGTGTGACAATCGATCAAGACGAAGAGGGTGTGTGGTACGACATCATCAACATCTCAACCCCTGAACCGGTGTACGAGGATGAACGTTATAACTTGAAATCGCTTGGTTGGGTTTGGCAAGAAGAAACCAAGTGGTGGACAAAGCGATGGAAGAGTAAGACATCAGCCGATTTGATGCGGGAATGTAAATGATTCTACCGTGGTTTTAATATTGCCAACATGCGCAGACCATGCTATACTTCTGATCGACTCCTTTCTATTGTCTCGATCCTTTCTCTATATTATCTCCTTTCGCAGAGAGCCATCCCATCCACAGGGGTGGCTTTTCTGTTTATATACGTCATTTGACTGTTGTTGAAATGTCGATCTCTGTGATAAAATAATGCAAGTGGAAACAAGATGAGTTTTGATAAGGAGAGAGGGTTGTTGATGGGAGTTAGATTAACAATAAGAGAATGCGCATATACCCCGGTTGTCACCTGCGATTGGTGCGGCAAAGATGTTCACGATGATGGTATTGTTGAATTCTTGTCGAACACAGAAGGTGTTGTCATTGATGATCGCTTATGGTTCGTGCATCAGCAATGCACTATTTGTTTTGAAGAATCGCACGGCGGTCATAGTAAGTGGCGACATATGAATATTAATGTCTTTATGCGGAATATGATATCTGTGACAAATTTCAACCTAAGCGAAACACCAAAGAGAAAAAAGAAAAGAAGATCCAATGAAACCAAATAACCCAATCCCCGACATCGGGACTATCGAGTTGGCGAAACAATCCGGCGCACAGTGGATACGCTACGACTGCAAGCATTGGATACTCAGTCACTTTGTCTGGAAAATCTTTCGAGTGGTTGATGGGTTGAGGCAGCAGGCGTTCATTGGGTATGGGGAGGTGTTATGGCGCGAAGCGGATGGTAGGGATTGGGAGATTGGGTTACTTGGTGAGAGACCGGTGGATGGGATTGAGGTGTGTTAGAAGCTTACATGTAGGTTGACTTGGTTTTTGTGTCATGAAAATGGAATCATTACTTGTTAAATGTTCCTTTTTGCATTATAATACACCTATGAAACTAACCGCTAAGGTCAAGCTTTTACCGACTAAAGCACAGGTAGATAGCCTGAAGCGCACAATCGAAACAGCAAACCGAGCTTGTAACTACATCAGTGAATTGGCTTGGTCTGCTAAATCTTTTCACAAGTTTGGTGTACACAATCTGGCATACAATGGCGTACGTGCTAACTTCAAATTAGTGGCACAATTAGTCATTCGCTGTATTACTAAGGTTGCAGATTCCTATAAAGTTAATAAGAAGACAAAGTGTGAATTCGGAACAACGGGATCTGTTCCGTACGACTTACGTATCCTGTCATGGAAGATGGATGACGGATACGTCTCGATCTGGACAGTTGATGGTCGGCAAAAGATTGACTTTGTCTGCGGTAAATATCAGCGTAAGATGTTGCAATCACAACGTGGCGAAACTGACCTTTGCCTGATTGATGGTGAGTTCTACCTATACACAACCTGCGATGTAGCCGAATCTGAACTATCTTATGATGGCGATGTGCTGGGTGTCGATCTCGGTATCGCCAACATTGCCACAGATAGTGATGGTAATCAGTATAGCGGGAAGAAAGTAAGCAACACCCGCAAGCGTTATGCCAAGCTTCGAGCTAAGCTTCAGGCGAAACAGACCAAGTCGGCAAAGCGCTTACTCAAAAAGCGTAGACGAAAAGAAAAGAATTTCGCTAATGATGTAAATCATGTGATATCAAAGGATATTGTTTCTCGTGCTAAAGACACCGCTCGCGCTATTGCTCTGGAAGATTTAACGGGCATCCGCGGACGGGTAACGGTTCGGAAAGCACAGCGGAGAGAACATCACTCCTGGTCATTCTATGATTTGCGTCAAAAGATTGAGTATAAGGCTAAATTATACGGCGTTCCTGTCGTATTAGTTGATCCCCGTAACACCTCTCGTACCTGTCACTCTTGCGGTTGTATCGATAAAGCTAACCGCAAGAGCCAATCAGAGTTTATTTGTGTGTCCTGTGGTTATTCCGCTAACGCAGACACCAACGCTGCCATGAATATCTCTGTTCGTGGCAGGGCTACTTTGTCAACTAGCCTAACGTCTCGACCGAGGACTATTGAGTCAGGTCAGGGACAAGCCCACATGCTTTAGCTGTGGGTCGTTGATATAGGAACAATTCAACTGATTAAGGAGTACAGCAATGAGATTGTGGCATAAGGATTTACTTCCACTGTTACCAAAGCAGTGGCTACAAGGTCAACATCGGGAATGCACAGCGATGCGTGGATTGGGATGGGGCATGAAACACGAGACAGTCAATTATGTGTATCAATACGAGTACACCCGTCTATATTGGTATCATCTTCTAGTGATTGACGAGTTAGAGAAGCATGGTGTCAATATCGATCAACGCTGGAAGGAACAAACGTATCGCGGCAAGAATGTCGGCTACGATGCCAGCACTTTTACCACTGGTAGTGAGTACGCTGATTATCCTGAACATAACAAGTCGTATATGCATGAATGCCTTGTAAATCTGGCGGGAAAGGGGATTGAGATCAATGTCTGTGTTTAATGAATTCCACTATCCAACGATGCCAGCGACAACAGATAAAATTCTCAATCGGTTCAAAGCAGAAATACCAAAGCGATGGGCTGATTATCGGACTCGTCATTTGGGTCATAAGTCAATCTTAGAACCAAACGCAGGCAGTGGCGCTATCGTTGATCATCTCGTTGACGCCTATGGGATTGAGAAGAAAGATATTTCCTGCATTGAGATCGATGATGAGTTGAGGGCTACCCTAGTAGGCAAAGGGTACAAAGTTATCGATAGTGACTTCCTGCAATTTGACGATCCGATTTACTTTGACCTAATCGTCATGAATCCACCGTTCCGTAATGGCGTTGATCACTGTCTGAAGGCTTGGGATATCGTTGCCGATGGCGGGGATGTCGCCTGTTTACTCAACGCGGAAACGGTGCGCAACCAGAACAGCGAAAAGCGCAAGCTGTTGGGTAGATTGATTGAGCAGTATGGATCATGCGAATATATCGGATCGGTATTTACTGATGCCGAACGTACAACCAATGTTGAGTGTGTGATCGTTTGGTTACATAAACCCAAACGTGATAAGACGGTAGATTTCGGGGATGGCTACGATCAGGATGGTTTTGTTTCTGAGGTTGAATACAGCGCCAACTTCCTGGCTTCTAACAATATTCTGGAATCGCTGGTCGCCCAATATGAAGGGGCTAAGGCTGCGTTGATTGATCAGCACAAGGCAGAAGCTAAGTACCGGTTCTATATCGCAAACGTGGTCAATGTTAAAGGCGAAGATGACAAAGCTTATCAATCCCTAGATACAAAGATCGCTGAGTTAAAAAAGAACTTCTGGCGCTATGTGTTTGATAAAACAGAAGTTGGTCGGCGTACAACAAGCAAGGTACAGGAAGAGTTTGGGAAATTTCAGGCTGAAACCAGCAACATGTCTTTCAACATCTATAACATCCGAAAAGTAAGAGAGACGCTGTTAGCTAATATCAACGGCATCATTGGTAAGTGTCTAGTGGATACGTTTGACAAGGCGACCGGTCTGCATGAAAAAAACATGGTCCACACCGAGGGATGGAAGACCAACAAGAGTTACCGGCTCAATCACAAAATCATTGTTCCTTGGGGTATTTCTTGTGACCAATGGGGGTACTGGTCTACAGATTGGAGAAAATGTGACTTCTACCGTGACTTGGATAAGGTGATGTGCTTCTTGTCAGGTAAGAAGTATGAGGAGATTGAGGAGACGTACAAGGCAATCGATAGCCGTATGCATCACTTGAATGATAGCCGACGAGTATACGTTCAGGGCGACACCTACGACAAATTAATCGAATCTACTTTCTTCCAGATCCGGTTTTTCAAGAAGGGTACAGTCCATCTGATATTCAAGGACCAGGGATTGCTGGATAAGTTTAATCGTGCTGCGGCAGAGGGTAAAAATTGGATTGGTGGTGGGTACTAGTCAGTCAAATGACGTATCTTTGTGAAAATAGCTGATTTTTAGTCACAAACAGTAAAAATCAGCTTGACTTGACACAAAAGATATGATACTATTGAGTCAATCGAGTGATGTAGATAGAAACATTAGGAGATTGACTTATGACTTGGCAAGAACGAATAGTAAATGAGCGACACAAGAGAAGTGTCGATCATATAAAGAAGTATCAAGCAGTTGAAAAAATAAATAATCAGTTAAAAGAGGAGGACAGTAAAGATGGCAAAGTTGACGGTGACGGGGATCGGAACACAGAAAGTGATGACGATCCGTAATGTGGAAGAACTAGTGTCCGATTTAGTGGCGCGTGGCTACATGCGTCTATCGGCTGGAGTAACAGAGTATTTCGTGGGAGATCGGTATTTATATCAGATCGAAATGATTTAGGATTGCGATAAGGAGATTGAGAGATGAACATGTTCAACGATTATAGCTACGGTCGCCAGTTGCGCCGTGATAATAAGCCTGTGACTGACTGCGAAAATACGGAACAGGTAAACGGTTACTGGCGACAGGATCAGGAGAGGCAACCGAAACGTGAGGTGGGTAGCTTTCACATGTTGATTAAGCCACATGCGGCTGGGCAAGTTGGACTTCGGGCTAGTTAACAATACATCGAAGAATTCATGGAGATTGAGAGGAGACATAATGGCTAAACGAGGCGTGGTAGGTAAACAAGTTAAGGCAATCCGCGGTGCGCAAAAGCCAGGTAGTGAACGTCACGCAACGCGCCGTGCTGTGAATGCTGAACATAAGTTGAAGAATCGGAGTCGCGGATGACAATGAAGCTTAGTGCATTGGCACAACTACGGGGAGATTGCCGTAAACGTGAGCCAACAAAGGTGAAGGCGAAGAAGCCGCCGATTAAGAAAAAGAATAGCTGACATCTAACAATCCCATCAGACCGGTGGGATTGTCTGTTTACAGGGTGTATGATAAAATAGAGTCACATCGTAGTATTTTGCGTAGAAAGGATGGAAACAATTTGAATATATTGTTTGATGTGCAAGAACTAGTGTGGGGTAAGGTGCTTTCTGGAGATCGACCACGCAATCTGCCGAAGCATTTAAAAGATAGTCCGATGTGGGAAAACTTAAACGACTATCGGGTCTTGATTGTGGGCAATGAACCGCCAAGACCAGGGGAGATCTGGTCCTGCATTCTAACAAAGATTCGTCGTAGCAATCGTAAGACTCAAAAGCGTCTTCTGCATCGTGTCATTAAGTTGGTGGGCAAATCAACTAGTGCAGAATATGATAAGACAATCAGTGAAATGATTGATAGTAACGACATTCCTTATGGCACGGTTGAAGCCAAAGGGAGAGGGCAGATTAAGCATTACGGTGAAACGCCAGTGATTTACACAATCAAAATGCCCAGCGAATTACGGTACGATTTGCAGATTATTGCCGACCAGTTGGAAGTGTCTCTCAATCGAGTTGTAGTCACACTAATCGACATCGGCAAAGAAAATTGGGATGAAGAGGAGATCAGGTACTAATCGGGGGATTAAGTCGGGTCATTGGTCGGCTCGACCTTTTCTTTTGATACCGCGCGACTCGACGGAGATTGGGAGGTGGATTGAGCGAAGTATAATGAAATCTTCCACCTTCAGATCGGGCAAGCGCTGTTTGAAATAAGTATACAGAGCATCCACGTACTTAGCGTTGACCATCTCAAACCTACCAGAAGCGATCTTCTCAATCGCCCCAATGTTAATCCCTGTAGCTATGGATATCTCCTCGTTTGTAACCTTAATGTCCATATCCTTACATTTGGCTTTCAGTTCATTGAATTTGATTCGCATAAGGCAACCGTCCTGTGTGTTGCTTAAATTTAGGTCAAATGATGGATATGAAAAACGGGAAACCTATTGTATAATTGGGTTTGTGGTGTCAAAATTCAACGTGTTAACTTAATATGTTAAGGAGTTTCTGATGGTTGCAAATCTGGAGGAAGAACGGTACTATGAGTTGTGTCGGGGTGTAACGAAGGCGACAGAGGGGGTGTCTAAGCCAGTATGGGAGATTGTAAAGGTAGTGCGGGTGATTAATCCCAGCTTGGCGACTCAACTGGAAAACGGAGTGATGGATCTGGTGATTGCGACGATGGAAAAAGCG
>Ga0154020_10008717_pt1 | contig 11742 bp, 9 predicted proteins | sample Klosneuvirus_201_FD_109709 | JGI IMG/M metagenome (GOLD analysis project Ga0154020, IMG submission 109709) | Active sludge microbial communities from wastewater, Klosterneuburg, Austria - Klosneuvirus_20160825_MG | ecosystem: Engineered > WWTP > Aerobic digester > Activated sludge | place... | reverse complement strand
TCAACTCTTTAAACTTGTATTTTTTTGGTTCGACAATTTTTAATTCGTCTTCATTAGGTTTTTCTTCCATGTTGAGTGAACATTAACAAAAATGACATGATGCAAAGTTTCCAAAATGGGGCTTTTATTATAATAATCACTAACCACCACAATATGCTTTGAATTTCTTGATGTAGGCTTCCCAAACATCAATTTGACCCTGGACTTCATCATCATCTGCAAAATCAGTCACTTCAAGGATGGTCTCATTCGTAATATCGGTCTTATAAATTCTAAATTGAAGAAATTCTTCCGGTCTTTCTTCCCATTGAAACTTAATAAGCTCATCTTCAATATCTACAATTAATGTAGCCTCTTCCGAGTCACCTTCCCAACTAAAGGTATAATGATCACCTACATTGTCAACCTTATCACAAAACCAACGAACCAATCCGGTAGGCTGAGTAATGAAAAGGTAAATGATCGAAGGCGATGCCTTGAACATAAATTCTGTCTGAAACTGTACTCTAGGCATTCTGGATTTTTATAGTTTTTTAATTAAAACGTTGATAATTTGGGCAATATTAAATTGTTTCTATATTTTTTTTCACTTTTATGAACTTTATTTATAAAGTTTTCATTAATCAGTTGGGCTAAAATATAAATCTTTGGCATGGAATTCGATTTCCTTTTGCTAATAAGATCTTTATCAATTAGTCAAAGTACTGAATTTCAATTATTTACAATTAAAAGTAGACATGCGGCAGTTAAAAATAACCAAATCCATCACAAATCGAGAGAGCCAATCCCTTGAGAAGTATTTACAAGAAATCGGCAAAGTAGATTTGTTGACTCCCGAAGAGGAAGTTGAGTTAGCAAAAAAAATTAAACAAGGGGATCAAATTTCCCTGGAAAAATTAACTAAAGCTAACTTAAGATTTGTGGTTTCAGTTGCCAAACAATACCAAAACCAAGGTCTTTCTTTATCAGATCTAATCAATGAAGGCAATTTAGGTCTTATTAAGGCAGCCCAAAGGTTTGATGAAACCAGAGGATTCAAGTTTATTTCCTATGCAGTCTGGTGGATCCGCCAATCTATATTACAAGCATTAGCCGAACAATCAAGGATAGTTAGGCTTCCTTTAAATAAAGTAGGTTCATTAAATAAAATTAATAGAGCATTCTCAGAACTCGAACAAGAATATGAACGTGAACCTTCGGCTGAAGAATTGGCAACCTTACTTGAAATTCCAACTGAAGAAGTAGAAACTACTTTGGGTGTTGCCGCTAGACACGTGTCTATGGATGCCCCATTCGTTGAAGGTGAGGATAATTCATTATTGGATGTATTAGAAAACAGTAGTACCCCTGCTACTGATTCCATATTGGAATATAAGGACTCTTTACGGCGAGAAATTGAAAGGGCTTTAGGAACACTTACTGACCGTCAAGCTGATGTAATAAAGCTTTATTTTGGGATTGGAGTTGAACATCCAGAATCTCTTGAAGATATAGGTGATAAATTTGGCTTAACCCGGGAAAGGGTTCGACAAATTAAAGATAAAGCGATTAATAAATTAAGATCAACTACCCGTAGTAAACTTTTAAAACAATACTTGGGCTTCTAGGCTCTTATATTGAACGAATCTTTTTATATATAAAAAATACAAATCTGTTGTATGATGCCTTCTTTTTTGTCAACTTTGCACAAAATTTAAAGCATGAGCACAAACAATCAATTTGAACAAATAGAGACCGCTTTACGAAATTGGAGAGAAAAGGAAAAAACAGCTCTTAAATTAAGTAAATTAGTTGGCGAATTAAGATTCGATCGATCTATAGAAATCGTGTTTTTTAGACACGACTTATACGATGAAAGGCCTAGTGATATTATCAATAAACATTTATTTTCTAAACATTATATAGACAAACCCCTATCTATTGAACTAACACTTCAGATTGTTGAAGCCATTGTCGAATTAAAAGAATTGGAGCCATCAAGAATTGATGTTGGCAAATTAGCTTCAGAATGGGAAACAAGCAATAAAGAATTTGATTCCATTGATTCTTTTCTTCGAGATAAACTAAAAAAAGGATTTAATTCGACCATAAAACGTGATAGTCATCGCGATGTCGTCCTTTATGGTTTTGGAAGAATTGGCCGACTAGTAGCCCGTCGCTTGATATCAAGTACTGGTAGTGGCGAACAACTAAGATTAAGAGCAATAGTCATTCGACCTAGTATGAAAGATAGATCGGAAGAAATATATAAAAGAATGGCTTTATTGGAAACAGATTCCATACATGGAGATTTTCCCGGAACTATTGATGTAGATGTTGAACATTCTCAAGTTGAAATCAATGGAAACAGAATTCAAATGATTTTTGCAAATGATCCGAGTGATATCAATTATGAATCCTTTGGAATTTCTAATGCTCTACTCATTGATAATACCGGAATGTGGGACACTAAAGAAAAACTTAGTGCACACTTACGTCCCGGAATATCACAAGTTATACTTACAGCACCCGGAAAGGATATTCCAAATATTGTAGTAGGCGTCAATCATGATATAATAAATTTAGAACAAGAAAATGTTTTTTGTGCTGCTTCTTGTACGACTAATGCTATTGTTCCAATCATCCAAGTACTTGATCAAAGATTTTTAATCGAAAAAGGACATTTGGAAACCGTTCATGCCTATACAAGCGATCAGAATCTCCTGGACAATTTTCATAAAAAACCAAGACGTGGCCGGGGAGCACCAATCAATATGGTTATAACAAGTACCGGCGCAGCAAGTGCAGTAGCAAAGGTGTTACCTCATCTAAAAGGAAAATTAACCGGAAATGCTGTTAGAGTTCCCGTTCCAAATGTTTCTCTTGCTATTTTAAATCTTAGTTTTGCTAATCCAACCACTTTAGAAGACATTTTAGGTGAACTAAGAAAAGCCACCCTTCATGGCAATTTAGTTGAACAATTACAATACTCTACATCAAACGAATATGTTTCCAGCAATGCAGTAGGATCAACAGTTGCCTCAGTTATTGATGCTCCAAGTACGATACTTTCAAACGATGGAAAAACAGCAACTATCTATGCTTGGTACGATAATGAATTTGGTTATACATGTCAGGTAGTCCGGTTAGCTAAATATGTTGCTCAGGTCAGAAGATTTACTTATTATTAATGAATAACGAACATTTGGATTATAAAAAATGGCAACCATTTCTGCTCGGATTATGTGCCGCTATCGGCATGTTTGGAGGATATAAATTAAAACTTGCAGAATCAAATAATAATGTATATAATAAAGTTATTGATCCTAGTTATTTTGTCCATCAGAAAACTCAAGATGCATTATCCTATATCCAAACAAAATATGTAGATAGCTTAAAAAATGAAGCCCTTAGCGAATATTTAATTAGTCAGTTGGCCTATGCATTAGATCCCTATTCAGAATATATTTCTGCAAATCATCTGCAAGAATATATGGATGAAATGGATGGAGGTTATCAAGGCATTGGAATGGAATATCAATTGATACATGATAAGCTTATAGTTTCAAAAATAATTTCACAAGGACCCATTTCGAAAACATCGATTGAATTAGGTGACGAAATTTTAAGTATAAATAATCATGTCATTAATTTCCAAAATTCAAAGTCAGATTCCATAAATGCGTTCATCAAAGCAAGCAACGACACCATAGATTTGGTTTGGAAAAAACAACTTAATGCTGAAGTAACCAAATCAAAAGTTATACGTGACAATATAGAAACGAGCACCATTGGTACAGTTTTTAGTCCTTATGATAAAACCATTTATATAAAAATTAAACTTTTCGGAGATCGCACTTACCGAGAATTCATGGAAGTATTGGAGAATTATGTATTTGAACACAAGTGCACAAATTTAATTTTAGATCTCAGAGATAATCAAGGTGGATTGGTACATATAGCTGCTGATATTTTGAATCAATTGGTTCAAGAAAAAGATGTGATGTTATTCAGGACATCTGGAAGACAAGTAATATCCAAAGAATATAAATCTTTAGGCAAACCTTTTTTCAAATTAAATAAAATTATAGTATTAATCAACGAAAAAACGGCATCAGCAGCTGAAATAGTTGCCGGATCACTGCAAGATTTAAATTTAGCAACTATTGTCGGAACACCAAGTTTTGGAAAAGGAACCATTTTGGAACAATTCAATCTTGCAGATGGATCAGCTTTGCGGATAGCAACTGCAAGAATATATTTACCTTCTGGTCGGTGCATTCAAAAATCATATAATCAATCCGCTGATAGTATTTCAAACTGGTTGAGTCCTTTTCGAAATGACACCAATAGTATTCTTATAAGGAATGGAAAAAAAATAATTAATGGACAAGCCATTTATCCTGATTTGTTGGTTTCAAACCCGGTTGCTGAACCGAATTCAAGTGATGATGTAAAAGAAATAGCCCTGAAATTGGCATTGAATAATATTCAGAGTTTAAAAAACCTTATAGGTGACGATGTAGAAAAAATAGATGATAAGACCATCGATTTATTTTTAAAAACGAAATTAAAAGATTGGGAAAACTCAACGACCAAACAAAATCATTTTGATTGGATTATCGAAGAAAGTAAATTTGCAATTACGAATTTACTTTTTGGTGAAGACATGGAACAAAGAGCTTCGCTCAATCAAGATGAAGTTATGTTAACGGCTTTAAATCTTTTAAAAAAACAATAAATAAACAAACTAAATCTCACCATAAAATAAATCCAGTTCATCCTTCTATTTGAACTCCAAAAAATGCCAAAAATCATATTACTTGTGAAGATTTAATAATTGATTAACGAATAAAAATCAATTCACCATCCTTGTCATATCTAGCAATCACACTAGGTTCTCTTACCTCTGAATCGCTTTGTCCGTATCTTACAATATAGTCCACTGAAGATTTGACATCTTCAGATATCTGATTAAAATTTAATGGTGTTGGCTCACCCGTTTTATTTGCGGATGTTGATATAATCGCTTGATTAACTTGACCAATTAATTGATTACAAAAAGGATCTCCACAAATTCGAATGGCAATACTTCCATCCTGAGCCATAACATTATGAGGCAAATTTTTAGCTTTAGGATAAATTATGGTTAATGGCTGGCTGTGATAACTTAACAGGGTTTCAATTCTAGGGTGGACGCTTAAAACGTAATGCTTAAGCATTTGAACTGAATTAACTAGAATAATAAAAGATTTGTCCGGAGTCCTATTTTTAAGTTGGGTGATTCTATCGATACCAGCTACATTATTTACCAGGCAGCCCATTCCCCAAACTGTATCTGTTGGATATAATATGACTTTATCATCCAAAAGTAGCTTTGCTATTTCTGTAACTTCATTGTATTCAAAGTTCATATCCATGAATTTTGGGATTATTTAAGACTTCTGTTAAAATATTTTGATATTTAATAATCAATTAACGCAATCTGGCGTTTCATTTAGTATTCAAATAGCTAAATGAGTTTAAAATATTATATTTTATTACTATTTGCCCTATGTAATCATTCCATTTTCGCCAAGCACATTATTGGTGGTGATATTTCCTATGTATGTAATGGTATAAACAAAACAACAAATAGAGCAAACTATACTGTTACCATTAAAGTTTATCGGGACTGCAATGGAAATGGGGCTAAATTCGATGAAAACCCGTTTATTGGCATATATTTGAAATCGGCAAATAATAACTATACCGTATTTCAAAGTTTCACAATACCCTCACCTAAGGTTAATAGGTTAGTCTCTGATAATCCTTGTATCATTATTCCACCTAATGTATGTGTAGAAGAAGGTATTTATAAATTTACCATTGATTTGCCTGTCGTTACTTCTACATACGTTATTGCCTATCAAAGATGTTGTAGAAATGAAACGATTTCAAATATTCTGAATCCAGGTGATCAAGGAGCTGCTTATACTATTGAAATTACGCCATTAGCCCAACAAGTTTGTAATAATAGTCCTCTTTTTAAAAAATTTCCACCAATCGTAATTTGTGTAAACACCCCGCTTGTTTTTGACCATTCTGCTTCAGATCCTGAAGGTGATTTGATAACTTATGAATTTTGCAATCCTTATACTGCAGGAGGAATGAATGGTTCCAATGGAATAGGTAGTGCAACAGATTGTAATGGAGTAACTCCTGACCCTTCAAAATGTTTACCACCGTTTTCTACAGTGCAGTTTAGAGCTCCCTTTTACACCGTTTTTGAGCCTCTAGGAGGAAATCCTCCGGTTACCATTAATACACTGACGGGGTTAATAACGGGAACACCTAATATTATTGGCCAGTTCGTAGTGGGTGTCTGCATGAAAGAATACAGGAATGGACAGTTATTATCTGAATCCAGACGTGATTTCCAATTCAATGTCACGACTTGTATTGATTTAGTTAATGCAAAAATCGCATCTGATTCGATTATCAATAATAAGGAGTATATCCTGAATTCATGTGGAAATAATACCATAGACTTTATCAATCAAAGCTCTGATGAAAAATTTATAAATACCTATGATTGGGAATTCAATATTAATGGTCAAATTCAGTCCTACAATATTAAAAATCCGAGTGTTAATTTTCCAGGGATAGGCAGTTATTTAGGTACATTATTTCTTAATCGTGGGGCTCAAGGCTGCAATGATACCGCCAATGTTAGAGTCAATGTCTTTCCTGAAATCAAAGCCGATTTTTCATTTCAATATGACACATGTATAGCTGGCCCTGTTCAATTTAAAGATCTTTCTTTTTCAGGCTCCAATAAACTCACTAACTGGAATTGGCTATTTGAACCAAAAGGGACATCCATCATTAAAGATCCTTCATTTGACTTCCGAACACCAGGAATAAAACCCGTATTTCTGCAAATCAAAGATATTAATGGTTGCATTGATACCATCATAAAAGATATCAATTACTATCCTGTTCCACAACTATTGGTTATTGATCCCAGTGATTTTATTGGATGCAATCCAATGGAAGTACAATTTGAAAATCTTTCCTATCCAATTGATTCTACTTATGATATTATTTGGGATTTTGGTGATGGACAGACTAGTGGAAAAATATCTCCAACTCATACTTTTGACCTACCGGGAATATATTCTGTTAATCTAAAAGTCAGATCTCCAATTGGTTGTTTTACAGAAATCAACTATCCCAATTGGATTCAAGTTAAACCATCACCAATTGCCGATTTTATCTTCAAACCACAAGATCCAAGTTCATTTCATAAGGAAATCCTGATTACTGATCAGTCTATTGATGCTCAATCATTAAAGTATATTATCGACAATCGGGATATTTTAATTCAAAGAAATCCAAAATATACTTTTAGAGATACAGGTATTCATGAAGTTAAGCAAATTGTAGTTCATGCAAGTGGCTGCCAGGATACGCTTATCCAATTTATTGATGTAGAGCCTAAAGTTACTTATTTTGTTCCCAATGCTTTCACGCCAAATGGTGACGGCTCAAATGAACTTTTTTATGGTGTAGGTTATGTAGAAGGTATGAAAAATTTTGAAATGAGTATTTGGGATCGGTGGGGTGCCCTATTATTTAAATCCAATGATCCAAATGAAGCCTGGAATTCAAGAATCAACAATACCGGGTCTATAGTCCAAAATGGAGTCTATGTATACAAAATTTCATTTTCTACCCCAAGAGACAAACTTGTAAATTTGAAAGGATTTGTAACCGTTGTTCGATAAAACCGAATAATATTTAATATTTTTTTATTATTTTAAGGAATAATAATTACCTTTGCCATTCTTTTTAAAAGACCTAAATTATTACCGTCATGAATTTGATTAAATACGTTGAAGACCAATTACTTGACATTAGTAGAATTCCTGAATTCTCAGCAGGAGATACTATTATCATGAGCTATAAGATCATAGAGGGTAATAAAGAAAGGGTTCAAGACTTTCGGGGAGATGTCTTAAACATACGTGGCGAAGGTAAAAACAAGTCATTTACCGTTCGTAAAATATCAAGCGGTATAGGTGTAGAGCGTATTATCCCTTTTTCTTCTTTGAATATAGTTGATATCAAAGTAGTTAAGAAAGGCCGGGTAAGAAGAGCTAAACTTTTCTATTTAAGAAAACTTTCCGGTAAGAAGGCAAGAATCAAAGAGGCAACTTATTCTAAATAATATCCGATTACTGCTTTTATTTACAAATCCTACTCCTTTTTTGGATTTCTGTCTTATTTAAGATAACTTTCCTTTAAGCATTTAAGAATATTAGAAACAATATTTCAATATAATATATAGCTTTATTCCTTAAATTACAAATCCTATTCTGTTTTTAGGATTTCTATCAATATCTTATCATCCTTTGGTGCGATTTTGTTGAATTTTCTATTAAATTCAATGTATTTCCAATCGTTTCCAGGTTCCAAAACTATAATTTTACCATCTAAACTAAACTCTACGGGTAAACTAAATTGTTGTTCTAAGTTATCCCATTTATACTTGATTTGAGTGTAAGTATCTCTAAAACTAACTGAATATATCAATTTAGGCAGGTTTTTATACCTTAGATATTGTCTTAAAAAAGGGCCGTAATCTTTACCTGTTTTAAGATTGACAAATTCTATAAAATCCTTACTTGTTGCAAATCCCATTTTATATTTATCATAAAAACCTTTAAAAATATCAAACCACAGACTGTCATTATTGATGGCATATCTCAAGGTTTGCAATACCCAAGAACCCTTACTGTAGATATCATGCGGATTATTTGTAAAATTAACACCCAAAGGACCTATTAAGGGTTGATCATTACTGATACCTTTCTTTTGACTATTCAAATACCTTAGGGCGGCTTCCCTACCATAGAAATATTCTACAAATAAACTCTCCATATAAGTGGCAAATCCTTCGTGAAGCCACATATCTGCATGATCCTTACATGAAACACTATTTCCCCAATATTCATGTGCTGTTTCATGCAGAATAATGTAATCAAAATCAAATTCCTCTGGAATTCTAGAACCAAGATACCCACGTTGAAATTTGTTACCGTAGGCAATAGCAGATTGATGTTCCATACCTAAATAGGGAGCTTCAACTAAACCATAACCATCCCGAATAAATGGATACGGCCCTAGATAATGTTCAAAGGCTTCAAGGACTTTTGGCACCTGTCCAAAATGAGCTTTAGCTTTAGTAACATTTGGTTTCAAAACACTAAAATTCAGAGCTAATGCTTCACCGCTTTTAGTGTTGTATGTTTCATTAAAAGTCTCATATTGACCAATATAAACCGTAACATTATAATTGTTTATCGGATAGCTTACATTCCAATGATAGGTTGTTTTCTTTTTACCCATTTTCTTTTTACCAACTAATTTACCATTTGAAATAGCAACATATGGATTTGGGACAGTAAAAAACATATCCATAGATTCAGGCTCATCTGCAAGGTGATCTTTATTAGGCCACCATAGACTTGCTCCATCGCCCTCACAAGCAACTCCAATCCAATCCATATTATCCATATCCTTAGACCAAACAAAACCCCCATCCCATGGCGCATTTTTAGCTATAGTAGGATTTCCCTCATACTCTACCAAAATGGTACATGATTCTCCTGACTTTATGGAATTTGCAATAAATACAGCGTTATATATTCTTCTGAACAGTAATTCCTTCTTGTCTTTGGTTATTTTGAGAATTTTCATGTTTTCAAATAAATCCAATTGAATTTCTTCCATATCAGCCATACTTGTTAATGTTATAGCATTAGATCCTTTAATAAATTTACGATCTGGGTCAACAGTAAGGTTCAGTTCATAATGCTTCACATCATACGTTCTTTCAAGTCGTAAGCTTCCCCTAAGCGAATCTTTTAATTCAAAAACAGGCTTTTGCGCAATTCCATAAAAGCTTATTAGAAATAAAAGGGATATCAATAATTGAGTACCAAATTTCATTTGAACCAAACATTTAATTTTCATAAAAATTTAAGAATCATAGAATCTAAAGAATTCGAGGTAATTAAATTGAGGCATACCAATATATAAGATCTTGATTCGGCGCACAAGATATCGATTTTTAATCTTCAATCAGGTCAAAGCGACTAAAATGCTCTTAAAAATTCCAAAAAGTCCTTATAATAGAGCCGTAAACCTTAAAAAAAGGATGCATCTTAAAGTAAAAACAAACAAAATGGCCATTAATCATCATAAATTAATCAATTTGCTGTCTACTACAAACGAAAAAGGCCTGAACACCAAGTTCCATTAAGGCTCATCGTTAATCTTTATCTAATCAACAAATCTTGAATATTGACAAACCAAATTTATCTTTTTATTCCATCCAAAGTCTAAAATCAAGCCTAAACTTAGAAATTAAATTGACTTAGAAATTGAAGATATCTATCCAAAAGTTCTAAAAAGCAATATCTTTGAAATACGTAATAACCATATGAATAAAACGATATACATATTCCTTTTTCTGCTCATAGGAGCATCATGCAAAAAAGACACCCTCATCAACAACAGTTTGATTAAAGGTAAATGGATGGTAACCGAAGCGCATCGGGACGGAAAAAAAACAAAAATGATGTCAGGCGCCTATTTTTATTTTGATGATAGTATTATATCCACCAATTATATGGGAGCAGATAATCAATTTTATTATTATATAGATAAAAATAATATTTTTGAAAAAACTCATAACGAATTACTTTTTCAAACGTTGCTTGATAAGGAACAAAACTTAATATTTGAAACAAAAATTCAAAATGTACCATTTACATTAAAATTAAAAAAGGAATGATTGAGCGCATAATATGTCTTTGGATTATCCTTTTAAGCAGTTTTAGCATTCATGCTGCCCAAGGAATTAATGGAGATATTAGAGCCGTTGTATTTCAAGATGAAGACATTCAATACGTAGAAATTTCATATTATCTGAAGACTGAATCACTTCAAAAAATATATCAAGCTGACAGTCAATTTCAAAATCAAATTCTTCTAACTGTAGTCCTTAAGAACGAAGATCAAATTGTTAAAGTTGACAAATTACTTTTACAAAGCCCTTATTCATTCGACCAAAAACCCATTATCCATGTAATACGATGGAGAGTTCAAGCTGGTAAGTATAACTTGGAATCAACGCTAACAGACCCTTTAAATCCCTTGAATGAAATTACATTTATAAACACATTCAAGGCAAAACCAATAAACCAAAATCCCAATCTATCTGAAATTCAACTCTATTCAATTTGTAAAAACAGTTCCGATAAATCTTCCATATTATTTAAAAACGGATTCTATTTTGAACCGCTGGGATATCATTTCTTACCACCACAATTACACATATTATATTCCTACGTTGAATGCTACAATACAACTCCTTTAACAAATAATAAACTGATCTTACATTATAAATTATCCAATATTGATTCTAATAATACTAAAACAAAACTTTTAGAGTGGTATCAAAAATCTACTAATAAAAAACGAGACCTTGTTCTGCATCAAAAAGATATTAGTTCAATCCCTTCGGGCAAATATGAATTAAGCATATTTTTAAAAACAAATAAAGGCCAAGTTCTAGATAGTGTGTTCACCTATTTCGAACGATATAATCCATTCTGGGATAAATTAATAGCCCTATATTATGAACAGTCCGAACCAAAAAGACAGTTTGAACAATTAAGTGAAGACAGTTTAAATTTCGCTTTAAGATCATTA
>Ga0154020_10008716_pt1 | contig 11742 bp, 12 predicted proteins | sample Klosneuvirus_201_FD_109709 | JGI IMG/M metagenome (GOLD analysis project Ga0154020, IMG submission 109709) | Active sludge microbial communities from wastewater, Klosterneuburg, Austria - Klosneuvirus_20160825_MG | ecosystem: Engineered > WWTP > Aerobic digester > Activated sludge | place... | reverse complement strand
GTGGCCAGCCACCACGCCAGCGGCGTGCCCAGCAGCAGCAACAACAGCGTGACGACTGTGGCCAGGCGCAGGGTCAGGGTGATGGCGGCCCAGTCGGCCGCGTCCAGGCCCATCATGGCGGCGGCAGCCGATAGCCGTGGCGCACGATGATGGCCAGCGCCGATGGACTGTGCAGGTGATCCAGAAGCGCTCGGGCCGCAGGATGGCCCCGGCCCGCGGCCAGCATCACCATGTCCTGGCGGATCGGTGCGTGCAGCGTCTCGGGTACCGGCCAAGCCGAGCCGGCGACGGGCCGCCCGCCTTCGTCCATCACTTGCGACCAGGCCACGAAGCCGATCTCGGCGTTTCCGCTGGCCACGAACTGATGGGCCTGCGCGACGCTCTCGCCCACCACCAGGCGCCCCTGCCAAGCCGTCTCCAGGCCCAACGCGCGCAGCGCCTGCTGCGCAGCGGCGCCGTAGGGCGCGAACTTCGGATTGGCCAGCGCCAGGCGGCGCACGCTGGGGTCGCGCAGCACGCGGGCCTGGTCGTCGATGCGCCCAGCGTCGGCGGACCACAGCACCAGCCGGCCCAGCGCATAGGTGCGGCGCGTGTCGGCCTGCGCCAGGCCTTGCGCCACCAGGCGCTCGGGCACCTGCGCATCGGCACTGATGAGCAGCTCGAACGGTGCGCCCGCGGCGATTTGCGCGTAGAACCGACCCGATGCGCCGAACGACAGCACGGCGCGGTGCCCGGTGCTGCGCTCGAAATCGGCGGCAATCGCTTTCATCGGTGCGGCGAAGTTGGCCGCCACGGCCACCTGCACGTCGGCGGCCGCGGCGAAGCAGGCCACGAACCAGAGCGCGACGGCGACGCCTGCGCTGCGCCACGGGTGCGAGCGGTTTGTCCACAGGTGCGGAGCCGGGCGACGGTGCTGCGGGCAGGGCATGGAACGTGTGTGCGCAAAGCGGCGGCATCTGTCGCAAGTGCGACGCGACAATAGCCCGCATTGTCCACTCGGACATCGCCTGTGGTGGCGACGTGGTGCGCTTGCAGGCGGCACCATGCCCGCGCGGCTGGGCATGGGCTCGGCGCGGCGTGGGCGGGGGGATATCGACATGACCGAAGTGCGATTGGCGCTGGCTGGCGCCTTGCTGGCGTTGAGCGCATGGGCAGTCGCACAGACGACCCCCAGTGCGGTGCAAACTGGCCCCGTCGATGCCGACTTCGCTGAGGTCGACCGCCTGGCTCAAGACTACCTCAAGCGCTACGGGCAGCCCGGTGCATCGCTGGTCGTCGCATGGGGCGATCGCATCGTCTATGCACAGGGATACGGCTGGGCCGACCGCGAGGCGGGCGTGCCGACGTCGCCGTGGCTGGAGTACCGGCTGGCCAGCGTGTCCAAGTCGTTCACGGCCGCCGCGGTGATGCGCCTGATCGAGCAGGGGCGGGTGGCGCTGGACACGCAGGCCTGGAGCTACGTGTCCGCCGCCATGGGAGGTGAGCCAACCGACGCACGCATCAAGCAAGTGACGGTGCGCCAGTTGCTCACGCACAGCTGGGGCCTGGATCGTGCCGTGGCCGCCGATCCGATGGGCAGCTGGGTGCGCGAGAACGGGCAGGTGCTCACAACCTGCCCTCAGATGCTGCGCTACCAGTTGCTGCGCATGACGCTGAACTTCAATCCCGGCGCTCGCTACGCCTACAACAACACCGGCTATTGCTGGCTCGACCTGATCGCGCAGACTGTGGACGGTCGCCCGCTCGAGTCCCAGTTGAGTGAGATGCTGGGCCCGGAGCCCCTGTCCACCGGACGCGTTCGGGTCGGCAGCGTGCTGCCGGCGCAGGTCACGCCTGAGGAGCCTCATCACTATGACTACGCGGGGGCGCCGCAGCAGCAGCCGGTGCCCGGGCTGTACCCTGCTCCCGAGCCTGCGCTCGTGCCTCGCCCGTACGGCTACTACACGCTGGCGGGCTATGGCGGCTCTGGCGGGCTGATGGCATCGCCGCTGACCGTCATGCGCTTCGTCCAGCGCCTTCAGGGCATACGCCAACCGGCACTGCTCCAGCCGCAGACCTGGAACCTGATGCAGACGGAGCAGGTGTTGCCCGATGGGACACGCAACGCCGGGCTCGGTGTGCAATCCATCCTGGCCTGGACCGGGTACCCCGACCGGTGGTACAGCTTCCAGGGCAACATCCTGGGCACGCGCACCGGCTGGCTGAGTACGCCGCGCAGCCCTGGCGGACCCATGGTGACGATCGTGGGTGCGGTCAACGGCACTCGCAGCTGGCCCTCCGACGGAATGGCCGACGACAACATCTTCACTGAACTGCTTTATCCGGTGCTCTACGCGCTCGATGCGCTGGGCACTTCCAAGCTGACCGCCAAGACCGAGATTGCGACAGATCGGCTGATCGCCTGGGGCAGTACCACCGAGTCCTGGCTGGCCGATCGCCTGTTCGACTGGGGCGAGCGCACCTATCCACAGCTGCTCCAAGGGGCGCCGGTGGCGGGTGAGTACGATGGCTATCGCTACAGGTACTACGCGCCCACCCAGACCTACGTGGGGGTCAAGAACGGTCAGGTCGTGCTCTACCAACCCGCTGTGAGCTCATCGATCGTGTCGCTTGGGACCTTGGCCGACTTCCTTCCCGCAGCCACGTCGCGCCCTTGAACTTCACCAACCGCGCAGCCATGGGCCTCCAGGCAGTGGGCGGTTGCCTTCAAAGCCCTGTCACCCGACGCACGGCCGGGTAATACAGAGGATAGGGCAGCAGGCGCAGCAGCTTCAGCCACCAGGTGAAGCGGCGCGGGAAGTGGATTTCGAAGGCGCCGCGCGCCCAGCCGGCCAGCATCTGGCGGGCGGCTTCTTCGGGCTCGATCAGCGCCGGCATGGCGAAGGTGTTGGCAGAGGTGAGCGGCGTGCGTACGAAGCCCGGGTTGACCACCGATACGGCCACGTCGTCGCGGCGCAGGTCCTGGTAGAGCACTTCGGCCAGGTGGATCAGCGCTGCCTTGGTCGGACCGTAGGCCAGGCCCTGCGGCAGGCCGCGATAGCCCGCGACACTGGCCACCAGGCTGATGTGACCACTGCGTTGTTTCCGCAGCACTGGCAGCACGGCGTCGAGCACATTCAAGGCGCCGAAGTAGTTGACCTCCATGTGGCGCTGCATGTCGGCGCAGTCGTAGGCATCGGCGCGTTGGGCGCGGTAGTGCCCGACGCAATAGACCACGAGATCCAGGCGGCCCCAGCGCTCGAGCAGGTTGTGCACGGCTGCATGCGCGGCATTCGGTCCCGTGACGTCCAGCGGGCAGGCCAATGCCTGGGGGTGTTCGCGTGCAAACCGCTCGAGTGGTTCGGCCTGGCGGGCCGATACCATGACGCGAGCTCCGGCCTGGGCCAGCTCGTGGGCGACGGCCAAACCGATGCCGCTGGAGGCGCCCACCACCCAGACGGTGCGGCCGCTCCATCCGGCCAACGGTGGATTCAGCGGCTTCATGGCTTGCGAAACGACAGCAGCACCTCGCCCAGGCGGATGCCGAACTTGCTCATCACCGCGCGGTTGAGCATCACCTGCTCGTCGACGAGGAACATCCAGTCGTCGAACTGCACCTCGATGATGCGCCCATCGACGGGCAGGGCCAGCGTGTAGCGCCAACGCAGCGCGTTGCCGGCGGCCTCGCCTTCGGCCTGGCCCACCACATCGTCGGCGCGGCCGGTGTAGCGACCCTCGGCGGTGCGCGTCAGCCGCCACACCCGCCGCTCGGTCTTGCCGTCGCTGTAGACGAAGTCTTCCTCGAGTACGCCCTGGTCGCCGTCCCAGCGGCCGACCATCGCCACCGTGAAGCGGCGCACCACGCGGCCCGATCGGTCCATGAAGATGCCATGCGCCTGCAGCGGCCCGCTGAAGTAGCGGCGCAGGTCCAGCGGCGGGCCTTCGGAACGGTAGTCGGCCGGCTGTGGCGACGCGCAGGCGGCGAGCAGCACGGCCGGTGCCAGGGCGAGCAGCCGCCGGCGCGTGTGGCCCCCGGAGACTGGACGGGTCGAGGACAACGGCGCTCGGCTGCGCGCCGACGTGTGGCGAGACCTGCTCGCGAGTGGGTTCAGGCGTTCCATGGCATCGTTTGGACGGGGGCGGTGGATGGGCGGCGACGGCACAACACCGCCAGTGCCAGCAGCTTGAGGACGCACGGCAGCACCGCATAGGCCAGCATCAAGGCGGTGAGCGCCTGCGGATCACGAGTGCCCGGGCTGTAGCCGACGGCTTGCAGCAACGGCAACGCCAGGCCCGCAGCCAGGGCGAGGTTGAGCTTGTTGGCGCCGGTCCACCAGCCGAAGGCCACGCCCTCGCCACGAGCGGCGTTGCCGGTATCGGGCGCGGCTGCGGTGGCTGCCGGCGACGTCGCCATCACGCGGGCCAGCAGCGCGGGCGGTACGGCCAGATCGGCACCGAGGGTCAGACCGCTCACGGCGCACACCAGCGCGAACCAGGCGGCATCGCCCGGGCCGAGCCAGGCTGCGCCCGAAAACGCGGCCACGGCAGCCGTCATGCCCAGGGCCCAGGTGCGCTCCAGGCCCCAGCGGGGCACGCGCGCCACCCACCACGGCAGCGAGAGCATGCCGCACGCGAAATACGTGGCCAGCAACCACGGCGTCCACTGCGGTGCCTGCAGCCGATCGGTCACGTAGAACACCAGCAGCGTGGCGGGCACCGCGTTGGCGATGCCATTGGCCACGAAGGCCAGCATCAGCCGGCGGAAGGCGCCCAGGCGCCAGGGGTGCCACAGCGCTCCCGCAGCATGTGCGGGGTGGGGGTCGGGGACGTGCGAGTGAGATGCCGGCAGGGCCAGCGGCTGCGGGCCTCGCCGCAGCGCCCACAGACCTACGGCCAGCCCCAGGGCCAGCAACGCGGCCGTCCATCCGAACCCGGCCGCCAGGGGCACGGTGCTGGCGGCCATCACCCCGGCCAGCGCAGCGCCTTCGCGCCAGGCGGAACGCCGGGCCTGGGCATCGTCGCCGCCGCCGGTGCGCGCCGCCCATGCCTGGTGCACGATGGTGCCCAGGCTGTAGGCGGCCATCGTCAACAGCAGCGCGCCTGCGCACCAGGCCAGCAGCGCGGTGCCGTTCCAGCCTGCCGGCGGGAAGAACACCGCCACGAAGCCCGCCCAAAGCGCCACCGCTGCCACAGCGAGCAGCCACCAGGCGGCCGCGGCACTGCGTTGCAACGCCTGGTCCGCCCAGCGGCCGGCCAGCGGGTCCCAGGCTGCATCGATCGCCCGCACCGCCAGCAGCAAGGCACCGAGCGTGCCCAGGGGTACCGCGTGCTCGCGGGCATAGTGAGCGGGCATGAGCACCACCAATGGCAGCGCGGCGAAGGCCAGCGCCCAGCCGATGGCACCGTAGGCGGCATCTGCGGGTGGCCTCACCGCTGGGCTCCCAGGAGCGCCTGCCGAAGTTCCGGCTGCGAGGTCCGGTCAGATAGCCAGATGCCGAAGAAGGACTCGGCAAAGGCGGGGTCGGGAACATCGGCTGTCGGCCGCCCATTGTGGAAGAAGCGCGCCGCCGTGCCGGGATCGTGTACACCACACAGGCGGTCGCCCGCGGCGACATCGGGAAAGGCGCGCACCATGGCATCGAACCACGCGGTGGCGCGTGGGCGGTCGATCTCGCCCTGGCGGCGCATTTCGACCAGTGATCGCTCGGCGATGGCCTTGCCGGCCAGTGCTCGCGCATAAACGAGTTCGAGCGCGAAGGCGTGGTCGGCCCAGGCATCGACGGGTACTGGCTGCGGCACCCAAAGGTGCACGTCATAGACATGCAGGCCCAGCCAGCGGAACCGGGCGCGTCCCTGCGCCCGGGCTGGGTGGGGCCACGCCGCCAGCTCCGGCGGCGGCGCTGCGGTGCCGGCCGCGAGCACCATGCCGCCGGAACCGGCCAGCATGGCCAGGGCCAGACAGGAGCGCCTGGAGACGTTCATGACCGCGACAGCGTGTACTGCACCACGTCGGTGGTGCCGGTGTCGAATGCGGCCTCGCAGTAGGCAAGGTAGAAGTCCCATGTGCGCGCGAAGCGAGCGTCGAAGCCCAACCCAGCCAGTTCGGCCGCCTGTTCCAGGAAGGCACTGCGCCAGCGGCGCAGGGTCTCGGCGTAGTCCGGACCGAACGCCAGCGCGCGCTCGACACGAAGGCCGGCGGCACCGGCGGCCGCCCGCAGGCGCTCGTCGCTGGGCAGCAGGCCACCAGGGAAAATGTATTGCTGGATGAAGTCGGTGGAGCGGGCGTAGCGGTCGAAGAGATCGTCGCGGATGGTGATGGTCTGCAGGCAGGCGCGACCCCCCGGGGCCAGACGCTGGCGCACGGTGTCGAAGAACACGGGCCAGTAGGCCTGCCCAACTGCCTCGAACATCTCGATGGAGACGATGGCGTCGAAGGGTGGGTCGTCGATGTCGCGATAGTCCTGCAATCGCAAATCGGCGCGCCGGTCCAGGCCCTGCGCGCCAAGGCGCTCGCGCGCCCAGTGCAGTTGCTCCGTCGACAGCGTCACGCCGGTCACGTGCGCGCCGGCGCGCGTCGCCGCTTCGGCCACTGCGCCCCAGCCGCAACCGATCTCGAGCAGGCGCGTGCCGGGGCGCACGCCGGCCTCGCCCAGGGCCCGTGCCACCTTGGCGTGCTGGGCCTGGGCCAGCGTCTGGTTGCGATTGCCATCGAACCAGGCGCTCGAGTAGTTCATCGTCTCGTCCAGCCAACGCGCATAGAACGCGTTGCCCAGGTCGTAGTGCGCATGGATGTTCCGACGGCTGCCCCGGCGGCTGTTGCGGTTCAGCGCATGGCGCAGCCGATGCAGCAGCGAACCCCACCAGGTGCCGTAGACCACCGCCTCCAGCGCCTGGCGGTTGCGATTGAGCAGCGCCAACACGCCGGGCAGGTCGGGCGTGTCCCAGGCGCCGCGGATCCAGGCTTCCGCCAGGCCGATGTCGCCGCGTGCCAGGACGTCGGAGAACGTGCTCCAGTCGTGCAGATGCATCGCCACGCGTGGCTCTGCGCCTGTGCCCACGCGGTGCAGCCGAGCGCCCGGCAAGTGCAGTTCCAGCGTGCCGTGGGCGAGGTGGGCCAGCAGCTGCAGAACCGCTCGTGCCGCCGTGGGCATGTCGGTGCGCGTTGCGCGCATGCGTGCGGCATGGGGTTCGATCAGGCGGGTGGGGTCGGCGCCCAGTGCGCCGGTGTTGGCAAGGGTGTCAGACATGGCGAGGATGGGTGTAGAGGGGAACATGCTTGAGCCACAGGCGCAGGGCATGCCAGTGGATGCGGGCGACGACCGACAGGCTCTGCAGTGGCATGGCGGCGCAAGCCCACCACAGGGCCTGGTGCGTCAGCGGCTGCAGCTGGCCGCTCCAGCTGGTGCGCAGCAGCGGCTGGCCGGATTCGTCGTCGTGGTCGACGCGGGCCAGCAGGCGCTCGCCCGGCTCGGATGGCGAGGCGGTGCGCATGAAGCGAAACCGATAGCGGCCGCTGGGCTGGCAGAACGGCGACACATGGAGCACCTTGCGCGCCTGCAGCGGGGTTCCCCAGGGCAAGCGGTCGGTTGGGTCGTCGGCATGCAGCACATAGGCGTGGCGCTCACCGAAGGTGTTGTTCACCTCGGCCACCACGGCACGCAGGTGGCCGTCGGCGCCATGCGCGTACCAGAAGCTGACCGGCTTGAAGACCCAGCCCCACAGTCGGGGAAAAGTCTGCAGCCAGATTTCGCCGTCGGCCCGCACCCCTTGGCTGTGCAACAAGCGTTCGACCCAACCCAGCGCGTCGCCCTGGCCGTCGCCGTGGTCGCGGTCGTGGAAGCTCACGATGCCGCGGCGGTTGATCGCCACACCTGGAAGCACAGGATGGGCGCGCAATTGGCGCATCGGCAACAGCAGGAACCAGCTGGGATAGCGGAAAGCGTGCAGGCGGGGCGCCAGCCGAGCGTGGATCACCTGGCCACGGCCGAGCAGGGCCGTCGTGCGGTCGGCGGCCCTGTGGCCTGCCGCGCTTGGAGGGTTCGGGTTCATCAGGCGGCCCAATTCAGGGACGTGGCCTCGCGCTGGTGCAAACGCTGCCGCAGATCGTGCACCACCTGCAGTGCCGACGCCAGACCATCTTCGTGGAAGCCGTAGCCGGCCCAGGCACCGCAGAACCAGGTGTCGTGCGGGCCCTGGATGGCGGGCAGGCGGCGCTGGGCGGCGATCGCCGCTTCATCGAACACGGGGTGTGCATAGCGCATGCGGCGCAACACCTGGCTGGGGTCGAGCGGCCGGATCGGATTGAGCGACACGATCACGGGGGCCTGGAAGGGCAGTGGCTGCAGGCGGTTGATCAGGTAGTGCAGGCAGACACCCTCGCGCTCCTGGCCTTCGGCACGGGCCTGCTCGTAGTTCCAGGCGGCCCAGGCCTTGGGGCGACGCGGCAGCGCGCGCACGTCGGTGTGCAGCACGGCTTCGTTGTCGTGATAGCGAATGGCGCCAAGCACCTCGCGCTCGGCGGCCGTGGCATCGTCGCCCAGCAGACGCAAGGCCTGGTCGGTGTGGCAGGCCAGCACCACGCGGTCGAAATGCTCCGCGCCGTGAGGCGTGCGCACTATGGCGCCGCCAGCCGGGATGCGGCGGATGCCCAGCACCGGCGTGGACAGGTGCACCGAGCCGATGCGCTCGAGCATGCGCTGAACGTAGTTGCGCGAGCCGCCGCGCACCGTGTACCACTGCGGCCGGTCGTTCACCTGCAGCAACCCGTGGTTGTGGCAAAAGCGCAGCATGGTGACCAACGGGAACCGCAGCATCTGCTCGGCCGGGCACGACCAGATGCAGCCGAGCATGGGCAGCAGGTACCAGCGGCGAAAGGCCTGCGAGAAGCCGTGGGTGTCGAGGAACTCACCCACCGCGGGTCCCGAGGCCGGCTGCAGCGCGTTCGACTCGCCCTGCAGTGGCGTTGCGGCCAGCGCCTGCGCCTGTGCAGTTGCCAGGCGGTTGAACCGCACGATCTGCGCGAGCATGCCCAGGAAGCGTGGCCGCAGCAGGTTGCTGCGCTGGGCGAAGACGCTGTCGAGGTCGTGACCGCTCCACTCCAGCGCACCGTTGTCGGCCTGGACCGAGAAGGACATGTCCGACGGCACGGTGTCCACCCCCAAGCGCTCGAACAGTGCCTTCAGGCGCGGGTAGGTGCGGTGGTTGAACACCAGGAAACCGGTGTCGACGCCGTGCGTTACCGGCTCACCGCGGCTGTCGGGCAGCGTCACGTCGACGGTGTGGGCATGACCGCCAGCTCGAGGCTCGGCCTCGAACAGGGTGACGTGGCAGGGGTCTGCCGGGTCTGACAGGTGCCAGGCGGCGGACAGCCCGGCGATGCCTGAGCCCACGACGGCGATGCGCTTCATGGTTGTCCTTTCAGGGGATGAGTTGAACTTGTGTTCACTGTTTGTCCAAGACAAACATCGATTGAGACGAATAGTACACCTTTTCTTTTTTGTTTGTCTAGGACAAAATATGAACAACAATGCTGCGCAGGCCTTCCGCCTGTGCCCAAACCCATGGCCACCGAATCCGACCCCAACTCCCCCCCGCCGGGCTCGACGCCCCTGCTAAACATCGCGGCCGTCGAGCGCGAGACGCGCATCGCCAAGGACACGCTGCGCGTGTGGGAGCGCCGCTACGGCTTTCCAGACCCACAGCGCGATGCCAATGGCGAGCGCCTGTACCCGCTGGACCAGGTGGCGCGCCTGCGCACCGTCAAGCGCCTGCTGGACGCCGGCCACCGCCCCGGGCGGGTGGTGCCGCTCGATCCGGTCGCGCTGCAGCGGCTCGATGCGGTCGGGGAGCCGGCGTCGCCGCGGGTCTTTCCCAACCTCACCGTGGCTGCCGCGGACAACGCGCTGGCCGAGTTGCTGGCGCTGGTGCATGCGCACGATCCGCAGTCCCTGCGCCGGGTGCTGACTCAGCGCCTACTGGGCCAGGGCCTGGCACGGTTCGTCGCCATGACGGCAGTACCGCTGGTGCATGCCATCGGCCGCGAGTGGTCATCGGGTCGCATGGCGGTGTTCGAGGAGCACTTGGCCAGCGACGTGCTCGACACCGTCTTGCGCAATGCGCTGGCCTCGTCTCCCGAGCCAGGGCCACAAGGGCGACCCCGCGTGCTGCTGAGCACCCTGCAGGGCGAGCACCACGGGCTGGGCCTGCTGATGGCGCAGGCCATGTTCGCGGTGGAGGGCTGCGCCTGCGTCAGCCTGGGCTGCCAGACACCGACCCGCGATCTTGTGGAAGCGGCGCGGGCGCTGCGCTCGGACATCGTGGTCATCAGTGCCTCGGCGGCTTCGGTGCCGGCGGCTCTGGGCCAGGCACTGACCGACCTGCGTGCGCTGCTGCCCGCGGACGTCGCCTTGTGGGCAGGCCAGCCGCATGCCAGCCTGCAGCGGCGCGGTGTGGCCGGCATCGAACTGCTGGCCGAGATCGGTGCCATCGCCCCGCAACTCGACATGTGGCGCCAGGCCCAAGCCATGCCGGCGGGCGCGCAAGCCCGGACAGGCCGAGGGGCATCCCGTGCCTGAACTGACGACGCTGCTGGCCGCCTGGGGCGTGGCGCTGCTGATCACCGGCGTGCTCGACGCCTGGTGGCTGGGCTCGATGGCCCGACGGTTCTACCGGCGGGCGCTGGCGCCCTGGATGGCCGAGCCGGTGCGCTGGCTGCCGGCGGTGCTGTTCTACCTGGGCTACCCGCTGGCGCTGGTGCTGCTGGCCCTCACGCCCTGGCCCGAGGACGGCACCACGGCTGCGTGGCGCAGCGCGCTGGCCGGGCTGATGGCCTACGGCACCTACGACCTCACCAACCTGGCCACCGTGCGCGGCTGGCCGCGCCGCCTGGCGCCCGTGGACATGGCCTGGGGCACGGTTGCCAGCGCTGCGGCTGGCTGGGGAGCGTGGATGGTGCTGACGTGAACACGCTGCAGCCAAGCCCGACCCGGCAGGAGGCGTTCAGGGTGTGATCACGCAACGCAGGCTGGCTGTCAGCAAGCGTCCGTCGCGCAATTTGAAGTCGATGCGCGCGGACGACACGTCTTCCCCTGCGCGGCGGTTCAGTTCCACCCGGCATCCTTGCGCGTCGCATCTGCCAACGACGGAGTTGTCGCCTGCGTGCATGTAGGCCAGTTGCATGGCGAGCACATCGCCCAGCCGCGCAGGGCCCTTCTGGCCGTAGTCGCCTTCGCACCCGGAACCCGCAGGCACCACCGCCTGGCCCGCTCGCAGCAGCGCCGCCCAGGCTACGCGCGCGTCATTCGGGTCGGCTTGGGCGGTGTCGACGGTCAGAGAGCCGAGCGCCAGCGCGAGGCCGAAGCGCCAGTCGATCATGTGAGTTGACTCCAACTGCAACAGGGTGGCACGACACGCTCAAAGAGAATCCGTCCACCTGCCGAAGTGCCGAAGTGCCGAAATCTTACCAGGTATGGTGACCGTTAGGCCCCCCGTCCCGGCCGCATGCGGGCGAGCAGGTTGTCGCGCACGATGAACTGGTGGTACAGGGCGGCGAGCACGTGCAGCGTGACCAGTGCCATTGCGATCTTGGCGACGAGGCCGTGCACCTTGCGGGGCGTGTAGGCACGGAAGTCCTGCGGCAGCGTGCCGCTGCCGAACACGGCGTCGATCAGGCCGCTTTGCAGCGCCAGCATCATGCCGCTGAACGCCATCAGCAGCACCACGACATTCAGCGCGATGTGGCCGATGCGGGCGGCCCGCTCGCCC
>Ga0154020_10008715_pt1 | contig 11743 bp, 11 predicted proteins | sample Klosneuvirus_201_FD_109709 | JGI IMG/M metagenome (GOLD analysis project Ga0154020, IMG submission 109709) | Active sludge microbial communities from wastewater, Klosterneuburg, Austria - Klosneuvirus_20160825_MG | ecosystem: Engineered > WWTP > Aerobic digester > Activated sludge | place... | reverse complement strand
TCGTGGCGCTCCTCCTGCTCTTCGTGCATGAGCCGCGGCATGGCGCCGCAGCGCCATCGACGCCACAGCTCGGCGTTCGTGCCTCGCTGGCCTGGGTGTGGGCGCGGCGCGATGTGTACACCGGCGTCATCGTCGCCTTCACGGCGATCACCGTGCTGGCCTACGGCTCGCTGGCCTGGGCCCCGACGGTGCTGGTGCGCGTACACGCCCTCGCATCGGCCGATGCGGGGATCCGGCTCGGGATGATCATGCTCTTCGCGGGGCCGCTGGGGGTCGTGGGCGCGGGGTGGCTCGTGGACCGGTTGGCGGCGAAGGGCCGCGCCGACGCGCCAATTGCCGCGGCGATGGGTGGGGCGATCGCCTTTGCGATCGTGGTCCCGGCCTTTGCCCTCGCCCCCACGCTCGCGCTTGCGATGCTTGGCGCCGTGGCGCTCGCCTTTGCGCAGGGGTATCCCTACGGCATCGCCAGCACCTCGTTCGCGATGGTCACCCCGCCGGAGATGCGCGGGCAGGTGGTGGCGCTCTATCTCTTGATCTCGAACCTGCTGGGGCTGACACTTGGTCCATTGCTCGTGGCACTCGGCACCGACCGCATCTTTCACGACGATCTGGCCGTCGGACGATCGCTGGCGCTCCTGCCGCTCGTCACGATCCCGTTGGCGATCGCCGGGCTGGTCGGTGCACGCTCGGCGTATGCGCGTGCCTACGCTGCCATCACCCACACGCGATAGTTGGAGGCCCGGTGGCCGGCTTCATCCAGACGGTGCTCGGCCCGATCGCTCCCGACGCACTGGGGGCGACGCTGTTGCACGAGCACGTGTTGTGCGACATCCGTCCTCCGGCGTGGCGCGCGGACGGACTCCGTGGCTACGACATCCCCATGGAGGAGCGCTTTGCCATCGACTACGGCGAGGTGCACGCCCCGGGCAACCTGATCCTGGACCAGGTGGAGCTGGCGGTCGCCGAGCTCACGCGCCTGCGCTCCGACGGGGGGCGCAGCGTGGTCGATCTTTCGTGTGGCGGCCTGCATCCCGACCCGTTGGGGCTCGCCGAGGCGTCGCGTCGTGCCGACGTGCACGTGGTGATGGGGTGCGGCTGGTACGTGGATGACTACCAGGCTCCAGAGAACGCCGCGCGCACGGTGGAGAGCTTCGCGGCCGAGATGCTCGGACAGCTGCAACAGGGGGCGTGGGGGACCAGCGTGCGGGCCGGGATCATCGGCGAGATCGGGTGCCAGGCGCCGTGGACGCCGATGGAGCAGCGCGTGATGGAAGGGGCGGTGCTGGCGATGCAGCAGAGCGGGGCGGCGCTCACGGTGCATCCCGGGCGGCACCCCGACCAGCCGCAGGAGGTCGCCGACTTCCTGCGCGCGCGCGGCGTGGACATGTCGCGCGTGGTGATGAGCCACATCGACCGCACGATCTTCGACGATGACCGCCTCTTCCGGCTGGCCGACACGGGGTTGGTGCTCGAGTTCGACCTGTTCGGCATGGAGACGACGTACTACAAGCTGTCGGACATCGACATGCCCAACGATGGGGTGCGCGTGGCGACGTTAGGCAGGTTGAAGGGGCGAGGGCACCTGGGCCAGATTGCGATCAGCCAGGACATCTGCTATCGCTCGCGCCTGGTCAAGCTCGGGGGGCATGGCTATGGGCACGTCTTCCGGAACGTCGTTCCGCTGATGCGGCGTCGCGGCTTCAGCGAGGCAGACATGCACCAGATCCTCGTGGCGACGCCGGCGCGCCTGTTGACCCTCCGCTGAATGCACGCAGTTCACGGGTAGGGCGGCCGGTGGTGGCCACTGGTACGCGTTGTCGGTCGGGCCACGTGGTGGCGGATGGTCGGGGACGGTCGAGCGCGCTTCGTGGAGAGCACGTCCGGCGCTTGCCCCTGTCGCCCGCTTGCACCTGCAGCACGGTGTGGCGAAGCTTCGGTGCGTCACCCGTCCGACACGTCGCGACGCGAAGTGGCGCACCCCGATCCCACACCGAAGCGTGACGACCACCCCACAGGCTGGATTGCGTCCATCGCCCACGCGTGGCCGTGCCATGATTGGCGCGGCCATGGCGCTTCTCGTCGCGTGGCCCACGGTGGCGCGCGCCGATGCCGGCATCCCGATGTTGATGCTCGTCTGGCCGCCAGCGTGGGCGCTGTTCGTCCCGATCGTCGTGGTCGAGGCCCTCGTGGCGCGACGCCTCCTGGCCCTGCCGTACCTCGAGTGTGCCAGACTCTCGTTGGTGGCCAACGCCCGATCGACGATCATCGGCATCCCGTTGACCTGGTTGGTCCTGGTCCTGCTGGAGATGACGCTGGGGATGGCGCTGGCCTCCCTGGTCCAGTCGTCGGCGCTGGGCCAGTTCCTCCTCGTCCCCCTCTCGTCGGCGTGGCTCATGCCTAACGCCAAGCGGTGGCAGGTGTACCTGGCGGCCGCCATCCTCTGCGTGCCCTTCCTGCTCGTCTCCATTCGCCTGGAACGCTGGAGCGCGGCCCGGAGCATTCCCGCCGACCAGGCGCGCCGATGGGCGAAGGCCGCCAACCTTGCGACGTACCTGCCGATCATCGCCGGCCTCCTGGTGCTGAGCGTCTTCAGCTGGTACCGCCCGCCCGCCGGCGAACTGCAGCGCGCCCGGTTGCATTCGGGTGCGCCGCCGTCGCCCGCTCCCCCAAACGTGCCGCAGCCCCTCACGCGAGGCCCCTCGTGAACATCGCCGCCACCTACGACTACCTCACCCGCGCACGGCGAGACCTCTGGCGCACCCTCGAGGCGGTCCCGGACGCACTGCTCTCACGTCCCCTCATCGAGGGTGTGCGGTTCGAGTGCCTCAAGGACTACGTGTTGCACATCGCCGAGGTCGAGGATGGGTGGATCAACGGCGACATCCGGGGCGGCCCGATGCTGCAGCGCGCCATCCCCGAGCTTCGCGACGCCGGGCCGTCGTTCGCGGCCATTCCGCTTGGCACGCTGCTCGACTACTGGCGCGTGGTCGAGGGGGAGACGCTGCGCTACCTCGCGTCACTCACGGAGCATGACCTGGCGCGCGTGGTTCCGCTGGAGGACTGGCCGGAGAAGCAGCTGACGGTGGGCGCGCTGCTCTCGCATGTGATGATCCACGAAATCCGTCACACGGCGCAGCTGTGCGTGTTGCTACGATCACAGGGTGTCGCCCCGCCGTCGCTCGACCTGCTGTTCTATCTGTAGGGGAGGGATGGGGTCGTCGATCCGTGATGCCAGGATCGAGCGTCCGGAAGCCGCACCCATCGGGATGGCGCGACGGAGATTGGCCGCCGACGAGGTGAGGCGCTATGTTCGGGCCCACGTCCCTCCCGACTGACGAGCCCATGTCGCGCCTCGCCCTGCTCCCCCTGTTGTTGCTGGCGGCTGCCACGTCGGCGCGCGCCCAGATGCCCCCGTCGTTTGCCGGCGCGTGGGCCAGGGTCGACAGCGCCCCCGAGCGCCCGACCGTCGCCGCCACGGGCGATGCGCGCTTCCCGATCGGCAACATGGGGGGTGGCTGGGGTTCGCCCTTCACGATCCGGCAAACAGCCGACTCGCTGGTCGTCGAGGTCGTGCACTTCTCGTCGTACGACCTCCAGCCCAAGCTCCGCTACGACTTCGCGCTCGACGGGAGCGAAACGCGCCAACGCATCAACATCGCGCACGCCGAATTGGTGCTCCGCTCGCGAGTGCGCTGGGACGGCGCCACGCTGGTGATCACGACGCTGTACCCCAACCCGCCCGAGATCGGGGGGGCGCCGACCGAGGTACGACAGCGGCTCACCCTCGACGAGTCGGGGCGGCTGCTGATGGAGACCGCGCGCCCGGGAGCCCGGGCCCCCGACGTGGTCCGCACGCTCTACGTCCGACGCTGACGTTAGGCACGCGGAGGCCGGCGCATCCTGCCGGGCTATCGCGTGGCTGGCGGTGTGTAGGGATCCTTGGTCCCGATGGGGACGTTGGGATACCGCCGGGTGCTCTCGGTGAAGGCGCCGACCAGGCGATCGAAGTGCGCGAGCGCCCACGGGTGCACCGCCTTGATGTCGGTCTCTTCGCGCGGGTCGGAGCGCAGGTTGAACAGGCGCATCAACGGTGGCTCGGTCACGCGTGGCTCGGGCTGGAACGCATAGTGGAACTTCCAGTCGTTCCACTTCACCGCCCGCACGTCGTTGCCGGTGAACATGAGCACTGTTTCGCGCGCTGACGTGGCCTGTCGCTTCTCGAGGTAGGGGAGCTGGTTCACGCCGTCGAAGGCCCGGTCCTTCGGGACGATGTCGGCGCCCACCGCAGCTGCAATCGTGGGGAAGAGGTCCATCTCGTGCACGATGCCGTCGAGCGTCTGCCCGCGCGGTATGCGCCCCGTCCAGCGCACGACGCAGGGCGTGCGCACGCCTCCTTCCATGACGGTGTTGTAGAAGCCGCGCCAGACCCCGGACGTCCCGCGCCACGGCCGCCGCCCCTCGGCGCCATTGTCGGTGCACCAGATGACCAGCGTGTTGTCGTCGAGCTTGAGGCGCTTGAGCGCGCCCGTGATGAGCCCCACGTTGTAGTCCACATCGGCCATGGCATCGCCGATGTCGCCGGCGCGCGTCTTCCCGGCAAAGTCGGGGTGCGACAGCGTCGGGAAGTGGAGCTGCGTCATCGGGTAGTACAGGAAGAACGGCGTCCCGGCGCGTGCGTGCTTCTCGATGAAGGTCACGCCGCGTCGTGCCGCCTCGCGATCGACCAGCCGTCGCGTTTCGGTGTCGAAGACGCTCACGCGCCGCGGCGCCTCACCGGCCTGCTGCTCCCAGATGAAGGAAGAATCAGCCGGGTTGGCCTTGAGCTCCGGCGCCTGCATCCATTGCGCCTCGTTGCTGGTGTTGGGGATGCCGTACCATTCGTCGAACCCCTGATCGATGGGGGTCCGATGGTCGATCCAGTTGGTCCCCCCAAGGTGCCACTTGCCGTAGAGCGCCGTCGCGTAGCCGAGCGGCTTGAGCGCTTCGGCGATCGTCGTCTCCCACAGCGTGAAGCCCGTCCCCTGCGTGGCGCCGGTGCGCACCGCGTATCGTCCCGTCATCATCGCCGCGCGCGACACGGTGCAGGAGAACTCGACGTTGAAGTTGTCGAGGCGAGCCCCCTGCGCTGCGATGCTGTCGATGTGTGGAGTCGGAACGCCGCGCACACTGCCGTACGCGCCCACCTCGCCCCACCCGAGATTGTCGGGGAAGATGAGGACGATGTTGGGACGGGCCGCTCGCCGCGGGGAGCGTTGCGCGGCGAGCGGCGCGGGGAGCGTCGCAAGCAAGGCGAGCACAGCAAGCGTCGCCAAAGCGGAACGCGTGGAACGTGGCGGGGCGGCGGCGGGACGGAGCATGGCGCACGGTTCGAGGATAGCGTCACGCCAATCTGGCCCTCGCCGGGGCCCTTCGGCAACTAAGCGTCGTGCGAGCGCCGGCCGGCAGCTCGTGCTTCCGGATTGATCACTTCACGCCAGCGGTCGCGCCGACTTTCCGATGTTGCGGCCCAATCTCGTGATGTGCGGGCGGCAGCGTGCGCAGGTAGCGATAGATGCTGCGCGCATCGTCGTCTTCCAGGCGCCGAAACGCCTCCCACGGCATCTTGGAGCCCTTGTACACGCGTCCCTGCCTGAAGCGAGCGACGAACTGATCTTCCGACCACGAGGCAATGTGACCGGTGGCGGAATCGGGGGTCAGATTGGGGATCACGAACTCGAAGCCGGGCTCCGCGCCGTCCGGCTCGGCTTGCGTGCTCCCGGACAGCGGTGGTCCATCCGGCGCAAACGTCAGCGGATCGATGGGGGAGTGACAGGTACTGCACGCGGCAGGGCCCATCGCGAGATAGCGGCCACGCTCCACGCTCACCCCGCCGGCGGCGACGTGTGCCGGCGGCGAGGTGAGGCGCGGTTCGAACATCCCCGAGAGCGCCTTGGCGGCCAAGCCCCACTCGTCTGTTGCGTTGACCTTTGGCACCGCGGGTTGCGTCCGCAGATACGACACGACAGCTGTCAGGTCTTCGTCCGACATCTCGCCAACCGCGAACGACATGAACGGTGCAAAGCGACCGCGCCGATCGATGGCGGAGCGAATCACCCGCGCGATCTGCCCGTCGCTCAGGGCGCCGATGCCAGTGGCGCTATCCGACGTGATGTTGGCGGCTACATATCGGCCAAACACGGGAATGTCGAAGACGTATCCCCCGCTGAGCGGACCGTCGATGCCGGCGGCAGGATCGGAGGCGAGGGCATGGCACTCCGCGCAGTGCGCCACCGTGCGTACGAGGTATTCGCCGCGGGCGACGGTACCCGAGTCGCGGGATGCGACGATGGCCGGCATCGGTACCGCGCTGAAGTCCCGATCCCACGTGGCCTGCACATACGCGAAGCCGCTCAATGCCGCCGCCACCACGAGCAGGAGGAAGGCGCCCAGGACCTTCACGATCTTTCTCGCGATCGGTTTCATGCGAGTCTCGCTGTCGGGAGGGGGGCGAGGTCGGCGGGCCGCGCGCGCACCAAACCGCGTGACTCTTCGACCCTCAGGCGACGTCCGGCGGAGACGGCGGTGGTCGCAGGCTCGGGGTCTGCCGCGGCTGCTCTCCGGTGCTCGCGTACGACGATGCTGGCGTGCGTGACTGGCATGCGTTGCTCCGGCAGGACGAGGGGAGGCGCCAGGGGCCAACGACGGAATGGCGGAAGCGGAACATGGCGCGTACGCTCATCGCCGTCGAGTAGTCCACCGCCTGCGATCGCTCCGCCGCCGGCGAATTCGGGGGGCGTGCCCTCGGCAACGCCCTCCCCGCTTGCTCGTCTTGCTGGTATGCGCGAGCGCCACCTACACTCCCACGGGTCCTGGCTCAGCTTCACCCTGCTCCCATTCGCCTTCCTCCTCGCCATCGTCGCCTGCAAGAGCGACACCGACGGGATGCCCAAGGCGTGGCGCCCCCTCGAACTCGGCGACGACTGGCGCTGCCCCGCGATGGCCGGTCGCTACATCTACGCCCCCGAGCCGATCAGCTGGCAGCTCGCCGGTCGGCACGTCCCGTGGGACAGCGTCCCGGCCGAGTTGGAGTACTTCGCCATCGCCGGATCGGCCGACACGGCGTTGCACGTGACGGTGGGGTACGTGGACGGCCGCACGCACGAGACTCGGCTACAGAAGGGGACGCCGTACGCGCGCGACTACCATTGTGAGGACGGGTGGCTGCACGTGCGCGCGGGCGAGATCTCGGATCGGTTCGACAGCGAGGTGGCGGGGCTGGGGTTCTTCGCGAGAGCGCACGCGATGCGCATCGCGCGCGGAAAGGACGGCACGCTGGTCGCGCGGCTGGATCGCACCGACTACGAGGAGTTCGTGGTCTGGTGCGGGGACGGCTGCAAGGGATTTCCGCTGCCCTGGACCTTCGAGACGCGCTCGACCTGGAGTCGGGCGGAGCCGTGGGCCGAAGGGGCGCCTCGGCCGAGCGTGGTGGCGAAGCAACGGGAGGAGGCGCGCCTCGAGCGCGATCCCGTCTACCTCGAGAACCAGCGGTTGGAGAATGGGGAGCCGGTGGCCGGACAAGCCGAGGCGCGCAAGCGCGTCATGGCCGCGCTCGTCCCCGGCATGCTGGTGCGCGCGGTGGCGCCACGCGACAGCGGATGGCACCTGAGCCTCGAGTTCGAGGAGATGCCGCAGCTCGTCACCTTCATGGAGCGGCTCACGCAGTCCGGGCCGGTGGCGGAGGTCAAGGTGCTTCCGCTGTATCGCGCGAAGACCACCAACGGGCACTGGATCGATGTGGTGTACGTGCGATACGAGCGGCAGGCGCAGTAGCACCGGCGGTGACGCGCGCGCTGCGTGCGCGGTCGTCTGCTAGAACACCGCGTGCTCGCCCCGATCGTCGGCCACTTCCCCGCGCAGCATCCGCGCGTAGTGCTCGCGCAGCGTCTCGGTGCCGGTCGAGGGCGTTGCCTCGGCGTCGTATCGCTCGTGCGCCGCGTCCCATACGAGCATCGATTCGGTGGCGTAGTAGCGTCCGATGCGGGCGAACTCGGCCTTGTCGGCCAGCGGGGGGATGGCCCGGCCTAACGCGCCGAGCACGCCGATGATGACGTCGAGGAGCGCGACCGGGACGCGCGTGAAACGTGGCGGGCGTCCCGTCAGCGCGAAGAGCATCTCCCCCTGGGCGCGCGGCGTCATGGCGGGGCCCGGCCCGCCGATAGGGAGGATCCGATTCCCGCGCGACGGGTCCTCCAGGCACTCGGCCAGGTAGGTGGCGACATCGTCGTCGCTGATCGGCGTACAGCGGGTGAGCGTCCCATCGCCGAAGACGAGGAACGGCTTGCCGTCGCGCACACGTTGCACCTGGCCGGAGAGCGACTTGAAGAAGGCGGTGGGGCGAACGATGGACCAGGTGAGGCCCGACGCCATCAGCGCCAGTTCGAACGCGAGCTTGGCGTGCTGGAAGGCGAGTCGTGGCTTCTGCACGCAGATGGCCGAGAGTTGCACCCAGCGCGACACGCCGGCCTGCCGTGCGGCGTGGAGCAGGTGCACGTGCGCCTGGTGATCGATGGCCCAGGCGTCGCGTGGTGCCCCGGTGCGTGAGGCCAGGCACGAGACCACGGCGTCGAAGCGGTCGCCCTGAAAGCCGTCTCGCGCGATGGAGCCCGGGTCGGTGACGTCGCCCGTGCGCACGGTCACCCCCGCCATCGCCCCCGCATCGGCGTTAGGCTCGGCGCCCCGACGCCCGGCGCGCGGCCGGACAAAGCAGGTGACGTGGTGGCCATGGCGCCGGAGCGCGCGCACGGTGGCGCGCCCGATGCTCCCGGTGGCGCCGACCACGAAGATGCGGAGGGGAGACGCGGGGGCTGGGGGTTCGGACGGCGGTGACATGACACACGAAAGATCGGTGGAGGCGCTGACGGACGCTACCGCGGCGCATGGGGCGGGCGGTTGCCGACCCCCTCACGGCGCCGCAGAATGTCGGGGACTCGTCGCACCGCTTCCACCGTCGCCGTCCATGCTTGCACGCCTCAACCCGACCCTCAAGTACTTCACCCCCCCGCGCGCGCTGACCCCACACGAGGCGTTGCAGCTGAGGGTGCTCGTCAGCGGCACCCTCATCGGCCTGGTGGTTGCCGCCGCGTCCGTCGCGGCGTCAACCCTGCTGACACCGACGGTGTCGTCGGCCTTCATCGTGGCGTTCGGCATCGGCTGTGTGGCGCTCCTCGCGGCTATCCGCGCCGGCGCGTCGCTGCAAACACTGCGGATTGCCGGCCTGGTGCTGCTGGGGGCGTTCTTCTCCGTGCAGTGCCTGCAGACCGCCGAACTCGATTGGGCATCGCTCAAGTGGCTCACCTTGCTCCCGATCATCTCCTGCCTGCTGGCCGACGCGCACGGGGCGCGCGAGAGCGCCGAGCGCCCTGTGCACGCCCTGTGGAGCGGGACGGCGTACGCGCTACTCCTCGCGATCTTCATCGTGGTGGCCAACAGTCGCGGCTGGACCGCCGGGGTCACGGGTGACGAGGAACTCGTCGCGGGCGTGGCCCTCGGGCGGCTCATCGACTTCATCCTCTTCGCCCTCAGCGTGGCGGGACTCATGTCGGCCCACCGCGTGGCGCAACGGCGCCTGGAGGAGGAGTTGCGCCTGTTGCGCACGATGCTCTCGGTGTGTGCGTGGTGCCGGCGTGTCCACGACGCCGACGACGGGTGGATCCCCCCGGACCACTACATCGTGCGGCATGGCGATCACACGCTGTCGCACGGCATGTGCCCGGACTGCGAACGCACCATGCAATCGCAGCTGCGGTGAAGCCGACGGCCGGCGCGCGTGGCCGGGCGCTGCGCGGGTGGTGGTTCGCGCTCGCGGCGGTGGCGATCGGATACCACGCGGCCCCGGTCCCGCACGTTGCGCCTGACGAAGCGCTCCTGGCGCGGCTCGGATATCCTCCCACGGCGCGCCTCCTCATCCTACACGCCGACGACATGGCGATGACGTCCGGCGTCACGCACGTGACGCAGTCCGCCGTGCGCGCCGGGATCGTGAACTCCGCGTCGATGCTGGCTCCCCCGTCGTTCGTCGATTCCGTCCCCACGCTCCTTCGTGCCGGCGAGCGATTCGACATCGGCGTGCACTTGACGCTCACCAGCGAGAGCGCTCGCCTGTGCTGGCCGCCGGGGCGCTGGACGACGGCCACATCGCCATCAACGACATGAGCGGGATCTCGCCTGACATGGCGCCGGCGGCGTGGGATGCCTACCACCGCGACGTGCTGCGGCGGCTCCGCCCCGGCATACCGATGCTCATCGTGCACCTGGGGGAGGACCCGCGTCCCGAGCGTGAGTCCTTCGCCGCGCACGACGGCGGGTGGGGGGCCGACTGGCGCGCGCGCGACACGCGCGCGATGTCGGACGCGGAGTTCCGGCGTCTCGCACAGGCCGAAGGGGTACATCTGGTGACCTGGCGCGACCTGGGGCGTGCGACGACGCTCTGCCGAGGCAATGGGTCATGAGGTGACAGGAAATCCGGGATGAGACGATGGCGAGCGCGGCAGCAGCCGATATATAGGAGTAGGTGACGTCGTACCATGCTCGACGCCTCCCCTGCGGGAGTTCATCGTGCCTCACACCTCTCCGGACTCCAACGCCCACACGCTCCGGCAGCTGGAAGCGCTCGCTGCCCTGGCCGAGATCGGCCCGGAACAGACGGAGCGTGACATCATCCAGGTGGGCGCCGACGTGGCGCAGCGCGCCACCGATAGTCAGGTCGCCTACCTCCACTTTCTCAACGAGGACGAGGAGACGATCGAACTCGGGACCTGGTCGCACGACACGCTCACGCACTGCTCGGCGGTGCACGACCGGCACTACCCCGTGAGCGCGGCCGGGATCTGGGCCGACACGGTGCGCCTGCGTCGCCCCGTCAGCCACAACGAATACGCCTCGGTCGTCGGTCGGCGCGGACTCCCCACTGGGCATTCCCCGCTCAGTCGCCATCTCGGCGTCCCCATCGAGCATGACGGACGCATCCGGCTCCTCTTCGGTGTCGGGAACAAGGTGGCGCCGTACGACGAGGACGACGTGCGCACGCTGGAAGTCGTGGGGCGTCGCCTCTGGTCGCTGCTGCTGGGGCGGCGCGAAGTGGAGCGGCTGCTCGATCTCGAGCGGCGATTCGAGCACGTGAAGTCGTTGGCCGCGGTCTGCGCGTGGGAGTACGACCCGTCGGAGGACCGCATGATCTGCGACGGCGCGTTCGCCACGATGTTCGAGACGCCGCATGTCGGCGACGTCCCGCGGACGCTCGCGCAGTTTCTCCAGTTCGTCGATGCTCGCGACCATGCGCGGGTGCAGAACGCCCTGCGTCGCGATCTGGTGGGGACGCGCGTCGGCCTGCGGATCGGTGGTGTGCGCGCCACCGGGGGGAGCTTCATCGCGGAGCTCAAGTGGGAAGTGCGTCCGCGGGAGCTCGGCGACGAGGTCGTCGTCGTCGGGATGTTGCAGGACCTGACGGAACGCCTCCGCCTCGAGGTCCTGCGGCACGACGCCGAAACCGACGTCCTCACCGGGCTGCCCAACCGGCGTCGGTTGCGTTCGCTGCTCAAGGACGGGCAGGTCGAGCGCCGCAATGCCTCGGAGGGATACGCCTTCCTCTACATCGACCTCGACCACTTCAAGCCGGTCAACGACACGCACGGGCATGCGGCGGGCGACGAGGTGCTGCAGGTGATCGCGCGCCGGTTGCAGGGACTCGTCAGGCGGGACGATATCG
>Ga0154020_10008714_pt1 | contig 11743 bp, 9 predicted proteins | sample Klosneuvirus_201_FD_109709 | JGI IMG/M metagenome (GOLD analysis project Ga0154020, IMG submission 109709) | Active sludge microbial communities from wastewater, Klosterneuburg, Austria - Klosneuvirus_20160825_MG | ecosystem: Engineered > WWTP > Aerobic digester > Activated sludge | place... | reverse complement strand
CGTGTCGTCGACACGCTGGCGCAGGCGCTGGACGGCATCACCTGGGCCTGCGCCACCGCGATGACGCCGCGCGACTTCGGCCCGGCCACCTTCGCGCCGCGCGAGCACTTCGCCGCGCTGGCGGCCAGCCCGCACCGCGTCGCTTTCGTCTTCGGGCCCGAACGCACCGGCATGGCCAACGACGACGTCTACCGCTGCCATGCCTGCCTGTCGATCCCGGCGCACCCCGACTACGGTTCGCTGAACCTGGCGCAGGCGGTGCAACTCATCGCCTACGACTGGCGCCAGGCGCTGGGCGGCTATGGCGTGCGGCCGCGCACCGCGACGGCCGCGCTGGCCGACGGCGGCGCCATCGATGGCGTGCTGCAGCACTGGCAGCAGGTGCTGCAGGACATCGGCTTCCTCGACCCGGCGTCGCCGAAGAAACTGATGCCGCGGCTGCAGCAGCTGCTCCACCGTGCGCAGCTGACGACGGAAGAGGTGCACATCCTGCGCGGCATCGCCCGCGCCGTGGCGCGGGCCGCCGATCAAGCTGCCGCCCGCGGAACCGGCTCTGCCGGGCCGCCGGGCGACGGCCCCCTCGGGGGGTAGCGACCTAAAGAGAGCTTGGGGGCTAAACTTCTTTCATGTTTGCCCGCCTGCACGAAGACATCGCCTGCATCCTGGAACGCGACCCCGCGGCGCGTTCGGCGTGGGAGGTGCTGACCTGCTACCCCGGCCTGCATGCGCTGGTGCTGCACCGTCGCGCGCACGCGTTCCGGCAGCGCGGCTGGCACTGGCTGGCGCGTTTCACCTCGCAGCTGGCGCGTTTCTTCACCGGCATCGAGATCCACCCCGGCGCCACCATCGGCCGGCGCGTCTTCATCGACCACGGCATGGGTGTCGTCATCGGCGAGACCGCCGAGATCGGCGACGACTGCACCATCTACCAGGGCGTCACGCTCGGCGGCACCTCGCTGGAAAAGGGCGCCAAGCGCCACCCGACGCTGGGCAGGGGCGTCATCGTCGGCGCCAATTCGCAGGTGCTGGGCGGCTTCACGGTGGGCGATGGCGCGCGCATCGGCAGCAGCGCGGTGGTGGTCAAGGCCGTGCCGCCGGGCGCCACCGCGGTGGGCAACCCGGCGCGCGTGATCCAGCGCGACGTCGACGCCGCGCGCGAGGCGGCAGCCGCGAAGATGGGCTTCAGCGCCTACGGCGTGACGCAGGGCGACGACCCGGTGTCGCAGGCCATGAAGGGCCTGATCGACAACGCCTCGGGCCATGAACACCAGATCGCGCTGCTGTGGGCGGCGATCGAGAAGCTGTCGGCGCGTGCCCGTGAACTGCCGGCTGGCGACTGCGTGCCGCAGGACGCGCAGACCACCGAGACCTTCGACGCCGAACGCCTGAACCGCCTCGTCAAGTGACGAGCGTCCAGGCGTCGGCGCTGGCCACCGCCGCCAGCGGCGCCACGTCCCGCGCCTGGCCCGGCCGGCCGAACAGGTAACCCTGGCCGTCCTTGCAGCCCAGCTTGTGCAGCAGCAGGGCCTCGTCCTCGGTTTCCACGCCCTCGGCCACCGTGTCGACGCCCAGGCTGCGTGACAGGCCGACGATGGCGTGCACGATCTTCGCGCTCTCGGGCCGGCTGCGCAGCGTGCGCACGAAGCTGCGGTCGATCTTGATCTTGTCGAAGGTCATCTCGGCCAGGTAGCTCAGGCTGCTGTAGCCGGTGCCGAAGTCGTCCAGCGTCACCGTCATGCCGGCACGCTTGAGCGCCAGGATGACGTCGCGCGCGCGCGCCGTGTCGTTGACCAGCGCGCTCTCGGTGAGTTCGACGTCCAGCCGCTGCGGTGCCACGCCGGCCGACTGCAGCTGGGCCAGCAGCGACTGCACCAGCGTGGCGTCCTGGATCTGCTGCGGCGAGACGTTGAGCGACAGCCGCCAGTGGTCGGGGAAGCGCGGCAGGTCCCTGCAGGCCTGGCGCAGCAGGCTCAGCGTCAGTTCGCCGATGAGGCCGCTGTCCTCGGCCAGGCCGATGAACTTGTCGGGCGCCAGCAGCCCGCGCTGCGGATGGCGCCAGCGGCACAGCAGTTCCAGCGAACGCACCTGGCGCGTCGCGAGGTCGACGATGGGCTGGTAGTAGGGCACGAGTTCGCCGCGCGCGATGCCCTCGCGCAGCGCCAGTTCGAGCGTGTGGCGTTCCGAAAGCACCTCGTCGAGCGTGGCGTCGTACAGGCAGACGCCGCCGCGCCCGTCCTGCTTGGCGCGGTAGAGCGCCGAGTCGGCCTTGCGCAGCAGTTCGTCGTCGGTCTCGGCGTCGGCGGGGAAGCGGGCGATGCCGACGCTGGCGCCGATGTTCACCGTGAGGTCGCCGAAGCTCATCGGCCACGACAGGCGCTCGACGATGCGTTCGGCCGCCGCGCGAGCGGTGCCCGGGCCTTCGCGCTCGTCGACGACGACGACGAACTCGTCGCCGCCGTAGCGCGCGCGCAGGTCGCTGCTGCGCAGGCAGCGCGCCAGCCGCTGCGCCACCTCCTTCAGCACCAGGTCGCCCACCATGTGGCCGTGGCGGTCGTTGACGGGCTTGAAGCGGTCGAGGTCGACCATCAGCACCGCCAGCTCTTCCTTGTAGCGGCGGGCGCGGCCGATGACGCCGTGCATCGCGTCGTGCAGCGCGGCACGGTTGTCCAGCCCGGTGAGCAGGTCGCTGGCGGCCAGGCGCTGGATGCGTTCCTCGGCGTCCATCAGCGAGCCGCGCGAACGGTTCAGGCCGCTCGTCAGCCGCCGCCACAGCAGCAGCCCCATCGCCGTGCCCAGGCCCAGCGCCACCAGCGTGCTGCCCAGCGAGAGCTGGCGCAGCCAGCGCACCTCGGCTTCGGTGGCGGCCAGCGACGCGGCCGTCAGTTCCTCGGTGGCTTGGCGCATCAGCCGGGTCTGTGCGGCGTAGCGCTCGCTGTCGAGCAGGGCGCGTGCCGAATCGGCGGCACCCGAGTGCAGCGCCTCGGTGGCCGAACGCTGCATGCGTGCCAGCAGCGCCGCGGCTTCGGCCGTGCGCGTGCGGTAACGCTGCGCCACGGCCTGCGGTGCCAGCAGGCTGGCGTGCTCGATCGTCAGCGCGGCTTCGGGCAGCAGCTTCTCGAAGCGGTCTATCCAGTCACGCTCGCCGGTGACCGCCGCCATCTGCGCGGCCTGCGCCAGCTGCTCGTCCACCAGGCGCACCTCGCCGGCGAGCTTGTAGGCCTGGGCATGCCTGTCGGCCGCGCGCTGCAGCGCCGTCGACGACCACAGGTGCAGGCCGAGCAGCGCCGCCGCGGTGGCGGCGGCACCCACGAGCGCCAGGGCCACGGCGCGGCGGGCCTGTCGCATCGTCTCCTCGACGATGGACACGGTCGGCAGCAGCGGCGCCGGCGTGGTGACGGATTCGGGCATGGGGGCGGCGGATTCGGCGGGATCCCCCCCAATATCGGTCTGCCGGGTGGCGGCTTGAGCCGCCGGGCGTGTTTTCGTGCCGCGGCAGCGCTGCACTGCGGCAAGGCGGCCGGGCGCCGCCGCGCCGCCTCAGCCGCGCGGCGGCGGGCGCTGCGCCGACTTCGGCCGGAAGGCCGGGCACAGCGCGGGGTCGGTTTCCAGGTAGGGGCCGCCGATGAGGTCGACGCAGTAGGGCACGGCGGCGAAGATGCCGCGCACCGGCGGGCTGCGCTCGGGCAGGCCCTGCAGCGTCTCGGCGATGGACTTGGGCTGCCCGGGCAGGTTGATGATCAGCGCCTGGCCGCGGACCACCGCCACCTGGCGCGACAGGATGGCCGTGGGCACGAAGGTCAGGCTGATCTGGCGCATCTGCTCGCCGAAACCCGGCATCACCTTGTGCGCCACCGCCAGCGTGGCCTCGGGCGTGACGTCTCGCGGCGCGGGGCCGGTGCCGCCGGTGGTCAGCACCAGGTCGCAGTTCGCGGTGTCGACCAGTTCACGCAGCGCGGCGCTGATGACTTCCTGCTCGTCCGGGATCAGCCGTGTGTGCCATTCGATCGGGTTCTTCAGCGCACGCGCGAGCCAGTCCTGCAGCGCCGGGATGCCCTTGTCCTCGTAGACGCCGGTCGAGGCGCGGTCGCTGACCGAGACGACGCCGATGCGCACGCGGTCGAAGGGTTCACTCATGGCGGTGGCACTCACAACATCGGCTTGATGAACTGGAACAGCTCGCGGAAGCTCTTCGGCTGCCGGTCTTCGGGCACCAGACCGGCGGCGTCGCGGCGCGCGGCGCGCACCAGGCTGCGCATCTGCTGCGTGTCGGTTTCGGGGTGCTCGGCCATCCAGCGCGTCATCGCGTCGTCGCCGGCGATGAGCTCGGCGCGCCAGCGTTCGGCCTCGTGCAGCGCCAGTGCACTCTGCGCCGTGCCCAGCGTGGCGGCGGCCACGGCTTCACGCAGCACGGCCTCGTCGGCGTTGTGCATCAGCTTGCCGACGTACTGCATCTGGCGTCGGCGGCCTTCGTGTGTCTTCGTGCGGCGGTAGAGCTCGACCGCGTCGCGCAGCCGCTCGGGCAGCGGCATGGCGGCCAGCGCGTTGTCGGACAGCGCGGCCAGCGCCACGCCCAGCGCCTGCAGTTCGTGCGAGCGGTTCTTCAGCTGGGTCTTGCTCGGCCGCATGGCGGCGGCTTCGGTGGCTGCGGCGTCGTCGGCAGCAGGTTCACCGTAGTGAACATCGATGCCGCGGTGCGGGGCGGCGCGTCGGGCCATGGGTGCGAGGAGACAGGGTGAGGGCGGAGGGGGGTGGCCGCTATCATAAGTGCGCACCTCAGCACACTTCGAAGACCACCCCCACCGATGACATCCGACCGCGCCGCACCCGGTTTTGCCTACCGCCGAGACCAGTTCCAGCAGATCGTCGAGGACACGCTGGCGCTGGCCCGCCAGCTGGGCGCCAGCGACGCCGGTGCCGAGGTCTCCGAAGGCGTGGGCCTCAGCGTCTCGGTGCGCAAGGGTGAACTCGAGAACGTCGAGCGCAACCGCGACAAGTCGCTGGGCGTCAGCGTCTACCTGGGCCAGCGCCGAGGCAACGCCAGCACCTCCGACTTCTCGGCCGAAGCGCTGAAGCAGACGGTGCAGGCGGCCTACGACATCGCACGCTTCACGGCCGTCGACCCCGCCGCCGGCCTGCCCGACGCCGACGACCTGGCGACGATGGCCGAGGCCGCACGCGACCTCGACCTCTTCCACCCCTGGGCCATCGACGCCGCCGCCGCGGCCGAACTGGCGCGGCGCTGCGAAGACGCGGCGCTGACCACGCACAAGCTGATCACCAATTCCGAAGGCGCCGGCGTCTCGGCGCAGCAGGCGCATTTCTGGGCCGGCAACACGCGCGGTTTCCGCGGCGGTTACGCCAGCTCACGCCACTACCTGTCGGTGTCAACCATCGCCGGCCGCGGCAAGGACATGCAGCGTGACGGCTGGTACACCAGCATGCGCGACGCCGCCGACCTGGCCGCGCCCGAGGTGGTGGGCCGCTATGCCGCCGAACGCACGCTGGCGCGCTTGAAGTCGCGCAATGTCGCCACCGCCGAGGTGCCGGTGCTGTTCGAGAGCACGGTGGCCTCGGGCCTGCTGGGCGCCTTCGTGCAGGCCACCTCGGGCGGCGCGCTCTACCGCAAGACCAGCTTCCTGGTGGACAGCCTGGGCAAGCGCGTCTGGCCCAAGCACATCGACATCGTCGAGGACCCGCACCAGCCCAAGGGCAAGGGCAGCGCACCCTTCGACGACGAGGGTGTGCGCACACGCGCGCGCCAGGTCGTCAAGGGCGGCGTCGTGCAGGGTTACTTCCTGTCCAGCTACTCGGCGCGCAAGCTGGGCATGCCCACCACCGGCCACGCCGGCGGCTCGCAGAACCTGGCCATGACCAGCCGCCTGACGCGCCCCGGCGACGACCTCGGCGCCATGCTGCGCAAGCTGCACCGCGGCTTCTTCGTCACGGAGCTGATGGGGCAGGGCGTCAACTACGTCACCGGCGACTACTCGCGCGGCGCCGCCGGCTTCTGGGTCGAAGGCGGGCGCATCGTGCACCCGGTGCACGAGGTCACCATCGCCGGCAACCTGCGCCAGATGTTCAAGGACGTCGCGGCCATCGGCGCCGACGTCTACAACTCGGGCAGCAAGAGTGTGGGTTCGGTGCTCGTCGGCCGCATGACGCTGGCCGGCTCCTGACCCACCGGCGGCCGGGCCGGCCATGAAGATCGCCGTGATCACCGACCTGCACGCCAACCGCGAGGCCGTGCAGGCGGTGCTGGACCACGCGCAGGCCCGTGGCGCCGAGCAGCACGCCTTCGTCGGCGACTTCGTCGGTTACGGTGCCGACCCGGCCTGGGTCGTCGACAAGGTGCGCGAGCTGGTGCGCGGCGGTGCCTGGGCCGTGCAGGGCAACCACGACGCTGCCGTGGCCGACCTGCCGGGGCCGCACATGCGTCCGGACGCGCGGCGCGTCGTCGAGTGGACGCAGGCGCAGCTGGACGCGGCGCAGCGCGACTTCCTCGCCGGCCTGCCGCTGACGCAGGAACACGACGACCTGCTTTTCGTGCACGCCAGCGCCGCCGAGCCCGCGGCCTGGGCCTACGTGCACGGCCGCGTCGAGGCCGCGCAGAGCCTGCTGGCGACGGCGCGACGCATCACCTTCTGCGGCCACATGCACGAGCCGCGCCTGTACCACCTCTCGGCGGTGGGCAGGACGGGTGACTTCGTGCCCGTGCCCGGTGTGCCCATCCCGCTGCTGGGCTCGCGGCGCTGGCTCGCGATACCGGGCTCGTCGGGCCAGCCGCGCGACGGCGACCCGGCGGCCTGCTACGCGCTCTACGACAGCGCGTGCAGCGAACTCGTCTACTGGCGCGTGCCCTACGACGTCGAACGCGCGGCGGCCAAGATCCGCGCCGCCGAGCTGCCCCCGGTGCTGGCCCGCCGCCTGCTCGATGGCCACTGAGGACCACGCCGACGGCGCGCCGGCCGTGGCACCGCTGCCGCTGCTCGCCCCGGGCGGGGTGATCGACGGCTGGCGGCTGCAGGAACGCCTGCACACCAGCGGCATGGCGCAGCTGTGGGGCGTGCTGCCGGTGGGCGGCCCCGACGGCCCGTTGCTGCCGCCGGGCTGCGAGGGCCTGCCGCTGGTGATGAAGGTGCCGCGCCTGCGCGGCGGCGACGACCCGGCGGCCATCGTCGGCTTCGAGGTCGAACAGATGGTGTTGCCGGCACTGCGCGGCCCGCACGTGCCGCGCTTCGTGGCGCGTGGCGACCTCGCACGTCAGCCCTACATCGTGATGGAGCGCATCCCCGGCGAGAGCCTGAAGCCGCGCCTGGCGCAGGCGCCGCTGCCGCTCGCCGAGGTGGCCGACATCGGCGCACGCGTGGCCACCGCGCTGCACGACCTGCACCGCCAGCATCTCGTGCACCTGGACGTCAAGCCCAGCAGCGTGATGCAGCGCCCCGACGGCACGGTGGTGATGATCGACTTCGGCCTCTCGCACCACGACCAGCTGCCCGACCTGCTCGACGAGGCCTTTCCCTGGCCCATGGGCACCGGCCCCTACATGTCGCCCGAGCAGGTGCAGGTGGTGCGTGACGACCCGCGCAGCGACCTCTTTGCGCTGGGCGTGATGCTCTACCACTTCACCACCGGGCAGCGCCCTTTCGGTGCACCCGAGTCGGTGCGCGGCCTGCGCCGCCGGCTGGTGCAGCGGCCGGTGCCGCCGCGCGTGTTGCGTCCCGACTGCCCGCCGTGGCTGCAGGAAGCCATCCTGAAGTGCCTGGAACCGCTGCCCGATGCACGCTGGCAGAGCGGAGCCCAGCTCGCGCTGGCGCTGCGCAACCCGGCCCAGATCGTGTTGACCGAACGTGCGCAGCGCCTGCAGCGCGGCCCGCGCACGGGCGGCCTGCGCCACTGGGTCGGCAGCCTGCTGCCGCTCGCGGCGCGGCCGGCGCAGGGGCAGGGTGTGGTCCGGCGCGTGCTGCGCTGCCCCATCGTGATGGCCGCGGTGGACATCGAGCATGCCGAGCCGGCGCTGCTGGCGCAGCTGTACGAGGTGGTGTGCCGCACCGTCGCGGCCGAGGACGGCGCGCGCCTGGTCTGCGTCGGCGTGATGAAGACGGCACGCCTCGGCGGCGAGGACCGCCTGGATGCCGCCGGCCGCAACCTGCACCTGCAGCAGCTGGTGGGCCTGCGCCACTGGGTGCGGCCGCTGGCCCGGCGCCTGGCGCTGGACGAAGGCCGACTGAGCTGCCATGTGCTGGAGGCCACCGACGTCGCCGCGGCGCTCATCGACTTCGCGCGGCGCAACCAGGTCGACCACATCGTGATGGGCGCGCGCGGTCATTCGGCGCTGCGCCAGTACCTGGGCAGCGTCAGCGCGCAGGTGGTGGCGCAGGCGGCGTGCACCGTGACGGTGGTGCGCGCCTGAGCGCCGTTCGGGGCAACCCCGCCGGCGAGCGGGAAAACCCGGCCGGGCCTGATGGGGCCGGCTCCTAGAATTTCGCGTCCCTCGTTTCCGTCCCCTACCTTCCTTCGTTACCACAGGAGATCTCAATGGAGCGTCGTTCCTTCGTTCATGGTGCCGGTCTGGCCGGTGTGCTCGCCGCCGGCGTGGCCCCCGCCGTCGTGCATGCGCAGACCGCGCTGCGCTGGCGCCTGACTTCGGCCTTCCCGAAGTCGCTGGACACGATCTACGGCGCCGCCGACACCTTCGCGAAGAAGGTCAAGGACATGACCGGCGGCAAGTTCGAGATCTCGGTGCATGCCGCCGGCGAACTGGTGCCCACCGCCGGCCTGGTCGACGCGGTGCAGAACGGCACCGTCGAGATGGGCCACACCGCGCCTTATTACTACTTCGGCAAGAACGACGCCTTCGCCCTGGGCTGCGCCATCCCCTTCGGCCTGAACAGCCGCCAGATGACGGCCTGGCAGTACGACGGCAACGGCCTGAAGCTGATGCGCGAGTTCTATGCGAACTACGGCTTCCTGCACTTCCCGATGGGCAACACCGGCGCGCAGATGGGTGGCTGGTACCGCAAGGAAATCAAGACCGTGGCCGACATGAAGGGCCTGAAGTTCCGCGTCGGCGGCTTTGCCGGCAAGGTGACGTCGCGGCTGGGCACGGTGTCGCAGAACATCCCCGGCGGCGAGATCTACCAGGCGCTCGAGAAGGGCACCATCGACGCGGCCGAATGGGTCGGCCCCTACGACGACCTGAAGCTCGGCTTCAACAAGGTGGCGCCCATCTACCACTACCCCGGCTGGTGGGAAGGTGGCCCGCAGCTCGACCTCTACGTCAACCAGAAGGCCTACGACGGCCTGAGCGGCGAGTACAAGGCCGTCATCGAAAGTGCCGCGGCCTATGCCCATACCGAGATGCAGGCCAAGTACGACGCCCGCAACCCGGCCGCGCTGCGCACGCTGGTGGCCAACAAGACCAAGCTGGTGGCCTTCCCGAAGCCGGTGCTCGACGCCGCCTTCAAGGCCGCGATGGATCTCTACAGCGAAGTCAGCGCGTCCAACCCGGCGTTCAAGAAGATCTACACCGACTACGCCAAGTTCCGCGCCGAGTCGAACCTGTGGTTCCGCTTCACCGAGGCGCGTTTCGACAGCTACATGCAGAGCGTGAAGCTCTGAGCGCGCTTGCCGGGGCAGCGCCCCGGCCGTTCAAACAGGACGGGCCCCGCGATGCGGGGCCCGTCTGCTTCTTGCGCCCGGCAAGACGCGGCGCCGGCCGCCGCTACTTCCTGGCGGCGTCCTTCTTCATCGCTTCCTCGAGCGCCTTCATGGGGTCGCTCTCGGCCTCGCCCGGGCCGGCCCCGGGCTCGCTGGCGCTGCCTGCGGGTTCGGACGCAGCCTCGGCGCCGGGGTCGGCCGCGTCGGGGTCGGCGTCGGGCAGGCCCATGGTCTCGAAGGCCTTGTCGGCGTCGATCAGTTCGGTCTTCGCGATGCCGCCGCTGACGAGTTCGGGGTAGGCCACGACCGCAGCCACCATGATCAGCTGCAGGATGATGAAGGCGATTGAGCCCTTGTAGATCTGCGCCGTCGTAACGGCCGGGATCAGTTCGCCGGTGACGCGGTCCTTGTAGTCCTTGCGTGCCGCCACGCTGCGCAGGTAGAAGAGCGCAAAGCCGAAGGGCGGCGTCAGGAACGAGGTCTGCAGGTTCATCGCCAGGATGACACCGAACCAGATCAGGTCGATGCCCATCTTGTCGGCCACCGGCGCCAGGATGGGCACGACGATGAAGGCGATCTCGAAGAAGTCGATGAACATGCCCAGGATGAAGACGAGCAGGTTCACGACCAGCAGGAAGCCGAGCTGGCCGCCGGGCAGCTTGTCGAACAGGTGCTCGACCCAGATGTGGCCGTCGGCAGCGTTGAAGGTGAAGCTGAAGACGGTGGAGCCGATAAGGATGAACAGCACGAAGGTCGCCAGCTTGGCCGTGCTGTCGAGGGCCTGGCGCATCAGCTTCAGGCTGAGCTGGCGCCGGGCGAAGGCCATGATCAGCGCGCCCACCGCACCCATCGCGCCACCCTCGGTGGGCGTGGCCACGCCCAGGAAGATGGTGCCCAGCACGAGGAAGATCAGCACCAGCGGCGGGATGAGCACGAAGGTCACCTGCTCGGCCAGCCTGGACAGCAGCCCGAAGCGCAGCACGCGGTTGGCCAAGGCCAGCGCCAGGGCCAGCACCGACGCGATGGTCATCGACAGGATGAAGGTCTCGTCGCCGGGGGCGGGTGTGGTGCGGCCGGTCCAGCCGTTGACGATGTCGCTGTGCACCTGCGACCAGGCGTAGCCGGCGGCACCGCAGACCAGGAACAGCAGCAGCAGCGAACGGTGGCCGCTGGCGCCGCTGTCCTCGCGGTAGATGCGGGCCTCCACAGGCAGCGCCGGCACCCACTTCGGCCGGATGAAGGCCACCGCGGCAATGAACAGCAGGTAGACGCCGACCAGCATCAGGCCGGGGATCATGGCGCCGGCGTACATGTCGCCCACCGAGCGGCCCAGCTGGTCGGCCAGCACGATGAGCACCAGCGAAGGCGGTATGGCCTGCGCCAGCGTGCCGCTGGCCGTGATGGTGCCGGTGGCGATGGTGCGGTTGTAGCCGTAGCGCAGCATGATGGGCAGCGAGATCAGGCCCATGCTGATGACCGCGGCGGCCACCACGCCGGTGGTGGCGGCCAGCAGCGCGCCCACCAGCACCACGGCCACCGCCAGGCCGCCGCGCAGCGGCCCGAACACCTGGCCGACGGTCTCGAGCAGGTCTTCGGCCATGCCCGATCGTTCGAGCACGATGCCCATCAGCGTGAAGAACGGTATGGCCAGCAGCGTGTCGTTCTGCATGATGCCGAACACGCGCAACGGCAAGGCCTGGAACATGTTGCCGGGGAAGATGCCCGCTTCCATGCCGATGAAGCCGAACAGCAGCCCCGTGGCGGCCAGGCCGAAGGCGACGGGAATGCCGGTGAGCAGGAAGAGGAACAGGCCCGCGAACATCAGCGGGACGAAGTTCTGTGCGATGAAGGCGGTCATTCAGCGCCCCTTGCCGTCTTCGTCGCGCTTCTGGTCGTGCAGCGTCAGCGGCATGCGCTGGTAGGTGCCGCGCTCGTTCTTGGCGGCCAGTTCCTCGATGAGCAGTTCCTCGGCGCTCTTCTCGTGTTCGACGCTGACGGGCTCGTCGCGCTGGCCGCGCAGGTAGGCCACGCGCTTGATCAGTTCGGACACGCACTGCGTCAGCAGCACGGCGAAGCCGGCGGG
>Ga0154020_10008713_pt1 | contig 11744 bp, 11 predicted proteins | sample Klosneuvirus_201_FD_109709 | JGI IMG/M metagenome (GOLD analysis project Ga0154020, IMG submission 109709) | Active sludge microbial communities from wastewater, Klosterneuburg, Austria - Klosneuvirus_20160825_MG | ecosystem: Engineered > WWTP > Aerobic digester > Activated sludge | place... | reverse complement strand
CTGATGATCCTTCGGAGAAAGAAAATGTGACTCAACAATTGCAATGTTTTGAAGCAGTTACTAAGGGGTATAATTATCCGTGCTCACTCGCAAACTCGGCAGCAATTATCCGCCACCCCGAAACCCATACCGACTGGGTGCGCCCCGGTATAATGCTGTACGGTGCTTCGCCCTTTCCAGACAGAACCGCATCAGAGCTTAATCTGCAACCAGCCATGACACTGTCAAGTAAAATCATTGCGATACATGATTTAAAAACCGGAGACAGAGTCGGTTATCACGGTCTTTTCCAGGCTGATCACCCGATGCGCATCGGCATCGTTGCATGTGGCTATGCAGATGGGTATCCACGTCACGCACCGACAAATACACCGGTATTGGTAAATAATCAACGTAGTCGGCTATTGGGTCGAGTATCGATGGACATGCTAGCCGTAGACTTGACGGGCATTGAAAACGCGGGGCTAAATAGCCCGGTTATTCTCTGGGGAAAGGGTATATCTGTTGATAATGTAGCTCAAAGCGCAGAAACAACAAGCTATGAGCTACTTTGTGCATTAGCACCACGAGTAGAAAGGATTGTTTCGCAATAAACAACTCTATAATCCAATCTAATCGGAGTAAAAAACGGAATGATAGGTAGGTTTATTCTACTTTTGCTTTACTGCGCAAATCTTGCACAACTGTCGCGAATTCACGTTGCAGAACCCGTTGCTGTATATTCTGTTTTACTTCTTCAAACGCAGGAACTTCCATCGGGCGTATATCCATTAATTGGATTACATGCCAGCCAAAAGAAGTTTGAACCGGTTGCTCTGTCAGTCCACCTTTCGATAATTTCACCAGCGCTTCGGCAAAAGGTCTGACATAAGCTGCCGGCGGACTCCAGTTAAGTTCACCGCCATTTTCTTTACTCCCATCATCTTTAGATTTCTCCTCAGCGATTTTGGCAAAATTAGCACCTTTCTTGAGACTAGCAATTATATCTCGGGCCTCACTTTCACTTTCTACTAGAATATGGCGCGCTTTATACTCTTTATCACCCATCTGTACTTTCAGAACTTCATATTCTTTACGTAAAACATCATCACTGACCGCATTTTTCTTTATGTAATCCGCTTGAAATGCTCTGACTAGTACTGCTTGGCGAGATAGCTCAAGTTGCGCAATCACTTCTGGATCTTTATCCAGTTTCTTTTTAGTTGCTTCTTGTGCGAGAATCTCTTCTGCAATTAGATTTTCTCGTAAAGCCTTCCTCATTTCCGGACCATCTGGCTGGCCCTGCGCAACATTTGCTTTCACCATCAATTCCAAGCGCGATTCTGGAATCGCCACACCATTCACCTTAGCCACAACTCCTTTTGACTGAGCTTGAACTGACAGGGCGGTCAAACCCAGAATACTAACTACCATTACTTGTAAAAATTTCGTCAAACGCATGGAATTTCCTTTTCTTTAATTAAGATAAAATTATATTCGCCAGAATATATTGCCACAAGAAAGTATACGCCTTAACTTATTAGGCGTGAATCTTTACATACCATCTTTACATTAGAACAACTTGAAACTATTGAGAGAAGCACATACACAATTACCTATGCAGGCAATATCTTTTTAAAAGGCTTGACGATCACTTTACAATAAACACCTGAGCTAACATAAGGATCTGCATCCGCCCAAGCCTGGGCTGCTTCCAGGGATTCAAACTCTGCCACAATCAGACTTCCTGAGAAACCTGCTGGCCCGGGGTCTTGGCTATCGATAGATGGATAAGGGCCTGCCAGTATTAAACGTCCCGCCTCTTGCAATGCTTGAATTCTTTTTAAGTGTTCTGGACGCACTGCCATTCTTCTTTCAAGGCTATTCGGCACATCCTCACCATTTATGACATACAGCATCATCTCTCTTCACTCACTTTATTTTCTATTTTTTTCCAGATTACCCTGCTCATTGGAAGTTACATTTTCAGCCAATACTGGCGGCATGTCCTTCAGATATTTCCCTATCATCATCATTTGAACTATTATAAAAACAAGCATTAATCCAGTAGCGCCAAATAGTTTGAACGTAACCCAAGTATCTACCGAGAAACTAAACGCGACATAAAGATTAATACAACCCATTGTTAGAAAGAAACCAAACCAACTCAGATTGAGTCTATCCCAAATAAATAATGGCAAAACAATCTGTTTTTCTAGCATTGCCTGAATCAGGTTTTTTCTGAAAATTAGATTTGAAAACAGCAAAACAGTTGCAATTAACCAATATAGTACTGTGGGTTTCCATTTAATAAAAGTTTCATCCTGGGATATTAATGTAGCGCTGCCAAAAATAACGATAATAGCCAGATTTATCCACATCATTTTATCTACTTGACGACGGCAAAACCAAAGCCAGCCAATCTGCGCAATCGCTGCCACTATAGCGACAGCGGTGGCAACAAAAATATCATACAGCTTAAAAGCCAGGAAAAATAAAATGACCGGAAAAAGATCAAATAAAAATTTCATCATTACAAATAAACAATATTTATATTAATTGCCGATTAAGAAACTGATTACCAGAAAGAAAAAATGTTTTTTTACATCAATACTGGAGGCAACTGGGCTGTAAGGTTATTTTTTTCCTTAGTCGCTGCGCCCAGTAATGCATAACCTAATAAATTGCCGGCTTCATCCTGATAAAGTGCTTTTACACCATCTTTGTCAGCGTCAACATACCACTTACCCGTGATACTAAAATCCGGTGGTGAAACCACTGTTGGGCATGATGGTGTTTTTACAATCACTGGCATTGCAGGATAAAATACTGGGGTTGGTTTACCTGCAAGTGTTGCTGCCAATGCCCGAGCTGCATGCGCAATCGGCATCACAAAAGGTAATACTTTTCCTTCAACTTCCGCACAATCACCCAAAGCATAGATATTACTAAACTGGGTTTGCAGCAGGCGGTTAACCACAATACCGCGATTGACCGAAAGACCCGCTGCCACAGCAAGTTGAGTGCGCGGGCGCAATCCTACAGCTGACAGTACAATATCAGTTTCGATCGATGCACCGTTAGCAAACGTTACGCATAAACGTTCTTGCATTTGATCAACCGATTGCGTGGTCGCGTTTAAATGAAAAACAACACCCGATGCTTCCAGCTTCTGCTGTATAAAAGAGCCGCCCGCAGGTGGCAAAAGACGCCCCAGCGGCTGAGCACTGATATCTATCACATCAACATGGTAGCCACTAGTTGCAAGATCATTGGCAAATTCACAACCTATCAAACCTGCACCAATAATGCTGACCCTTCTTTTTCCGGCCAGTGCATCACGAAACTTTTTATAATCATCGAGATCATTAATGGTTAATATCTTCTCAATGCCATCGCCCAATAATGACAAATGCACTTGATCAGCACCTAATGCCAGAACCAGTTGATCATAGAATATTTTTTCGCCCTTAACTAATGTCACTGCACATCCAGGTTGATCAATAGCAGTTACACGGCAGTGAGTGCGGATAGAAATTTTTAATTGTGATGCCATCTGAACAGCATCGCCATTCAAAATAGATTCGGGAGTCTTACCGGATGATAAAGCATTTGACAACATGGGTTTGGAATAAAAACCACCGTGATCGGCAGATATCATGACGATGGGAAGTTCCGTATTCAGTTTACGCAGCTCACGCGCCACCGCATAACCGGCCAATCCGCTTCCTATAATAACCACCGGATTACCCATTAGATCTCCGCCATTTCAAAATCAGTTTTACTCACTCCACATTCAGGTCAAATCCAATTTTACGAAATATCTTTCCACCTTATACCTACTTAATGCCGTGCTTTGGATCACCAATTAATTCATCATAAGCAAATCCGCATATATTACATTGGAATCCTTTCATCTATTCTCGCTTTCTTTACCTGGATTGATAAAAAATATGCACATTGATTTAAGAGAACTTTCCACTAATCAATGTGCTTCGTTTAATCGTGCAATACTAGCGTATGCAATGAGGGGATAAACAATAAAGCTTCCCATCAGATCTGCTCTATTTGCTACATTTATCAATGTCCAGTTACTTAAAAAGTTAGCAATAGATAAAAACAAAGCCCGCTTCCGTCTTTTTTATTTAACCTCACCACTACTGTTGTTCACTAAGCTAGTACGTCTCTGTAAATAGGCGTCGCGCATGAATTCATACTTATCCAATGCAGCTTCCTCAAGTGTTTTGTCGTCATCCAGAAACTGCGCACGTGTATTGATCGTCCTCGCACCAGCAACAGGCAAACGTAGTGCCGTCGTATCATAAACAGGAATATTTGTCATAAAAACCGATGTTACCCCTTGTGTAACGGGATCCATAAAAAAACTATCAACAGCGATCCCGAATGTATCGCGTACGGAACTTGGTCCCAACAAAGGCAGTACGATATAGGGACCACTACCGACACCATAGTGCCCCAGTGTCTGACCGAAATCTTCATTTCGTTTATTAAGATTAATATTGTTTGCTGCACTGATATCACTGGCTATATCGATCATGCCTAATACACCAAAAGTAGTATTAATCAATAATCTTGCACTGCTGGCAAGTGCACTCTCATAATTTAATTGAAGCACTGAGTTAGTTATCACCACCACATCGTTTAGATTGGAGAAAAAATTTCCAACCACCAACTCAACAGGATCGGGTGTAACCTTCTTATAACCTCTGGCAACCGGATCAAAAACATTGTCATACACCATTTCATTAAAATTAAAAACGGCGCGGTTCATTGACTCCAAAGGATCATAAGGACCATTCTGGTTATTTACCTTCGTTGACGCGCAACCAGTTAAAAATAGACCTAACAACAGAAAAGCAGTAACTTTGAAACGGATAATATTAATCATGCACTTATTTATTTTATTAAAAATTCAATAGATCTTGCCACATTTATAAAAATGGTTCAATACACGCTGTCACAAAGGGTTATTTATACAGGTCAGCTATAAACTGCACTACACGCAAAAATTAAAAAACCTTTGATACACTCAAGTCTTGAATATACGACAAACTATTCTTAGTACTTTATAAAATACTTCATTCAGGAACATCATGCGGTTCTTCCGGTTCAGGCTGTTTCCATCCCATTATGGCGCAGCAACGCGTCCAGCTCTGGCTCACGCCCCCGGAATGCAATAAATGAATCCAGTGCCGAGCGGCTCCCTCCGACAGCAAGAATTTCTTCAAGAAAATGCGAACCGGTCGCTGCATTGACAACACCATCGGAAGCAGTTTCTTCAAACATACTATAGGCATCTGCTGACAATACTTCCGCCCATTTATAACTATAATAACCAGCTGCATAGCCTCCCGCAAAAATATGCGCAAAACTATTAGGGAAACGATTAAAGTTAGGAGGAATAATCACAGCAACATCTCTGCGAATATCATCTAGCAACTGTAACACAGTCTTGTCACCATTTGGTTTAAAATCAAAGTGTACATGCATATCAAAAAGTGCAAACTCAATCTGCCGCAACATCTGCAAACCACTCTGGAAATTTTTTGCTTTCAATATCTTATCAAACAATGCTCTGGGTAGCGACTCACCTGTATCAATATGTTGCGTCATTCCAGTCAGCACATCCCATTCCCAACAAAAATTCTCCATAAACTGGCTGGGCAATTCTACTGCATCCCATTCAACACCGTTAATGCCTGACACACCTAAATCTTCAACTTGTGTCAGCAAGTGATGTAAACCATGACCAAATTCATGAAATAACACGATCACTTCATTATGCGTAAATAAAGCCGGGCGGATCTGTTGATTAATAGTTACAGGCGCTGAGAAATTACAAGTGAGATATGCAACAGGTATTTGTATGGCCTGATTTCCAGTTTGCTGATCTTCAATTCTCCGGCGTGTTACAACATCATCCATCCAAGCGCCACCCCGCTTGGTAGGGCGCGCGTAGAGATCCAAATAAAACTGGCCGATTAATTGTCCATTGGCATCATGAATATCAAAAAACTTTACATCTGGGTGCCAGCACTGAATATTTCTTGAAGCCGCTGCAGAAACGATATGGATGCCATATAGCTTTTCCACCAGTTCAAACATGCCGGCCAGTACTTTATCCTCCGGAAAGTATTGTTTTATTTCCTGATCAGAAAAAGCATAGCGTTCTTCACGCAATTTTTCACTGACATAAGCTAAATCCCAAGCCTCAAGTTCTGGCAAATCCAGTTTCTCGGCTGCAAATTGCCGGAGCGCCTGTAGATCCCGCTCAGCGTATGGTTTTGCTTTAGCCGCTAACTTTCTAAGAAAATCCATAACCTGCTGCGGGGAAGTCGCCATTTTTGTTGCCAACGAAACTTCAGCATAATTCTCATAACCCAGCATTTGTGCCGCTTCTTTGCGTAGCTCCAATATCTTGTTAATGAGCGGCATATTATCCTTACCAGACCCAGTCTGGCAATCAAGCTCACTGGCACGCGTGGCATAAGCGCGGTACATCTGCTCGCGAAAATTGCGATTGTCGGCATATTGCAGCACCGGAAGATAAGATGGCATATGCAAGGTAAATTTCCAGCCTGTTCTGGAGTCTGCTGCAGCCAATTCCTTGGCCGTCTGTAATACATCAACCGGGATACCAGCTACGGTTTCCGCATCCTCTATGAACAATGAATAAGCATTCGTGGCATCCAACAGATTATCATTGAATTTTGAAGATAAGCTAGATAGTTCTTCTTGGATCTGCAAGAATCGTTGTTTTTTATCAGATGGCAATTCCGCGCCACCTAAACGAAAATCTCTCAATTCGTTTTCTATAATTTTCTTTCTCGCTGGGGTCAGTTGATCGAATTCCCCACTTCCACGTAACTGCTTAAATTTTTCAAATAACAGCAAATCTTGCGACAATTCGGCGTAAAACTGAGTAATCAATGGAAGATTTTTATTATAGACTTCGCGTAGTTGCGGACTATTCATCACTGCATTTAAATGCGATACCTGCCCCCAAGCACGCGACAAGCGCTCACTTGCATCTACCATTGGTTGTACAAAATTTTGCCAGGTAGGTGCGCGCTTATCGTCTCGCACTTCCTCAATCACTGCACGATTCTCTTTCAGCAGTACTTCGATGGCTGGCGAAATATGTTCTTCCTTTATTTCTGCAAAACGAGGCAGTCCAGAAAAATCAAGTAATGGGTTTGACATATCGCTCCAATTATTCAGTTAAAAACAAATTGTGTTGTGTTGTGTTATTACCATATCGATAAATAAGATATCGCCTTGTTTACCGCTCATAGACAATATGACCATCCACCAAGGTATATTTAACACCACCCGGTAACTCCATACCCATAAAGGGTGTGTTTTTCCCTTGACTTAAAATGGCTGATGACGTCACTTTCCAATAATAACCCGGATCAAAAATACAGATATCCGCGGCACTTCCGACAGACAGATGCCCTGCGTCAATTCCCAGTATTTCTGACGGATCTGATGTAATCTTTGCCAAAACTTTAAGCAAGGGCAAACGCATTTCATTACCCCATTTTAAAGTTAATGGCAACAATAATTCCACGCCTGTTGCACCGATTTCAGACTGACCAAACGGCAACAATTTAGCATCCTCGTCTACCGGTGCATGATCGGAACAAACCGCATCGATCGTGCCGTCCAGTAAACCATTGCGTAATGCATCCCGATCACCAGAACCACGCAATGGCGGCATCAGATGACAATTAGAATCAAAAAAACCAATATCCATATCAGATAAATGCAGATGATTAATCGTCGTATCACAAGTAATCGACAAACCCTGCTGCTTAGCGGCGCGAACCATTGTTAGCCCTTCCGCACAGGAAATCCGGCACAAATGCACTCTGACGCCTGTTTCTTTGGCCAACAAAATAATATTGGATATGGCTATTGTTTCGGCACATACAGGAACTGTGGGCAGCCCCAATCGGGTTGCCACTTCTCCATCATGTGCCACGCCGTCGTTGGTCAAGCTAATTTCTTGTGGGCGTAACCACACGCCAAAGCCGAATGTAGAGGCATATTGCATCGCCTGCATTAGCACTCGTAAATTAGGCAACAAGCCATCCGGTTGGCCATAGGCAACACAACCAGCGTCGTTTAATTCGGCCATTTCGGTTAAGCGTTCACCGCGTAATCCCTGGGTAAGCGCACCTATGGGATAAACATGTGCCTGATTAAGATTCTTGGCGCGATGTTTTAGCATTTCTACCAGACCAGGTTCATCTAACGGAGGGTCCGTATCCGGCGGGCATGCAAAACTTGTTACCCCTCCGGCAACCGCCGCTTCCATTTCAGATTCAAGTGTTGCTTTATACTCAAGTCCAGGTTCACGCAAGCGCACAGATAAGTCAACCAGACCTGGACACACGATTAACGATTCTGCATCAATGATACGACTGGGTTGGAATTCATCAGGAGCCGCACCTATTGCAATGATCTTACCTTTAGCAATAAAAATATCCTGAACGGCATCAATACATTGCTTAGGATCAATCAGACGCCCATTTTTAATATGGATTTTCATGATCCCAGCTCTTAGACTTGATTGCCTGCCAGAATTGACATCACAGCCATGCGCACTGCTATCCCGAACGTGACTTGAGGCAGAATTACTGACTGTTTGCCATCCGCGACTGCAGAGTCAATCTCCACACCGCGATTCATAGGTCCTGGGTGCATGACAATTGCATCGCGTCGAGCGAGTGTTAGTTTCTCCGGAGTAAGACCATAATATTTAAAAAATTCCTCCGCGCTGGGCAAGTTCGCGCCTTTCATACGTTCATTTTGCAAGCGCAACATCATCAACACATCAACATCTTTCAGTCCCTCCGCCATATCGTGATAAACATGCACACCCAGCCGTTCCACCATTCTTGGTAATAATGTTTTAGGTGCAATCACACGCACTTCCGGCACACCTAGTGTAGTCAATGCATGAATCTGGGAGCGCGCTACTCTGGAATGCAGAATGTCACCAACAATAGCCACGCGCAAGTTATGAAAATCACGCTTGTAACGCCGGATAGTAAACATATCCAGCAAAGCTTGCGTCGGGTGTGCATGGCTCCCGTCACCGGCATTAATCACATGAATATCTGACCGGACATGTTTTGCAATTAAATGAGCAGCACCACTCTGCGCATGCCGCACAACAAACATGTCCGCGTTCATTGCGGAAAGATTGTTGACTGTATCCAGCAATGTTTCACCCTTGGATTGTGCAGAAACTGCAATATTGAGATTGATGACATCTGCCGACAAACGTTTGGCAGCAATCTCAAATGTCGTCCGTGTACGTGTACTGGGTTCAAAAAAAAGATTGAATATAGATTTTCCACGCAATAATGGGATTTTTTTGACATCACGTTCGGTAACTCCCACAAACGACTCGGCAGTATCCAATATATGCAGCAGAATAGAAGCTGGCAACCCTTCTGTTGTCAGCAAATGTTGCAACACACCATTTTCATCCAGCTGCGGATTCCTATTGATCATTCTGGAAGGCTCTTGTCATACAAATTCAAACTTAACTTTCCATTCTCTTCCCGCTTCAACTCCAGCATTTTATCGGCTGGCAACTTAAGCGCTATGCCGGTATATTGCGCAGCTATCGGCAATTCCCTGCCGCCTCGATCAACCAAAGTGGCAAGACTAACAGAAGCTGGGCGACCATAATCAAATAACTCATTGATTGCTGCGCGAATTGTTCTTCCGGTATGCAACACATCATCCACCAATAAAATATGTGCTCCTTCCACCTCAAAAGGTATTTCCGATGGTTTGATCTGGGCATGTAAGCCGATCTTATCAAAATCATCACGGTAAAAAGACACATCCAGCATCCCTAGCGGCTGTGTAATTGCCAACTCCTGATGCAGGCGCTCAGCCAGCCAAACTCCTCCTGTATGAATGCCAATAAGCGAAAAATTTTTACCTCCATCGGATTGGATTTTTTTTGCAAGGCTTTTGTATAAAAGTTCAGCGTCTGGTAATTGCATGCTGTTCATCAAAAAATGATTGGAGAATTTGTTGTGCGGCGACTTGGTCGAGTACTGATTTCTGTTTTCTTCCGGTAATGCCCGCTTCGCGTAGCTCGGCACAGGCCGTTAGGCTAGTATAACGCTCGTCTTCCAAAATAACCTTGATGTTAAAACGTCCCGACAAACGCCGTGCAAAGCGCTGGCTTAATTGCGTAAGCTCATGCGTTGCGCCATCAGTATGTTTAGGCAAGCCGACCACCAATAAAACCGGCTGCCAGGTTTCGATCAATTGAGCAATCACAGCAAAACGACGTTCTGTCACTTCGCTATCAATCGTCACGAGAGGGCGCGCTATACCCAGTGTATTATTGCCAATTGCCACACCAATACGTTTCTTCCCAAAATCAAAAGCTAATACAGCTCCCTGTGGAAGCTGCTCTAATGACTGAAACTCCGATTGCACATCCAAAAAATTTTCTGTCATCAGCAATGATATTTACGCATGCCCGATTTCATTGGATAGATTCGCGTAATTAGTAATACCCAGTAATTGCATTGCAGCGGATAGCCTTTCTTCAGACGGCATATCAAATATCACATCCGAGGAAGCTGGTACCGTTAACCATGCATTCTGTGCCAATTCATGCTCAATTTGACCTGCAGCCCAACCAGCATAACCCATCGCAATCAGCATTTGATCGGGCCCTTCGGCATTCGCTATGGCTTTTAAGATATCCAGCGATGTGGTTAAACCTACTTCTTGATTTACAGTCAAGGTAGACTGCCATTTGCCTACCGGATGATGTAACACAAATCCGCAATCTAATTGTACAGGCCCGCCAAAAAGTACGGGTGTTGATTCTGCGAGAGAATCAGTCTGAGGAATACCGAGCTGTTTAAAAAGATTAAGCAGGGTCAGATCAGTGGGTCGATTAATGACGATACCCAGCGCGCCTTGCTCATTGTGCTCACATATATACGTCAAAGTCTTGGCAAATACAGAGTCCAGCATTGTCGGCATAGCGATCAAAAAATGGTGTGTCAGATTAATATTTTCCATTGCAGATGTTTCTCTTCACTTAATGCTTAATCGCGCTGAACTCTCTTACTTGCCCAATAAGCATATAAATATAATGCCACGCTCAAATCCAATATGCTGTTTGAGTCATTACTTTTGATCCAAGTTTCATAGTGAACTTTACCGGTAGCGGCAGTTCTGCGCCTCCATATGACAATGCCATGGTCGCATGACTGGCTTCATCAATTTTCATTTGCGTCACAATGGCACGGCTTTTCTCGTCATTTTGAGGCAAAGACTGCAAATGCCCGGCTAGATGCGCCCCTACTTGGTGTTCCGTTTCAGCCAGGAATCCTAAATTCCATTTATCTCCCAGCATTCCCGCCACAACACCAATGGCAAAAGATCCGCCATACCAAAGTGGATTGAGTAAGCTTTTACGTCCGCCCAGTTCAGCGATACGACGCTCCGTCCAAGCCAAATGTTCTGTTTCTTCACGTGCAGCCTGCATCAATGTTTGCTGCACTGTTTCATTACGCGCCGTTAATCCTTGCCCTTGATACAGCGCTTGCGCACAGACTTCACCCACATGATTCACACGCATTAATGCACACGATAGCCGTTTCGCCATGTCCGTCAATTCAGCTTCCGGCAATTCACTACCGGGGACAGACCGCAAAGTTTGAGCTGGCGTCAGCAGAGTGCGTAAGGCG
>Ga0154020_10008712_pt1 | contig 11745 bp, 9 predicted proteins | sample Klosneuvirus_201_FD_109709 | JGI IMG/M metagenome (GOLD analysis project Ga0154020, IMG submission 109709) | Active sludge microbial communities from wastewater, Klosterneuburg, Austria - Klosneuvirus_20160825_MG | ecosystem: Engineered > WWTP > Aerobic digester > Activated sludge | place... | reverse complement strand
GCACCGAGACCAGCTGATCGACGAGCGCCGGCCTCCGCGGCCCGGCCTTGTCCAGCGCGTCCTCGAGCACCTTGCGCGCCTCGCTGCGCTTGCCCTCGGCGAGCAGCTTGCTGCTCGTGGCGAACGCGGCGCTCGCCACCGCCGAGCCCTTGCCCGCGTAGACGGCCGCGGCGTCGTCGAGCAGCACCGAGAGCTCCTCGAGGGTGGCTGCGCCGAGCCACCGCAAGACCACGGCGTCGCTCCGTGGGTCGACGACCAGCAGCGTGGGCCACGCCTCGACGGGGTGACTCGCGACGAACGCCTGGTTCTGGTCCTTCTCGGTGTCGATGGTCGCGAACACGAACTTGTCGCCGAAGCGGCCGACGAACGCGGGATCAGAGAGCACGTAGGCCCGCAGGCTCAGGCACGTGTGGCACCAGGGCGCCCACACGTCGACGAACAGCGGCTTGCCCTCGGCCTTGGCCTTGGCCAGCGCGGCAGGGAAATCGTCCGCGATCGCGACCAGCTCGCGGGGCGTGGCGATGGCGACCGACTTCACCGGCGGGTCGTTCGCGTGGGTGCACCCTGCCGCCAGGGCGAGGCCGAGCGCGAGTGCGGTTGCTCTCATGACCGTGGAGGGTACCATCGCCCCGACGATGCGCCTCCGTGGCTCGATCCTGCTCGCCGGCTGCCTCTTCAGTGGGCAGGCCGCGGCGAGCCCCGGCCCGCAGGGCAGCAAGATCACCACCTCCCGGTACAACGTCGACATGTTCGACGGGCCGGTGCTCTCGTCGAGCCGGGTGACCGCGCTCGCCGGCGCGTATGTGCCGCTCGCCGACGGCGTGGAGGGCCTCGTGGTGAACCCGGCAGCGCCGGCGGTGCGCGCGCCGTACTCGTACTCGCACTTCGACTACGACGTCTCGCTCGGCTTCACGTTCCCGAGCGCCCTCGCCGCGACCGACTTCGACAACAACGGCACGACGGGGTTCACGTACCAGAAGTTCGTCTTCTTCACGGTCGGCGGGCTCGTACAGATCGGGCAGTGGGGCTTCGGCGCCAACGTCGACGCGCGCGACTACGATCTCGAGCAGGAGGCGGCGCCCGGCAAGCCGCTCTCGGTGCGCCTCCTCCGCGCGCACGCCTCGCTCGCGCGCAACTTCTTCGACGCGCAGCTGGTGGTCGGCGTCGGCTTCCGCTTCGCGGGCCTCGACCTCACGACGCTCGAGGGTTCGGCGACGACCTCGCTGCTCTCGATGCTGGGGGTCGCGGGCGAGATCGGCGCCGTGCTCGCGCCGCACGCGTGGCCGTTCCGCTTCGGCGTCACCGCTCGGAGCCCCGTCTCGGGTGGGGTCGACCCGAACTCCGCGGCCAAGCCCGACGCGAACGGCGACCTCTTCCTCGCCGGGAAGTTCCTGCCCGAGCGCGTCAGCCTTCCCTGGGAGGTCGAGCTCGGTGGCGCATGGCAGCTCGGGCGCCCGATCAACCCGCCGTGGGTCGACCCGCGCCAGGTCTCCGACGCCGAGGTGAACGCCGCCACCGTCGGCCAGCAGGCCGCGGAGCACGGCGACCCCACCAACAAGAAGCGCTGGAAGCGCTCCGAGGTCGTGCGCCGCATGCTCAAGGCACGCTACGAGTCGCTCCCTCGCGAGCGACTGCTGATCGTCGCCGCGGTCAAGATCAGTGGTCCGGTCGACGACGCGGTGGGCGTCGAGTCGTTCCTCGCCCAGGTCGTCGATCGGTCGGGACGCCGCACCTCCTTCACGCCGCGCCTCGGGCTCGAGGGCGAGCCGCTCGGACACTACCTGCAGCTGCGGCTCGGCACCTACCTGGAGCCGACCCGCTTCGACGTCAACCAGGGCCCGCGCCTGCACGGCACCTTCGGCTTCGACGTGCGCGTGCTCACCTGGGACGTGTTCGGGCTGTTCGACGAGGGCACCGGCTTCCGCATCGGCGGCATGGTCGACGGGGCCCGCCAGTATTTCGGCTGGGGCATCACCGCGGGCATCTTCCATTGAGCGAGGAAGACCCAGCTCTCTTCCGGCGTTCTCGGCGGGCCTTGCGTCGCCGTCGCCTCGCCGTCGCCTTCGGGGTGCTCACCGCGGTCTTCGTCGCGGCGTGCTTCGCGAGCTGCGCCGTCGTGCGGCGCGACGTGGCAGGTCGCACCTACTCGGTGGCCGAGGTGCCGGCCCGCACCGTCGTCATCGTCCCCGGCGCCGGCGTGCTCCCCGACGGCACCCCCTCTTCGATCCTCGAGGACCGCCTCGCGTGCGCGCGCGACCTGCTGCGCGCGGGCAAGGCCCACGAGATCCTCGTCTCCGGCGACCACGGCGCGCGGTCCTACGACGAGACCGGCGCCATGCAGCGGTGGCTCCTCGCCGCGGGGGTCCCGGCGCAGGTGATCCGCCTCGATCACGCCGGCTTCCGCACCCTCGACACGATGGCGCGCGCCCACGAGGTGTTCGGCGTGCAGGCGGCCATCGTGTGCTCGCAGCGCGTCTACCTGGACCGCGCGGTGTTCCTCGCGCGCGCCTTCGGGATCGACGCGGTCGGCGCCGAGGCCGACGCGCGGGTGTATCTCGGCCGCCGCCTCGCGGTGCTCCGCGAGGTCGTCGCGCGCCTCGCCGCGGTGATCGACGTGCACGTGCTCCACCGTCGCCCGCGCTTCTCCAGCTGAGCGGAACGAAGTGGAGCGAAGCATCGGCCGCCTCCATGGGCGGCCGACACAGATTCACAGAGCGGAACGAAGTGGAGCGAAGCATCGGCCGCCTCCATGGGCGGCCGACACAGCCCCTCTGAGGCCTGGTCGGGACGCCCCGGTCGGGGCACGATGAGGCGATGCGCGCTCTTCCGGTGCTCCTCCTCGCCCTCGCCTCGTGCACCTCCGCCGAGGAGCCCGCGCCCTCGGCCGTGGCGGATTGCAAGAAGCTCCACGAGGGGCGGGTCACGCTGGCGGTGGACGTCGAGCCCATCGCGCAGAGCCGCCTCACCGCGCGCTTCGTCGAGTCCACGGTCTCGAGCCGCGCGCCGCTGTGCACGACGACGACGATCGGCGCATGCAAGGTGAAGGAGTGCGTCCGCGCGGCGACCGTCGCCAACACGTGCGTCGCGAGCGAGGCGACCACGAGCGCCGGGTCGATCGACGTCAAGGGCGGCAAGAACCCGCCGCTCACCATGACCTCCGACGGCAAGCGCGCGTACGCCGGCTTCAGCTCGTCGGGGCCGCGCTGGGCCCCCGGCGACACCGTCGACGTGACCGCGGCGGGCGCGGACGTGGCCGGTTTCGCGGCGTCGCTCGTGTTCCCGAGCCGCGTCGAGCTCACCGGCCCCGCCGACTACGTGGCCAAGAAGGACCCGATCCCCGTCGACTGGAAGGCCGGCCTGCCGCTCACGTGGAAGCCCGGGGTCGGCACCGTGTGGCTGCACCTCTCGCAGGGCGACGCCGAGCTGCGCAAGAGCACGGACATCGAGTGCGAGGCCGAGAGCGCGAGCGGCGCCTTCACCATCCCCGCCGAGGCGCTCGCCACGCTCGAGGGCACGCGCGACACCAAGACCGCCAACGCCACGCTCGACGTCGCGGGGCGCGCCAAGAAGGAGCTCGTGGCGGGCGGCTACGCGGTCGTGGTCGAGGCGCTCCACCGCGAGGAGCCGCGGCACCTCGTGGTCGCGCTCGACGGCGTCCCCGCCAAGTAGACGCCGAAGCGCGCTAGGATGCTGCCCGGATGGCCGACGAGCGCGACCCGATCGACGACACGATCCAGATGCGCCTCGCCACGCTGGCTCCGTACGCGGAGACCATGGTTGCGAACCCGCGCTCGACGATCGAGCCTCCGCGCCCCGACTCCGACGACCAGAGCCGCGCCGCGCTGCACGGGTTCGAGGTGCTCGGCGACGAGCTGCGCCGGCACGCGCGCCAGGGCCTCGAGGTCGACCGCACCATCGGCGAGGGCGGCATGGGGATCGTGCGCCTCGCGACGCAGGTCGCGCTCGGGCGCAAGGTCGCGGTCAAGAGCCTCAAGGAAGACACGAGAGGGCGCACCGCCACCCTCGAGCTCCTCCGCGAGGCGTGGGTCACCGGCGGGCTCGAGCACCCGAACATCGTGCCCGTCTACGACGTCGGCATGGACGACCGCGGTGGCCCGCTCATCGTCCTCAAGCGCATCGAGGGGGTGAGCTGGGGCGAGGTGATGCACGACGCGGCCGCGATCGAGGCGCGCTTCTCCGCGACCGATCCGCTCGAGTGGAACCTGCGCACCCTCGTCACCGTGTGCAACGCGGTGGCCTTCGCCCACAGCCGCGGCATCGTGCACCGCGACCTCAAGCCCGAGAACGTCATGCTCGGCCAGTTCGGCGAGGTCTACGTGCTCGACTGGGGCATCGCCGTCACCACCGAGGCGAGCGACCAGCGGTTGCCCCAGGCGCGCGACGCGAACGAGATGGCGGGCACGCCCTGCTACATGGCTCCCGAGATGCTCGGCGGCGCCGCCGACAAGATCGGCCCCCGCAGCGACGTCTACCTGCTCGGCGCGATCCTCTACGAGATCCTCACCGGCAAGGTCCCGCACGACGGGCCCAACCTGCAGGCCATCCTCGCGAGCGTCATCGTCTCGGACATCGGCCTGCCGAAGGACGTCCCCGCCGAGATCGCCGCCGTGTGTCGCCAGGCCATGGCGCGCGAGCCCGAGGATCGACACGACGGCGCCGAGTCGTTCCGCGAGGACGTCGAGGCGTTCCTGCGCCACCGCAACTCGCGGCAGCTCACCCGCACCGCCGACGAGAGCCGCGCGCACCTCCGCGAGGCCCGCGCGGGCGGCGCCTCCACCGAGGACCTCTACGATCTGCTCGGCGAGTGCCGGTTCGGCTATCGCGCCGCGCTCGCCGCCTGGGAGGACAACGCGGCCGCGCGCGCCGGGCTCGTCGGGGTGCTGGTCGAGATGGCCGAGCACGAGCTCTCGATCGGCGAGCCGCAGGCCGCCGCGCACCTGCTCGCCGAGTGCCCCGAGAAGCCCAGCGATCTCGCCGCGCGCATCGCCGAGGCCACGGTGAAGGTGGAGGCGGAGCGCAAGAAGCTCGAGAAGCTGCACCAGGACCACGACGCCACGGTGGGCGGGCGCACCCGGGTGTTCATCATGGCGATCCTCGGATCTCTGTGGGTCGGCGGGCCCACCTGGCTGCACTTCCATCACGAGAAGGCCACGCAGCTCACGACGGTCGCCGTCACCTTCGTGTTCCTCCTCGTCGCGATCGGCCTCGGCCTCTGGGCGCGCGAATCGATGGGCAAGACCCTGGTCAACCGCCGGCTCGGTGGCACGGTCGTGTTCGTCCTCGTGAGCCAGATCGCGCTCGAGGTCGGTGGCATGCTGGGCGGGCTCTCCGTGCGCGAGATCCACGCCACGTTCCCGTCGCTGTGGGCGACCGGGATCGGGATGGTCGCGCTCTGGCTCGAGCCCAAGTTCGCCCCCACCGCGGTCGCCGGGTTCGCGCTCGTGATCGTCGCCCGGGCGTTCCCCGCGTGGATGTACCTGGACTACGCGCTCTTCAACTTCATCCTGGCCGTCAACGTCATCGTGGTGTGGTTTCCCCGCGAGGACATCGAGGCTGCACGCGAAGACCTCCGCCAGGGGCGCCGCCCACGCTGGCGACGCGGCACCCCGCCGCGCTAGAACTGGTCGGTGTCCGAGACCACCCGCCACTTCGCCGTCGCCCCTGACGAACTCGCGCGCGCGCTCCTCGCGGCGACCGGCCCGGGAGCGCTGCCCGCGATCCTGCGCGGAAAGCCGGAGGGCGAGGCCGCCCGCAAGGCGCTGCCCGCCCTCGTCGCCGCCCACGGGGTCGGCTTCGTGGTCGCGGCGCGCCTCCGGGGCAACGAGCTCGCCGCACCACTCGAGGTGGCCGAGGAGCGCACCGACGGCACCGTGCGCGCGCGCCTCCGCGCGGCCGCCGCGCGCAACGGCGTCCCGCTCGAGTTCCCCGCGGCCGTGGTGCGCGAGACCGAGCAGCTGCTCGCCGCCCCGGGCATCGACGAACCCACGCTCGTCGACCTCACCGCGCTGCCGTTCGTCACCGTCGACGGCCCCACCTCGCGTGACCTCGACCAGGCGCTCCACCTCTCGCGCGAAGGCGCGGGCTACTGCTTCCGCTACGCGATCGCCGACGCCGCGTACTACGTGCGGCCCGAGAGCGCGCTCTTCGAGGAGTGCCTCGCCCGCGGCGCGAGCTACTACCTGCCCGGGCAGTCGTTCCCCATGCTGCCGCGCGCACTCTCGGAGGGCCTCGTCTCGCTGAACGAGGGCGTCGACCGCCGGTCCCTCGTGTTCGTGATCTCGCTCGACGCGGCCGGCGTCGTCACGAGGACCGAGCTCGTGCGCGCGCGCGTGCGGAGCCGCGGCAAGCTCTCGTTCCCCGCCGTGCAGGCGTTCCTCGACGGCGACGGCGCCTACGACCGCGAGCCGTACGCCGAGAGCCTGCGCCTCCTGCCGGTGATCGGGCGCCTGCGCGAGACCGACGCGGCCCTCCGGCAGGTGGTCCGCTACCGCCGCACCGAGCTCGAGCTGAAGATCGGCGGGGAGGGCCTGAGCTTCATCGTGCTCGAGGGCCTCCGCCACGAGGTCGAGCGGTGGAACGAGCAGCTCTCGCTCCTCTGCAACTCCGAGGGCGGCACGTTCCTGCGCGACGCCAAGAGGCCGGAGATTCAGCCCATCTACCGCGTGCACCCGGCGCCCGATCCCGACCGCATCGCCGGCCTCGAGGCCATGATCGCCGCCGTCGTCGAGCTGCACGCGCTGCCCCCCTCGTTCCTGTGGAGGGCGGCCGGCGCGCAAGGCCTGTCGGACTACCTCGCGCAGCTGCCCACCGAGGGCCCGCACGCGCGCATCGCCGCCGCGATCCAGCGGCAGGCCATCCTCGTGAACGTGCGCTCGTCGTACTCCACCGAGCCCGGCCTGCACCACGGCGTCGGTGTCGAGCCGTACGCGCGCTTCTCGGCGCCGATGCGCGAGATCGTGGGCGTGTTCGTGCACAAGGAGGCCATCGAGAAGCTCACCGGCAAGGGCAGCATCGACGTCGAGCTCCGCACGCGGGTCGTCGACTCGGCCAACCGCGCGCGCGACGTGCAGCGCCGCCTGAACGACGCCGCCAACCGCATGGTGCTCGACCAGATCTTCGGGGAGGATCTGAAGAAGCGCCTCGAGGATCGCCCGCTGCACGTCGGCACCGTCGTCGGGGTCGCGCCCGGCAAGGTGCACGTGCTCCTCGACGCGCCGACCATCGACGTGAAGCTCTACATGGGCGACGTCGGCAAGGGCCTCGGCGGTTTCCTCGTCGTGGGCCACGCGGGGGCCGCGTTGCTCAAGGACGGCAAGCGTGCGCTCGCCCTCGGCGACCTGATCAAGGTGCGGGTCGAGGGTCGCGACGAGTCGCGCGATCGCTGGGTGCTGATCCCGCGATGAGGCCCCTGGGGCTCACTCCTCGCTGACCAGGGCGAGCAGCGCCGCGACCTTGCTCTTGCGCTCCACGGGGTGGCGCAGGGGCAGGTGCGCGCGGACGCGGTAGGTGTTGCGTCGTCCCTCCCGCTCGTGGGTCAGATACCCCGCCTCCTCCAGCTCGGCCACGATGCGCTGCGCCGCGCGCTCGGTGATCCCCACCTGATCGGCCAGGTCGCGGAAGCGCGCCTGGGGGTCACGGGCGATGCAGAGGAGCACGTGCGCGTGGTTGGTCAGGAAGGTCCAAGCGGGCCGTTCGGCGGGGGGAGCGGGCGTCTTGCGCGCAGCCATGGATGACCTTGCGGGAGGTCGAGACTTACGATACACGAAGCACGACACGCGTTTCGTGTGTCTTGTTTCGTAAATACTCTAACAGCGGGGCCTCTGCCCTGCAAAGGCCGAGGTGTGTCCATGCGCTACCAGCTCGACGCAGAGGGGAAGAAGCGGGTCACGGTGATCGCCGGCGACGGCATCGGCCCGGAGGTGGTGGCCGCGACGCGGGCGATCCTCGACGCCACCGGGGTGCGCATCGCGTGGGAGGAGCACGAGGCCGGCGCCGAGGTCTTCAAGCGAGGTCTCGCGAGCGGCGTCCCCAAGGAGACCATCGCGTCCATCAAAGACACGCGCGTCGCGCTCAAGGGCCCCCTCGAGACGCCGGTCGGCTTCGGCGAGAAGAGCGCCAACGTCACGCTGCGCAAGCTCTTCGAGACCTTCGCCAACGTGCGCCCCGTGCGCGAGATGCCCAACGTGAAGACCCGCTACTCGGGCGCGGGGGTCGATCTCGTCATCGTGCGCGAGAACGTCGAGGACCTCGGCGGGGCGCCTCGTCGCCGCCCTCGATCCGGCCGCCGTGTTGCAGACGTTCGGCGGCGTCGGGAACCCGGACGATCCGGCGATCCGCGCCACGATCGAGTACGCCGTCCGGCAACAGGGGGTGCGAAGCATCCTCGTCTGCGGACACACCGGGTGTCGCGCCCGCGCCGAACCGACCCGGGAAGAGAGCCGAGCAACCGTGGTCGCGCAGTGCCGGCGCTTGCGAGACGACAAGGCGATCGGCGCGCTGCTGCAGGCGCACCGGGTCGTCGTGCGGCCGGTCCTCTTCGACGAGGCCGAGGGCGACGTATTCCTCTGCAGCTACGAGAGCGACAGGCTCACGCTGCTCGACGACGAGGGATTCGGACGGCTCGTGTCGGAAACGTCGTCGAGCGCGCGCGCTGAGGTATCCTCTGCTCGTGGCGTTCGGCGACCTCAAACGTGAGTCCCTGCGGCTGATTGGCGTCTGGGCGCTGCGGTCGCTCGGCATCCTCGTCCTCTCGCTGCTGGTCCTGCGTATCCTCGGTCGAGTCGGTGCGTGGTCGGAGTCGCTCCGCACCCAGCTCGACGGGTGGCTCCGCAAGCGCGGTCGGGGCCTCGGCTATCGCACCGTCGAGGTGCTGAGCGTCGAGGTCCTGGTCCAGCTGAACCACTCGCTGCTCGTTGCGTTGCGAGCGATCACCTCCGTCGCGGTGCTCTACGTGTGGGTGGTGGTCGTCGGCGCGCTGGTCGGGCAAGCGAGCCGGGTCGTCGACTACTTCGTCCGTCCAGTGATCGGAGCCGTCGCGGCGCTCGGGGCGAGCCTCCTCGCGTTCGTGCCCAACCTGGTCTCGCTCGGCGTGATCTTCGTGGTCGCCTGGTTCGTCACCCGGGTGGTCGGGCAGTTCGCCGACGCCGTGTCCGAGGGCCGGATGAAGCTCTCGTGGCTGCACGCCGATCTCGCCAGTCCGACCAAGCGCATCGTCACCTTTGGCATCTGGATCGTCGCCCTCGTCATGGGTCACCCGTACCTGCCAGGCAGCGAGTCGCGAGCGTTCCAGGGGGTCGCGGTGGTGTTCGGCGTGCTCATCTCGCTCGGCTCTTCGAGCGTGGTCGGCAACGCGCTCGCCGGGCTCGTGCTCACCTACTCGCGGTCCTACAAGCCCGGCGACCGCGTGAAGATCGGTGACGTCGTCGGCGACGTGGTCGACCTCGGGCCTTTCAACACGCGCCTCCGCACCACCAAGGACGAGGAGGTGATCGTCCCCAACGCGGTCGTGATGGGCGCGAGCGTGGTGAACTACTCGAGCTTCGCAGGAGAAGGGGGCGTCCAGGTCTCGGCCAAAGTCACCATCGGCTACGACGCGCCCTGGCGCACCGTGCACCGGCTGCTGGTCACCGCCGCCGAGCGCACGCCCGATCTGCTGGCGACGCCCTCGCCCTACGTGCTGCAGACCTCGCTCGACGACTTCTACGTCTCCTACGAGGTGCGGGCCTACTGCGATCGCCCGCGCGAGCTGCACCTCGTGTCGGCCGCGCTCAACCAGAGCATCCAGGACACGTTCTTCGCCGAGGGCGTGGAGATCTGCTCGCCGCACTACGAGGCGTTCCGCGACGGCAACGCCTCCACGATCCCGAAGGCGAAGACCGGGCAGGAGCCACCCCCGGCGCCAGGGCGGCCGCAGCACCACTCGTGAAGCGAGGACCGATGGCCACCCACGCGAGCATCGAGCTGTTCTTCCAGGAAGGCACGTCCGACAAGGTGTACACCGCGGCGATCGTCGAGGACGGCGGCGCCTACACCGTGCAGGTGCGGTGGGGCCGCCGCGGCTCGACGCTCAACTCGGGCAACAAGGCGGTGCGCGTGCCGCTCGCGCAGGCCCAGAAGACCTACGACCGCCTCGTCGCCGAGAAGACCAGCAAGGGCTACCAGCCGATCACCGAGGAGGTGAAGCCCGCGGCCGTCGCGCCAAAGGAGGGCGAGGGGTCGGGGAGCCGCGTGCAGGGCCGCCGCCCCAAGGTCGGTCCCGCCGCGCAGCTGCTCGAGCCGCTCGACGAGTCGGAGCTCGCGCGCTTCCTCGACGACGACGCGGTGCTCGCGCAGCAGAAGCTCGACGGCGTGCGCGTGCTCGTGACCGTCGGGTCGCCCTCGGTCGCCACCAACCGCGACGGGCAAGCCACCAGCGTCCCGGGCGCGGTGCTCGAGGGGCTCTCCTACCTGCCCGACGGCACGATCGTCGACGGCGAGGTGATCGGCGCCGCGTACTGGCTGTTCGACGTGCTCGCGATCGGCGCGCGCGACGTGCGGTCGCTCGGCTACGAGGCGCGCTTCCGGCTGCTCGACGAGGAGCTCGCGCCGGGGCTCGAGGGGGACACGCGCGTGCTGCCGGTCGCCGTCGGATCGAAGGCCAAGAGGGCGCTCGCCGAGCAGCTCCGCGCGTCCCACGCCGAGGGCGTGGTGTTCAAGCAGCGGAAGGCGCCCTACGAGTCCGGCCGCCGCAGCACGCAGCGCAAGTTCAAGTTCGTGAAGTCGGCGGACGTGGTCGTGCTGTCCAACGCGGGAAACGCGTACCTGATGGCGGTCCACGACGGCGGCGCGCTGTTCGAGGTGGGCAAGGTGTTCGCGGGCACCACCAACGAGTCCCGTCGCGTGCTCGACGCGCGCCTCGGCGAGGGGGACCGCCCCGTGATCGAGGTGCGCTACCTGTACGCGACGGACGACGAGCAGCTCTACCAGCCGGTGTTCGTCCGCATTCGCGACGACAAGCCCGCCGAGGACTGCCTCCGCGCGCAGCTCAGGAAGACGAGCCGCGCTGTCCTCTAGGCCGTGAGACGCCGCCGGAAGAGGTCGACGACGAGCCCGTACGAGGTGTGCGCGAGCGCCGGGTCATAGCGCGGTCCCTCGTCGCGCAGGAACGCGTGCTGCGCGTTCCACTCGTGCCACTCGAACGTGCACCCCACCTCGACGAGGCGCCGCTGGATCTGCGCGCGACCCTCGTCCGGCACGTGGGGGTCCTGGCGGCCCCATACCATCAGCAGCTCGCCGCGGATCTCGCCCGCGCGCGCCAGCGAGTCGTCGCCGCCCCGCCCGAGCGTGCCCTTGTGCAGGTCGGTCGCGTAGAAGCACGCGGTCGCCGCGACGTCCGGCTGCAGCGCCGCGCGGAAGGCGAGGTGGCCGCCGATGCACACGCCCATCGCCCCGAGCCGACCGGTGCAGTGCGGCGACGCCGCGAGGTGGTCGAGCGCGGCGCGCGCGTCGGCGTCGTAGGCCGCCACCGTCTTGCCCACCTTGTGCGCGTTGCCTCGCTCCGCCCCGGCCGCGTCGTAGGCGAGCACCACGCCCGGCGTGGCCTCGAGGTCGTGGAAGATCTCCGGCACCGCCACGAGAAGCCCGTGCCCCGCGAGGAGCTGCGCCATCCGGTGGATCGGCGGGGTGCGCTGGAAGATCTCGGAGAACAGCACGACGCCCGGGAAGCGCCCAGGGAAGGGACCGAGG
>Ga0154020_10008711_pt1 | contig 11745 bp, 9 predicted proteins | sample Klosneuvirus_201_FD_109709 | JGI IMG/M metagenome (GOLD analysis project Ga0154020, IMG submission 109709) | Active sludge microbial communities from wastewater, Klosterneuburg, Austria - Klosneuvirus_20160825_MG | ecosystem: Engineered > WWTP > Aerobic digester > Activated sludge | place... | reverse complement strand
TTGATCGCGTCGACGATGCGCTGCCGGCCGTGGCCCGCGTTGACCTGATAGCTCAGCGAGCCGAGATCGAGCCAGCGCGAGCCATCGGACAGCGTGAAGTGTGCGCCCTCGCCGCCCGCGAGCTCCATCGGCTTCGCGGCGTTCTGGGCGGTCCAGGTGAAGAAGAAGGGGTACTCGCTCATCGGCTTCGCTCGCTCGTGGTCGGGGATATCGTCAGCGGTAGGGGCATCGAGTTCGTGCATGCCGGGGACGTCGGGTTCGTCGCGTGACCGGCGCTCGCATGTGTCGTGCTCGTCGCGTGCGCGGCGCTGCCCTGCGATCCCGCGATCCGATCCAAGGTCCGATTCGTCGCGCGATCGGCGATCGCGTGATGGGTGCCCGCGTGGTGCGCGGCGACGGTCGAGGGCGAGACCCAGAAATGCGCCACAGAGGGCGGAGAGGACACCGAGGACCTGTTCAGGGCAGAACGAACGCGACGGATCGTGGTTCTCGGTGTCCTCTCCGCCCTCCGTGTCGCGTTGTCTGATCGATATGTGCTCGCCCGCGTCGAGGCCGCAGGCATCGCATACGCCGGCGTCTGATTCGTCGCGCGATCGGCGATCGCGTGATGGGTGCCCGCGCTGTGCGTGGTGACGGTCGAGGGCGAGCCCCAGAAATGCGCCACAGAGGGAGGAGAGGACACGGAGGACCTGTTCAGGGCAGAACGAACGTGACGGATCGTGATCCGATCCAAGGTCCTCGGTGTTCTCTCCGCCCTCCGTGTCGCGTTGTCTGATCGAACCCACGCGATCGACTGCGACGAGGTCGCGAACATCGGCCGCATTGACGAGCTCGCCGACAGCGACCGCATCGACCGCATCGACGGCATCGACGGCATCGACGGCATCGACCGCATCGACGACATCGACAGCATCGACCGCATCGACCGCATCGAGCGCAGCAGTGCCCTCACAGCCGCCACTTCTCCGGCGTGACGTTATGAATGAAGCCCTGCTGTGCGTAGAGCTCGCCCGTGCTGACGTTCATCGCGATCGCGCCGCACGTCGCCGCGCCATGCGGAGACTCGGGCGTGGCCATGTTCGTGTTGATCGATCGCGGCCAGCCGTCTTCCGAGCCGAGGCGTGTCCACGCGTCGTCGAGGTTCTGGACCTCGGCGCGCGCGAGGTCACCTTGCAGCCAGGTCATGCGGTCGTACGTGGTGCTCGTCGCGGGTACCTTGCTGCGGGCGGACACGTCCGGATCGAACGAGTGGTTCGTGTGGCAGTACGATTTCGGACGGCGGCTCTGCTCGTCGTGATCGACATCCGTTTGGAAGATCACCTTGCGCCGCGTGCCGGAGGTCTCGATCGCGATCGCGTTGTTGCCGTCGGCGACGAAGTAGTGATGGCCCGAGCCGATCGGCGCGTTCGTGATCACGTCGCGCGCGTCGAAGGCGTTGCGCTGGTGCAGCGCGCGACGAACGACGGCGGGCCAGACCACGCCGAGCGTCGCGTCCGTGGAGAACAGGTTGTTGATCGCGATGCCGACGCGCGCCGTGTTCATGCCGGCCATGCCGAGGCAGCCGGTGACCGAGAGCAGCGTCGCCGCGGGGCCATCGGCGGACTCGGGGACGCGCAGCACCATCACGTAGGGGATCGCGGTCGCGTGCATGTCCCACGTCTGCGCGACGATGCGGCCGGTCGGTGACTCGGCGAACAGCACGCTGCAGCCATCGCCGCCGAGGCCGTCGGCGCCGGCGGACTGACCGTGCGCGGTGGCGTCGTCGTGCGTGGGGGATGGTGTCCACGTCGCCGGATCGGGATCGAGATCGCGAAGGTCCGTGTAGTGGTTCGCGACGACGATCTCCTCGGGCGACACGTTCGCGCCTTCGGCGATGCCGACGAGCTCGGCGTGGAGACCTGCGTGATAGCGCTCGAGGATCGGCAGGTGCGCGGCCGCGGCGGCGAGCACCTGTTCGCGCGTCTTGAAGCCGCCGACCTTCGTGCAGAGATAGATGCGGATCTGGGCGAGCGCGCCGACCTCGCCACGGAACGACTCGCCGTGGATGCGCCCCCACTCGCGCGCGGACTTGCCCGCCGGCAGCTCGAGCACCCTCATTGCGCGGCGGAGCCCTCGGGTTGATTCGGCGTAGGTTTCGGTGGAACTCGCTCGGGATGGTCCAGGATGTCCAGGATCGGGCACTTGTCGGGTCCGACCGCGAGGTCCGCAGCGCGACGGACGACCTTGATCGCGATCGGGTGCTTGTCGCGCGCTGCGCGATTCCACATGCCCATCACCTTGGGGTTGCCGCCGTTCTGGAAGCCCCACGCGCGTTGCGCTTCGAGCCACTTGTCGCGTGGCAGCTCGCCGACGCGGCAGTAATCGAGCATCGCTTGCACGAGCTCCTTGTCGGGCTCGGGCACCTTCTGCTCCTGCTGTTGTTGGCAGGACATCATGTTGATGATGATCGCGATCGCGACTACGACGAGCGCCACGTGCGCGAGCACGAGCAGATCCGATTTGTTCGAGGGCGTGGGTTCGCTCATTTGATCTCCTGCAGCGCGGCGCCGAGTGCTTTCGCCGCGGCGTCGATCTCGTCGAGCGCGGGGATGATGCCGAGGCGTCCGTTCGGGAACCGCCGCGGGCGCAGGCCGCGCTGCACGAGAGCATCCGCGATCGCGGTCGCCTTCGCGCCGGCATCGATGACGCGATACGCGCCGAGGCCATGCGCCGTGAGGCCGGCGGGCAGCGACGACAGCGCGCCGTCGAGCGCCTGCGATGCGGCCGCGATGTCGAGGCTCCGCGCCGCGCGCAGCTGGTGATGCTGGCGCACCAAGGACAGCTCGTCGCCGTCCCACGTGGACACGAGGGTGAGCGGCGCGCCGATGAACCACTTCGCCGACGTGTGCAGGTACCCCGTCTGACCACCACCCCACCACGCGAGCACGTCGGGGACGAGCGAGCCCGATGCCGTCGACAGGAACGGACCACGCCCCGAGCGATACGTGTTCGTCGTGGTCTCCATCGCGATCAGCGGGATGTCGAGCTCGCTGCGCAACGCGCCGAGGGCCGCGAGGAAGTCCGGCGGCAACACCCAGCCCGTGCGCTCTTGCACGAGCTCGTAGACGACGCCGAGGATCTTCGCGCCGCCACCCGCCGCGGTCACCGCAGCGCGTAACGCATCGATCGTCGCGGCGGTGCCGGCGATCGCGGGATGCGGCACGCGCGGCCACGCGAAGTGACCCGGTCCACCCGCGTGCGTCGACGGATCCGAGAGCGAGCGGCACGTCGCAGCGGTGTGGCCGAGGTAGCCACCGTCGAAGCCGATCGCGACCTGCGCTTGCTTGCGCGTGCAGCGAACGAGGCGGAGCGCCTTGTCGATCGATTCGTCGCGCGAGGACGTCAGGTAGATGTGCGGCAGCTCGGGCACGAGCGCACCGAGCCACTCGAGCGCGCGGACCGTCGCCGGCGTGACGTAGTTCATCAGCGTCAGCTTGTTGACCGCAGGGCCGTAGAGCAGGCCTTTCTCCTCGAGCGAACGCAGCGTGGCGGGCCCGTTCGCGAACGGCTTCGTCAGACCGCTCGCGAGATCGAAGTCGAGATCGTCGTCGTCACCCAACGTGCGTGCGGCGTCGGCGCGACGCTTGAGCACGTCGCTCGTGACCGCGGGATCCGGACGCAGCGGACCGAGCGGGATGCGGTAGTAGATCGCCTGCCCTTCCGGATCCTCGTACTGGCCGGTGAGCACGGAGACGACGTGCGCGCCGAACACGCGGTTCAGGTGCGTCATCTGCGCGGTGCGGCCGACGCGATTGCGCCCGGTCACGTAGCGATAGCGCGGCGAACCGTCCGAGGTCTTGCGCGCGGCGGCGTCTCGAAGCTGCCGTTCCTTGAGCTTTCGCCCGATGCCGCTCGACTGGTAGCTCGGCGCCACGGTGATCGACACCGAGTACATCGTGTTGTTCTTGCCGAGCATCGCGTCGTCGTCGCAGCCCTCGACGTCCTTGGACTGCTCGAGCGGCGCACCGATCGCAAACGCGACGAGCTGGGTCGCGCCCGACGGGCTCGGTGCTTCGCCGACGATGAGCGAACCTTCCGGATCTTCGATCGCTGCACGGATCTCGGCGGGCGGCGTGCGGCGCGCGGGCTCGTACACCTGGTACTCGATGTCGAGGATCGCGGGGAGGAACGTCATCGCTTCGCTGTGCGCGACCACGCGATACGCGACCTCTTGCGGCGGTGCCGGCAGCGGCGCCGGCTTTTGCGCCGGGTCTTCCCACTCGGGCGCCTTGCGGCCTTCGTTCGCGTCGATCCACGACAGCGAGCGACGAATCGTCTCGAACAGCAGATCGATCTCGCGCGCGAGGAACGAATCGCTCAGGCGATAGCGCGCGGTCTTCGTGCCGGCGCCGAACACGATCGCGCCGCGCCAGAACCGCTGGCCGAGGAATGCGTCGAGGTGTGCCGGCGTCGGCAAGTCGAACGCGAAGGCGTAGCCGGTCGCGCGCGGATCTTTGACGAGGTGCGGATATGCACGCGCGATCTGCGCGAGGCGCGGCACGACGAGCTTCTCGAGGCGCTCGGCATCGTGCGCCGTGGACACCATGTCCGCGTGGATGCGGCCGCGTACGAGCGACGCGTTGTGCGCGCTCGCGGGCTCCGGATCCGCGAAGCGCGACATCACCACGCCGACCTGTGCGCGCTTGGCGAACGTGACTGCATCCGGATAGTCCGGTTGGCCGCGGGTGTTCAGCAGTCGGAACTTTGAGTGCCACGCGAACGGACCACCGAGGCCGAAGCCGACCTGCACTTCGTCGAACACGAGGAACGTCTGGTGGTGACGCGTGAGCAGGCGCAGCGCGCGGAAGAAGCGCTCCGTGGCGTAGCGATCGCCACCCTCGGACTGCATCGGCTCGACGATGCAGCACGTGAACTGCCCCGTCGACAGCTGTGCATGAACGGTGGCCAATGACGCGACCTCGGCCGCGAGCAGCGCGTCGTCCTTCGCGTCGCCGAAGCGCTCCTTCAGCTCGTCGATCTGGCCCGTCGCGCACGACGCGTAGAACCCACTCGGAGCAGCGGGCTCGTCACCCGGCGTCGTCCACACCGGGAACGGCGCGAACTGCGTCTGATAGCCATCGATCTCGTACGGCGTGCGCTTCGCGGGCGAGTGCGTCGCGTGCAGCGCGAGCAACGTGCGGCCGTGGAAGCTGCCCTCGAACGCGAGCACCTTCGTCGCATCTTTCCGCGCGCAGTTGATCTTGCACAGCGCCATCGCCTTCTCGTTCGCCTCGGCACCCGACGCGACGAACGTCACGTGCGGCAAGCCAGGCACGAGCTGGCGCAGCGTCGACGCGTACTCCGCGGCGGCCCACGTCTCGTCGACGGCGGTGTCTTCGTTGACGACGAGCGTGTCGCCGAACTCGCCTTCGGTGTAGGCGGCGACGACCGGATCCTCGGCGAAGCCACCGACGACCGTGGCCGTCTGGCTCATGCCGTCGATCACCGCGATTGGCTCGGCGTCGATCGACACCATCCACGGACCGGCGCTGCGCAGGTGATCGAACACCGGCGGCTTCTTCTCTTTCGGCACGCGATCGCCCGCGTATAGACGCGCGAGCAGCGCTTCGCTCTCGGGCAAGCGGCCACCCGGCGTGCGATGGATCGCCATCGGGCGCGGATGATCGACGAGCTCGCGCGCGGCCTCCGCGGCTTCCTCGCCGACGTGCTGCGCTTCGAGACGCTCGAGGTCGTAGCCCGGCAGAAGCGGCGCGAGGTGTGGATGCGCGACGACCGTGCCGATCGGATTCTCGAGCATCGCGACCGGCGCGACGACGTTGCGATGCGACCACGCACCCGCGGGCCGATAGTTGCCGCTCTTGCCGACGCCGCCGAACGGCAGCTTCGCGCTCGCGAGGTTCGTCGAGCGGTTCCGATTCAGGATGCCGGTGCGCGTCTGGGCGAAGAAACGCTCGAAGCGCGCGGCGTTGCCGGTGAACACCGCGTTCGCGAAGCCGTACTGCGATTCCTTCATGATCGCGATCGCTTCGTCGTCGGTGTCGATGATCTCGACGCACAGATCCGGACCGAACACTTCGAGGTCCGTGTAGCCGGGCACGTGGTGCACGCCGTCCGGCAGCTGGTGCATCGAGGCGGTGCGGTAGTAACCGCCGGCGATGCGCTCGCCCGGGACGATCGCCTTCGCGCCGGCCTTCTTCGCTGTTTCGATCGCGGCTTCGAGCTTGGTCAGCGCGCCGTGCGTGGCGAGCGGACCCGCGAACACGCTCGCGTCCTCGGGGTTGCCGAACTTCAAACCCGCGGCGACCTGCGCGAGCGCGGGGATGAACCGATCGGCGATCTTGCGATGCACGAGCACGCGCTCGGTGCCGGTGCAGCGTTGCCCCGCGGACAGCCACGCGCCGACGGCGACTTCGTGAACCGCTTGCCGGATCGCCGCGTCCTCGAGGACGACGCACGTGTTCTTGCCGCCCATCTCGAGCGCGACGAGCATCTCGGGACGATCGAGCGCGCCCTCCAAGATGCGACGACCGACGAGCCAGCTGCCCGTGAAACACAAGCCGCGGATCTTCGATGCGACCATCGCCGCACCGACCTCGCCGGCACCGACGACGACGTTGAGCACGCCGGGCGGGAGGCCCGCGGCCTTCGCGGCTTCGGCGTACCGCTGACCGCAGAGCGGCGTGATGTCGCTCGGCTTCACGACGACCGTATTGCCCGCGAGCAGCGCCGGCACCACATGCGCGTGGCACAGGTGCAGCGGATAGTTGAACGGACCGATCACGCCGACGACGCCGAGCGCGTGATAGCGAAGGTGCTCGCCGGGCGCGACCTGCCCTGCTTTGAGATCACCGGCCATCGCCGTCTTGACCAGATCGAACCGGTTGAGGACGGTCTGAACCTCGAGCTTCGCTTCGCTACGGATCTTGCCGGTCTCGATCACGATCGCATCGGCGAGCGCGCTCGCGCGCGCTGCGAGCTCGGTCTTGAACGTCTCGAGATGGACCGCGCGCTGCGCCTGCGTCAGCTGGGACCACGCGAGCTGCGCGGCCTCCGCGGCCGCGACGGCGTCGGTGACGGCGCTAACCGTGTACCCGGTCTCGAACACCACGGCGCCATCCGCCGCGGGGTTCCGCGACACGAGCGCTTTGCCAGAGGGCGCAACAAATGCGCCTCCAATGAAGTTACCCAGCGGCTGCACCGGCGAAGTACACCCCCCTGAGATCACCGGGTCAAGTCACCGAAGTCACCGAGATCCGGGCGTTCTGTACCGGTCCGTTTCCTCACGCAGTCCTTGCTAAAAGTCGAGTAATCCTCACCGTTTGTGCGTGCTACACGAGTACGTGCCCTCGCTCGTGTTCCTCGCCGGCCCGATCGCCGGACGGCGATATCCGCTCGAAGCGGGCGAGTACGTCATCGGGCGACGCTCCGATTGCCAGATCTTCGTCCCCGACATGCGCGTCTCGCGACAGCATGCACGCATCATCTCCAAGGGTGATTCGTGGTGCCTCGAGGATCTCGGCTCGAACAACGGCACCTATATCAATGGCGCGCGACTGATCGAGACGCTGCCGATCCGCGTCGATGACGAGATCACGATCGCCGACAATCGGATCCGCGTCGAAGGCGACGGCGGCGAGAGCGAACGCGAGAAGCACAAGTCCGACGGCGTGCGCGTGACGATCGTACCCGGTGGTGGTTCGGTGATCTCCTCGCGCGACGAGCGCCACACGAAGTTCAGCTCGGGCATGGCCAACCTCGCCGATCAGCGCGCGGTCCGCCTGATCGAGCGCAAGCTCGAAGCGCTCACCGAAGTGCTGTTCGCGACCGCCGCCGCCGACTCGGCGGAGACCCTCCTCGAGCACGTCGTCGCCGCGCTCCTCGATCTGTTTCCCCAGGCCGTCGATGTCGGGGTGCTCGTCGAGAACGAGCGCACGAAGGAGCTCGAGGTCAGCGTGCAACGCAGGCGCGCGACGGTCACGACGCCGCCCGGACCGTTGCGGGTGCCGGGCACGATCATCCAGCACGTCGTCGACGGACATCGCGCGGTTCTCCTCGGAGAAACAGCCGCCGGGGACATGGTCGGAACGCGAATGGGCGCGCCGCTCGCGTACCACGGCACGCACTACGGCGTGGTCTACGTCGAGAGTGCGCGGCTCGGCTTTCGCCAAGAGGACGTCGATCTATTGCAGGCGATCGCGACGCAGGTCGGCCTCGCGATGCACGCGACGCACATCTCCGCGCAGCTCGCGCAACGCGAGCGCCTCGAACGCGACCTGCGCGTCGCGCGACAGATCCAGCGCTCGCTCCTGCCCGCCTCGGTTCCGTCGGTACCGGGCCTCGACTTCGCGGTGCACTACGAGCCCGCGTATCAAATCGGCGGCGACTTCTACGACTTCATCTGGCACGACCCGCAGCACCTCGGGCTCGCGATCGGCGATGTCTCCGGCAAAGCGATCAGCGCGGCGCTCTACATGGCGCGCCTCACCTCCGAGCTGCGCACGCGCGCACCGCTCGACAAGACGCCCGCGAAGCTGCTCGGCCGCGTCAACCAAGACATGTCCATGCTCGGCGACGACGGCATGTTCGCGACGCTCGTCTACTGCATCTACGATCTCGAGCATCACGGCCTCGTGTTCACGAATGCTGGCCACTGCGTTCCGCTCGTGCGCCGCGGCGATCGAGTGTTCGCGCTCGAAGCGGATCGCGCGCACACGCCGCCGCTCGGGGTGCCCCCGACCCTCGATGCGGGCGAGGCCCGAGTCCAGCTGCGCCCCGGCGATCTATTAGTGATGGTGTCAGACGGGATCCTCGAGGCCCGCAACACCCTCGGCGAGGAGTACGGACAGGACCGCCTGATGCGCCGCCTGCGCGAAGTCACTGGAAGTGCTCAGGACGTGGTCAAGGCGATCCTCGGAGACCTCGATCAACACACCCACCAGGCGGGCCAAGGCGACGACATGACCATCGTTGCGATGGCTCTTGCCAAGTCCGCGGAGGACATGCCATAAGCTCCGTCCCCGGAGTTACTGTTATGGCTAAGAAGGGTAAATCAGGACGCGAGCTCATCCGACTCGTGTCGACCGCCGATACCGGCTTCTTCTACACGACGTCGAAGAACCGCAAGCGCACGCCCGACAAGCTCGTCTTGAAAAAGTACGACCCTGTCGTTCGCAAGCACGTCGATTTCAAAGAATCGAAGATCTAGGAGCCGGTCATGTCTCGCGTCTGTCAGGTCACCGGGAAGCGGCCGCTCGTCGGTCACAACGTCAGCCACTCGAACCGCCACACGAAGCGCCGCTTCGAGGTGAACCTCATGAACAAGAGGTTCTGGCTCGAGGACGAGAAGCGCTGGATCACGCTGCGCGTCTCCGCACGCGGAATGCGCCGCATCGACAAGCTCGGCCTCCCCGCCGTGCTCGCCGAGCTTCGCGCTCGCGGCGAAAAGTTCTAGCTCTCGTATGAAGCCGACGTCGCCGCGCATGTTCGCGGCGATTTGCATTTTCGGCGGCTCGGCCGCCAAGGCGCCACGACGGTGGATCGCTCGACGGTGGATCGCTCGATGGTGGATCGCTCGATGGTGGATCGCTCGATAGTGGATCGCTCGATGGCGGATCGCTCGATAGTGGATCGCTCGACGGTGTGTCCGTCGATGGTGGATCGTTCGACGGTGGATCGCTCGACGGTGGATCGTTCGACGGTGGATCGCTCGACGGTGGATCGCTCGACGGTGAGTCCGTCGACGGTGGGTGTGTTGGTCGGTCGATCGATGGCTCGACTGGGCGTGGGTCGAGCGATGTTGGTTGGGGCGTTGGTGATGACTGCGGGTTGTCCGGGACCCAAGGGTCCTTCGATCCCGCCTGCGGCGTCGGTGACGACCGAGGTCGGGCGCGCGGGTTGGTCGCTGCTCGGCGCGGCGGCGTCGGAGTCGACGACGTTCGTGGCCCTATCGTCGGATCCGGCGCACTCGAAGATCGAAGCGCGTCGGGGGAACACGATCGTGTGGACGCGCGAGCTCGAGGGACGTGGCGGGTTGCTCGTGCTCGCGGATGCGCGCGATTCTCGCTTCTCGACATCGTCGGGTGCTTCGTCGGCGGCATCGTCGTCGGGTGCTTCGTCGGGTGCTTCGTCGGGTGCTTCGTCGGGTACTTCGTCGGGTGCTTCGTCGGGTGCTTCGTCGGGTACCTCGTCGGGTGCTTCGTCGGGTGCTTCGTCGGGTGCTTCGTCGGGTGCTTCGTCGGCGGCATCGTCGTCGGGTGCCTCGTCGTCGGGTGACCTCTATGTCGCGCTCGCGGGGACAGGCACGATCGCCGGTGGTGCCGTGCGCGGCGAGCCGGGTGCCGCGATCGTCGCGCTCGATTCCGCGACCGGCACGGTGAAGTGGCGCGTGGCCCTCGATGCCGCGGGCTGGGTCACGATCGGCGCGACGGCGGCGTTGCCCGATGGCGGTGTGCTCGTCGGGGGCACGTACACGAACGGACTGCGCGCCGGGAGCCATACGGTCGGGAGCGCTGGACGCACCGATGGGTTCGTCGTCGCGATCCGCGGCACGGGTGAGGTCGCGTGGCTCGTGCGCTTGGGCGGCGTGTTCGCGGACACGGTGCAGGGTGTTGCCGCGCGGAAGACCGAGCGCGGTATGCGGATCGCGATCGCGGGTACGTTCCAGGCGACCGCGGATCTGCAGGGCACACCGCTGCCGATCTTCGACGAGCGGTCGCCGCTCCCCGATGCGTTCGTCGCGGAGCTCGATGCGAATGGGAAGCGCGTGTGGTCGCAGGTCTTTGGCGGCAAGCTGCTCGAGTCGGTGGCCGGCGTCGCGATCGATGCCGCGGGCAAGGTCGTCGTCGCCGCGAACAGTGTGGGCGAGCTTCACGTCGGTGGGCTCGACGTGATCGCGCAAGGTGCCGGCGATGGCATCGTGAGCTGGTGGAACGCCGACGGATCGCCGCATCACGCGCTGCGGATCGGCGGCACGGACTTCGATGGTCTCCGCGCGATCACGGCCGCCGGAGCGTCGGTCGTCGTCGGCGGGTTCTACTCGGGCTCGATGTCACTCGGCGCGTCGGCGCTGACCGCCGGTGGCGGCGACGATGCGTTCTTCGCAGCGATCGATCCGAGCGGCACCGTGCGCGACGTGTGGATCGTCGGCGGTGCGGGCCGTGAAGAGATCGTGTCGCTCGCGCCGATCCACGGCGGATTCGTCGCGGGCGCGGCGTACACCGCAGCCGCGTCGCTCGCCGGTGCGAACGTTGCCGCACCTGCGGATCCGATGAGCGGAGCCGCGGTGCTCGTGCGTGGACTACGCTGACGTCGAGCTAGAGCTCGGTATCGCGTCCGGCCACACCACTCCACCCGTTACGCGCCGCGATGTTCGCGATGCGCGCGAGCTTCTCGAGCTCGCTCGTGTCGAGCTTCACGCGCAACGCGTGGAGGACGCGCATGCGCGCCTCTCCCAACGTTCCGGGCCACGGTCCGACGACATCTCGTTCTTCGAGATGCAGCGCGGACACGAGCTCGTTCGCCCATGCTTTCCCGATGGCCGTGGCGAGTGACGGAAAATCGGGGATGGCGTCAGCGGCCACCGCGGTAGCCGCCACCACCACCTCCGCCGCCACCGCGACCACCACGATCACCACCGCGACCGCCGCCGCCGCCACCACCACCAAAGCCGCCGCCGCCACCGCCGCGACCACCACCACCGCCACCACCGCCGCCGCGCTTCTCTTCGGCGACGTCGACGCGGAGCAT